>Ga0247843_1001003_pt1 | contig 62161 bp, 49 predicted proteins | sample LaCruzMarch2017__FD_192420 | JGI IMG/M metagenome (GOLD analysis project Ga0247843, IMG submission 192420) | Freshwater microbial communities from meromictic Lake La Cruz, Castile-La Mancha, Spain - LaCruzMarch2017_8m | ecosystem: Environmental > Aquatic > Freshwater > Lake | place: Spain...
GAAGAGCTTTTTGCCGGGGGTGTCGAGCACCCCTTTGAAGCCGCCTCCAATAGCACGCTGACGCGGCTGCCGCAGGGCATGCCGCTCCAACACACGGGTGAAGGTGAGGAGCAAGTCATCGAACTCACCGCGCCCCATGCCGATGAGGGCTTTGAGGGTTCGGGAATCCTTGGTGATACGCGCGAGTTGCAGCATGCCCTCACTACGCCGACCAGCTTCATTAGCTTTCCTTAACTATCCGGGAACAAGTCTAATGATGAGCGGTGTGACAACCCGCACTACCCGCATGTGAACGCTCTGCTTTGCGCCGGTCTCCGTGCTGCCCGACCTGCAAAGAAGAATGAGGTGATTCTCAATGGTGCCGACGGTCTCGACTGGCCGACGGCGGTGCGGTGCGATGTCATCTACCTCCTGCCCAAGACCGAGTTTCAGGGAAAACGAGGCATGGTCTCTCGCGAACGTCGTCGCGCCATCGGACGCAAAATCACGGAGTGCTACCGGCTCTTGCTGGAGTAGGGCTGCATTACCCACGCTTTTCCGCTCGACTTGGCGGCACTGTCGCTGCTTTACTCCGCGCCGATGCCAGACTCCTTCGCCTCGGACACAGAGATACAGACGGCCACAAAGCCCATCGTCGCGCTCAGACAGGCTTTGAACGAGGTGCTGTTCGGCCAGGCGGAGCTGATCGAGCGGGTGCTCTGCGGCGTCATCGCGCGCGGCCATGTCCTGCTGGAGGGGCTGCCCGGCCTTGGCAAGACGGAGCTCGTGAAGGGGCTGGCTAAGGCGCTGAACCTGACCACGCGCCGGGTGCAGTTCACGCCCGACCTGCTGCCGGGAGACATCACGGGAAACCCCGTGCTACAGGAGGTGGAGGGCCGCCGTGAGTTCGTCTTCCAGCCCGGCCCCATTTTTACCAACCTGCTGCTGGCGGATGAGATCAACCGCGCCTCGCCAAAGACCCAGTCCGCACTGCTGGAGGCCATGCAGGAGCGGCGCGTCACGGTGCTGGGGCAGACGCACACGCTGCCAGACCCATTCTTTGTGCTGGCCACGCAGAACCCCATCGAGCTGGAGGGCACCTACCCGCTGCCGGAGGCTCAAGTGGACCGCTTTCTTTTCAAGCTGGAAGTACTGCGCAACAGCGCGGAGACGCTGGCAAAGATCGTCTCCCATCGCGAACTGGGCGTGGAGCCGCAGGTGCCCGCCATCACCACACGCGAGGACTTTGCGCTGATCCAGCAGACAGCGCGCCGCATCTACCTGCCGGAGATCGTGGCCGAATACATCGCGCGCATCGTGGATGCCACGCATCCGGGGCAGTCGAAGGCGGCGGAGGGAGTGCGGTTTGGCGCGAGTCCGCGTGCGGCGCTCAGCCTCGCCTCCGCCGCGAAAGCACGCGCGCTGATGCACGGGCGGCCTAACGCGAGCTTTGAGGACGTGCAGGCGCTGGCGCTGCCGGTGCTCAACCACCGTGTGCTGCTGGACTACACCGCGCGCATGGATGGCCGCACCAGCGCCAGCGTGGTACGCGCCATTCTCGCCGAGGTGCCGGTGCAGAACCTCGCCACACCCCGGACACTGAAGGAGGCGGCATGAAGAGGGGTCTCACACAAAGGCACGAAGGCACGAAGCTCAGAGGTTCCCGAACCTTTGTGCCTTTGTGCCTTTGTGTGAGCATTCTTCTGCTGGCATCTATGGCCCACGCGCAGAAGGACATCGCCGACCAGATTTTGGACAAGAACACTGGCACGCGCATTGAGCTGCGCAGCGTCTTTGATCCGCTGCCGCCCACGGGCTTTGTACCGGTGCGCATGGTCGCCACGAACGGAACCGGTAGCGAAACGATCTGGCGGCTCAGCTTTGAATCCGAAACGCAGAACTACCGCAACCAGAACCGCCACAGCAGCCGGTTCGCCCTCAGCGTGCCTGCGCGCTCTACCCAATCCGCCACGCTGCTGGTGCCGTTGGCGGTGGGCTATGGCGACACTTCCAGCCACTGGGGCAGCGGTCATCAGTTGCGAGTGAGCCTGGACGTGGGTGGCATCGGTCGCCGAGATTTTTTTGACCATGATAACCGCGTGAACGCTTTCCCCGCCATTGCCCTCAGCAAGGCGCTGGCCGACACGAACCACTCGCGCCTCCAGGACGAGGTGGAGCAGCGGATGAAAAGCAGTTCCACGAGTCGGAGCGGGCCTACCAAGGTATTTGGCAGCGTCTTTGACCCCGATGACTTACCGGAGGACTGGCGCGGGTTGAGCGGCTTCGATGTGATGATGATCTCCAGCACGGAATGGCTGGCGCTGAAACCCGGCGCGCGGCTGGCCATCATCCACTGGACGCGGCTTTATGGGCGGCTGCACATCTACATGTCCCCAGGGGCCAGCACGGCAGCGCTGGGACTGCCGGAGGCTGTGCTGGCGGGCAAGCAGGGCATGTCACTGGGCCGCGTGGGACTCATGACCTGGGACGGGAAGCTGCTGCCCGCCAAGGAAACCGTGGACCGCTACTGGCACGACAAGGAGCGCGAAAAGGAGCTGACCGCAGGCTACACAGACCAAAGTGGATCAAAGCCAAACTTGAAGCCCGGCTGGGGTCTGCTGGCGGCGCTGGGCATGCGCAGCTTTGCCGCGTGGCAGGTCATCCTTTTCCTTGTGGTGTTCGGCATTCTCGTGGGCCCGGTGAACCTGTTCGTGCTCGCGCCGCCGGGCCGGCGGCACAAGCTTTTCATCACCACGCCCCTGCTGTCGCTGGGTGCCAGTGTGCTGATGGTCGGCATCATCCTTCTTCAGGACGGCATCGGCGGCATTGGGCGGCGCTTCATCGCCATCAACCTCGAACCCGGCGAGGCCACCGCCTATGTCACGCAGGAGCAGGCCAGCCGCACCGGCGTTCTGATGGGGTCCGGCTTTGAGCAGAAGCAGCCCGTACTGATCGAGCCGCTGGCCCTGCCGGACACCCCCTGGGTGAAGCTTAAAAACACCTACGACAGCCAGACCGCGCAACTGCGCCTCACCGGGCGCGAGCATGGCGGCAACTACTTCCAAAGCCGGGCCGAGCAGGGGCAGATCCTGCGCGCCGCCGTGTCCACCCGTGCGCGTGTGGAGCTGAAGGCGGGACTGGCCGCTGACGCGCCGCCGGAGATCATCTCGGCGCTCGGCTTCACGGTTGATGAATTTTTCTATGTAGATGCCCAGGGCAAGGTCTGGGAGTCCGCCGCCCCTCTCGCCACCGGGCAGACGGCAAAGCTGGAACCCGGCGGATTCGATGCCCTGCGCGTTTGGTGGAAAGGCACCTGCACATTGTCGGAGAGCCGTACTCGCGAGCGTCTCGACCTGCTGACCGCCGCCGTTCCCCGCAGCATGTTCTTTGCCAAAGCCTCTGGGGCACCAGACTTCACGCTGGAAACCCTCAAGTCCATCCGCTGGATCAAGGACCAGGTGGTCGTCTTCGGCAGCGTACCGCCCCCCTGACACGCCATGCATCAGCCCGCCACCCCAACGCCTGAAATGGACCGCTCCCAGCCCGCGATCCAGGTGGAAAACCTGCATCGTTCGTTCGGCGCATTGAAGGCCGTGGATGGAGTCTCCTTCAGCATTGACCACGGCTGTGTGGTCGGCTTTGTCGGTGCCAATGGCGCGGGCAAGACCACCACGATGCGCATTCTGGCCACGCTCGACCACCCCAGCGGCGGCACCCTCAAGGTCGGCGGGCACAACGTGGTCCATTATCCCGGCAGGGTGTGCCGCCTGCTCGGTTGGATGCCCGACAGCTTCGGCACCTACGATCACATGACGGTGCTGGAGTACCTGGACTTCTACGCGCGTGCCCTCGGCTACAAAGGGCAGGAAAGGCTACAGCGCATCCAGGAGGTGATGGACTTCACCGACCTCACGCCCCTGGCCGACCGCATGAGCAACAAGATATCCAAAGGCCAGACACAGCGCCTGTGCCTCGGCCGCGCTCTTTTGCATGACCCGCAGATACTCATCTTGGACGAGCCTGCCGCCGGGCTGGACCCGAAGGCGCGCGTGGAGCTGAAGCAGCTCATCCGCATCCTCGCCGAGGAGGGCAAGACCATCCTCATCAGCTCCCACATCCTCAGCGAGCTAGGCGAGATGTGCGACAGCCTGCTGTTCATTGACAAAGGCAAAATCGTCCACCACGGCGATGCCGAGTCCATGACACGCGGCACAGCGGCAGCGGAGACACTTGTCAATGTGCAGATCGCCGGAGAACCCGCGAAGCTGATCGAATGGGCGCTGACTGCACCAATGATCCAGCTCATTGAGGAAACCAAACGCGGCGCGCGGTTGCGCGTGCAGTCCACGGATGAGGCCACACTCGCCGGAGTGCTGCGCCGCATGATCACCGACGGCCTGCTGGTCACCGATTTCCATCGCGAGGAGCGCCGTCTCGAGGACGCCTTCATAGACATGCTGGGCCAGATTGACAAAGGCACCTTCAAGGGCGAGACGCCTGGGCATGGGGCACTGGACATTTAGCATCGCGGCATGGGGGCGACACGTCCCCCTCGTGCTCCTGTGTATCATCGCCATGCCGCAGCATTTGACGGGCCAGGAAACTCCGCAGCACAGCCTTCATGAAGGCTCCATCACGGTAACGGTCGAAGGCGTGGATGAGCGTGCCTGGGACACGCTGGGAGACATGCTCAAAGACCAACTCACCCTGGCAGGCAGCAGCAGCGCCAACGAGCCATTGGCCGATGACCTGGCCTTTTTTACGCGCCAGCAGTATATTCGCGAAGGGTGGCCGGATGCCGAGGTGCGCTGGGAACTAAAAGGCAGCGCCATTTTCCTGCGCGTTACTCCTGGTCGGCAGACACGCGTGGGGGAGATCACCTGGAAGGGCGATCTCATCCTGCCGCAGGAGGAGCTGCGGAAGTTCCTGCTGCGTCCCAGCATCGAGAAGGACGGCGCGGACAAACAAAACCCTGTGTGGGTGGGTGGCGACCTGCAGGGCGGTGCCGGACTCGTGCAGCGCCGCCTGCGGGCCGAGGGCCACCTGCTCGCCGTGACCACCCTGCTGCCCGCTCCCGACACGGACCCCGACGGCAGGCGCGACCTGTCCCTGGAGGTCAAAGCAGGTCCGCGATTCAACTTTGGCTCCGTGCAGTTCAGCGGCGCACCTGCTGAGCTGGACAAGCTGATGCAGGCCGAGATCAGCCACACTCCTGGCGGTCCTTTCAATGAGGCGCGCGTGCAGCAGATCGAAGGACGGCTGACCGCCATCGCCACCGAGCGCGGCTGGCTAAATGCCACCACCACCTCAGACTACAAACTGGGTAAACAAGGTGGCACAGTGGATGTGACGATCCGCATGGATTCTGGCGGGCGCGTGCGCATCGCGCGCGTCCTGCCGCACGAAGGTTTCAGCCGTGGTTCGCAACGTGTGTTGAGCGCCGGCTTCCGTGGAGCCGCAGGGCAGTTCTATTCCACGGATGAACTGGACGTGATGTTCCGTCGTGCCTTGGACACCGGCATGTTCGCGCGCCTGGACGTGGACCCGCAGTTGCATCCCGGCGTGAAGCCACCCACCGCCGATCTGCGTGTCAGCGGTGAGGAGACCAAGCCCAAGACCCTGGGCTTCGAGATCGGCTTCGACACCTTCCTCGGCGCTCAGTTGGGCGTGACCTACCAAAACACCAACCTGAATGACACGGGCAACACCCTCGCTGCCGAGCTAAATTGGAGCGCGGCGGGGCCGCTGGGTTCCATCAAGCTGACCGATCCTGCCATCATGAACTCCGAGTACGCCGCGTCCGTGCAGCTCGCGCTGGAGAACTTCAACCGCTTCGAGTACTCCCGCTACGGCACACGCCTGAATGTGGAGCTGTCACGGCGGGTCAGCATCCCCTTCTCCTACAGCATCTTTGCCGGAGCCTCGGTCAACACCGTCTCCACCGAGGCACTCACCGCCCCGCAGATCGGTCCAGACCTCTACACGCTGGCCTTTGCCGGCGTGAGCTTCATGCTCGACTTTCGTGACAGCCCTGTGCTGCCAAAGAAGGGCTGGTTCATCAGTGCGCGCATTGAGTCCGCACTCGATGTCATGGGATCCAATGTCAGCTACATGCGCACCGATCTGCGCGGCGCCTGGTACCGCCCGTTGACAAAGAAGCTGCGTTTCGCCGCCGGCGCGGCCTTGCTGAGCATCCAGGGGGCGGCTGCGGAGGAGCTGCCCATTGACTCGCGCGTCTTCAATGGCGGACCGAACAGCGTGCGCTCCTTCGCCGAGCGCGAGCTTGGCCCCCTGACCGCAGGCGGCACACCGCTGGGCGGCACCTCGGCGCTCATTGCCAGCGCGGAGTTCAGCTATGAAATCTATCCCAACCTCGAGTTCGCCGTCTTTGGCGATGTCGGCTGCCTGGGCCGTGGCAGCAACAGCAGCACCTTCGATGTCTCCAGCGACTTCCGCCCCGCACTAGGGGCCGGCCTGCGCTACCGGCTGCCCTTTGGCCCCATCCGCATTGACTACGGTCACAACATCAACCGCCGCACCGGCGAGGGAGGCGGAATGCTGCATGTGACCGTGGGCTTTGCGTTTTGAGGCGCGGCTTATGCAGCCAATCCCGCCGCCTGCACCTGCCCGGTCACCCAGGCCGCCTCGTCATCATCCAGGGCCGGGCCGAGGAGATTCTTGTGGTCCGCATTCCAGTAGCTGCCCATCCGGTAGCAGCGGTCAATGAGCGGCTGCAGGACCAGCACGGCGTCGTTTTCATGGCTGCGCAGCGGGATGCGGATGTTTGGCAGCGGCTCGCGCAAAGGGCAGCGATAGACCTCGCGGCTCGCGCGGCGAGTCGCACGCAGGACACAGACATGATAGCAGGTGCCGGGGGACGGCCTGAGGCTCTCCAGCGGGAAGCCCACCGTGTGCCGCCCGCCGCGCAGGAGATCAATCTCCACCACGCTGGCACCGCCGCCGTAGTAGCGCTGACGCTTTGCCACATACTCAGCGCGGGCATCGCCTTTGTTCGTGGGGTTGAGCACCTCGATCACCGTGATGACGCGGCCATGAATGTCCGTGATCTCCACCCAGCGCTCGGTGATCTCCTCCAGGATCAACACCTCCGGCTCCGTGGCCAGGACTCCGCCGCTGGTGGCCATATCCGGCTGCCAGGTGGGCGGGATGCCCAGCTTCCATGACTCCACCACCGCCACATCCGCCCTCACCGTTGACGCATCCAGACCTTCTGCCAGGGTCACGCGCTCCTCAGTGCGCGCATTCAAATCGGGCGGCAACTGTTCCGCGATGGCATCGGCGATGTAGGTGATGAGTTTCGTGTGAACATCCAGCCAAAACCGTTCCAGAAACGGGTTCATGCCAGGAAAGGGATTCATCATCGTCATGGCCTGAGATTAACTGAACTGTTGCGGGCTTGCAACGCATCGTCTAGCCATCCCGCGCGATGAAGCGCAGGCGGTAAAAGCTGCGCCCACCAGTCAGCAGCAGGTTGATCGTGCGCGTGCCTCCTGCCGTGGTCACCGTGCCTGTGACAGTGCTCCAGGCGGTGAGGTTCTGGCTCGTTTCGATCAATGACATGGTTTCAGGTGCCACAGCAGGCCAGGATAGCTGGCACTGCGTACCTTGGCGTGCGGCCAGCATGTCCAAAACCTGGCCATACAGCGCGGTGACGAACTCTGGTCGGTCAATGAAGGGGTTTCGATTTCCCTGATAAAGGTTGTACACCAAGTCATTGCGTGTGCGCTCTGCTGCGTCCACGGGATCGAGGAAATGCCAAACCAAAAGGGTGTTCAGACGCCCCATATAGGTGCTGCTGGTCGTGATCAGCGCTTGGTTATCGGTAAGTTGCAGATTCGGCTCCCCGCTGGTGCCCTCATAGCGCACATCCATGTAAAACATGCAGCGAGCTAAGTCGCCTTTAACGATAGCAGGCGGCTCCCAGGAGTCCGCATCCTGGGTGCAGAGCGGTGCCGTGGTGTGGGCGGGGTTTTGATAGCCGGAGGCTCCCGGATTGCTCTCATCAAAGGGCATGTTGCCACGGTCCGCGTTCACCTGCACATCCGCAGGCCGCAGATGGAACAGGTCGCTGTAGGCCGGGCCTGTTCCGTCAATGCCCAGCGAGTCCGGCCAAGTGTGCTCACGATTCCATTGACCGACGTTCCCGCCGAAGTTGCTCTTTGCGCGTGAAATGCGGCTGTAGATGAGAATGACATTTGCCGTGTTGTTCGGGTCTTCATCTGTGATCATCATGGCCTCATCGGTGCTGCCGTACGGTATCACCGTGTGGGCACGGATGCGCTGGTGCAGGGCGCTACGCAGAGCACTGCCAGTGAGGCCCAGGGCAGTGCTGTAATAGCCCGTCGGCTCAGCGCAATGGCCGGTCAAACAGCACAGGTTGGCGAGGCAGAAGAGAAGAATGAGAGTGCGAAGGAACACCCCTCCACTTCGCAGGCCATCTCGTGCTGTTCAAGCGAAAGACCGGTAGGATATCGTCACATGCCTGTCCCAGTCTCGCGAGGCTTGGATTCAAACCTGCCAGGCACAGCCACACCCAATACGGCGGGTTTTTCCTGCTCACCACGATCCGCTTGCGGTGCCAGATGGTCAAAGAAGGCGTCGAAGCGTAGGCTGCACTGAAGACGGCGCTGGCTGCCATCTATCTTCGGGTTCAGCGTGATGACGGCTGTTTGGAAAACAGGTGCGGCTTTAATCTCCTGCGCCTTCGTCCGCGCTTGTTCGATGGTCAGGGACTTGTCTTTGATGACGGCGATCAACCGGTCCAGGTCCGCGCGCGTGATGTCGCCCCAAATTTTCCTCCATGCTTCCGGTTCCACACGCACCACCTGCACATTCACCCAGCGTTTTTCATCTACGGTGACCTGCTCCCAGAAGCCGACGATCAGTAGGAACGGCTCCGCGATTTCAAACTGTCGCATGGCATCACCCAGACCGATGGGCGTGCCATACTTCGTCGCTTTCGGATTCACGGGGATGTGTCCGTGATCCGTGTTCGCCTCCGCCGGGATGTCCCACTTCTGCGTGTAGCCCTTCGGCTCATAGCCTCCGAAGAACGTGTCACGCAGCCACTTCTCAAACAGCAGCCCATGCGACTGCACCTCGCGACCAAAAGCCAGGTTGCAAAAGCCAAGGATGACGCAGATGGAGGCGATCTTCGTCATTTCAATTTCCCTTCACCAGCGTCCTCACCCGCAGCAGGAACATGTCCGCCGTGATGTAGAGCGTGCCTTTGTCCGCGCCGCCCCAGGCGCAGTTGGCCGTGGCCTGGCCGGTCAAAATGGAGCCGAGGTGCTTGCCTTCCTTGCTGATGACCAGCACACCACCGGGGCCGGTGGTCCAGATGTTGCCCTGCGTGTCCACCTTCATGCCATCGCAGCCGCCCTTGCGCTCGGGTGACTTGAGCTTCTGGGCGTTGAATACCTCGCGCCCATTCTCCGCCTTTGGCACGATGACGCCCTGGATGATGCCAGCGATGCCCTTCAGGTCATAGGCCATGATGCGCGTGTTGTCCCTGTCCGATACGGCGAGATATAGCGTCTTCTCGTCCGGGCTGAGTGCGATGCCGTTCGGCCACTTGATGTCTTCGATGAGCAGCATCACGGGCACATTGGGGGCCACCGGATGCACCGCATACACTCCGTGGTAAGGCGCATCCGGCTCCGTGCCCTTCTTCAGGCCATACGGCGGATCGGTGAAGAAAATGGTTCCCTTGCTGTCTATCACGAGATCGTTCGGGCTGTTGAAGCGCTTGCCTTTGTAGTTGTCCGTCAATGAAGTGAAGCTGCCGTCCTTCTCCAGCCGTGCGATGCGCCGCTCCCCATGCTGGCAGAGGATCAGGCCGCCCTTCGCATCCACCGCGAGTCCATTGGAGCCTTGCCCATCGCCGCTGAGGCTGCCGCTCGGTTTCAAAACAGTGGTCGCACTGGTGTCGCCCTCCTTCCAGCCGAAGACGGTGTTCTCCGGCACATCCGAGAAAAGAATGCCGCCATCCTTCCACACCGGCCCCTCTGACCAGTTGAAGCCCGATGTGAGCACCTCAATCTTCGCATCTGAAGCGATGAGCTTGTCCATCACTGGATCAAGGCGCTCGATGCTGCCTTTGAATTCAGGAATGGGTTCGGCGGCGAAGGTACTGAGGACGAAGAGGGGAAGAAGGGTGGCGATGATTTTCATGTGAGATGAGCGTAGCGTGTGCCGAGTCGGGAGATCAAGAACACAGTTTGAGTTCCTGGCACGATTCCATGAACCATGACCGTTTGAGTGCCATGCTTCGTCTTCCATGCTTCGGCCTTTTCTTGAGTCTGACCGTCATCTCGCACGCTGCTCCCGACCTCATCCTCCATCACGGACGTGTCCTCACCGTGGATGAAAAGTTTTCCATTCGCGAAGCCGTTGCGGTGGAGGCGGGGCGCATCACGGCGGTGGGGACGAATGGTGAGGTGTTGGCGCTCAAGGGAGATGCGACGCAAGTGGTGAATCTCGGTGGAAAAACTCTGCTGCCCGGTCTCATGGACTCGCATGTGCATCCCGGCGCGGCGATGACGGAGTTCGATCATGAAATCCCCACGATGGAGACCATCGCGGATGTGCTGGCCTACATCGCCAGTCGCGTGAAAGCCTCGAAGCCGGGTGACCTCATCGGCACGCGGCAGATATTCATCACACGGCTGGAGGAGAAGCGCTACCCGACACGCGCGGAACTCGACCGCGTTGCACCGGAGAATCCAGTCGTCTTCTCCACTGGCCCGGACTCAATGCTCAACAGCCTGGCTTTGAAGCTCGGTGGCATTGATCGGAACTACGAGCCACCGAAAGACAGGGCGGGGAAAGTGGAGAAGGACGCGCAGGGCGAACCCACCGGACTGCTGCGCAGTCTGAGCGCGAACATCAAGGCCAAGGCTGCGGTGAAGTCGCCAACTGCCGATGATACTTACCGGCGCACGGTGCAGCTTTTTCGTGACTACAACAGCGTCGGCCTGACGACCTTGGCGGACCGTGACTCCAGTCTGAAGCAGGTGGAGTTTTATCAGACGATGCGGGAGAAAGGCGATCTCACTGTGCGGATGCGCGTCTCGCCCGGCATCCCGTCCATGGGCCTGTGGCCTGCGACGGAGAAGGCGATTGAGGAGGTCATCCAGCATCCGTTGACGAAGTCGGATGCCACGCTCCAGATCATCGGCACAAAGGTGTATCTGGACGGCGGCATGTTGACCGGCAGCGCATTCATGCAGGAACCGTGGGGTGTCAGCGAGGCCTATGGCATAAGTGATCCGCAGTATCGCGGCGTGCAAAAGATCCCCGCTGACCGTTTGAAGCAGCTCGTCGAGAAAGTTACCGCCGCCGGCTTGCAGTTCACCGCGCACTCCGTGGGTGATGGCGCGGTGAAGCTGCTCATGGACACCTTTGAGGACGTGAACCAGCGCCACTCCGTGCGCGCCGCACGTTGCTCCGTGACGCACTGCAACTTCATGCTGCCGGAGTCCATCGCCAAGGCCGCGAAGCTCGGCGTATGCATTGATCTCCAGCCCATCTGGCTGCACATGGATGGACGCACCTTGACGGGACACTTCGGCGAGGAGCGCATGGCCCGTTTCCAGCCCCTGCGCGCCTGCTTTGACCAGAAGGTCATCGTCGGCGGTGGCAGCGACCACATGCAGAAGATCGGCTCCTTCCGCAGTGTGAACCCCTACAATCCCTGGCTAGGCATGTGGACAGCGATCACCCGAAAAGCGCGCAAGCTGGACAAGCCCGTCCACATCGAAAACGCACTGACTCGCGAGGAGGCACTGCGTCTCTACACGACCAACAATGCCTGGCTGCTCAAGGTGGAGCACGACACTGGCTCCATCGAGAATGGCAAGCTCGCCGACATGATCCTGGTGGATCGTGATCCGCTGGAGTGCCCGGTGGATGACCTGCCCCAGACGAAGGTGCTCAAGACCTGGCTGAGCGGAAAAGTCGTGCATGAAGCGCGGTAGCATCTGAACCCTGTCGCGACCTCGACAATCACAGATCGTGGTGCCGGAGACAGCGCTTGATTTATTTCCAACTCTGAACAATTGAGACCTCATGGCAAAGAAATCATCCACCAAGAAGCAGAACTACCTATTCTTCGATGTTTACATCTACCTGGAAGGTGGCTCGGAGATGATGCTGGAGGACACAGCGCAGACGCGAGAGGAGTTGGTAGAGAAGCTACAGACGCTGCTGGTGGGGCCGGAAACGTGGCTGCGGCTCAGCACGCTGAGCGGCAAGACACATCTGCGCAGGGAGAAGGTCATCGGCTTCCATGTGGAGGAAACCTGCCGGGACGACTTCTCTGGCAGTGCTGAGGTGCTAGACGAAGATGATATTCCTTTTTGACATTTGAGTGCTCTGTGGAGAGGCACTTGCTGGATGACGCCGAGGTGCCAGGAAATGGAAGGACGGGCGGTGGGCGGCGTTTCTTGACCAACCAACTGCACCACCATGAAACACCTTCTCTTTCTCCTGACTCTGTCCGCCGTCCCTGCGCTGGCCGCGAACTGGCCGATGTGGCGCGGACTGAACGGCGACGGCACCTGTTCAGAATCCGGCCTGCCGGAGAAATGGAGCGCGACGGAAAACTTGGCCTGGAAGGTGGAGCTGCCAGAACGTGGAAACTCGACACCAGTGGTGTGGGGGAACAAGGTCTTCGTGACGCAGGCGGTGGAGAAGGCGGGGCGGAGGCTGCTGCTGTGCTTTGACCGCAAGACGGGCAAACAGCTCTGGGAGGCAGGGACGACCTGGACGGAGCCGGAGCTGACACACGGGACGAACCCGTACTGCGCGGCGTCACCGGCCACGGACGGGGAGCGGGTAGTGGTGTTCTTTGCCTCAGCGGGGGTGTTCTGCTACGACCTGAACGGCAAGGAACTGTGGAAGCGCACGGACCTGGGCAGGCAGCACCATATCTGGGGGAATGGCACGTCGCCGGTGATCGCGGAGGACCGCGTGTTCCTGAACTTCGGCCCTGGGGTGAACACGGTGCTGTATGCCTTTGACAAGATGACGGGCAAGACGCTGTGGCAGCACAAGGAGCCGGGCGGAGTCTCCGGCGAAGGCGCGGACAAGAAGTGGTTAGGCTCATGGAGCGACCCGCTGCTGCGCAAAGTGGGCGCGCGCAATGAGCTGCTGATGTCTTATCCCGGCCGGGCCTGCGCCTTTGACCCGATGAACGGGCAGGAGCTGTGGACGTGCGATGGGCTTACGGCGCTGGTCTATAACTCGCCTCTGTATGCGGATGGCATGCTCATCGCGATGAGTGGCTATGGCGGCGCGGCGCTGGCGGTGAAGGCGGGAGGAAAAGGGAACGTGACGGAGCGCAACCGCGTGTGGCATCTGCCAAAGGTCAGCCAGCGCATCGGCAGCGGCGTGGTGCATGAGGGGCATCATTACATCCTCAGTGATGGCGGCATCCTCGAGTGCCGCGAACTCAAAACGGGTCAGATGGTTTTCAATGAGCGCCTGAAAGGCAACAACTGGTCCTCGCTGGTCCTCAGCGCCGATGGCAAATGCTACGCGGCGAATCAGATCGGCGACTGTTTTGTCTTCAAAGCCGCGCCGAAGTTCGAGCTGCTCGCCACCAACTCGCTAGGCGAAAAAATCATCGGCTCCATCGCGGTGAGTGACGGGCGGTTGTTCATCCGGGGTTACAAGAACCTCTGGTGCATCGGCAAGTAGGCGCAATGCAGCTTAGCAGAACCGCGTGAGCGTTTCGTCATGCTCACGTCTGACGCTACATTTCACGCAGCCTCGACAGCGTTGCTGCCCACACCCTCGGTGCGGATGGCGCGGAGGAAGTCGTCGTCTGCGCTGACGCGGGCGAGGGCCACGCCGTGCTTGGCGGCGGCGTTTTTCCAGAGGTCAAAGTGGCGTGCGTAGGCGCGGGTGTAACGCAGGAGGAGATCAGGCTCGATGCGGTGCTCGTGCAGGAGGGCGGTCTCGGCGTCCACGAACTCGTAGTTGCCGTCCCAAGCGGGTGCGGACTCCTCAATGGCGTGAGGGGCGAAGATAAGGCCGCGGCCGTTGCGGGCGGCCAGGGGGGCGAGGAGGGTTTCCGGCTCGGCGGGAAAGAGCAGGTCGCTGATGAGGATGCGCATGGCACCGGCGCGCAGAGGCAGTCGGACGAGGGCGGGCGCATCGGCGCTGGCGGGGAGGGTTTCCACCTCGTGCGGCCAGCGTCCGGCGAGGATGACGTCCGTCTCGATGAGACGGTGCGCGGCACCCCGGATGGCGAAGCAGCGCACGGCGGCACCGGTTTGGAGGCTGGCCTCGACGGCGTAGGCCAGCAGCTCAAGGGCGCGCTGTTCCTTGGCCGGGAAGGCGAACATCGAGGGGGAGACATCGAGCACGAGGTCCACAAGCGGGCGTACCTCCTCGCGGTAGAGCTTCATCGTGTAGGTGCCGGTGCGGGCGTAGGCCTGCCAGTTGATCTGGCGAGGGTCATCGCCGGGCAGATAGACGCGGTGGTCCTGGAAGTCGAGGCTGCTGCCGGTGCCGGTGCCCATGAAGTCGCCGCTGTGGCCGCGCCAGCGCTGCTGGCGGAAGGGGAGCTTCAGCACGCGCGCCCAGCCCCTGGCACGGGCCTGTAGCGCACGGAGGGCGGCGGGGTCGTCACGCAGGGCTGGCATGTTGTTTGTCATTGCGCGGCTGTCATGCCGTGAGCTGCCGCGCCTCCTCGCGGACGGGGCGCAGTTGCCGCCACGCGTGGGCACCCATCAGCGCCAGTAGCAGGGGCCAGACTGCGGCAGCGGCCAGGGACAGGGAACTGAAGATCATCTCCTCATTGCCAGAGAAGCTGTTCGTAAGCCCGCCGATGGCTGTGAGGGGGATGGCGCACAGCAGCCAGGGTGGCGTGTCCGTGCCCTTGGAAAGGATGAAGCCAAAGCCGGTGAGCATGACCGTGGAGATGTACAGCACGAGGGCCGTGCCGATGAAAACAGGCAGCAGGTCCTGGGAGCGCCGCGTGGGCAGCATTTGCACCAGCGCCGCGACCATCCAGAAGCAGGCGCAGAACAGGCCGGTCACGACGGCCTCCTCCCAGCCGGAGTCCAGCGCCGCCGCCAGGGTCAGCAGCGCCGCCATTGGCAGCGTGAGGAGGAAGCCCGTGACCCAGCCCGGAGCCAGTAGCCACAGGGCCAGCCGCCCCAGAGGACCGCGCCGATAAAAAGGCTCATACACGGAGGGCACTTCATTTACCCGCTCAGTCAGCGCATCCACTGCCGCCACAATGGCGACAACCACGGCTCCAGCGAACCATCCTTCCTCCCCCGTGACCCAGGCGATCCCTAGCGACGCGAGGAAGGCACCGAGATGCACCGACCGTTTCAATGCAGACAACGGTGCTGCCGGCGGTGCAATGCGCGAGGCCGCCGTGCTGAGAAAAGCAAACACGGCCCAGACAGCCACCGCCAGGATGATCAGCACCTCCAACACACCGATCCCCGCGCTGCTGGAAGAAGGGGAGAAGAAACCCCCGCCCCCAAACGAACTCGCCGCCATGCCAAAGATACCAACTACCCCAGAAAAAAGCGGCACGGCGAGAATGAACATGCGCAGCCAGGGCTGGCGGATGCTGGAAAGGCAAAGCACGACGGCAGCGAAGACGATGCCAGCCAGCCACTTCAGGCCCAGCGCACCCAGCTCGCCAAACAGGTCCGTGCCGCCAAAGACGTAGCGCGCCACGACATAGGGCATGAGGCTGACCGCCAGGAGCAGCGATTGGCAGGCCACAGATGCCCATTTGCCAAAGACGATGCGCCCCGCTGATAGGCGCGTGAGCATGAGCATATCCAGCGTGTTGTGCTTCACCTCGTCCGCCAGCGCGGCGGAGACGCGCAGCGGCAGCACGAGGCACAGCACCAGCGTGGCTAGGCTGTCGAGCATCCAGGCCGTCTCCTCCGCATTTGCCGCCGCACCACTAAGCAGCGTGACCAGGACCAGCAGCACATGCAGACCCAGCATCACCGAGCCAAAAGCGCGCGTGCGCAGCCCCTGGCGCAGCTCCTTCACGACCATCGGGGAGAGATGGTCAGGGAAGTCGGATAGAGCAGGGATCGGGGAAGTCATGGCCGCAAGTAACCGTATATTTTGCGTCTTTTGCGTTTTTTTTGCGGCCAACAGCCCGCTGCTATTTCCGGTCAGCAGAAAACTTGCCCGCGCCTGCGAACAGCAGCGTCACATAGCCTGCGAGGTAGAGGAAGGCCATCTCGCCCGATTTTTCCCCTGTGAACTGGCCTCCATGCACGACGAAGAAAGCTACGGCCATGGTGATAGCGAGGCTTAGCGCAGCGAACCGCGTCAGCAGACCAAAGATGAGCAGCACGGAGCAGCCGACCTCTGCAAAGACCGTCAGACCCAGGCAGACATTCGAGGGCAGGCCAAACAGGGGCAGGAACTTGGGTGCCAGAGCGCTGAAGCCGGTCAGCTTCGCCCAGCCGTGAAGAATCACCATGGTCAGCCCCAGACTGAGGCGGAGCAGGAGCAGGGCGAGGTCGGTGGACTGCGGGAGGAAGGAGAGGTTGAGGAGTTTCATGAATAGCGAGGGTTGGTCGGGACAGGATGCTAGGCCGTTGTCACGGATCGCGTCAATGTTTTGTCGCGCGTCTTTGTTCAGCGCCCCAACTCTGCACGCCGCCTGCGGTAGTCTTCGCGCAGCCGCTTGAGCGAATCCGGCAGATCCGGCTCGTCCGTGTCCGGGACGCCGGGGGACTCCTGCAGACGCTTCAGCTCGCGCTGGAGGAAGGGCATCTCGTTCAGGCGCACGCCCTCAAGCGCGGCTGCGGCCTCCTTTTGCACGGAGCCTACATACTGCGCATTCAGCTCGGCCAGGGGGTCCGCCGGTGTAGGCAGGGTGAGGGACTTCTGCACGGGCGGTGGCGTCAGCACAGCGGGCGGCGGCATGGTGCCGAGCACCTCGGAAGCGGGGAAGGCAGGCTCCTCACGCATGTCTTTGCCGGTGTCGGTCTCCACCTCCTCGATCACCAGCCTGTCTTTCAGTAGTACGAGCACCAGAATGCCCGCTGCCGTGATGCCAAAGATGGCTAGGTGCAGGCTAGTGCGCAGCAGGGCCCAGAGGAAATCATCAATCTTCCGCGCCAGGCTGGGCTGGGCACGCCGGACTAGTGGTGGCGGACTGCCGGGTGCGTAGCGCGGCGGCGGGGCCAGGGGCGCGGCCTGGACTGCGGCGACCTCTCTTGCTGCCACGGGCGCGGGGGGCACGGCGGCCTGCTTTTCCGCGCGCAGCGCATGGGTCAGCGCCTCGCGCACCTCGGCAGGACGCTGATAGTGCTTGGTCAGATCCGGCTCCAGACAAAGGCGGATCACGGCGGCAAAGGCAGGCGGCAGATCGCGGGAGACACGGCCATCCGCCCCCAGCGGCTCTTTGCCGAACATCTCATGCAGCACGACGCCGAGCGCGTGAATGTCATCGGCATAAGTGGCGCTGCTTTCCTCCAGCCAAGACATCTCGCCATCCGCTGCCTCGACCATGCCGATGCCGGTGATCTTGATCTGCCAATCGCGCGTGACCAGCAGCGTGCGCACGCTCAGCGCGCCATGGACGGTGTGGTGGTCGTGGATGATCTGGAGTGTATCGCAGAGTTGGAGCGCAAGCGCGTAGGCGTGCTTCGGCGTGATCTGCCGCTCACGGACGAGCGCGTCCATCATGCACCCGTCCACATGCTCGGTAATGAGGTAGAGCGCCCCCGCATGGGTACGGCCAAAGTCGAACACGCCGACGATGTTCGGATGCACGAGGCGTGCGCGCTGGCGCAGACGCTCCAGGAGGCGTGGTACTGCGTCCGCCTCCGGCTCCGCCATCACCCGGATCATCACATGCCGGTCTAACGCGGGCTGCCGCGCCCAGTAGATGGCGCTTTCCCGCCCGACATGGATGCGGTCGAGAATCTCGTACTGTAGCAGCCAGTTCCCCAGTTCCTCGACGGTGGGGAAGTCAGGCAAGAGTGTGTCAGACATGAGCGCGGGCGGTGGGGCAGGTTCCACTCCAGATAGTTGCGCAGACGCCCTTTGCAAGCCTGCGCCTTCCGCCTGATCTCCTGTGTGTTAACTCTGCATTGCCACGGCTTCGGGCTTGATGAACTTCGCCTACATCTCACGGCCATCACTGGCGGTCCTGGATTGGGGTACGGCGGCGTTTAGACTTTGAAACGACATGGCGGGTGTGGCAGACTACCAGGCATGAGCACCCTGACCATCGAACTTGCTGACGATCTCGCCCTGCATCTGGAGAAAGTCAGTGCTGCGCGGCAGTTGAAGCCGTCGCAGGTGGTCAGCGAGAGCCTGGCAAAGACGCTGCCCCGCTGCCCGCACCGCCTGCATCCGCGTCTTCAGCCCTGGACGGGTTGCACTATCTCGTAGGTTGCCTTGACAGTGGCGTGACGGACCTCGCCACCCATCCTCGGCACATGGCGGGTTTAGGGCAATGGCACCGTGAAATTAGTTTGGTCAAAAAGGCAGGGCATAGTATTCTCCGCCCATGCAACTGACCCTAGACATCCCTGATGAACTGCTGCGCGCACTGCCCGTGCCCCGCGAGGAACAGCAGGGCCGCTTGCAGACGGAACTGGCCTGCCTGCTGTACGCGAAAGACTGGCTGAGCTTCGGCCAGGCCGCGCGGGTGGCGGGGCTGGATCACCATCGGTTCGGCCTGGAACTCGGTGACCGTGACATCGCCCGCCATTATTCGGCGGCGGATGTGGAGGATGATCTGGCCTATGCGAGTCGTCAGCAACACCTCTCCCGTCTCTAACCTCGCCATCATCGGCAGGCTGGACTTGCTGCGGGCGAAGTATGGGCGCGTCGTCATCCCGCAGGCTGTCAGCGACGAACTCGCCCGCCTCTCGCACAGCGCGGGTGCCGCAGCCATCCAGCGCGCCGTGGCGGATGGCTGGCTTCTGGTGGAGGCCGTGACCGACCGTCGGCTGCTTCCCGTGCTGATGGCAAGAGTCGATGCAGGTGAAGCGGAGGCGCTGGAACTCGCCCGCCAAACGAACGCGGATTTGCTCGTCATTGATGACCAGGACGGGCGGCAAATCGCCCGTGAGGAGTCGCTTCCATTCACCGGCCTGCTCGGTGTGCTGGCGGAAGAGCGCATCGGCGGACGACTGCCCTCACTCAAGGCCGAGATCGACCGGCTGCGCAGTGAATGCCGGTTCTTCATTGCTGCTGAGTTGGAGCGCAGGGTGCTTGAGCGGGTGGGTGAAGCGTGATAAAGATGTCAGCGCTCCGGTTTGGTCAGTTCAACGACGATGCGGAAGCCGCCGTCATTGCGGCGGGGGTTGGGAGCGTTGCGATTGCGGCAGGATGAGAGCAGGGAGTGGCGCTTGAAGTTGCTATACGAGCTGCCACCGCGCAGCACTCGGTCTTTTTCTTCTGCATCATACCAGTTCTCGCACCATTCCCAGACGTTCCCACCCATGTCATAGAGACCCAGCTTGTTCGGGTTGAAGCTCATCGCCGGAGCTGTCGTCGCGAAGCCGTCCGTGTAGCCTTCGATGAAGGACTTTGTGGGGAATTTCTCCCGATACGCTGTGTCGGCGTAGTTTCCGGCTTTGTCCTCAGTCTTCGGCGGAAAGTCACCTCCCCATAGGAATGCATTCTGCACTTTGAAGTTTAAAGACGCTGGCGTGACGCCAATCGTCCACTTCTCCTCATGGCCGATGCCGACTGCAAGGCTCCATTCGCGGTCCGTCGCCAAACGATAGGTCTGCCCTTCCTTTTTGCTCAGCCATTGACAGAATGCTTGCGCATCCTCCCAGCTCACGCCAACGACGGGATGATTATCCTTGTCACCACACGGGACACCGTCGCGCTCCTGGTTCTTCCATTCAATGTTCACACCCGGCACCTCCGCCGCATAGACGGCATAGTCCTGCCGCCGGGTCTCATGGATGAAAAAGAGCACCTTCGTGTCAGGCACGGGCACGAACTCCATACAGAGTGTGTTCACGAAGGGCTGCTCTTTCGTCGTACGGGCAAGCGGCGGGTCGATAGACTTGTTGACGGCTGCGGCTGCCACAGAGGGGGCGGTGGTTTCGAAGACGATGCGGAAGCCGTTGCGGAGATCGCGATAGCCCGGGGGCTGAGTAAAAGACGGCAAGACGACAGAAAAAGGCTCTGAGTGCCAAGTTTACCCCATGACCCACCTCGCATCACACGGTCTTTCTGCACGTTATTATACCAGTCCATGCACCATTCAGCCGCATTGCCACCGAGATCATAAAGACCGAAACGATTCGCCGCATATTCGCCTACTGGAGCCGTTTTCGCGTATCCGTCCTGATAGCCAGGCAGCGGTTCGCCTTTACCGCAGTTATATTTCCCAGTCACCAGCAATGGGCGCAATTCCTCACTCCAGTAATTGCCTGACTTTTCAGGCGGTGGCCATTGGTTGCCCCAAGGGAATTCGCCCCCCACCTTTGCATCCTTTTCGTTTGGCGGCTCCGCGGCATCCTCCCGCTCGCCAATGCCCACGGCGCAACTCCACTCGTGATCACTCGGCAGGCGGTAGATATCACTTGCTCCGAGCTTTCCATCTTTTTCTTCCCATGCCGTGAGCCACGCGCAGAACGCCTGCGCATCGTCCCAAGTAATATTCACCGCTGGATGTGCAGGTGATTGCGCAAAGTCCGGCTGCGGCCATTTGCGCCCCTTTTCCTTCGCAAAGACTTCATAGTCCTGCACGCGTGTCTCCCACACGCTGAAGATCACTGTTTTTCCAGCCGTCGGCCCGCCGGTGATCGGCACGGGGACGAACTTCATGCCGAGGGTGTTCACGAAGGGCTTGTCCTTGGTGGCCTGAGCGGGCTTCGTGCCTTTGCCGCCCAGAAAGAAAAACCCTGCCGCTATAATCGCGAGCACTGCGAGGATCAGGCCGGTGGAGAACTTCTTCCTAGGCACAGCCTGGGCACTGCGTTGTGGCGAGCGTTTCGGCTGGCCGCCCGGCCGCTGCGGCCGTGCCTGGGTTTCCAAGGCGGCAGGAGCCTTCTCCGCTGCCGCCTCCACCTTCACCTTCACCACGGGCTGGGTGAGGATGGCATCCAGGTCGTGGCGCATGTCCTGCGTGCTGGGGTAACGCAGTTCGCGGTCCTCGCGCAGTGCTTTGCCGATGATGCCGTCGTAGCGTGGATCAAGGCCGGGGACTTGCAGGGAGGGCAGCTCAAACAAACCCTGCGGCAGCTTGCCGGTGAGCATCTGGTAGAGCATGACGCCCACCGCGTAAATGTCCGCGCGGTGATCCACCGCAGTGCCGAGCATGAGCGCCTCAGGAGCCATGTAATAGAGCGTCCCCATCGCCATGCCGCTCTGGGTGAGGCCGCTTTCGCCGCTTTTGCTCATCTTGGCCAGGCCGAAGTCCGCCACCTTCACCACGCCGTCGTAGCCGACCATGATGTTGGCTGGTTTGATGTCGCGGTGGATGATGCCGCGCTCATGCGCATATGCCAGGGCATCACACACATGCGCGGTGATCGCCATGGCGTGCTCCGTGTGCAGGCGGCCTCGCTTCGCGATCATGCGGGCGACATCGGTGCCCTCGATGAACTCCATGACGATGTAGAGCAGGCCGTTGGCCGTCTCGCCGGAGTCATGCACGGCCACAATGCCGGGATGGCTGAGCTTGGCCATGGCCCGCGCCTCGTTCTTGAAGCGCTCGGCAAAGCTGGCGTCGGCTTCATCCATCTCGGAGGACAGGATTTTGATCGCCACGGTCCGGTCCAGAGACTTCTGCGTGCCCTGATACACAGCACCCATGCCGCCCCGGCCAAGCATCCGCGTGATTTCATACTGTGGTAACAATTTGGCCAGTTCCTCCGCTGTGGGCGGCTGCCAGGGCTGGCCGGGTGAGGTCGCGGGCTTCGGGTCAGTCGGCGGGGTGAGCAGGACGCCCTGCATGTCGGAGGGCCGACCCTGGGGGAAACCATCTTCTTGAGGAGTTTCGGGGATCATGGGAAGGACGGATGGTGGATGCTGACAGAGGCGGTTTATGAAAGCAAGATGAGGAGGCCACCTGCGGCGCTGCTGCCGACCTGGCGTACCTGGCATTACCAGAGTGCCAGCGTCCAGTTACAGATTCGTGGAAAAAAGTTTCACCTACGCCCCGGTCCGGGCATCATCAACAGGCCACATCACACCGCATGTCTGCCTCCACGTCCCATTCGCCCACCTTTCAGACCACGCGCTGGACGCATGTGGTGCGGCTGCGTGAGGGGACGGACGATGCGGAGCGGGACCGCATCCTGGCGCAGCTTTGCCGGGCCTACTGGTTCCCGCTTTATGGCTACGCCAGACGGTCGGGCAGGGCACCGCATGATGCGGAGGATCTGACCCAGAGCTTCTTTCAGCACGCGCTCTCCAGCGATCTGTTTGCAAAGGCGCAGCGTGAGCGGGGCCGGATGCGCTGCTTTCTGCTCACCGCCTTCCAGCATTTTTCGCGCAATGACCATGCGAAGGACACTGCCGTGAAACGTGGCGGCGGCCAGATACCGGTCTCCCTGGACGCAATGCAGGGAGAGGAGCGCTACCAGTGCGAGCCGCAGGAAATCACCACACCGGAGGATCTCTACAACCGGCGCTGGGCGCGTGACTTTTTCATCGCTGTGAAAGAGCGGCTGCGGCTCCAATACGCCGACGAGGGAAAAGAAGGTAACCTTCCAGGCGCTCCAGCCCTGGCTCTTTGTGGAAGGATCAGCCGCAGACTATGGCCCGGCGGCAGCAAACCTTGGAGTAACGGAGGGGAACTTCCGCGTCATGCTTGTGCGCTTCCGCAAAAGCTACCGGGATCTCTTTCGCGAAGCCGTGGCTGACACGCTGGACTCCCCCACGCCGGAGGAGATCGAGCAGGAGATACGCGAGCTGATCCGGCTGGGGGCGCGCTGACTTAACTCTGCATTGCCACGGCTTCGGGCTTGATGTTCTTGTGGAAGTCCTGGCCCTGGACCGTGGCGGCGACGTAGCCGGTGCGGATGACGAAGTCACCGAAGTGCTCGCCTTCCAGGCGCTCCTGCGCGTAGCGGGTGAGGATGGGGTCCAGCAGGGGCTTGATGTCCTTCGCGGGCACGTCCTTTCGGTACAGCTTGCTGAGCCGCTGGCCGGCATGACCGCCGCCGAGATAGACGTTGTAGCGGTCAGGGCCGAAGCCGACGAAGCCGATCTCGGAGATGAAGGGACGCCCGCAGCCGTTCGGGCAGCCGGTCATGCGCACGGTGATGGAGTCGTGGCGCAGGCCGACTTCCTCCAGCTTGTCTTCGAGCTGGGTGATGACCTCGGGCAGATAGCGCTCTGCCTCTGCCAGGGCCAGGGCGCAGGTGGGCAGGGCGACGCAGGCGATGGAGGACAGGCGCAGGGCGCTACGCTCGTGGCTGCGGGCCATGCCGTATTGCTCCAGCAGCGCCTCGATCTGCTGCCGTTTGGCGGGGGAGACCTTGGCGATGACGAGGTTCTGGTTCGCGGTCAGGCGGAAGTCGCCCTCATGCACCTTGGCGATCTCGCGCAGGCCGGTGCGCATGGGGTAGCCCTCTGTGTCCAGGACGCGGCCACCTTCGACAAACAGCGTGTAGTGGGAGTTGCCCGTCTCGTCCTGCACCCAGCCGAAGCGGTCGCCGTTGTCGGCGAAGGCGTAGGCGCGCACGGGGCCGAGCGGGTAGCCGAGGTATTCGTTGAGCTTGGCGAGGATCCAGTCAGCGCCGTGATCGTCCACGGTGTACTTGAAGCGGGAATGCTTGCGGTCCGTGCGGTCGCCAAAATCGCGCTGCACCATGACCACTTTCTCAGCGACATCCACGACTTGCTCCTTTGTGCAGAAGCCGATCACATCTGCCAGACGTGGATAAGTAGCCTCATTGCCGTGGGTGGAGCCCATGCCGCCGCCGACGGCGACGTTGTAGCCCACCAGCCTGCCGTCCTCGACGATGGCGATAAAGGACAGGCAGTTGGCGAAGATGTCCACGTCGTTGCTGGGCGGCACGGCGATGGTGATCTTGAATTTGCGCGGCAGGTAGGTCTTGCCGTAGATCGGCTCCTGCTCCTCCTCCGTGGTCTGGATTTTTTCGCCATCGAGCCAAATTTCGTGATAAGCGCGCGTCGCGGGGGTGAGGTGCGCGGAGATGTCTTTCGCTGCCTGGAGCACGTCGGCGTGGACGCTGGAGAGGTAGGGGTTCGGATTGCACATCACATTGCGGTTCACGTCACCGCAGGCGGCGATGGTGTCCATGGCAGCATCATTGATCTCCTTGATCGTGCGCTTGAGATTCGTCTTGATGATGCCGTGAAGCTGGAATGCCTGACGAGTCGTCAGCTTGATAGTACCATTGGCATAGATATCGGCCAGACGGTCGGTTTGCAGCCATTGTGCCGAGGTGGCCACGCCTCCGGGGACGCGGATGCGCAGCATGAAGGAGTAGGCCTTTTCCAGGCGGTGCTTGCGGCGGTCCGGGCGCAGGTCGCGGTCGTCCTGCTGGTAGCTGCCGTGGAATTTGATCAACTGCTGGTCGTCCTCGCAGAGTGCGCCGGTGGACAGGTCGGCCAGTCCTTCGGCGATGGTGCCGCGCAGGTAGTTGGATCGGGTCTTGATGCCTTCGTTGGCGGAGAGTGGCTTGTCGCTCATGAGGGTTGGGAGGGTTCGGGGTTGAACTGCTCGGTGATCAATATACGTCGCGCTGGTAGCGCCTGGCCTTCTTCAGGTCTTCGACATAAACCTCGGCGGCCTCACGCGATTTGCCGCCCTGTTTTTCGACCAAGGAGATGAGCGCCTCATGCACGTCATGCGCCATGCGGGTGGCGTCGCCACAGACGTAGAAGTGCGCGCCTTCCTCCAGCCAGGCGTAGAGTTCACTGGCGCGTTCGATCATGCGCTGCTGCACATAAATCTTCTCCGGCTGGTCACGGGAAAAGGCCACGTCGAGCTTCGTCAGCGCTTTGCTGGCGAGGTGGTCCTGCCATTCCGTCTGATAAAGGAAGTCGAACATGTAGCGCTGGTCGCCAAAGAAAAGCCAGGACCTGCCTTTCTGCTCCAGGGCGGCGCGATGCTCCACAAACGCTCGGAAAGGGGCCACGCCCGTGCCCGGGCCGACCATGATGATCGGCGTGTCGCCGGAGGTGGGCAGGCGGAAGTTCTTGTTGGCGTTGGTATAAACGGGCACCATTTCACCCGGCTTAACGAGGTCGGCGAGGTAGGTGGAGGTCACGCCTTTGCGCGGCTTGCCGTGGGACTGGTAGCGCACGGAGGCCACAGTAAGATGCACCTCATCTGGATGCGCCAGCGGGCTGGAGGCGATGGAGTAAAGACGCGGCGGCAGCGGGCGCAGGAGGGAGATGAGCGCGTCTGGCGGGAGTCCCTTGGCAGCATACTCCTCAATGGCATCCACGATCCAGCGGCCCCAGAGGTAATCCTTGAGTTTGTCCTTGGCTTTGTCGCCGAGGAGTGTCGCGAGTTTCTTCGACTTCGTCAGCTCCTGCAACTTGGTCAAAACTGGCCGGGTGAGCGCGGTGATGTCGAAGTCCTCACGCAGCGCATCGGCGAGTGTTTTGCTGCCGACATCCGGCACCTCGACCTTCTCCGTGCCGACCAGCTTGGCGGCCTTGAGGATGCCCTCGATCATGTCGGGTGCGTTCACCGGGACCACACCCAGGGAATCGCCCGGCTCATAGGTCAAACCGGAGCCTTCCAGGGACAGCTCGTAGTGCCAGGTCTCCTTCGCGGTGCCTTTGCCATTGAGCAGCACGCGTTCCTTCAGTTCGGCGGCAAACGGACGCGACTTATCATATTCCGCCGCAGTGGCAGCGGGCTGAGTGTAGGCGGGTGCCGCAGTCACGGTGGCGGGGCCAAAGGCGCTCAAGGCTCCGTCCAGCCAGGCGCGGTGCGGCTTTTCATACTGAAGGTCGCACTCCACACGCGGGTAAATGCGCTGGGCACCGAGAGCTTCTAGCCGTGCATCGAAGTCCTTGCCCATCTGGCAAAACTTCTCATACGCCGTATCGCCGAGCGCGCAGACGGAGTAGCGAAGCTTGGGCAGGCTGAGCGCCTCGCTCATGAATGCCTTGTAGAATCCTGTCGCCGTTTCCGGCGGTTCGCCATCGCCCCAGGTGCTGATAATGACGAGCAGGTTCTCCATCTTCGCCAGGTCGGCGGGCGAGATGTCCGCCATGTTCTTCACCGTGGGGGCAAACCCGCGCTTCTTCGCCTCCTTCGCCGACAAATCGGCCAGTTTCTCCGAATTCCCGGATTCTGAGCCATAGAGCACAGTCAACTTTGTGGCAGCCGTAGCTGGGGCAGGTGCCGCCGCTGACGCTGCCTCCCCGGCTGAAAGATAGCCTGCCAGCCAGTAACGCTGTGCGGGGGTGAAGCTCGCCATAAGACCGTCCAAAGCGCGGCGCAGGTCAGGGGAAAAGGGGGAGTGCTCAGGAAGCATTTCTTCGTGGGGGGGCGCAGGGGGAGTTAGGGCTAGCAGGAGGTCACGCCAGGAAGCGGCGAATGGGCAGATTAGCCAAATATGCGCTGCCGTCGAGTCTGGGTGTGAAGATCGAGCATCGGTCAAGAATTGGGGCGAATGCCACTGCTTCCGAACCAACTGCGCCAGATGGCGCGATCAAAAGTGCCAATAATGGCACTTTTGCCCACAGTGGCGCACAGGTTGAAAATCCGTGAGTTATAATCTAATCGTTGAAAATCAACGACTTACAACTCATGGCCGTGCCATGGCACGGCGCGTGCCAATGGAGTTCTGGCAAACTCACTTTCTCCCAACCATCACATCATGAGCAAAATCCTCGGCATTGACCTCGGCACCACGAACTCCTGCATGGCCATCCTCGAAGGCGGCAAGGCCACAGTGCTCGAAAACAGCGAAGGCGCCCGCACGACGCCTTCCATCGTCGCTTTCACTAAAAGCGGCGAGCGTGTCGTCGGTCAGGCCGCGAAGCGACAGGCCGTGACGAACCCCCGCAACACCGTCTTCTCCGTGAAGCGTCTCATGGGCCGCAAATTCGTCGAGCTGACCGATGCCGACAAGCGCATGCCCTACAAGATCGTGGCCGCCAGCAATGGCGACGCCCATGTGCAGGTCGAAGTCGGTGGCGAAACAAAGACTTACAGCCCGCAGGAAGTCAGCGCGATGATTTTGGCCAAGCTGAAGGCCGACGCGGAAGCCAAACTCGGCGAAACGATCACCGAGGCCGTCATCACCGTTCCGGCTTACTTCAATGACAGCCAGCGCAACGCCACCAAGGCAGCGGGTGAAATCGCCGGCCTCAACGTGCGACGCATCATCAATGAGCCGACCGCTGCGGCACTCGCTTACGGCCTCGACAGCAAGTCCGACGAAAAAGTCGCCGTGTATGACCTTGGCGGCGGCACCTTCGACATCTCGGTGCTCGAAATCGGCGACGGCGTCTTCGAAGTGCTCGCCACCGATGGCGACACGCATCTCGGCGGCGACGACTGGGACAACACCCTCATCACCTGGATCGTCAACGAATTCAAAACCGACAGCGGCATCGACCTCAGCGGCCAGCCGGACGCGCTTCAGCGCATCAAGGAAGAAGCCGAGAAGGCCAAGATCGCCCTCAGCTCCAGCCAGAGCTACGATTTGAACCTCCCCTTCATCACCGCCGACGCCTCCGGGCCGAAACACATCATGAAGACCCTCACCCGCGCCAAGATGGAGCAGCTCACGGACAGCCTGTTCGAGCGCACCATCAAGCCGGTGAAGGATTGCCTCGCGGCTGCCAAACTCGACGCCAGCAAGATCGACGAACTCGTGCTCGTCGGCGGCATGACCCGCATGCCAAAGGTCGTCGAGACCGCGAAGAAGCTCGCTGGCAAAGACCCGCATCAGGGCGTGAACCCGGACGAAGTTGTCGCCATCGGCGCGGCCATCCAGGGCGGTGTGCTCAAAGGTGATGTGAAGGACGTGCTCCTGCTCGACGTGACCCCGCTCACGCTTTCCATCGAGACCGCTGGCGGTGTCGCCACGCCGATGATTCCGCGCAACACGACCATTCCGAAGAAGCACAGCCAAATCTTCTCGACCTACAGCGACAATCAGCCCGGCGTCGAAATCGTCGTCCTTCAGGGCGAGCGCCCGATGTCCCGCGACAACAAAACGCTCGGCACCTTCAAACTCGACGGCATCCCGCCCGCACCGCGCGGCGTCCCGCAAGTCGAGGTCACCTTTGACATCGACGCCAACGGCATCCTGCACGTTTCCGCCAAGGAAAAAGTCAGCGGCAAAGAGCAGAAGATCTCCATCCAGGGCAGCTCCGGCCTCAGCCAGGACGAGATCGAAAAAGCCAAACGCGACGCCGAAGAGCACGCCGAGGAAGACCTCAAGCGCAAGGAAGCCGTCGAAGTGAAGAACACGGCAGAAGGTCGTATCTTCGATATTGAAAAACAGCTCAAGGACTGGGAAGAAAAAGTCCCCGCCGACCAGCTCGCCCCGATCAAGAACAAGCTCACCAGCCTCAAGTCTGCTGTGGAGTCCGGCGACACCGACAAGATGAAGACCCAGACCGAAGAACTCGAAAAACTCTTCGCCGCCGCCTATCAAGCCGCCGCTGCCGCAGGTGCGAGCGCCGGAGCCCCCGGTGGCATGCCCGACATGGGCGGAATGGGTGGCGCAGGCCCCGATGTCGCTGCTTCGGAAACGAAGACGCAGGACAAAGGCAAGGTCGTCGATGCTGACTTCGAGGTCGTCGATAAGGACAAGTGATCCGTCGTTAGTGTCTTCCCTGGAGCTTCCGAATACAAAATATGATGGGTGGGTTTACATTGATCTCTAGATTCCTTTCAAGAGCGCCGCTCAACGGCGTCCTGGAAGAACGCGAGATGGTAGCCGGTGGTGCAACCACCGGTTCATGCGGCGTTCCCAGCGTTCTCTCCCGCCGCGCACCGGCAGGTGCGCGAGAAGCGTGCGGCGACTCCACGTCACCGTCCTCCGCCCGCTTCTCGCGCCCCTCCAGGGCGCTCCCTTCTCCCACGATGGGGGGTCGCGTTGATCCGGTGGTTGCACCACCGGCTAATGTCTCCCGTGTCTCCGGCACGATGATGAACTCCACCTCAACCCCCATTTCGCGATGAGCCTAGTGGCACTCAAGGAACTGTCCGCACTTGATGCTGAGGTCAATAACCTCACGCGCCAACATGATGAGATCATGTTGGTTACACGGCGGCGTTTCTTGCACCAGATCATCGAGTGTTTCTCCGGCTTCATGGAAGGCGAGGGGCTGCGGGTGATCCACGACCCGATGGGTGCCAGCGCGCGGCTGGACCTGGCGGAACTGGTGATCAGTTGCACTGATCCCTCCCACACACTGGTGGACGCACACGCGAAGTATTCGGTCACCTGCTCCCTGGCACCCAACCGCGCCTATGGCATCCTCCTGTGCCGCCAGCCGCTGACGGACTTTGCCAATCGCAGTTCGGATACCCACGACCAGATCACCAATAAGAAGCTTGAGATCGAATACCTGCAGGCACTGATCCAGAGCCACGGCCTGGACCAGTGGTACATTGTGGGTCGGCTAGAGAGCACTCTCGAAATCCGCGGCTCGACCGGTCCGCTGCCAGCACCGTACGAGCCTTTCTCCAGCTTCGAGGACGCCATGAAAACCGCGCTCCGTGAAATCTCCAACGCCGCCGTGGCACCCCGCGTATGAAATTCCACAGCCTCTATTCTTTAATCCTCTGCCTGCTGCTAGCCGCCTGTGGCAAGTCTCCTGAGACCGCTAAGACCCCAGCGCCCCCGGCTACTGCCAAATCTGCACCCGAAGTGTCTGAGGCGATGATTGATGCGGAGATCGCCAAGGCTTTGACGCCATCCAAGGCACAAGATGATAACCAACTGGAGAGTGCCGCAGAGGACATCCTGGCGCAGCATCCCGGCAAGAACGCGGCGGAGCTACTGAATGTGCCAGAGGTGAATGCGAGCCTGCGCGCGGCGCTGACCAAGCTAGGCCAGGACAAGGCGTTGCAAAACAAGATCAACTCCACAGTCGAGCTAGCTGCGAAAATGAAGGGGCTGGAAGGCACGCCCGGCTCCGTTGGCCTCGACCTCGACATCAAAGGCTACGACAAGGCCCGCACTTCCCGGATGCTCCAGGCGGTGCTCTCAGAAAATCCGAAGCGTATCGTCGGTTTCCTGATCGAAGAGATCGGCGAGGCGGCCCCCGAACTGAGCCTCGGCGGGGCCGACCGCGCCAGCAACGGCGTGGCGATCAAAGAGCAAACGCCTCCACCGAAGCCACCCGCCTCTGCGCCGGATTGATGCGCAGATTTTTTCTCCCCCCTTCCCCGCCGCAGCAAGACTCCCTTTCCCTACCCACTTTCCGTCCGGCCAGCCGCCATCCCGCATATACGGGATGACAGCGAGCCGGGCAGATGAACCAAACCAAACCAGAACATCAAACCCGAAAGCAGAAACTAGACCAACTATGGCTACCGCAATCACCCCGCTCGGACGTCGCGTCCTCGTGAAGCGCTCCGTCAGCGAAGAAAAAACCGCTGGTGGAATCTTCCTCCCCGACACCGCCAAAGAAAAACCGCAGGAGGCTGAAGTGCTCGCACTCGGCACCGGCAAAGACGACGAAGGCAAGGACGTTGCCACTCTCTTCACTGTGAAGAAGGGCGACAAAGTCCTGATCTCGAAGTACGGCGGCACCGAAGTCAAAGTGGATGGGGAAGACCTCCTCATCATCAACGAAACCGACATCCTCGGCATCATCGCTTAACTCAACCCCAAACCCCTCACACCACACATACTCAGTTATGGCTAAACAACTACACTTTGACGAATCCGCACGTCAGGCACTCCTGCGCGGCGTCACCAAACTCGCACGCGCCGTGAAGGCCACCCTTGGCCCGGCCGGTCGCAACGTCATCCTCGACAAGAAGTTTGGCAGCCCCACGATCACCAAGGACGGCGTCACCGTCGCCAAGGAAATCGAACTGCCATGCCCCTATGAAAACATGGGTGCCCAGCTCATCAAGGAAGTCTCCTCCAAGACCTCCGACATCGCCGGTGACGGCACCACGACTGCGACGGTACTGGCCGAGGCCATCTACGCCGAAGGTCTCCGCAACGTGACCGCCGGTGCCAACCCGATCTCCCTCCAACGCGGCATTATGAAGGCCACCGAGGCCCTCGTGGCGCAGTTGAAGAAGATTTCCACCCCCGTGAAGGACAGCAAGGAAGTGGCCCAGGTCGCTACCGTGTCCGCTAACTGGGATACGACGATCGGCAGCATCATTGCTGAGGCCATGGACAAAGTGGGCAAGGAAGGTACCATCACCGTTGAAGAAGCCAAGAGCATCGAAACGACCCTCGAAGTCGTGGAAGGCATGCAGTTCGACAAAGGTTACCTCTCCCCCTACTTCGTCACCGATGCTGAGAGCATGGAGGCGAACCTTGAGTCCGCCTACATCCTCATCAACGAGAAGAAGATCAGCAGCCTCAAAGACATGCTGCCCCTGCTTGAGAAGGTCGCCCGCTCCGGCAAGCCCCTCCTCATCATCGCCGAAGACGTCGAAGGTGAAGCCCTTGCCACCCTCGTGGTGAACAAGCTGCGCGGCACTCTCAACATCGTCGCCGTGAAGGCCCCTGGTTTCGGCGACCGCCGCAAGGCCATGCTCGAAGACATCGCCATCCTCACTGGTGGCCGCTGCATCACCGAAGACCTCGGCATCAAGCTCGAAAACATTGAGTTGACCGATCTCGGCAAGGCCAAGCGCATCACCATTGGCAAGGAAAACACCGTCATCGTCGAAGGTGAAGGCGGCACGGACGCCATCCAGGGCCGTGTATCCCAGATCAAGCGCCAGATTGAGGAAACCACCAGCGACTACGACCGCGAGAAGCTCCAGGAGCGCCTCGCCAAGCTCGCTGGCGGTGTGGCCGTCATCAACGTCGGTGCTGCCACCGAAACCGAGATGAAGGAAAAGAAAGCCCGTGTCGAAGACGCCCTGCACGCCACCCGCGCCGCTGTGGAAGAAGGCATCGTCCCAGGCGGTGGTGTCGCTCTCATTCGCGCCCAGGCTGCCATTGGCGACCTTGGTCTCGTCGGTGACGAGAAGACCGGAGCTGAAATCGTGGCCCGCGCCATCGAAGCCCCCCTCCGCCAGCTTGCCGCCAATGCAGGCGTCGAAGGCGCGCTTATCGTGGCCGAAGTTAAAAGAGGCACCGGCAATCACGGCTACAACGTCGCCACCGCGCAGTATGAAGACCTCATCGCCGCCGGTGTCGTTGATCCGGCTAAAGTGACCCGCAGCGCTCTCCAGAACGCCGCGTCTATCTCCGGTCTCCTGCTGACTACCGAGTGCCTCATCGCTGACATTCCCAAAGAAGAGAAAGCTGATGCTGGCCACGCCCACGACCACGGCGGCATGATGTAAATATGGTTCTAGCCTAACAGCTAGTGCCACCCTCAGTATAAAAACCTTTTGTCCCGAGTCCTGCGCCTGCCGGGAGCTGGCACGGAAACAAAGGACAAAACCCAAAACCCAAACCGACGGGCTGGAGAAGCGATTCTCCAGCCCGTCTTCTTCTTCACGAGATATTGATGACCTGGGGAAGCAAATTCTTTGAACATGTCCTTGGGGGACTTGTCGGAAGTAACAGTTAGCTTTTCAAATTCGTCATGAGCCATCTGCCTCCGTTTGCCGGGAGCCTACGAAGACAGAACTCGTGACAACCTGACGGGCCGGAGAGAAATCTCCGGCCCGTTTTGTGCCTGGATGGGCTGGTGCAGCGCTACCCGTGCTACATGGACTGAAAATGAAGCGCCGCCTGGGGGATCTACCCGCAGGCGGCGCGACGTGAACTATTCGTGTGCTATACCTCAGTGCTTGTGACCGGAGTCACAGCACGCAGCAGCTTTGTCCTTGGAGCAGCAGGAGGCTTTGACACCACCTGTGCTACAGCACGAACCCTTACTGGCGCAAGACGCGAGTAGTAGAGTCACCGTGCCAAGGATGACGGGGAGAAGACGAATCATAGCGAGAGTGTTGGTTGAAAACTTTTCGACTATGAAGCCGGGCTTTCTGGCCGTCAGCTTACTTGGACATCTGCATCGGAGGAGCAGGAGGCGGAGGCGGAGGATTTTGTTGGCAGGAGACGAGGCCGCCAGCGAAGACGGAAGCAGCGAGGGCAAGGAGGGCGTATTTCATAGTGTGGTGTTCGTGGTGTTTGTAACGTGTTGTTTGTCCGTCCCACACCCGCTGTATTGAGCGTGGGATTTTCGGAGGCTACCGACAAATCGAGTTTTTGCAAACAACCAAATGCCGGGAGGACTGTGAAAAGTGGCTCATTAACGCGGCTGTGGCGGGAGATCAACGATCTGCTCCTTCAGGGGAGAGGGTGGTTTGAGTCCGATACCTTCGCCTGCGGGCAGGGAAATGGGCGGTATAAGTGGGGGTGCCACTTCCACAGCGCGGGAAATTTCAGGGCTGGGGCGCGGTGCGGAGGCTGTTGCTTTCGGCAGTGCCGGGGTGGGCACAGGCATGGCGGGGACGACCGGCACGGCTTTGACCGCAGGTTTTTTCTGCCAAGAGGCTTCGCCAGACAGATGTGCGAGTATGGCACCGAAAATCATGGAGCCACCAAGGAAGACCGCTGCGCGTAGCCACAGGGGAACGTACTCGCGCGGAGGCAGCAGTGCTTCATCGGGATGGATCGTGGGCGGTGCATCATCGGCACTTTTGGCCCAATCGGGGCCGGTAGCAGGTGAGGTCTCTGCAGTGCCCCGAAAGAGAAGCTCAGCGAAACCGATGCTTGGTTTTTCTGTTGAGGCGGAGTGACCAGCGGTGAGGGCGACTGGTGGTATGCGATCCTGCTTTAAGGGCTGCTGGCTGACAGGACTGGTGCGGCTGGTGCGCGTGGGCTTGTGGGGGGCGGGTTCCAGCGGCTCAGATACAGGGACGGCGGCGGCGGGCTTGACCAGGTCATGGTGCTGCACGACACGGGCGTAGCGCGCTAGGAAGTCTGCGCGTTTTGCCGGGATGCCTTCGTGGCCTTTGGTGATCTCATCGTCCAGCAGGCGTGCCACGGTCTCGCGTTCACGCGCGCCTCCCTGTGGCTCGGCTGGGGTGCCGGGCAGGGGCTCTAGGGCGAGGAGGAACCGGCCCAGGGCGGCCATCCAAGACGCGGTCCAAATGGGTGGGTTTATGGCATCCGTGGTGGGGTTTGGCGGCGGCAGGAGGACGGCGGGATCGGTGCCGCGCCCGGACATGGCGGCCAGGGTGGGGTGGGCGCGCACCATGACGGTGAAGCTGGGCCATTCGTTGAGCTTTGTCAGCAGCAGCTTCGCGGTGCGTGCATCCTCACGGGGGAAGCCGGTGAGCAAATGAATGTCCTCCAGGCGCAGGCGCCGTGTACCCAGGTCGGCGGAGTCGAGCTGGGTGAGCGCGGAGTCTAGGCTGGCTAGCACGAGGTAGGTCTCATGGACATTGAGCGCGCGGCGCTCGCGCAGCAGTTCGGCGAGGCTCATGCCGTCCACCTGCTCCTCAGCCAGGCAGGTGATCCCTTCCGACTCATGGACCAGAGTCACATGTACGAGGCTGGGGAACTCGCGCTTTTTGTCCAGTCGGAAGGCTTTCTCCGCTGCTGCGAGTGCTCCCGCACCGCAAAGGCGGACGGGGGGAACCTGCTCCACCAGGACGGTGCGGCCTGTCTTGGTCAGGGTGCCGCGCATGGAGTAGGGGCTGGCCATGTCCAGGCGCTGACTCTGGATGCGGACCAGATTTACGACTCCGCGCGCGACTTCCTGGTAGCTGGCCAAGTGGGGCGCCATGAGGGCGCGGGGCTTTTGTGCCGTGGGTATCTCACCGGCTAAGTTGTCTGGTGCCAGCCGCAGCAGGGTCAGCCGCAGCTCCCGCATGCCCATCAGCGCGTCCGGGCCTGCGGCGGCCAGGCAGCTCCCTAGCAGCTCGGCAAAGTCAGCGCCGGGCAGTGGGGCGTCTGGCAGTGTGGGTCCGGTGCCGGTCTGCTCTTGGAGAAAGGCTTTCAGGAACTTAGCCTGCTTCTCAAAAGGTGCCTTCAATGCTTTTGCCCGACCGCTGTAGGCTGGCAGGAGGCGGTAGTCTGCCACGAGAACCTGTACGGCCTGCGGACCAGTCTGCACCAGACGCAGGGAGTCCATTGGCGTCTCTGGCAGTAGGTCACCGCGCTCGCACACGGCGGTCACAGCCTCTAGCGCACGGCAGGCGGTCATCACGGCTAGCCAGCCGGGTAGCTCTGTCTGGCGTACCAGGTAGGTGCGCAGTGTCTCGCCGTCCACATTGCTGGTGATGTAGAATGGATTTCCCTCATCCTCGCCAAAGTCCCCTAGGCGTGAAAGTAGCGGATGGCCGGCCAATTGCAGTTTCCGGCAGCCCGCCTCGAAGCCTGCGCGGTCAGTTAGCGGTGCCAGCAGCACATGGCAGTGGACGAACTCCATTTGCCGCGTGTCGAAAGCCAGCACAGCCACCTGCTGGGTATTGCGCAGCAACTCCACGTTGTTTCCATCGGCATCCTGGACGATTTGATAGTGCCTGAAAAGACTCGGTTCGGGCATGAGACAGCGTGGGGGGGGAAGTACGATGCTGAGTCTCCGCCTGCCCGCCGCTTTTTACAAGGCCGGAATCACTCTGGTGTAAACATCCGGGCGGGACCGAGTCACCATGCAGAACCGAGATCCCAGCGCGTGGCGAGCGTGAGTAGCTCCGTCCGCAACGGCCATTCGTCGGCGCGCGGCTCCTGGCCTGCATGGCGCTGGCTGGCACCTTTCAGCATCATGCAGCCGGTGTTGTCACCGATCTGGCGGATGGTCTCCACCTCCTCCTGGGTGAGGCACTGCGGCGGCAGGGTGGCGAGTTCGTCGAGCTTGTTCTCAATGCTGCGCGCTTCGGCTCCGGCCTCTTGGATCAGGGTGGGTACTACGCTTTTTACAGCGGTGTTTGCAAGCGTCCACTGGCAGGCGAGTTGGAGCATGGTCAGGCTGTGCTTTTCGGCGATGGGGCGCACTTTTTCGATCTTCTCAAAGCCGTGCTCGATCCAGCCTGCGGGACGGTGGGTGCGGTGATCGCCATCACGGAAAGCATGGCCTGGGCGCACGTCATCATGGAAAAGACCGCCGTAGTCCACGACCCGCGCCAGGATGTCCACGCCGTATTTTTCCGCCGCTGGTAGCACATGCTGGCCGGGCCAAGGCTCAAAAGGGTTCAGGATGATCATGGCCCAGTCCATGAGGCTGCCGAAGCGCTCGAAGCATTCGATCATGTCCAAAGTAAAGCCATTAGCAGGGCCGGGGGCGATGCCTAGGCGGTCGGTAAGCCCCTGATCTTTAAGCGCAGACATGGCCTGCCAAACCGCCGCGCTGGTGTAGCTGATGCTGTCGGGATTATGCAGCATGAGCAGGTCGAACTTTGAGGTCTGACAGCGCTCCAGGGACTTCTCCGTGGCCATCTTTAGGTAGTCCAGATAGCCCTCTGGTCCGCGCAGGGCCGGGTCGGTGAAGCGTGGGTAGCCCTTTGAGCCAGCGCGCAGCCCCTCATAAAAATCATGGCCGATGATGCCGACGAGGCAGTACTCCTCGCGCGGGATGCCTTTTAAAGCCTCTCCCAGCAATGCGTCGGCACGGCCCGCGCCATAGACATCCGCCGTGACAAAGGTGCGCACGCCCTTCTCAAAGGAGAGGCGCATCAGGTTCATATAATGATCTTCGGAGAGCTGCTCTCCATAGTGCATGAAGCGGCCGCCACTCCAGGTGCCGTAGGCTGTGCGTGTGAGGTTCATTGGGTTGGGGATTGATTGCGGTTTCCTGCAAGCCCATCTCTGCGCCAAGCTCCGGTCCTTGCTAGTGGATTTTTATCCGGAGCGGGCAAAAAGCGAAAAGGGCAGGCCACAGGGGCCTGCCCTTCCACAAACACCACGGAACATTGAAAAATCAAATCAGTCCGACTGCCTTGAGCGTCTGGAACGCGCCGTTCTTGTTCAGCGTCTTTAGCGCACGCGCTGTCAGCTTCACGTTAACAAACTTACCCAGCTCAGGCACCCAGATACGCTTATGGCGCAAGTTCGGGAAGATCACACGCTTCACGCGCTTGGTGATGTGCTTGCCGATACCGCCCTCTTTCTTGGCTTTACCGCTGCGGTGAATGTGGTGACCGCGCGTGACGCCGACTCCGGTGATTTGACAGACTTTGGCCATAAAATTCTGGGTTCCTGGTTTGGGGAAAAGGGTCGCGAATCTAGCCGAAGACTCTAAGGCGTCAACCTCGGAAACTGACTTTCGCTGCGCCTCCTTGGATTAGTAGCTGAAAATTTCGCCGTCCTTGAAGAAGCGCTTTAGCTCAATGGTTGCGGCTTCGGGCGAGTCGGAGGCGTGGACGACATTGGTCATCTTGTCCGTGCCGAAATCGCCGCGGATGGTGCCTTTCGGTGCAGCTTGAGAGTCTGTAGGGCCAAGTAGGTCGCGCACATGGGCGATGACATTTTCACCGCCGAGAGCAATGGCGACCACTGGCTTGCTTTTCATAAAGTTGGCCACGTCGGGGAAGAAGGGCCGGTCGGCGATGTGCGCATAATGCTCCAGCAGCAATTCGTCGGTGAGTTGGATCATCTTGATGCCGCGCACGCGGAAGCCCTCGGTCTCCAGGCGCTTGAGTACTTCTCCATTCAGGCCTTGGGCGACGCAGTCGGGCTTGAGCAGCAGCAGGGTGGTTTCTTCTTGGGCCATGATTTTTTGGGAGTTATGGAAACGGGCGCGGATACTGGCGGCGAACCCATGTAGAGTCAAGGGCTGCGGCGCAGTAAGGCAGCTAAAGGTGAGGGTGTATCTGAGTGGAGCGCTTTTGTCACATGAAATTCGATGCTTGACGATGGCGCGAAAATTTCGCTACTCTCAGTTAATTCACCCTGGGTGGGCCTAACCCCTCCGCCCGAACCTGTTTCTCAGTCCAACCCCGTCTCTGTCTTCCATCATGCGCTCAAGATTGCTCCTCCTTATGTCCATGCTCCTGCTCGGCAGCATGTCTGCGTTCGCCATTAGCGACGAGTATTCAACCGGCCCCGGCCAGGGCACCTCCGACCAGCTCGATGATCTTTGGCAGGCTATTTATAATGGTTGGGGACTCAGCCCAAATGGAGACGAGGACCACGACGGTTGCTCGAACCTGTTCGAAAGCATCGCTGGCGGTGATCCGCGCAATCCGGGCGACTGCCTGATGGTGGGCAACATGACCATTGGCGGCACGAACATCATCATGAACTTCGATGCCAAAAACGGCAAAGAATATCAGGTCTGGGAATCGAACTCCCCAGGCGGCCCGCCGCCCAGCGAGCCAGGCTCGGCATGGACGCAGACCAGCGGCGCGTCAAAGGTGGCCACAGCGGACGGTCCGAACTCTATTGTTTTTCCCAAGCCAGCGGGTAATCGGAAATTCTACCGCCTGGAATCCAAGGACCGTGACCAGGACAGTGACGGCGTCTCCGACTGGGCGGAAAAAAAACTGGGCAGTGACATCAACGTGGCCTCCAGCCCCAGCAATGCCTCTGGTGGTGCGGCGACCGACCTGGAGACCATGCGCTCTCTGATGACTCTACAGGCGACCGCAGGCACGGCGGACGCTTTTGAAAAGGAAGGCACGCCCGCCACTATCCGCCTCCAGCGCAGCTACGGCACCATGCCGCTGACCGTCACGCTTTCCGGTGAGCCGGGATCCGTCCAGACGACAAAGGGCAGCGCAGACACCTCCGACTTTGTTTTTAGAAACACGGGTGGCGTAATGACGAACACCTTCACGCTTCCCGCGAACCAGGGCATCAGCACCCCGTATGAAGTAGCGCGGGTTTCTCCCACCACGGACTCCGAGGTCGAGGTGCCAGAGGCGCTGAAAGTCGTGGTCGCCCTGCCCGGGGCACCAGAGGGACTGGCAGGCCCGGAAGCAATGGTCAACATCAAGGACGCCAACCCCGCCAACCCCGCCAACCGCACGCTCTACGTCGCCTTCCTTGGTCGCGAGGCAGGCATCGTCTCCACCGCCAGCGGCTATGCCACCGCACTGGTGAATGGAGACAACACCAGCGCCAGCGTCAGCATCGTCTTCAATAACCTCAGCTCCGAGCAAAACACCGCCTACATTCGCATCGGCACGGACCTGGAGGTCCAGGTGCTCCCACGCGGGCAGGTTGATGGTGCCGGCTGGGATATCTGTGCCGCGCAAACTGCGCTGACTGACCAAGCCATGCTGGACGCGCTGAAAAGCGGCCAGCTTTACGTGGCCATCACCACCGCCAACTACCCGGAAAAGGAAATCTACGGCTACTTCAATAAAGCCACTGGGTCGGAGACCTTCGACGAGACCAACGACGACCTAGACGCGCCCGATCTCGGCAGCGCACTCTGGCAGGCACCCGCAGGAGATGCGCTGGAGCGGGAAATCTGGCGCTTCCTCAGCCAGGCCACTTTTGGCGGCACTACAGCGCTCTACAATGAAGTGCGCGCCGAGGTGGACGCAGCCATCGCTGGAGGTGGCACTTACATCCAGGGACTCAGCAACTGGCTCGACAAGCAGATTGACCCAGCACAAACGCCCACCCTCAGCTACCGCCAGCTTGTCATGGCCGCCGACACGGAGGAATTCATGCTGCGCGGGAACAAACCCATCACCTATGCCAGCGATCCGCAGATCAACGGCGGCACCTACGGTGTCAGCTATGTGAACGGGATGCCTGTCGCCAACACCTCCCTCAACACCAACGCGCCCGGAGACAACTACCCGCGCGACGCCCCCAACCGCCGCCGCGAATGGTGGACGATGGTCCTACAGAGCAAGGACCAGGTGCGCCAGCGTGTGACCCAGGCGCTGCATGAGATCTGCGTCGTCTCCGAGCGCGATGCCACGCTCCTCACCTATGGCTATGGCCTGGCGAACTACTGGGACATGCTCGCCCAAGGTGCTTTTGGCAAATACCGCACCTTGCTAGAGCAGGTCTCACTGAACCCCATGATGGGTGTTTATCTCACCAGCGTCGCCAATCGCGCCGCCTACGATGCGGGCGGTGGCCTCATCATCAGCCCGGATGAAAACTATGCGCGTGAGATCATGCAGCTCTTCTCCATCGGCCTCGTCCTGCGCCACCCAGACGGTAGTTTGCAGCTCAGCAGCGAGGGGCTGCCCATCGCCACCTATGACAACAACGACATCACCGAGTTGGCGCGCGTCTTCACCGGGTTCTCGCATGGCGCACGTCATGGCAATGCCACTGCGCAGGTGAATGGCGGCTACGGTTCCCTCACGAACTCCAACCAGCGCATTTCTCCCACCATTTATGCCAATGGCACGGCCAACAACACCTGGTTTGGCCGGGATAACGGGCACCTCTACTGGCAGGCACCGTGGACGACACCCATGAAGGTCATTGGCCGCATTGGCACCACTGTCTATCACGACTACAACACCTATTCCTACCTGGACACGACGCAGGATCCCCCTGTGCAGACACCTGTTCCAGGCGTCTCCAAGCGTCTGTTGGCAGGCAAGCACGGCCAGTATGAAATTCCCGTCTGGAGTCCGACCGGACAAACCGACGCCGCCACTCACGCCAAAGCTGCGGAGGAGGTCTCGAAGGCCCACGACTGCCTCGCGGGTGTCGCCACCGCATCCACCTATGGCGCTGGCACGCAGGGCAGTCCGGGCCATACGAACACACCCGTCAACATCTCCCGCTGGCTCATCCAGCGCCTTGTCACCTCCAACCCCAGCGCTGGCTACATCTACCGCGTGCAGAAAGTTTATCGTGACGCGAACGGCACGCTCGGCCCCGTCATCAAGGCCATCCTGCTCGATTATGAGGCCCGTTCCCTCCAACTCGCCGACAGCTCGATTTCCCACGGTAAGGTGAAGGAGCCGCTCATCCACTTCACTAACATTTTGCGCCAGTTCCGCGCCTACTCCGGTGCTTCTATCAATGTGCTGCGTGATATGAGTCCGCCGTTCTCCGATACTGATGGGCCGATGACCAGTGGTTATTCTGCCGCCGAAGTGGCAAAGTTTAGCACGGAAAATATCGCCCCGCCCTCGAAGCCTGTAGGCTGGCCGGACGGCCCCTTCCGCTTCCGCATTGATAGCCTGCGCGGCAGCCTCGGCCAGTCGCCCCAAGATGCGCCCAGCGTCTTCAACTGGTTCTACCCCGACTTCATCGTGCCAGGCCGCATGGCCCAGGCGGGCCTGTTTGCACCGGAACTCCAAATCTCCACAGAGGCGGGTGAAGTCTCCAAGATCAACTTCCTCTACGCCTACACCTGGATGACCCTCGCGGGCATGTCCACCACTCCCGGCGTCGGCGTGGCTAACTTCATCCTCAACAACGGCTCCGCTACCCCAGCAGTGCGCTTCTCCACCAACGGCGGCGGCAGCTTCCTCAACTGGCCCGCCTCCATCGTCCTGGATTCCACGAACTGGAACACCGGCGTCACAGTCACCATGGTCGGCGTGAACAACCAGCAGATCAGCCAGATGGCCGGCAGCACTGTCCGCTACAGCGTCAGCGGCAGTGCCCCCGGATATGCGAACATCGCCACGCTACCCACGCCGGTCACTTTTGTCGAAAATGAGGTTCCCGGCGAGCAACTCGTCATCTCCCATACCAATGGCAACACCTGGGTGCGCGAAGGCGGCAGCATTACGGACACCTTCAGCATCATGCTCAGCAGCCCACCCATGAGCGGCACCACTGTGGATGTCACCCTAGCTCCGCAGAATGGTGAAGTCACGCTTTCCACCTCCACGCTAGCACCCTTTGACAGCAGCAACTGGAACGTGCCGCAGATCGTCACCGTCACCGCCGTGGATGACGGCGAAGCTGAAAACGCAGGCACGGGCAACGACCTCATCGCCATCACCACTACCAGCACTGCCGCCAGTTGGCACAATCTCAGCGTCCCCTCCCTCCCCGTCGGCGTCATGGATAATGACGACAGCTACGGCATCATCATTACCCAGAGCGGCGGCAGTACTGATGTGAGCGAGACCGGCAACAACACCGCAGGCCAGGCTGGCATAGACACCTACACCATCGTCCTGACCAAGGCACCCACGGCCAATGTCATCGTCACCATCACCTCCAACGGCCAGCTCGGCATCAACAGCAGCGGCACCACCTTTGTCACCACCAACACAACACGCACTTTCACCACTGCGAACTGGAACACGCCCCAGACCGTCGTCGTGCGTGGCAATAATGACACCACCAGCGAGGGGCCGCACATCGGCACGCTCACCCACACCGTCGCCACCGCAGGCGGCTACACCAGCACGCTGCCCATCCCGCAGATCGTCGCCAACATCACCGATGATGACAATGGCATCATCCTCGATCACACCGGCGGCGAGACCCGCGTGGCCGAGAGCGGCTTGACCGACACCATCACCGTCCGTCTCCGTAGCAATCCCAATGCCGAGGTCAGCGTCACCCTGGGTTCCGCCCAGCTCCGCTTCAGCCCCAGCACCCTCACTTTTCATCCAACCGGCGGCACGCAGCCCTGGAGCGTGGACCAGGTCGTCACCGTGAGCGCCGTTGAGGACTTCTACAATGAGGGGCTGCATACCGGGTCCATCATCGCCTATTCCCAGAGCGCAGGCACGAACTTCAATGGCAGCAGCAGCGGCAATAACCTCCCCGTCGCCATCATTGATAATGATGACTCCCGTCTCCTCACCATCCAGAGTGGTGGCAGCACCATCGTCAATGAAGACGGTGCCACGGACACCTACACGCTCGCCCTGACCCGCGCACCAAAACCCGGCACCACCGTCACCGCTGCCCTCAGTGGATTCAGCGGCATCACCGTCACCCCGCCCGGCCCCTTCGTCTTTAACGAGACGAACTGGAACAGCGCGCAGATCGTCACTATCGGCACCGCCAATGACGGCACTGCGGAGCCGCGCGCCACCACCAACATCACTCACACGCTCATCAGCACCGATCCCATCTATGACCGCGCGCACACGCCGGTCGTCACCGTCCTGGCAGATGACAATGACCCGCCGCTCACCGTCAGCCAGACAAACATCTTCACCCAGGTCAAGGAAGGCGGCAGCACAGGCACGGGTGGCACGCCGAATCTGCAAGACACCTTCACCGTCGTCCTCCCGCGCGCGCCTGCTGCTGGCACCACCGTCACCGTCACGCTGAATCCTGGCTCCCAGACCACGGTCAACCCCTCCGTGCTCACGTTCACCAGCGCCACGAGCGGCACGGGAGCCTACAATGCCGCCCAGACCGTCACCGTCTCCGCCGTGGATGACGCCCTGCCAGAGGCCGCAGTCCACACTGCGCCGATCAGCTTCGGCATCGTCAGCACTGACAGCTACTATAATGGTATCTCCGCGCCGCCCGTCATCGTCCAGGTCACGGATAATGACAGCCCCGGCATCAGCATCGTTGAGAGCAGCGGCACCACCTCCGTCACCGAAGGCACCGGCACCGACAGCTACACCGTCGTTCTCACCCAGCTTCCCACCGGGAATGTGGATGTCTTGGTGGATGGCGGCACGCAGGCGCGGGTGAACAAAACCGGCACCACCGCCGCTCAGACCGTCACCTTGAACTTCACCACCGCGAACTGGAGCACGGCGCAAACCGTCACCGTCACCGCCTTTAACGACACCCTCACCGAGCTGCGCCATCGCAGCCCCATCACCCACGCCATCACGCCAGCCAGCGCGCCTGAGTATGCCGCGCTCAGCGTCTCTCCGGCCTCACTGCCTGCTGTCACTGCCATCATCAGCGATGACGCAGGCGACAACACCCTCGCCGCCAACCGCGTCCGCATCAGTGAAAGCAGCGGCTCCACTAGCACCACGGAAAGCGGCGCCACGGTCAATGGCACCTCCTCCAACAGCGACACCTTCACCGTCGTCCTCAGCCAGCAGCCCACCGCGCCAGTCACCGTCACTTTCGTTCCTGACGGCCAGCTCACCGTCAGCCCCACCACCCTCACCTTCATCCCCGGAGCCACCGGCACAGGCACCTTCAATGTCGCCCAGACCGTCACCGTCCGCGCCGTGGATGACAGCATCCTGGAACCCATCCTGCACTGGGGCACCATCACCGCCACCACCGCCAGCACGGATCCCAACTTTAATGGCACGCCGGTCGCTTCCCTCATCTCCAGCATCTATGACAACGACGGCCCGCGCGTGAACGTCATCCCCTCGGAAGGCAGCACCGTCCTCACCGAAAACGGCGTCACCGACACCTATAGCGTCTCCCTCAGCCACCAGCCCGCCGCAGATGTCATCCTCACCGCCACAGCGAACTCCCAGATCACGCTTTCCACCAGCAGTCTCACCTTCACTGCGGATAACTGGAACCTCCCCCAGACCCTCACCCTCACCGCCGTCAATGACACCGATGCCGAGGCCACCAGCCACCCCGGCCTCATCACCCACAGCGTCGCCAGTGCCGATCCTCTTTACAACGGCATCGGTGCCGCATCCGTCACTACCACCATCTGGGACAATGACAGCCCCAGTCTCGACATCGCCCATGCGGGTTCAGATCCTACAAACACCACCATCATGGAGGGAGGCGCTAACGACGCCATTATCCTCCGCCTGAATCAGGCTCCGCCCGCAGGCACCAGCGTCACCATCAGCCTCACACCGCCCGCTTTCCTCATCCCCGTCGCCCAGCACGGGAAAACGTCAGGTTACTTTGTCAACGACCTCGGCGGTAGCAACGAGCGCGACAACATCGTCATTGATTACACCGAGAGCATTCTCCAATACCGCACCGCCTTCTACACAAAGTTGGCCGCAGAATACGGTGGCACAATCCCCAATCCCTTCCCCACGACGCCCAGCGCCGCTGACAACATCAAGCTCCAGAACGCACACTGGACTGCCACCAAGACCATCGTGGACAAAATGGACCTCTGGTTCAGCGGCGGCAGCCTCAAAGCCCGCAACCCCGTCCTCATCGAGCCAAACCAGCCTGCACCCGTCCCCCTGCCCGCCTTCAATCCCCGCCAGGCCATCATGGACGCCGTCTATCGCCACAGCGGTGGCTCCGCCAGCCCTGCCACCACCCGCTACGCCCCGCAGGCCGCCTACAATCCCCAGTCACCGCCCACCGGCACCTTTGACACCGACATCCGCGACCGCGTCCGCTGGGCCGGCTACATGATGACCGTCGGTGCCCCCTCCTTTGTCACCCACTGATCTTCAAAACTGCCCACCGGGAACCGCGAACACCGAACCAAACATATGAACATCTTCCTCCGCAAAACCGAAGACCGCAGCAAGCCAAACCGCCGCGACTTCCTGCTCCAGACCGGCTGCGCCAGCCTCGGCATCACCAGCCTGGTGAATACCCTCGCGCAATTAAAGCTCACCGGTGCCGCCGCTGCGCAAGGCAGTAGCGGTGATTACAAGGCGCTCATCTGCCTCTTTTTCAATGGTGGCAACGACTCCAACAACCTCCTCATCCCCGGCGGCATCGCAGGCAGCGCCGCGCGCACCGACTACCAAGCCGGCCGCGGCGTCCTTGCTATCGCCAACTCCGGCTTCGACTACACTCCTGGCAACGGCTACGGCTACTACAACGGCACCGCCATCACCCTAGATCCCGTTAGCTCCCGCATCACCCCCCTGAACGGCAGCAGTGGCACCAGTCAGTTCGATCCCCTCAGCCGTCCCGGCTATACGAAGAACGACATGGCCCTCCATCCCGGTGCCTATCCTCTGAAGACCATGTTCGACGCCCAGGACATCGCCTTCATCGCCAACGTCGGCACCCTCGTCGGTACCCAGCAGATCACCCGCGCTAATTTCAACAGCCTGCCCGCCAGCACCAAGCCCAGCCAGCTCTTCTCCCACTCCGACCAGCAGGTCCAGTGGCAGTCCTCCATATCTGATCGCCCCTTCATCAATGGCTGGGGTGGCCGCGTTGCCGACGTCGTCGCCGGGCTAAACAGCGGCGACCTCGGCGTCTCCGTCTCCATCGCCGGGGCCAACAGCTTCCAGGTCGGCGTCACCGAGCAGCCCTACTTCATGAACAGCGCCGGGGCCATTACCGCCCTAACAGGCTTCTCTGGCGGCACCCCCAGCACCGCCTACGGTGGCGCACTGCGCAATACCGCCCTGCGCCCGGACTTTGGCAATCTAGGCACCCCGGGCTCCGGCAAGTACAGCCCTGCCGCCGGCATTGTGAGCGGCCTTGATCCACTCGCCAGTACGAACTACCAAAACACCACCGCTGGCTGGCGCTTCCGTGCCCTGGAGCAGATCATGTCCGCCAGCCACGCCAGCCTCTTCGATGGCACCTATGCCGAGATCCCCATGAGCGCCCGCAACACCGAGGGTCTCGTCGGCACCGCGCTCGCCCAGACCGCTGCGCCTAACCCCACCCTCGACGTACACTTCACCAACTGGTTCCCGCAAAACTTCGGCATCACCGACCTCGCTAACCAACTCCGTGTCGTCGCCCGCATGATTGCCGGTCGTTCCCAGCTTAACAACCGCCGCCAAATCTTTTTCGTCCAGGTCGGCGGCTTCGACACCCATACCTCCCAGATCCCCAGCGCCGCCGTCAACCAGGGCCACTACAACCTCATCAACAACGTCTCCCGCAGCGTCCGCGCCTTCAAGGACGCCATGGTCGCCCTCGGCATGTGGGACAGCGTAATGCTCTTTAGCGCCTCCGACTTCAACCGCACCTTTACCCCCAACAAAAACGACGCCACTGGTGGCTCCGACCACGCCTGGGGCGGCCACAGCTTCGTCGCTGGCGGCGCGGTCAAGGGCGGCAAGATCTTCGGCCAGTTCCCCGACCTCACCGTCAACGGCGGCATTGACTGCACCGGCAACCGCGGCCGCTGGATTCCCACCACCTCCGTGGATCAAAAGGCAGCCCTCATCGCCAAATGGTTCGGCGTTTCCGATAGCCTGCTGCCCAGCGTCTTCCCCAACTTCACCCGCTTCATGCCAGATGTCAGCACCGCCACCCTCCAGGCGCGGAACCTCGACTTCATTGACTTCAGTGTTTAACCGCAGCGCGTATCTTCGGCGGGCTACGATTGCGCGTTGAACTTCGCCCCACCGGCCTCTAAGCTCTGCGCCATGCTCCAGATCGTCTTCAATGAAATCAGTGCCGCCGAGCTTTCTCTTCTGCCCACCAACATCCAGTTCCGGCTGCTAGAGGCGCTGAATATCCAGCCTGGCGATCTTGAGGAAACCATCCTGGCCAAGCGCTTCGGCCTCCTGGAGCGCTCCGCTGGCAAAAAACTCTACCGCTGTCGCGCGGGCGACCACCGCATCTACTTCGCCGTGAAGGATGGTCACGTCCGCGTCCACCGCGTGCTCCACCGCAACACCTTTGCTGACTTCCTTTTCCGCAGCAATCTGCCCGGTGGTGGCGAGGACGAAGCCCTTAGCCAATCGAAGAATTTTTGGCGCCTCATTGATGAGGGTGCGAAGACCCTCAAAGTGGCCTGAGCCGCACACGCGCGACGTTCCTGGAGTAGGCAGTGCAGACGCGGATAAAGCCGGGCTTTCACTGCGTTCTCCTCGCCCACCATGAACCGCCGCCGTTTTCTCCAAACATCCTCCGCTGCCACGCTTGGCTTTCCCGCCATCCTCCGCTGCGCCTCGCCAAACTCGATGCTCCAGGTCGCTAGCATCGGCGTCGCCCGCATGGGCGGGAACACCATGCGCAGTGTCGCCTCGCACGAGAAAGTGAAGATCGTCAGCATCTGCGATGTGGACGCGGCGCATCTGGCCCAGGCAGCGAAGGATTTCCCCGAAGCCAGCCAGCACAAAGACTGGCGCGAGCTGCTGGCGAAGCACGCCGACAAGTTCGACGCCGTCACCATCGGCACGCCCGACCACATGCACGCCGCACCCTGCGTGACCGCCCTGCGCGCCAAGAAGCATGTTTATCTCCAGAAACCCATGGCCCCCACGCTGCACGAGTGCCGCGTCATCACGGAGGAGGCCAAAAAAGCAGGCGTCGTCACCCAGCTTGGCAATCAGGGCCGCTCCAGCATTGAGGCGCGCATGACTGTCCAGCTCATCCAGAGCGGTGCCATCGGCAAAATAAAAGAGGTCATCATGTGGGAAAACAAAGCCCTCAACTGGTGGCCCAAGAACACCGAACTCCGTCCTCAGGGAGATGCCATGCCCGAGGGACTCGACTGGGATCTCTGGTGCGGCGTTCGTAACCCCGTGCCCTATCTAGCAGACACCTACCATCCGCAAAATTGGCGCGCTTGGTTCGACTTCGGCTGCGGTGAGATGGGAGACATGGGCTGCCATCACTTCGACACCACTTTTGATGCCCTCAAGCTCACCGCCCCGAAGCGCGCCCGCCTTACCCACGGCGGCAGCAGCGGTCCGCTCTGGGGAGAAAAACGCATCGTTGAGCTAGAGTTCCCCGGCAGTGACTACACCGCCGAGAGCACGCTGCGCATCACCTGGAATGACGGTGGCGTGGAGCCTGACATGACCAAGGTCAAGATGCCCAGCGTGCTGACCAAGTTCCCCAAATCAGGCACCTTCTGGCTCGGCACCGAGGGCAGCATCTTCAAGCCCTACAACGTACGCCCCTATGTCCTGCCAGAGGCGAGCTTCCCTGCTGAAAAATACCCCAAAGGACTCAAAGGCCAGGACCATTACCACGACTGGGTAAACGCCATCTTCGCGGGCAAAAAGAGCTGCGCCGACTTCAGCCACGGCGGCCCGCTGACTGAAACCGTCCTCGTCGGCACAATCACCGACCGCTTCCCCGGCCAGTGGCTCGACTTCAACCGCGAGACCTGCCAGATCACCAACCATCCCGGAGCCAATAAGCTGGTCAAACGCGCCTACCGCGACGGCTGGCAGATCGCAGGTCTCGGCTAGACTGGTTCGATAGCTGCATAAGCACGAGCACGTCACAATTAGCGTGACACGGGGTTAGGCTTTCTGGCAAAAGCATTGCCTGCCATTATCCTCGTGTTCAGCTCTTCATCTCAGCCTCGCCGCTCCGGCATCGCCCTCGTCGTCACTTTGACCGCTGTGGCCATGCTGTGTCTGCTGGTCATCGCCATCCTGGGTATGGCAAAATCAGAGCGGCAGTCCAACACTGCTTTTGCTGAAGGGGTGGAGACACGTGTGCTGGCAGACCTGCCGCTGAATCTAGTGCTGGCACAGCTCCGGCAGGCGACAGAGATGAATGGCACCACACGCACCTGGGCCAGCCAGCCGGGGATGATCCGCGTTTATGGGCAGGTGCCCGGCCCCATCGCCGGGCGCACGCGCTTAGAGCGCGCTTACAAACTCTACTCCGCCGCGCAGATGGAAGCTGCACCCGCAAGCGATGGCCTAGCACCACAAATGACGCCGGATGCGGAACTGCCGCAGGCTTGGCTGGCCCAGCCCGCAACCTTCACCGACCTGAATGAGCCTGTAGCCACGGACCCGGACCGCGATGGCACGCCAGAGCTGGAGTACCCCATTCTGGACCCAACTGCCTTCACTCCAGGGGCAGGTGGCAGCAGCATCGCAGGGGCAGAACTCACGGATGGCGCGGGCTGGGAGAGAAGGCCGGACGGAGATGCCGCGCACCCGCTGCCGATGCCCGTGCGCTGGCTGTATCTGCTACAGGATGGCTCCCTGCACGCGGGCATGCCCGAAGGCTGGACCAAAATGCGCATTCCAGCGGCTAGTTTGGCGAACCCCATCATCGGGCGCATTGCTTTCTGGACGGATGATGAGAGTGCCAAGATAAACATCAATACCGCCTCAGAGGGGCTTTACTGGGATGTGCCGCGCACCACCGGAAAGGCGGACGGGCTGTTGTTTGCCAACCGCCAGCCCGTGCGTGGAGAGTTCAACCGCTACCCTGGCCACCCCGCCACTGTGAGCCTCAGTGCGGTGTTGGATCCCTGGACTGGTCCGGGCCTGCTAAATCAGACGAATCTGCCAGACACGCCAAACTCCAGCCAGCTCGCCCGGATGCGTCTTTACCATGCGCTCACGCCGCGCATCACTTCTGGCGGCAGCGATGGAGGGCTGCGCACGCTCATCCCTACCACCATCCCTCCTGCTACGCAGCCGGTGCCATTCCCGCCCCTGTTGCCAGACGCAGACCGCCTCTACGCCACGGTGGATGAACTTCTGCTATTGCCGGATCGCACCTTCCAGCCCACCAGTAGCCCCTTCAGTCGCACAATGCTCGATCAGGTGAAATTCTTCCTCACCGCCCACAGTCGCGCACCGGAAGTAAATCTGCACGGGAAGCCGCGCATCGCCCTCTGGCCCCTGCAAACCCAGGCTGATGACCGCAATGTACTGGACCGTCTCATCGCCTTCTGCTCCAGCACAGGCAGTCCGGCGCGTGGCGTGCGGCCCTTCCATTTCCAGCGCCACAGCACGCATCAGAAAGGCAGCACGAATTCCAGCATCGGTCACGGCAGCAGCCAGAGTCCCAGCCTGGACTGGCAGCAGATCACGCGAAACCGCCAACTCTATTCCCTGCTCCAGCGCTCCTTCAGCGCCCCGGTGCCTGGCTTCGGCGGCAGCTTTGCTGCGAAGTATAGCACCGAGATCGCTGGCTTAAAGGAGTCCGACCAGATACTCACGCAGATGCTGGACTTCCTACGCTCTGGCGTGAACACCTATGCTGTCGGGCTGCCCAGCGGCGGCCCCGGTGTCAGCAGTACCTATTGTTATGCGCCGCCGCGCGCAGTGCCGGGCAGCTACCCCAGTCTTGCCTTTGGGGAGAGCCAAGTCATCCCCCTGCGGGTGGAAAACGGCACCCAGGGTTTTGGCCGTACCGTCACCATCACAGAGGCCGCACTCGTTCTCTACCCGGTCGCCACTCTCAGCGGTGCTACGCACACTACAGCCGCCTTGCCGGACCTAAAGGTCAGCGTGCCGGGAATGGCCAACCGTCGCGCCTTTGCCGCTTCCCAAATGCGCGCCTTCCTCATGCTGGAATTCTTCTCTGCCATGCCGGGCACGCCTTCCACCAGCCCCTACCTCGCTGTGGACGTACAGGCAGCGCTGAGCGTGAATGGCACGCTGTTAGACTTCCCAAAAAACGCCACCTCCCCAGAGCTCGGCCTCGTCTCCCGCGTCATCCTGCATAGCCCCATCGGTTGGATACCAGGTGCGGGCAACAACAACACCGGTGCCGGACACAGCACTGCCCACTACGCCCTCTTTCAGCCCCTGTTTGAGGGGGGAAACAGCGGCAGTGGCGATGTGCGCAAGCGCGACATCACCAGCACCGATCCCTGGACGGGCTTCGCCTGGAATAGCAGCAATAGCATCCCCGTACCGCCGCCAGGACCGGGGTTGGCACCCGTCACCATGCCCTTCGCTGGCGGTCCGCTCACGATCAGCATCCGGGCCATGCACAATGGTGTAGCTGGTGAACTGGTACAGACCTTGTATCTCCAGTTTCCCCCCGCCACTCTGCCCAGCCCTTATGCCTACATTCACGGCACGAGCTACCTCACAGACCCCACGATGAAGACCAGGCTGCATCGTGGCGAGCTTTCCCTCCAAGCCCGTATCGGCAAGGCGCGCTCCGGCGCGGGCAATAGCGTGGACGAGCGCAATCTCCAGCAATACCCTGCCACACTCATCCGGCCTGGTGATGTCGTCCGCTCCTTGGAGTTCAGCGGTCAGGCCATGCCCGCAGGCTCCACCACATCCCTGCCGCAGGGAGATTTCCGCCTCATAGCCGCGCGTGCGGTCGTGGATACGCGACCGGGTGCAGCGCAGGAAGGCTGGTTCATCAAAGGCGGCGCAGCCGGGGATTATGAAAACCCTACCCGCCGTCTTATCCACGGCCTGCGGCATGGGAACAACTGGCAGTACGCCGGGCAGCTCGCCTGCCTAGATGCCCAGGAGAATGGCGACGACGTCACGGGAATCCATTCCAACACGGGGAGAAACACTGGTGACTTCAGCCACCCTTTTTGGCCAGCCTCTAGCTACCGTATCAGTGGCAGCCTCGTTCAGGGCATCGGCGGTCCACCGCTAGACAGTACTGACACGGTGAATCTCTACCGCGATGCCGCCTTCGTCTGTGCGCGCGGCACAGACTACGCTCGCCGCCATGACGGCCGCCCTGGCGATTGGGATAACGGCTTTGGCAACAACGAAGACGGCTGCTACATCAATAAGCCCGATGAGGATAACGCAGCCCACAAGGTGCGAGCCACCTGGGCACCCAATGAAGATGCCGGTGGTTACTACAGCCGCGGTGCAGGCGCTGCCGACCTCACCGGCCAGAATAATGCGCCCAATCGCCAAATCGCCTCCGCAGTGCAGTTCGGCTCCTTGCCCTCTGGCCTCATCGGCGGGCGCTCCTGGCAGACACTGCTGTTTTGCCCGAACCCCGCTGGCCGCCTCACCCCCGCCAATGCCGCGCCTACAGAGTCGGACCATCCAGGCTTCGCCCTGCCGCGTGACCACTTACTGCTTGATCTGTTTTGGATGCCCGTCGTCGAGCCGTATGCCATCAGCGAGCCTTTCTCCACCGCCGGGAAGATCAATATGAACTACGACATCATGCCCTTCCGCTACATCAAGCGCCGCACAGGGATGCACGCCCTGCTGCGCCGCATGGGCCTCTCCGCCATTCACGCCCGCGCGGCCTCTGTCGCTGGTGCCAGACCACCCGGCATCAACGAAGCCTGCTACAAAGGCGGGCGCAATCAAATCCCCTTCCAGACGCGCTATGACATTGACCCCGATGCCACCACGGGCACGCTCAGCGCTTTCGAACGGCGCTTCAACTTGGAGAACGACCTGTTCCGCTCAGCCTCCGAGATTTGCGAGGTCTTCCTGGTGCCCAAAATGTGCCAAAGCCCCGCAGTCCCGTATCCCAGTGAGGCCACCGCACGCGCCCAGCTCATGAAGTATGCAGACTTGGTGCAGTGGTGGAATGGCCAACCCGCCCAAGCGGATGCCTTCGAACTGACGGGGGATAACTCCCGCGAAGCACCCTACGGCCAGCTTTACCCACGCCTGACGACCAAGTCGAACGTCTATCAGGTCCACTACCGGGTGCAGACCCTGCAAAAAGCCCGCTCCACGGACCCTGCCCTCTGGGATGAGGCGAAGGACCGCAGCGCAGGGGAAAAGCGCGGCTCTGCCATCCTAGAGCGTTATCTGGACCCTGCGGATGCGGCTCTGCCGGACCTGGCCGATGTGGAGAACTTCACCGCTGCGGGGCATCACCTGGACCGCTACTACCGCTACCGCATCATCCAGCGGCGGGACTTTGCGCCATGATCGTGCTTTGCCGCAAGCTGCTACGAGTTGCCCCTGCTACACCTAGGATAGCGGGCTTCTCACTCATTGAGGTGCTACTTGCCGTCGGCATCACGGCAATACTGGTGACGACGGTGCTGGGCCTGCTGCCCTCTGGCCTGGAGGATCTGCGTAGCTCTGGCCAGCGCATGGCCACGGCACGCATCCTGGAGCACGTAGCGCATGAGCTGCAAATGCGGGACTTTGACTCCTGGGCACATGCGCAGACACCCCTTATACTGAGTTTTGACAATGCCGGAGACCCGCTGCCCGGCACAGGAACCGAAGCAGACGTCATTTACCGCGCCCAGGTTACGCTAGTTCAAGCCCCCGGCACTGTCGGTGTCACGCTCCCCGGCGCAGTGGTTGCGAATGTCTTTGCCCGCCAGGCGCGCATCCGCATCACCGACCTGCCCGGCGCGGACCCCTTCACTGGCAATGCCCGCCTCTGGGAGCGGACGCTAACGATCACCCGTATGGAGAAACTGCCATGAGTAAGACAGGGCGAATCCATTGTTGCGCAAACACCCTTCTGGAGGTGCTCGTTTCCATGACTATCCTCTCCATCATCTTCCTGTTGCTGGCGCAGGCCATACTCGCCACCCAAGACACCTGGACGCAGACACGGGCGCGGGTGGGGGAATACCAAGAGGCGCGCGCTGCCTTTGAGACGCTGACCCGTCGGCTGAGCCAGGCGACCCTAAGCGCTTACTGGGACTATGATGACCGGGCGAACCCGACACGGTACGTGCGCCAGTCTGGCCTGCACTTCGTCTGCGGTCCCGTGGCTGGTCAGGCCGTACCACTTTTGCCTGGCGAGGTGGATGCATGCGGGCACGCGGTCTTTTTCACTGCCCCCTTTGGCTATGCTGGCAGCGAGGCAGGCACACCCGTGGGAACCGCGCTCGACGGCGTGGAGGAGCTGATGAACGGCTGGGGCTACTGCGTCCGCCTGCACAGCGACCTGGCCGACCGCCCCGATTTCCTCGCCGCGCACCCAGAGCGACGTTCCTTCTGCCTCATGGAGTTTCGCCAACCAGCAGAATGCCTACCGCTCTACCTCCAGCAGTCCGGCACGGGCAGTGGTGCAGGTGAGCCACTGGTGGCGCGGCAAAGGCAGGCAAATACGCTCTACACCTGGTTCCAAAACGGCGCACTAAGTGGCGGGCAGCCAGCACAGGCCGTGACCTTCGCGGCAGGAACACGAGTGCTAGCACGTCACATCCTGGCGCTCATCATCAGCCCCCGCCTACCTACGGGCGGCACCGGAACCGCGTGCGACTACGACATCGCGCCGACCTACCTCTATGACAGCCGTCAGTACCAGTGGAGCACGCCTGCCGTGAATGGGGTGACACGCGATGGTGTGCCCGTGCCTATCGCCACCCGCAATCAGCTGCCCCCCGTACTGGACGTGACACTGGTGGCGCTGGATGCGCGTTCCTGGCAGCGCTACCAGGAGCGTGGCGGCGATGAGCAAAAGTACGTCGAATTCATGCGCACGCGCTTCCAAGCGCTCGGCCCCGTCGTCACGCCAAGTTCTGCGCAACATGCGGAATCCTACCACGAAGACTTGGCTGACCTGGCGGCGCTGCTGACAGCGGACAAAATCGGTTTCCGAAATTTCACCACCAGCATCGGCCTACGCTCTGCAAAGTGGACGACGGATGCCGACAACCCCGCCGCTATTTCACCATGACATTCGCAGCAAAGCCACAACGGCCCGGGTTCACGCTCATTGAGCTGCTCATCGTCATCAGCCTAGCTACCCTGCTCATCGCCCTCAGCCTCAGTGGCCTACAAGATAGCATGCTGAGCCAGCGGCTGACCGGGGAGGCGCTCCAGCTCAGTGCGACGATCCAGCGCGCCCGTCAATACGCCACGCGGGATAATCGCCCAGTGATCCTCCGCCTGCTGAACTCCACTGACCCTGCTGATCCCGCCAGTCCGCCCGCCTGGCGTGGCTGGCAGCTCCTACAGCGTCTTGCCGACGGCACACCACGCGCCCTGGAGGAGGCGCATTTTATGGAGGCACCGCTACTCATGCACGCCGACCCCGCCTTTACCACCCTCTTCGGCATCCTCCCCGCCCAGACGGCTGCGCCCGCGCAAGACCCGCCTCTTGGCACCCTGGGTACCGCCTACAGCTATGTGCAGGCCACCGTCCACCCCGATGGCAGCAATAACCTCCCACGCGACCCAGCGAACCCGCTTTGGTCCATCACCCTACACCTGCCCACCCGCACCGCCAAGCCCGGCACCCCCGGCCCGAACTACCGCACCCTGCTGCTCGATCCCTTCAATACACGGGTGGAGGTTTATGATTGAAGCGGCACAGGCCGCTTCCTGCGTGGAAGCTCAAAAAGGGAACGGACTGATCTCGTACTTCTCGGCGTTCTTCGTCTCGAAGTAACCGGCGCTGATCTTATCGCTAAAAAGAGCCACCCAGTTGCCGAAGGCGTCTTGGGCCAGAGTGGTGTCATAGCTGGCAGCGAGCTGAGGGCGCGGGACTGCGGCACCTTTTGTAGGCTTAGCTACTTCGGCGGGGTTCTTCTCCCGCAGCCAGCGCACGATGGTCCAGGGAGCAAACTCGAGCCGCACCTCGGCGTTGTATTCGTTCTCCAGCCGGTATTTGAGCACATCAAACTGCAGCGGGCCGACGGCACCGAGCAGGGGCACGCGCACAAAGGCATCTGGCAACTCGAAGGGCTGGGCCACGCCTTCTTTGAGGAGTTGGTCGAGGCCATCGCGGAAGCGTTTGAACTTGGAGGTATTCTCGTTGTGCAGGTACGCGAAGCACTCGGGGGCGAACTGCGGCATCTCGTCAAACTTGACACCTGGATCGTCGGCCAAAGTATCGCCCATGAGGAAGTCGTAATTACCGACGAGACCGACCACGTCGCCCGCCCAGGCCTCGTTCACTGTCTCGCGTTCCTGGGCAAAGAGGCGCTGGGAATTACCTAACCGGAGGCGTGTTCCCGTGCGTGTGTTCACCGCGCTCATGTCCCGCTGGAAGCAGCCGCTAACGATGCGGATGAAGGCCACACGGTCACGGTGCTTCGGGTTCATGTTCGCCTGGATTTTGAAAACAAAGCCGCTGAAGCCGGGCGTGTCGGGGGAGACGATGTTTTCCCCGCTCATGCGCGGCGCGGGCGGCGGGGCCAGCTCCAGGAAGCGGTCCAGCATCATCTGCACGCCGAAGTTGTTCATAGCACTGCCGTAGAAAACGGGGGAAAGCTGGCCTTTGCGCACCTGCTCAAAAGAGAAGGGAGAGCCGCCGCCCTCCAGCAGATCCAGCTCATCGCAGACACGCTGATAGACCAGGGGCGGCAGTGCATCCCGCACGCTGTCATCCTCGATGCCCTTCACCTTCACCGGGGCGCGGAACATGCCGCCGACTGTGCGCTCAAAGAGATGCACCTGATTGGACTCGCGGTCATAGACGCCCTTGAAGTCCACGCCGTCACCCAGCGGCCAGTTCAGCGGGCAGGCGGCGATGCCAAGCACGCGCTCCAGCTCATCCAGCAGCTCCAGCGGCGGGCGCGCAGGGCGGTCCAGCTTGTTCATGAAGGTGAAGATGGGCACGCCGCGGCGGCGGCAGACTTCAAAGAGCTTCAGCGTCTGCGTCTCGATGCCCTTGCCCGCATCAATGACCATCACGGCGGCATCCACGGCGGTGAGCACGCGGTAGGTGTCTTCGGAGAAGTCTTTGTGGCCGGGTGTATCCAGCAGGTTCACCACGCAGTCTTTGTACTCAAATTGGAGCACGGTGGAGGAGACTGAGATGCCGCGCTGCTTCTCCAGCTCCATCCAGTCGCTGGTGGTAGCGCGTTGGTTTTTGCGCGCGGTCACACTGCCGGCGAGCTGCACCGCACCGCCGTAGAGGAGCAGTTTCTCCGTGAGCGTGGTCTTCCCCGCATCCGGGTGGGAGATGATGGCAAAGGTGCGGCGGCGGGCGACTTCGGAGGCGGCAGACATGGTCGGTGAAGAGGGCGCGTTTCATCACCCCCGGTGCCTGTCTTCTCAAGGCGAGATTCCCTGAACCGACAATCTGAGCAAAGAGATACTTGCCACTTCCTGATTATTCTGGTAAATAATATTTATGGCAAATATCATTATTATTGATGACCACCCTCCCGTTTTAAAGCTTCTCGCCTCCGTATGCCGTGGGCAGGGGCATGATGTGCTGGCTTTTGACAATGGCACAGCCGGGATGGAAGCCATCCGCGAGCTTGCGCCAGAAGTCGCCCTCGTGGACCGCCGCCTCGGCGAACATGACGGGCTGGACCTCGTCCAGCGTGTACGCGATGCCAGCCCACAGACGCGCTGCGTGATGGTCACGGCCTGCACCGAAACGCGCGACATCGTTTTGGCCATGCGCCGTGGTGCCTACAGCTACGTCACCAAGCCCTTCGAGCCGGAGGACATCGTGAGTGCCGTGAATGAAGCCCTCACCGCCCCTGATGAGTTGCTGCCGACGAGGCAAAAGCTAGTCATTGTTTACCCAAAACAGGCGGCATGACTCCGGAAAGCGGAAATCACAGATAGCGCATATCCCGCAGTGCCGCGCGCACCATCAGCGCCTCTCCCACATTCTCCGCCGTCAGCAGGCCGATGAGTTGACCGCTGACTGGATCAATCACCGGCAATGCCGGACAGGTGCCGCCGCTAAGCCTCTCCAGCGCCTCCCCCAGGCCCATCGCCTCAGGGACAGAGTCCGGGCAGGCCTCAATGATTTCCACTGCCTCATGCCCCGGCCCATGTTCAGAGAGCGCAGCGATCAGCCGGTTGCGCGTGAGCATCCCAAGCATTCCGCCACGCTCATCGAGAACCGGGAAATCCTGCTGTGTCCCGGCTAGCAGCAGAGCCACCGCATCCCGCAGCAAAGATCCCGGCGGCAACGTGCGGAAGTCGGTCAGCATCGCATCCCGCACCCGCAGTCCTAGTGTGGCCTCCTGCTGCGTCACCGCCGCCGCCTCCTGACCCGCCGCCATGAAGATGAAAAATGCAATCAGCAGCAGCATGGGATGAAAAGTCCCCGACATCAGCATCCACAGCGCCGCCAGCAGCGCGATACCCTGGCCCACCTTGGCCGCCCAGCGCGTGGCCTTGCCATATTCCGTGAACATCGCCAGCAGCGCGCGCAGCACACGCCCGCCGTCCATGGGAAATGCCGGGATCATATTGAAAATGACCATCATCAGGTTCCACAGCATCAGCTTCTCCCAGAAATGCCCCGACTGCTCAAAGCGAAACTCCGGGTCCAGCACCAGCTTCACCCCCAGCACCAGCCAGATGGCCGAGGCGATAGCCACATTCACCAGCGGGCCGCAGATGGCGACCACCAGCTCGTGCGCGGGCTTTCGTGGCATCCTTTCCAGCCGCGCCACACCGCCGATGGGCAGCAGGGTGATGTCTGGCGTGCGGATGCCATACCCCCGTGCGGCGAAGACATGGCCGAACTCATGCAGCAGCACGCAAAAAAACGCCGCGCTGATGAACAGCACCGCGTCCAGCGCCCCCGCCATCCCCTGGCCGCCGCCCATGCCCTGCAGCGCCACAAAGACCAGCAGGATAAAGAAGGTGATGTGGATGCGGACCTCCGTGCCTGCGACGGTGGCGATTTTCAGGGACCATTTCATGCCGGTCACTACGCACGCCGGCTGCCTCAAGGTCAAGGACTGCCTGGAAAAGCCGCAACCAAAATGCAGCCGAGTCAGGCCAATGCCTATCCAAGCGTTTGACGGCAACCCGTAATGGCGAAATAAATCCTGCCAATGAACTCTGCCTCTAATACTCCGCTGCACTCAGCCCTCCGACTAACCCTGTTCGCCGCACTGACCGCCTTGCTCACCCAGTGCATGAGCTTTGCGCCCCCTCCAGCGGCTACTGCCGACTATGCAATGGAGCGCTCCAGATCAGCGTCACCCTCTGCCTCCAACATCCAGGAACGTCCCGGCCTGGGCACCCAGTTGGGTCATGAGCTAAACGATGCGTCCACCGCCACCTTCTTCCATCGTAAATCAGACCGGCTACCCGATGCCGTGGCCACCTTTCACTACAACGATGAAGAAGGTGCCCGGCTCATGGCCGCACTTTCGGGACGCGCTACTAGACGCGACGGCCCCTTTGATCTCGTACCCGGAAAGCTGCGAGCCTCCGTGTGCCCGACATGGTGGCGCGCCAGCGATGCGTTCGATCACTATCAGGCAGGCGGAAAAGTCTTCGTGATAGGCTCTCCGGGTTCCCAGTACCAGTTGAAGTTTGAAAACCGGACGAACCAGCGCATGGAGATCGTTGTCTCCGTGGATGGCCTTAATGTGCTGGATGGTCAGACGGCCTCCGTACGCAAGCGCGGCTATGTCATCCCCGCCAAATCAGAGGTCGCCATCCGGGGCATGAGAGTTGGCGGCAGACTGAAATCCTTCGTCTTCAGCTCCGTGGCACAATCCCGTGCGGCCACCGCCTTTGGCGAGAGCGGCGCGCGCAATGTGGGCGTGATCGGCGTGGCCTGCTACGAGGAGGACGAGACCGCCCGCCGCCGTCAGCGCGTTGAGGAAAACTACCTCCGCAGCGGCGCGCGCGCCTTTGGGCAGTAATTTGGCCAAGTTCCCGTGATGCTCCAGCCTTAACCGAGTGTCATCTGGTCTGGTGCCTTTCAGCGCCCTTTTTGCAGTATTAGGACAAAGACTAGCCGACCCTGCCGCCACTTTGGCCCGCCGATGAAAAGCGGGCTATCTGCCTTCAGCACGGTATCTGTCTTCACCAGCACCTGCTGGTCACGCCAGAACTGGAGGTGCAAGTTCATGCCGCCGCCGTTGGCTGGTCCTTTCGAGTCCACTTTGAGAAATAAATCCTTCGTCGGCACCACCCACGACTCATACTCGCGAAAGACATCCTGGAGATGCTGGCCGATGATCTCGAAGCGCTGATACGGAAAGACTTTGCCTAGCCGCGACTGCATGTCCGCAAAGTCCGCAGGCGCGGTCTCTGTAGAGCCGGTGAGACTGGCGGCGTCATTGGTGGCATAAACCAGCGCACCCCAGACCTTGCCGTCAGTGGCGGGCTTCTTCACTGGCAGCGGCTGTGGTGCAGGAGCCTGCGCAGGACTGGCAGGCTGCTGCGCCCCGGCGATGCCGAGTGCGGTGAGCACGAGGGCGATGGTGAGGCCGTGCGTCATCCGCGTGGAGTAGCCGCCAGGAGGCGCGGTTGGTTGCGGGCATCTTTGGCCACGACGAGCAGCGGCTCGTCATGCAGGCCGTAGAGCGTCGTGGTGGCAGCCTCGTGATCGTTTTCTGTGTGCTTGATGCGGAAGGTCACGAATTTCTTGTCCGCGGGCATGTCTTCCAGCCCGTCGAGCATGAGCACGGTGGCGCCCGCCTCTTCAGAGTGGAAGGAACGGGCCTGCACGGCTGGATCAGGCGCATAGGTGCTGAGCACCACGCTTCCTCCCTGGGCACCTTGCTGCCAGATTATCATGCCCGCGATCGCCACCGCCGCTGTCGCCGCGACTAGTGTGGGCATCCGCAGCCAGTCCAGCCAGGTTCTGTGCCCAGGCTCGTGGCTCAGCACCTCCTCCTGGGCGATTCGGACCTGAATCTGGGAGTTAAAGAAGTCCGCGTAGGGCAGCGGCATCTCCACAGGCAGATGGGCACGCAAGTCCGTGCTGATGCGCTGCATGGCTTCCGCCTCTGCTTTCAGAGCGGGATCAGCGTCCATGCGTGCGGCGAAGCGTGTGCGCTCGGCGGGGTTCATTTCCCCGTCCAGCCAGCGGATCAGGTCATGGTCTTCAGGCGGCGTTTTCATAGGTGTCTTTCAGCAGTTCTTGGAGTTTCTTGCGGGCGTAAAAAAGGCGACTCATCACCGTGCCGAGGGAGCATGGGACCGTGGCAGCGATCTCCTCATACTGTAGCCCCTCAATCTCGCGCAGCAGGATGACCTGGCGGTGCTCTGGGCTAAGTTTGGAGATGGCGTCATTGATGCGCTTTCCCAGCTCAGCGTTCTTTAAGGCGGTGTCTGGTGCCAGGAACCCATGCGGCACCGCCTCTGCCCCAGCAGCCACTTTGTGCTCCGTGCGTGAGTCGTCAAACTCGCCATCACCCTGGATCTTCTTCTTCCTCAGCCAGTCATAGGTCACGTTATGGGCGATGCGGTAGAGCCAGGTGTAAAAGCTAGAATCCAGCTTAAAGCCGGGCATCGCGCGCCAGGCCTTGATGAAGGCCTCCTGCGCGAGGTCCCACGCCTCGGTTTCATTCTGGATCATGTGATAAGTCATGGCATAGACGCGATTTCTATAACGGTTCACGAGCACGTCAAACGCGCGCGTGTCGCCCGCCTGGCAGCGCTTGACCAGGTCGGTGTCCGGGACTTCGCCAGGGTCAGGCGCAGTGGAGGCGGGCATGAGTTATAGAAATGGCGGGGCTAATGACGGGCACGGCGGGTGCGGAATTCATCATATTTTCGCCGGGAAATCATGCAGCGTCAAAGACTTGCGTGCTGCGGTCATGGTGGAAGCCACGCTCAAGCAGCTTGCACCGCCGCCGCGCCGACCTAAATGGCTGCCTATGGAATGGAAGTCTTGCGCGTATGGGTTTCTCACCGCCTGCCTCGCCTTCGCAGGTGGCGTTCGTGCCCATCCCCCGGATGTCAGCGCACTCCAGGTCAAGGTGCAGCGGCAGCGCGTGGAGCTGCGATTCATTTTTAACCTCCTCACATTAACCCTAAAAACGTGAATGGGAGACGTCGAAGGGCATGCTGTATGCGTGTCCGAGCAATGGCTTGGCTGCTTGGGTGGTGATTGAAGCGTGGGCGAGGCGGAAGTCAGCCGCTGAGCAGCAGGTGGGC
>Ga0247843_1001004_pt1 | contig 62115 bp, 65 predicted proteins | sample LaCruzMarch2017__FD_192420 | JGI IMG/M metagenome (GOLD analysis project Ga0247843, IMG submission 192420) | Freshwater microbial communities from meromictic Lake La Cruz, Castile-La Mancha, Spain - LaCruzMarch2017_8m | ecosystem: Environmental > Aquatic > Freshwater > Lake | place: Spain...
GATCGTTCCTGAGTCTTTCCCGCGCGGGCCAATCCCCACACCTCAAAAATGAGTTCGGAGCGCAGGCTCGAAGAGCCGAGCACCGCTTGTCTGAATTTTTGAGGTGTGGGGATTGGCGGAGAGGGCGGGATTTGAACCCGCGGTACAGCTTTTGACTGTACGTGCGTTTAGCAAACGCATGGTTTCAGCCACTCACCCACCTCTCCGCAGAGGGAAAACTAAAGCACAGTGCTTATATCTTCGGCTGAAATATTCACTGAGATCACATGAACTTGCCATAGACTCTGGACTCAGTTCAACCATTTAGATCTGAGATCGGCGTTGATTTTGTGCGGCCATCTGATATGGTGTCGCTTCCTTGGGCGCCCGTAGCTCAGCTGGATAGAGTACCAGACTACGAATCTGGTGGTCGGTGGTTCGAATCCTCCCGGGCGCGCCACTTGTCTCTTTTTGAGACAAACTCCAATACTAGTACAGTCTTATTCGAGCCCGCCCTAGACCCTCTTGCGATTCGTCGCAGAGCGAGACAAACTATTCGAAGGGGGTACACGCATGCGATCACTGAAGGGCCTTTTGCAAGTTCCCATCGCTTTTCTGATGGCTTTTTTCACAGCAACTTCTTCCTTCGTGCCTTTGGCTCATGCATCCAAGGCCCTAGAGCTTCGTAAAGTTAAAACGCAAGAGTTAATAAAGGCTCTGCAAGAGGGCTCCGAAGGCGAAAACGCCGCTCAGTTTTATCAAAGAATGGCTCCCTACGTTCCACTGAATTTACGAATTCAGATGGAGCCCCTCTTAAAAGACAAAGGACACTTCCAAGCCCCCAGAATAACCTCCGAGGGCAACCTGATTACTTTCAAAGACGACAAACAAACGATCAAGATGCAAATTGAACACACAGAGGACGAGAACATAGTAACCATCGATGGGCATCGACTCACTAAGGAAGACCTAAATACTCCAAAAGCCTTCGCTGACCGCTTGGAAACAATCCTTAAAAACAATGCTGCGAAGTCAGCGAAAAAATCAGTGGGTCTGCATAGTCTTTTCTTGCCGCAGGCAGAAGCTTTCGAGTTTTTCAATAACGGTATGTTTATTGGTCTTGCACTGGGAGCCGTCGCTGGCATGACCTTCGGAGGCGGAGGCATGAACACACTGATCTTTGCTGGCCTTGGTGCCGTCATCGGCTCGATGATGGGACAGCCTGCGAAACCCGCCTGCCCTGGCAGTCGTCAGTGTACGAATGGCACCGCTGGAGATTGCATGACCGCTACCGATCAGTGCTGCGCGGCCATCTCACGAATGGACGGCTGCACAGCTTCATCATCGGCTGACTACAGCCGAGCGCCAGTGCGCCTGCCCTCTTCCGTGGTCCCCACCTCGCGCGATATGGGCACAGGGCTTGGCATCAACAAGAAAAGCGCCGTGCCCCTGAAACCTTTGCCGAAAAAATCTGGAGCTCAATAAGAATGTCTGAACACGATTCTTTTATGAAAAAGGCCATTCAGCTTTCCATCGAAAAAATGAAAGCTGGAGAAGGCGGCCCCTTTGGCGCTATTATTGTTCAAGACGGCAAAATCATTGGCCAAGGATGGAACAAAGTCACTTCTAAGAACGACCCCACGGCTCACGCTGAAGTGGAAGCCATTCGCGACGCCTGTCAAAATTTAAAAACTTTTGAATTAAAAAACGCAGTACTTTACACCAGCTGCGAGCCCTGCCCCATGTGCTTGTCTGCCATCTACTGGGCTCGCCTTTCTAAGTACTACTTCGGGAACAACCGAACAGACGCCGCTGCGATCTCTTTTGACGACGCCTTTATATATGATGAAATTCCTATGGCGGTAGAGGCTAGAAAAATTCCTGGCACCCAACTGCTTTCAGCTGAGGCCCACAAAGCTTTTGAGCTGTGGCAGCAGACCTCAGAAAAAGTCCCTTATTAACTTTTGTAAGTAGACATCTCACAAGCCCAGCACTAAAACCCCTGACAAGGATCCCTTCACCTTCGGTGAATGAATCCTTTTTACTGGTGGGGGATCTCAATGCAAATGAATCGAATACTCAATATGGGCGCGCGCTTGCTGACTGCAGCAATTGTAACAATGTTTCTTGTGACTGGTAGTTTTGGAAGCTGGACAGGAATCAGTCACGCTGCAGTCAGTGATAACACGAAAGAAAGACTGCTGCGAGACGCTGAATACATTGGTTCGGTCTACCGCGAATATTATGCCCCTAAAGATTGGAAACAAACTTTCGTCAAATGGGATTTGGAGCAAGAGCTCGCGAACTTGAAATCCCGCGTTCAAGCATCGCAGACTCAATGGGATTACCGTGATGGCTTAGTGCAGTTTCTAAAATCCATGGCTGACTATCATGTGGGCTTTGCTTTCTATTCGACAGAAAAGTCTTCCCTTCCCTTCGGAGTTCGTACGGTCGAAGGAAAAACTCTGATCGTTCACATCGATCGAACCGCAGTTTCACAAGAGGCCTTCCCCTTTTCTGAGGGAGACGAACTTCTAGAAATGGATCAGACTCCCGTAGCCTCAATATTGAAGCAGCTACAAAGGGAAATGGGCCGGAACGTTGAAATCACGGACGCGGCCTTGTCAGATCTACGCCTGACTGCACGCACGGGTCGAAGAAATAATTATCAAGTTCCCCGGGGTCCTGTGGTCTTGAAAATAAAAAAGGCAGCGAACGCTGAGGTACGCACCCATCAGCTGATCTGGAACTATCAGCCCGAACAAATTCCCGACCAGGATCGGGCTCGCTTGTCCCCTTTCCGCAATCACCTGATGAATCTTACAGGCTCTCGCGGTCAGCTTTTGGCGCCGCAGATGTATAGCCCCGTGGCTTTGTCATTCGATCCCCAGGCAAATTTGCACGGCATGGGAGCCAAAAAATCTTTTGTTCCTGATTTTGGAGCTCGCATTTGGGAAGCACCTGCCGACAACACTTTCGATGCCTATATTTTTATGAATGAGGCTGGCAAATTGATCGGCGTTGTTCGGATTCCTACTTATGTGCCCGGCGACTATAATAAGGCCAGCCTGGACTTCAAAACCATCCTCAAGAAATTTTCGGCTCAGGCTTCGGGTCTAATAATAGACCAACTGAACAATGGCGGTGGGTCCGTCTATTACCTTTATGGTTTGATCGCGATGTTAACGGATCAGGCCCTCAGCACTCCTAAGCATCGGGTGACTATCAGTCATTCTCTAGTGATGGAAGCTCACACGACTTTAGAAAAACTGAAAAATGTAACCGACGATGCTTCAGCCAAAAAAGCTTTAGAGTCCGAACTTCACGGTCACAATGGGACCCTCCAAGTTGCGCAGTTCATCCGCGAGTACTCTTTGTTCATTATTGAGCAATGGAAGCTGGGAAAAACTTTATCAGAGCCCGTTCAGCTCGGAATCGATTTTATCAATCCTCATCCTGAGGTGCAATTCACAAAACCAATCGTGGTGATGGTCAACGAACTTGATTTTTCGGGCGGAGACTTTTTCCCAGCCATTCTTCAAGATAATAAGCGTGCGGTGATTGTGGGAACTCGCACCTCTGGTGCTGGTGGTTACGTGAACGAAGTAAAAATCGATAGCAAGTTTGGCTTTGAAGTGATCACCTTCACGGGCTCGATTGCAGAGAGAGTAAATAAGCAGCCCATCGAAAACTTAGGAATCACACCTGATCATGTGATTCCAATGACACTTCAAGATTATCGAGGCGGCTTTCAAGATTACAAAAAGTCGATTTTGAATGTGATGAATGGCCTAGTTAATAAGTAAATAGAAGACCTTTGTCATTTCTTCCTGTCATCAATCTTGCCGGCGCCTTAATGGCGCCCACCTAAGACGCGCCAGGTCACTAGCTGATGGCGCTCTGCCTTGGAAATCAGGGCAAAAGTATCTGTACCCCATTTTTATTCGAGTTGAAGGCTCAGAATCTTACCCATCCTCGTTGGAACAGAACTTGATAGGAGTGGGCCTGCATGGAAATGAAGTCGTCCTTACTATTGGCCATTCTGTTGATTCCCTCTTTAGGCTTTGCCGCGCCAAAGCCTATTCCTGCTGCGGGTAAGGCCGGTCGCTCCGTTACTACCACCATAGCAACAAATTCGACGACCTCTGCCCTAGCAATTGGTGGTTCCTCAGCCCCTGCAGGTGCTATAGTGCCTCCCACAGCCGAGCTTGAAGCGAACGATACGCCAGAAATTTTGAACTTTCAGCAGTGGCGACAGGAAAAGATCAAGGAAGCCAGCCTTCGCCTCGATGAAATTAAAAAAGACCAATCAACCACTGCAGCTTCGTCTCAAGATGAGTCCAGTCAGTCACGCCAGTACCAGGCTCAATGGGCTTTAGAAACAGCCCAAGAGCTTGAAGTGACTGACTATCTTCTTCTCTATCTGAGTGCCTTCGTAGGCACGAAGAAATTTGAAGAGGCAGCGGCACGTCTGAACAAAAACGAAATTGCGGTGGTGATGGAAAAGTATATTTCTGCCGTACAAAAGGGCCCTCGAGCGAGGGGCCTTGACTCCAAAACTGCCAACCAACGCCGCGCACCTATTAACCGACCAGCTCAAGCCTTCAGCAACTAGACCTTCGCGCACAGCATTTTACGATTGCCACCCACGAACTTTCTTTCGGCCATGACCTTGACAGCACTTGTTGGGGCTCCATATTGCTTTGTGCTTTGACAAGAACTCGGCTTCGTTCAAGCCTCGGGACCATCAACAAACCGGTTCCAGGTTCTCAAGCATTAAAACAATAGGCCCTTTCAAGGGCAGGAGGATAGAAACATGGCTCGAAACGCGTCTGAGGCAGTGGGTGTACGCCCTCTCCATGACAGAATTTTAGTTCGCAGAACAGCTGAAGAAGAAAAAACCGCTGGCGGACTTTTCATTCCTGATACAGCAAAAGAAAAGCCTCAAAAAGGCGAAATCGTTGCTTGCGGCAAAGGACGCGTCACTGAAGATGGCAAAGTACTGCCTTTGGAAGTTAAAGCTGGCGACAAAATCCTCTTCGGAAAATACGCAGGAACAGAGCTGAAATTAGACGGCGAAGATTTCCTGATGATGCGCGAAGAAGACATTCTTGGCGTGATTAACTAATCAAAAATAAAATATTAAAAAATTATAAAGAAAAAAACTGAGGAGAATTAACATGTCTAAAGAATTATTATTTGCAGAGCACGCTCGCAGCAGCATCCTTAAGGGTGTTAACGTACTTGCGAACGCAGTGAAAGTAACACTCGGACCTAAAGGCCGAAATGTTGTTATCGAAAAATCTTTCGGATCACCTTTGATCACTAAAGACGGTGTGACTGTTGCCAAAGAAATCGAACTTGAAAACAAGTTCGAAAACATGGGCGCACAGATGGTTAAAGAAGTTGCAAGCAAGACAAATGATCAAGCGGGTGATGGTACCACAACTGCGACTTTGCTTGCCCAAGCGATTTATCGTGAAGGTGTAAAATTCGTATCTGCAGGCCACAATCCCACTGCGATCAAGCGAGGTATTGATAAAGCCGTAGCTACTGTGATCGAAGAGTTAAAAAACTTGGCGAAACCAGTAAAAGGTTCTAACGAAATCGCTCAAGTTGGAGCTATTTCTGCGAACAACGACAAAGAAATCGGCCAAATGATCGCAGATGCGATGGATAAAGTTGGCAAAGAAGGCGTGATCACCGTTGAAGAAAGCAAAACTGCGAAAACAGAAGTTACTGTTGTTGAAGGTATGCAATTTGACCGCGGTTATTTGTCACCTTACTTTGTAACGAACTCTGAAAGAATGGAAGCGGTTCTTGAAAACGCTTATGTTCTTATCACTGACAAGAAAATCTCTTCAATGAAGGACATGATCGGTGTTCTGGAATCAGTAGTTCAATCCGGACGACCTTTGGTTCTGATCGCTGAAGACGTTGAAGGCGAAGCACTTGCAACTTTGGTTGTGAATAAGCTTCGTGGCTCATTGAAAGTAGCAGCTGTGAAAGCTCCTGGTTTTGGTGATCGACGAAAAGCGATGCTTGAAGACATCGGAATTTTGACTGGTGCAAAAGTTATTTCTGAAGAAATCGGCCGCAAGCTTGAACAAGCGACAATGGCTGATCTTGGAACTGCTAAACGCATCGTGATCGACAAAGACAACACAACCATCATCGATGGCGCTGGCAAGAAGACTGAAATTCAAGCTCGATGTGCAATGATCAAGGCTCAAGTTGAAGAAACTTCATCTGATTATGACAAAGAGAAACTGAAAGAGCGTTTGGCTAAACTTTCAGGTGGTGTCGCTGTGATCCACGTTGGAGCACCTTCTGAAGTTGAGATGAAAGAAAAGAAAGCGCGCATCGAAGACGCTTTGAACGCGACTCGTGCAGCAGTTGAAGAAGGCATCGTAGCAGGCGGCGGAACTGCTCTTCTGCGAGCTTCTTTGAAAATCGATAAATCTAAATATGCTGAAGAAGAAGCTTTCGGCGCGATGATCATCAAGCGTGCTTGCGAAGAGCCTATTCGACAAATCGCTCAAAACGCGGGACATGATGGCGCGATTGTTTTGAACAAAATTGCCGAAAACAAAACTTCTGCTTTTGGATACAACGCATACACTGACGAATACACTGACCTTCTTAAAGATGGCGTGATCGATCCTGTAAAAGTGGTTCGATGCGCTCTTGAGAACGCTGCTTCTGTTTCTTCACTGATGCTGACAACTGAAACCATGATTGCTGAAGCTCCTAAAAAGGAAGATAAGTCATCTGGTGGCGGCGGCGGCATGGGTGGTATGGGCGGTATGGGTGGCATGGGCGACATGGGGATGATGTAAAAGGCACCTCCTAACATTTCGGGACTCGGCGCTTCATAAATGGGGTGTCGAAGAACCGAATGTGCCTCGAGCTCCCGAGCACAGAAGCTCAAAAAAAGTGAAAACTTTGAAAGACCCGGACTGAAAAGTTCGGGTTTTTTTATTTCTAAAGAAACTTCGCGTACCAGAATCAAAAAAGAAAGTCGATCCCAGCAGCGACAGCAGTCGAGGCATGACTTAAAGAAGAAGCCGCTTCCGGCCGCGTGCCGGTGCCAGTCAGCGTGGCTCCGTATTGGTGAAAGCGGAGCTCGCCAACCCAGTTCAGACGGGGTTTCCAAGGGATTTTAGTCGTTAAAGCAAATTGAGAAATCTGTGCATTGGAGCTGCTACCTGAAGTGACGGGACTCTCGCTGAGACTGGCGTTCATCACATAGTTGAAACGTCCTCCGACTAAGATCGGCTTTCCTTCAGCCATTTCCACAGGAAATGAACCCGCAAAGCCCAATACCAAGCCACCAAAGCTGACAGAAGTCAGTGAAGTCGGCGCGGAATCATCCACCTGTGCAGTCATCTGATTCATTCCAAAGCTCACTTCGACATTTGCGGAACTGAGAGCCTCGCCAAACCACAATCTATACCCGCCAGCCAGTCCGAGTTCCCGCGTTTGTAGATTTAATTTTCCTGGAGTCGACCCTGAAAGATCATTCGAAAGATCCCCCACGTTTTGAAGCAAGTTCAGTCGTGCAATCCAATTGGCGGTAATCCAAGCCTCTGCCGCCAAGTGAATCGATGGGTTTAAATTTTTGGTCGCACTCACGCCGCCTGAGGTCGCTAAAGTATTTGATGCTGTATAACTGCCAAAGCCGAAAAGCAAAGACAGGGCTCCAAAACCTGGCGCTTCCTCAGAGCGTGGCAGCCATTCTGAAGGTTGGTCGCCAATGGAAACACCTCGGTCACTGCGATCGCCCAAAGCTTCTTGCAAACGACCATCTGCAGTGAGTGGAGTCTCAGGAAGTTCGACAAAATTGATTCGCGCTGCTTTATATCCTACAGCAACCAAGCCGTCTGAGCGCTCCGAGATGATTGAACCGAAAGCCAAGGATTCATCAACTTTTTGGATCTTCACTTTACCCATGATGGTTTTTTCAACTCCCACCATAAACTTCAGCTTCGGGTGGCGCTGAATACTCAGAATCTGAATGACTTCAAGCTCATCACCCACTTTCAAGCCAGCGTTCCAGCCTCGATCCAAGGTCACTAAATTGCCTCGACGAGAAAGTACTTGAGCCTCATAGGGTAACTGCTTGGTAATTTTTGAAACCGACAAACGCAGCTGATGCTTGACTTGATCCAGTTCAAAAGTTTCAGCCAAGGTCGCAGAATCCACAGCCCAAGGAAGGCCTGCGGTTCCGACAAAAAATCCCATGCGGAGCGTGACACCCAAAGTACCTTTTGAGAGTCGTCCCGTCAAAAGAGCTTGGGCCTCTGTCGCCTTAAAGAGCTTTTGAACGAGCGCGGGGTTTTCTTCGAAATCTTCTAAGGAAGATTTTTGCTTGTCAGTGCATTCAACAATCCGCCAACGCTGCCATGATTCGAGATTTTTTTTAAGCTCCAAGGTCAAAGGCTCACCATAAATATTTTTAGTGTTATCAACAATCGGGCAAAGGACCAAGGTCTTGATGGAAATATCGGCGTCCGCAGGACTTGTGTATTGATTCTTTTGCGCCCACGCAGAAGCACTTAAACCTGGAGCCAAACAAGCCGTCAGCAAACAAAAAAATACTTCAGCAATCCCTTTTCGAAGAACAATCTTTTTTGAGAGCATGCATTTATGTTAGGTAGTTTCGAGTCGATCAGCAAGTTCATCTGACTGAAGTCACAGTCCAGTATCTGTTTTCAAAATTTTAACATAAACTACTGACTATCTATGGCAGCAGTGTTGATTGTCGACGACGCAGGCTTTGTGCGCAAAATTTTGCAGAATCTTCTCACCGAGGTTCTCGGAGCCCCAGTATTGGAGGCTTCGAATGGCGATCAGGCGATTGCCATTTGTCGCTCGGAACCCGTGAGTTTGGTATTCATGGATTTAGTGCTGCCTGGAAAAAATGGCGTGGAGACCGCAGCCGAACTATTGGCAAGCTTTCCCCATATGAAAATTATTGCTGTCTCTACGATCGATCAGCAATGGCTAAAAGAAAAAGCTCTTGCCGCAGGATGCGTGGCTTTTCTTGAAAAGCCATTCACGCATGCCACCGTCCGAAAGATGCTTTCACAATACTATGCAATTCCTAAAAGAGGGGTCCACCATGGCTGAAATATTTTTTGTTATAAAAGGTTTTCTGATCACAATACTACTCACCGTCCTACTTCAGGTGAAAGTCGGCAAAGACACTCTTGAAACTCGAGCCGAGCGTTGGTTGCAAACAAGTTTTTTCGGGGAATTTGCAAAAGACACTGCAGCCGGTGCTTCTAAATTAATTAAAGAAGCTTACCGATGGACTCAAGATGAAGTCTTCGGTAGTGGTCAGACGATCAGTGGTCGGGCGGCCAGCAGCGAGGCGGCCGTGAAAGGCCGCGAACATCAAATCGGCCCCGTAAAGATCATGACAAAACAACGAGACCAATAATCTACAAAACTAAATAACTACATTCTCGAATTTTGATTTAGAGCCGCACGCTGAAGAACTGGTTTTGCGACTGCCGCTGTCGGCGCAAAGAGCGACAAAGTGGGCATGGTGTTGGGTGCGATGGCGAGTCTGCTAGGATGTGGATTGACCAAAGGAGCCCGGCGTTGTTCTTGAGCCTGGCCCCGAGGACTCTGGACTTTCTTTTGGCGAAGGACTTTTTGCTTGGTACTTTGCCCAAGCTTTTGCTGATACTGAGCTCTGGGCTGTGGTGATGCCTCCGAAGCTAAGGTTCCTAATACCAAGAAAATTGCCATCAAGAGATTAAAAATTGATTTTTGCATTGCCTAGTTCCTCCCGCCATCGATAGTGCCTTCGTGAAGGCTTATGAAACTATCTAAAGCGAGATTCATGCCTAGGAATGAGACGCCACAATTTGAGATCTCAGGTCCATTCTGGAGTCCTCGTCCCCTGAGCTGCAATGGGTTGCAGATGAGCTGTCAAAGCTTTGGACGATCGACAGGCGCTTAAAGCTGAAAAAGGTCTATTTTGTTGAGGGCTGCAGGCCGGGAGACTTCCCCCCTGCCGCCGAAGGAACTGATTTAAAGAGCATTGGAACAGAGGAGGCTGTTTGAAAGAAAGGGGACATTCCAGGAATGACTCCGAACCCAGCTGTATCCAAAATCGATTGTGTCGTTAGACTCGCGCCTGCCGTTCGCGTGGAAACGAAAGGAAGAGCCGAAGCCTGAGAGGGCGCCCGGCGATCCAAAACCAAATTTGGATCGCGACGATTGAAGGAAGTCGTTGAAGGAATAGCAGCTTTGGCCGCCGCAATGATGCAGATCGATTGAGCCAACAATAAAATTCCCAAAACAGATATTTTACTCTTCATAATCTGACACCCTTTCTAGTTATAGACCTCAGCACTTGCGGGTGAAATCACTTCGAGGAAATTACTAAAGGTGCTGACGACCTGCTTTGCCACAATAGGACCTTCCTTACTATCCACTTTCTCAATTTCACCAGAGGGTGAAAAAGATACATGAACGGTTCCGACACCAGGTCGACTGAGAACTGCAGGTCGACCCAACTTTTCATCGTACTGAATTTTCACAATCTTCTTCGTTTGGTCTTTGATCGTTTCGATTCGGCCTCGATCATCGTAGACCATCTCAACATTTTGCCCATCTGTGTTGGAAGCTGCCACCAGATTGCCTTTACTATCGTATTTAAACTGAGTCTTCCGATTCAGTACGGGCTTTCCCTTATTATCCAAGACTTGGGTCGAGACTTCACTGACTTTTCTTGAGACTGTATCGTATTGAAACGACAGCTTGGCTCCGGGGCCTTTTTTCTCTTTCACTTGGCCATTCGGATAATAGTCGAATTCATAGGTCGCGTTGCCTCTTCGAATGACCACAGGCTTACCGAAGACATCATGGTAAGTAATTTCAGTAACGTCTCCGTTAATTGTTGTCGCGACCTTGTTCAGGATCGTTTGGCCGTCTGTTCTTTCTTTGAACCAGAATTCCCAGCGACTGCGATTAGTGACTTCTTTCCCGCAGGTTTTAACAAGATTCGTCCAGTATTTCAAAGCTGGAGTTTTTTGATCAAACTCATAGGTGTAGTCCTCAGAACACTTGTCGCGATCCACATATTGGAGAACCCAATCGTTCTTCTTTTCGTATTTTAAGGCGATGAAAGTCCCGTCAGGATAGGTGCCCTTCACAAGATTATGGAGCTCATCGTATTCGTAAGTGTAAACGTTGGCCCACATATTTTTTGCGTAGGAAAGATCATCCAAGTTTGAATATTTATATTCCAGAACTGCACCATTGGGAGCTGTCACCGACTTGATTTTTTTATTTGGGAAATATTTAAATGAGAATCGCTTCCCCGTGTTGTCTTGAGCTTCTTTGATCAAGTCCTTGTCATAATCGAGTTTTATAAAGTTACTGTTTGTATCATAAAGGTGAGTCAGCCGACCTTGCTGGTTGAACTTCATCTTCATTCCATCGGGCAAAGTGCGTGTGTAGACTCCTTTTTCAAAAACGATAACGTCGACTTCTTTGCCATTTGCAAAAAATCTTGAGCCATCAACAATCGGAATTGTGATTTTTAATTCCCGAGCATAGTTGGCGCGTAGCTCATCATCCGCTGCTAAGGTTTTCTCAAGATCTTTGACTTTGCCGTCAGGAAGTTTTTTCAGTTCCTTGAGCTTACTAATGATCTTCACAACGGTGTTCTGCTTATCTTTGGAACTGGCTTCCTTAGGCAAAAAGGCGATTTCTTGCCCAGCTCCACAGTCGACTGTCTTTACCGTGCCTTCTGCCGTTTGATCCAAACGAGTCTCAAAATTGGAGCACCAGCCAAAGCCGAACATTCCATTGTAAAGCGAACGAGAATTATAAGTCCGCTCCACTTTCAGTTCAAAACCCGCTCCCGCAAAAGACGCATCAACCCATGTTTGTGTGAAATTGGCATTCTTTGTATCGATTCCAGAAAATGAAACTTGTGCAGTCACGAGACCAACAATCAAGGTGATCCACGGTGCAACAAGCATTCCCTTGCGCGTATCAAACAACTTCATGTTATTCGACTCCCTTTCGTAAAGGTTCTTTACACCTTGATTGTAACTACTTTTCTGATAGCGATTCCACCCATTATTTGCAGGCCCAGCATGATAAAGAGCATAATTATGCCCAAAGTCGTGTTGAACATTGGCTGCAAGTATCCTGGATCCGTAAAATAGAATAAGCCCAGAATCAAAAAAGGAATCATAGAAACCATTATTCCCTGCATGATTCCTTGCGCAGTCATGGCTTCAATCTTTCTTTCAATCTTTTGTCTTTCTCGAATCACCACGACAATGGTCGAGAAAGTTTCCGCCAAATTTCCGCCCGTTTCTTTGAGGATATTGATGGCCGTCACATACATTTGAACGTCGGGCTTGGGAATGCGCTCGCCAAGATCGATCAGGGCTTCCTCCACGCTTCTTCCTAGACGTATTTGCGAAAGAACTAGGTTAAATTCTTGAGAAATTGGATTGGGAAGATTTTCCGAAACCCTCTCCATCGATTGGGTCACGCTGAGGCCTGCCTTGATACCATTGGCCATAATCGTCAGTCCATCCACCATCTGGTCGACAAACCGCGAACACCGCTGGTCATATTGGCGCTTCACAAATAGCAAGGGCACTGACCACATTGTCACAGTTACGACTCCACCAACAATGAGACCAAGTGTTGCTCGCGGCCAAAGAATCAAAAACCAAAGGCCACCCAAACCAAAGCTAATCAAGACCATCAACCAGGTGATTTTTTTTCTGTCCACATCAACGAACATGAGTTCCAGATATCTGATCACTTCCTCACGTTGTCCCAAGGAGCGCTTTTTTAGGTAGCCCATAACTTTGTCAAACCACATAAAGGTGACGATGCTGATCATTGTGCTAAAGGCTGGATAGGCGATCCATGGATTACCAAAAATTGATTGTAGACCTTCCATTTAGGTTCCTCCTCCGCCAGTGCCGGTTTTTTTAGGCGGGGCCATCATTCCAGGCATTGCCCCCGGCATAATGGATGCCTTTGGGGCCACCACAGCTGCGGGCTTTGGCGGATCATTGGAAAACATATTTCTGGGGATCATTACGCCTTTTTGTTCCAACTTTTCGATAAAGGTGGGAATCAATCCCATGGCTTGAAATACCCCAACGATCTTTCGATTTTTATCGAAACCTGTTTCTTTAAATCTGAATATCTCCTGCATCGTCACTGTCTCGCCCTGCATTCCGCAGACCTCAGTGATGCTGGTGATTTTTCTAGAACCATCGGACAAACGATTCACCTGCACGATCAGATGAACCGCAGAAGAAATTTGTTCACGAATGGCTCGCACGGGAAGCTCCATACCCGCCATCATCACGAGAGTTTCCAAACGACCAACGGCTTCTCGAGGACTATTCGCATGTGTCGTTGTCATTGATCCATCGTGACCGGTGTTCATCGCTTGTAACATATCCAAAGCGGCGCCATCCCGTGTTTCCCCCACCACGATGCGATCGGGCCTCATCCGGAGGGAGTTTTTCACAAGGTCTCGGATTGTGACTGCGCCGGTGCCTTCCATATTCGCGGGACGGGTCTCCAAACGGACGACATGTTCCTGCTGAAGCTGAAGCTCCGCCGCATCTTCCACCGTTACGATACGATCCGATGCAGGAATGAAATTGGACATCATATTCAGCAGAGTTGTCTTACCAGAACCGGTACCACCCGAAATCACGACATTTAAACCGTTTTCTACACAGATTTTAATGAAATCCACCATCTGCTGATTCATAGACCCATAGGCAATGTACTTATCAGCGCTGATACCGCCCTTTTTGAACTTACGAATTGTAAGAGCAGGGCCATCAATCGACAGAGGTTCGATGATCGCATTCACGCGACTTCCATCCTTTAAGCGGGCGTCCACATAAGGAGTCCGTTCATCGATTCGACGTCCCAATGGTGTGACAATTCGCTCGATGACATTTCTTAGATGAAGATTCGATGTAAATGTGACCGGACTCAGGGTGATCTTTCCACTTTTTTCCATGAAAATCTTTTTGTAACCATTCACCATGATTTCAGTAACGGCTGGGTCAGCAAGTAAATCTTCCAGTGGCCCAAGACCAAGGGCTTCTTCTAGAACCTCTTTAATGATTTTGGATCGTTCGTCACGGGCAGTCCCTGGGGCTTCTTTATCAACAATTTGCGTGATCGACGCTAAGGTTTTTTGGCGAAGAGCTTCTTCCTTCGCGCGGTCACCATTGGTATCTGCAATACCTTTTTTCAGATCCATCGCTTTGATCAGCTCACTGTGAATACGAATTTTCAAAACATTGCGGGGGTCCACGTCCTCAGAGGTACCCTGCATCATCGCACTAGCTGTGGACTGCGCCGAGGCCGAACCTTGGGTCGTCATCACAGCTGGAGCTGACGTCGGTTTCTGCGTCGATTTCAACTTCTGTAAAGGTCCCCCGGCAAAACGGCGAACGAGATCATGATAGGCCGCTGCTATCGGAGTTTTATTTCCAGACAATACAAAGGGTAGACCCCTGGAGATACTTCCCGAAGTCGTCACATCATCTTGAGGAATCATTGCGAGGGGCTGAAGGCGCAGAGTTTGCGCAATCGCCTGTGGCGATAAAGAGCCTTGAGAATATTTATTAATTATCAATTGAAACATATCTATCGGATAGGTGTTTGTTAAAAGATCCTGAATCATTCGCTGAGTTTGGTTGATCACCAAAAGATCGGGCATGGTGACGATCATAAGGGCTGTGGCTTCCATCAAAATTTGATGCTGCAAAGGCCCCAGGTCATTTCCAAGATCTACAACGATGAACTTAAAATGCCGCGACAGGAATTCCAAGGGCTTTAGAATGGCCTCTGGATTGACGTTGAACTTTTCTTCGGGTCCCCGAACAGCACCGATATAGGCCAAACCCGATGCATGAGTTGTTACAATTTGTGGGATGGACTGAGGACTCAGAGAACCCTGAAACTGAGTGACCTCAGCTAAAGTTTTCAAGGGCTTTAGTCCCGTGAGGACGTTTTGGTCTCCGCAAGATTTCTGATCACAATCAATCAGCAAAACTTGAGTTCGAAGCTCCATTAAAATTGCTGCAGCCAAATTGGCAGCGAAGACGGACTTTCCGACTCCCCCTTTGCCCCCGGCGACTGCAATCAGATGACAACTCGAACTGATAACCACGATGAACCTCTAGTCTCTAAAGCCTAATCTCTTAATTTAAATTTCTTCTTAATTCGTTCGGAACCCGCACTTGCTGAACTTTTGATAATCGGAGTCACAAAAACCACAAACTGACTTTGATCTTTCTGAAACTGCCGAGAAGCGTAAAGACTGACGATGGGATTGTCCCCCGCAGATTTCGGCAGCTTATTGTAACCGGTGCTGGATCTATTCGTGATAAGGCCCCCGATGGCCGCGCTTTGACCCGACCGAACTACAATTTCCGTATTCATCAAATTTTTCGAAGTGGTGGGTCCTGCTTCAGTCAACCCGATGATGGCACTGATCTGAAATTCGATGGTCATGTTAATCGAGTCCGATCGCCCCTCCAAAACCACAGGAGTGATTGAGGTCGCAATACCTACTTCTTTAAAGGCAGTGGTGGGCACACCGCCACCCGAGGCGTTTGCAATTGTGGTGTAGGGCACTTCTTGAACCGAATTCAGAACGCCCTTCTTACCTTCTTGCACAATCAAAGTCGTACTTTCCAAAATGCGCGCATGACCGTGCTGCTTAGACCAGTTCAGTTTCGGCAGAAGGGAATCAATGATCGCAGTGAAATTGGTACCATTGGCACTAGGATCAGCGCCGTCACCAGCATTGATGACCAATCTAGAATCATCCTTTAAGTTCGGCAAAAACTGGAACCTGAAGGAGCGCGAATAATCTTTTTGGAGCTCCACATAGTGCATCACAATTTGGATTATTTTTGGCGGAGGTGGGGCGGCTCCCATTTTCACTTTAAGTAGATTGACGACACCATCATTTGCAGGCTTCAAAGGCTTCAAAACACCTTCGGCGACAGCCTTATCGACTAAAAGAGGAGGCACGTGAAGTTTAGCGATAACTTCCGCTCGATTTTTTTCATCCTCAGTGTCCACCCAGCCTTCAAGTATGATCTTATTATTCACCGCGCGCACTTCGACTTCAGGATTTCCAATAGATCTGGAAATGAACTCTGCAATTTTCTTTTGTGCCAAAGGCGACAGACTAACAAGAGATGCCGCTTGCTCCCCGAACTGTGAAACCACCGCATGAATCCGGCTCATATCATTAGGCAACAAGATCTGCCCATCCACGACCACTTTGTTATTAATCACTTTCAGCTGAATTCCTTCAATATCCGCAAGCAGAGACTGCATTTGTTTTAGTACTGCATCGAGTTTAGATTTCTGCACCACAATGCGATAGTCGGCAATCATCTTGCCACTGTTGTCATGGATAGTGAAGGTCGCTTCCCCTTCGCCCTTAGGTATGAATCGAATCGTATTCATTTCCTTGGAATAGGAAGCTTGAACAATTCTTCTAAAGGATCCCTTAAATGAAATCACCTGCGGCATTGGCGCTAACTTTTCATCACTCTCAATTCCCAGAGTCAGGTAAACAAACTTTCTTGGCTTGTTCGCTTTAAGCTCTTCTTCTTCCTCTTGCGCAGAGGCCAAAGGACCCACCATAAGGCTTAAGAAAAGACTGAGCCCGATCAATAAAAACTGAGGCCTGCAAAAGCTTAGGTTCAGTCTCATAATCAAGCTCCTTTCCATCTTAAGCTTAAACACATTCAAACACTCCTGAATCATCAACAGACGATTTCTTAGCATCAAACATTAAAGTGGCCGAAAACCGCTCTTTTTCTTCTTAGGTGGTGCCGGTGCCGGTGCGGGCTCGCGATAGGGCGGGGCCGCAGGCATCGACACGGGTGCCGAGCTTGCACTGCTAATTTCTATCGTTGGCTTTCCTAAGACTGATTCAGAAGTTGAGCTTGGCATTCTCTGCAAGTTTTGACGGTCGTTTGGATTACGCAAGGTGAAGAAGATGGAACCCGGATTGGTTGAAAGCATATAGATCATGTCTTGGGCTTGCTTGGGATCAAGCTCCAAGGTCACCGTGTTGTACTTTGTATCTCCCGTGAGTGACGTAATGCTGAGGCGCTCATTGCTGTTGCCATCGGGTTCCACAAGTCGGGGCAAATTATTAACTACATTCACACCGGTCGCAAGAACTGGAATATCCGTCATGATGGTGGCCACCTCACGCTTCATCGTGGCCCCTTTGCCTACGTCAATTGCGGCTACGACATCGACTCGATCACCTGGCCGTATGAGCTTTGAGATTCCAGTCACCTCGTTCACCGGCACCGAAATGCCACGCTTCGATGGCGCCACTTGAATTGCGATTCCAGTTTCTGATCCAGGCGATAAGAGCTTATTCATCAAGAGCTGTTCGCCTTTTTTTATTGGAGCGGCCGTTACATAACCGATGATTAAATCTGGCTGCGTCACTGCGCCTGGTTCAATAAAACTTGAGGGCTTTTGAATCACTTCAATTCTGGTGTCATCGATTGGCATCATTTCATTGATGTCATCTTTTGCGACCACGACACTGACCATGGCGCCGAAGTTTTTGTCGTATTCAGCTTTTTTCTCTTGAGAATAGGAATACATCAAGAATGCGGCAAATACGCCGGCTCCGAGCGAGATCCATAATGTTCTTGTTTCGTTATTCACTAATCCCCCTATCTCAAGCTAAGGCGCACACGCCGAGTTGAGACAAATTCCATATAATGTTTGTAGCCAAACTGGATTCACACCAGATTGCCCGTCTTCGGGACCTTCCCCACCAAAGATATCGGAAGATTTTCCGCCACCTTGAATCCTCCGGACTAAAGACTCGTGATCGGACTTCGTGCCTTGGCCCCCGCCCGCCGCCGATCTGTACTTTTGGTGGTCTGTGAACTTAATCGGTCGCCGGGTGGCCACCCAGTCCAGTCTTCCTGAGTATTCTGAGATAATTCCATGAAAGCGATAGTTGTATTTCGTGTAGTAAGAATTCAGGTTTAAGCCTTCTGGAATATCACGAAGGTAGTTCAGATTGGCTCGATTTCGAAATGTTTCAAAAGCATAGTTTCTAGCAGCGATGGAGTTGAGGATCCCTGAGTGAATCACTCCAAAAAATCCCATCGTATAGTTCAAAAGCATAACGAAGAGCACCAGTATTGGAATCATCTCTATGCTAGCAATCCCGCGCTCCCCGCGCTTGAGCTTCTTCAGCATCCGTTGTCCTCCAAGGGAATGTAGGCATTCGGACGGTAGAAACGATTTCCTGAGGGCAGGGTATTAAAGGCAGCTCGCCTGGCCTCCATGAACTGCCGACATTCTTCAGCAGAAGACTCTCGCCATAAGATTCCGTTGACCCTTGTCTTGAAGTCACTTTCATCATTTTCATAGGTCGCGCCTATAGCCGGGAAATTGAATGCCAAAATTCCCAGAGTTAGTTCCGCACTCACGCCGTGGTACCAGTTCCTGTTGTCGGGATCGGCACCACCGGCGAGATCTTCAGAAAACTGTTTGCCGTCGGCTCCATAGCCCGCACGAATATCCAACTGGTCAGGCTTGACCATTTGAAACCAACTGGTCGCATAGAGGCTGGCGATAGGACCTTGCCCCACAGTGAGCTGTTGAAATTTCTGCCGAGCCCTTTCAATTTGAGCATTGGAATCTCTATTGGAAACGGAGAAAGCCCGAGCCGTTGAAAAGGCCACATACTGAGTCACTTCGATCACACACAAAGCGTAGCTCATAGAGAAAAGCAAAGCAGTGAAGGCTCCGACAGTGATGATTGCGAACATAAAGTCCACCGTGATCACTCCCGCTTGGCGCTTTTCTTTGGAGGCTAGAAATCTCGAAACTTTGGTTCGCGGCAGAGAAATCATCTGGGACCCCGCTCTGGATCTAGGGAAAGAACTCGGGCTGCTGCATTGGAGTGTTTGTCTTTCGCTTTGACTAAAACGCCACAAGGTTCCCAAACCCCGCATTGGATCATACCGTCAAGTTTTGCGAAGGGTTCGAACACAAGATTTTTGAGCATGCCGGTGCTTCGAATGGTATCTGTCACCAAAGTCGCAAGGCCAATGACTACAACAAGTAGTAAAGTGTATTCGACGACGATCTGTCCTTTTTGATTCTTCAGTCGCTTTAAGCCCATAAGCTATTATCGGTCAAAGATGAGAATTCTTTAAGGGCTGGTCTCAAGATGAGGCAAGAAATCGTCGCCTTCCTCGATGACCTCCAAAACCTCTGCCGCCTTGAATTTCCGGGCGTTCGACCAGTAATGAAAGAAACCCCATAAAAGACCCAAGAAAAACCCGATGAAATGAGCACGATAGCTAATCGAGGGATCAAAGGCCTGGCTAGGCATAAACAATAAAAGCCCAACTCCAACGGACCTCAAGAAACGCTGGAACCAAGACCGTTTGGTATCGATCAAGAGGTAAAGCACAAGCCATGCCCCACCGATCCAAAAAGCGATGCCCGAAGCTCCAAGTAGTTTTGCATCCGGAGGAAGATATTTTAGTGTCAGCCAATTCGTCAGAGCACCGAATAAAATAGCAGTTACGAAAACTCTCACAGGACCGAAGAAAGCAAACAGAAAGGACCCAAACATCAATATCGAAAGCGAGTTCGAAAGAAAGTGCGCAAGGTCACTGTGTGAAAAAAGGGATGAGAACAGGCGCCACCATTCTGGGTTCTCACCAGGAACCAGCGTGAATAATTTTCTTGGAATTGCAGGAAATAATTCGGCTGCGTTCCTAAAATTACTCCAGTAAAGACCGCTGACAATGGCCATTAAAAAAATCATTAAAGCTGCAGAAAGAAATCCGGAAGCGTCCGGTTTTTCAGAGAGCCAAGTTCTGCGCACGACAACGTGCCGCTGAGGCTTTGCTTGGTTCGAAGCTGGAGCGGGGTTTGTTTCAATCACCATAGCAAGTAAGATGGGAACGCTGCAAAAAATGTCGAGCACCCCGTCATAAAAATTCCAAGCAGTATAGAAAGCTATTAGTAATCATTGAGCTTTACGAGGAATAATTTATTGCCACTCGGTCGTAGTACTTGCTGAATCCGTGGAAAAACGATCGCCCGTAATGAGGTGTTTCTCCACGCGAGCTGCTAACTTGGGCGCTCCCTTTTGATATGCCGAAAGAGGGCCATCTTTGAAGATCGGCCCCATTCCAAACACGACAAACATAGTAAGAAGCAGCACGTATTCTACAGTCATCTAAGTTTTACTCTCCAGCGCTGAATCCGGTGATGCTATCACCGACTGCACCAAGTTTGTCACCCACTGCAGTTTTGATTTTGTCTTTGAAAACAGCAACCATCGCGACAACAACAAGCAATAGAAGTGCATACTCCGTCATCCCTTGTCCACGCTGGTCCTTACGAACACGACCGAAGATCGCTTTCACTTTTCTTTTTAATCGAGATCCCGCTTTTTGAAATTTTGCTTTCATCATGAGTCGCTCCTCTTAATCAGTTGAACTTCGTTTTATATATCGGTCGAAGGTCGAATTTTCTTTAAACTATTTTCTCAAAAAATAATCGAGTTCGCAGCTTTCTTGAGTTTTTATTGCTAGAACGTTTCACTTTGAAACAGTTTTGGCTCGAATTGAGATATCTCCTGTTCAAAGAGGCCAGGCCTAGCCTTTGCCCTTTCCCCTGGAACGTGGTCAAATTAGACATGCCTTCCTGGATTTACTTCCATTTGAGACAGCATCAGTGAAGATTGTGATCTATATCACTCTTTCTTTGCTCGCCAGCTGCATAAGCTCTCAAACTCAAGTGGAGCTCAAAGCTCCGTCGCTTTCGCAGTCGGAAAACTCGGAAATAACTGATTCAAAACCGGAAAACTCGAAGCCCTCACTTTTAGAAAGCCTCTTCCCCTCTAGACTCATAAGTCTTGGCGAGGCTTTGCGCCTTGGAAAAGATAAATCTATCGCTCTGCTAAAAGAGGCCCAAAAAAATCAGACTCAGGAAGTTGGCGGAGCTTTAGATTCGATAGCAACAAAAGAAATCGATCCACCTGCGGTTAAAGAGCGACGCAAGTTCATCAAAAGTTTCAAAGCACAGAAAACGAAAGCACGTATTGCAACATCTGAAAAAATTTTAGCAAAGTTTCAATGCTCCGATTCCGCTGAGGCGCAAGCACTTGCCTTTACATTAGAGAGAGATTTTCCAGACAAGCACCCCTTTGAGGCTTCAACTCTCCTTCATGAAAAAGTCGCGGCCTGTGAAGGACCATTGCAGCAAGACAGCCTTCTTAAGGCATCAATTTTATTTATGCTTAAAGACAACTGCGAGAAGGCTGAGGAGCTGATCGTCCAAATCCAAGTGAAGTCCTCTCTCTTTCTGGCAGATCGAATTTCTTTGCTGCGCAAACAATGCAAACCCACAGAAAAATGGACGGCCCGAAACCCTTGGAGCGGCTATGGAATTTTACTGACTGATCCTAAGCTCGATCAGCCGGAAGATCCTCGTTGGTCCTTGGGAGTCAAAAGCGGAAGTGAGATTTGGGATGAACGACTTTTTAAAATGATCCAGCTGTCAGAGGCTGGACAGACCGATACACTCAGATTCTTTGCCCAACAACTGAATGCAGAAGACTTTATTGCGCTCCCTCATGGCTTTCAAGCGACACTGCTTTTGATACTTCATTTCGAAGGAATTGATTTCGAAGTTTTCCGATTGCTTAATAAAGTCTTGGCGCAGAATCCGGAACTCATGCGCAGGGAACTGACTTCCTTGCTTTATCCGGTTCGCTATTGGGACCTTATTCTTAAGAACAGCGAAGGTCTCGATCCCCATTTTATAAAAGCCTTGGTGCGCCAAGAAAGTGCATTTAATCCGCGGGCTCAAAGCCGAGCGAAAGCCCTCGGCCTGATGCAGCTGATTCCTTCGGCGGGCCGAATCTATGGAGTTCGAAGACCCAAAGACTTATTTATTCCCGAAGTGAATGTCCGCGCCGGCGCAAAATACATTCGAAATTTAGTTCGCGAGTTTGGATCATTTGAGCTGGCTCTGGCGGCTTACAATGCAGGGCCTTCGAATGTTCGGGACTGGATGGAGCGCTATCCCACCCCGAACAAGGAACTTTTTATTGAGATGATGCCTTATTCAGAAACACGCGAGTACGTCCGCCTCGTGATGAGAAACTATCGGATGTACCAACTTATTCTAGGCCCGCCTCCAGCGGAAAATACGACCGCTACTGTTTCTGACAGCTCTCAAACGAATCCTTAACTTTTCAATTCGACCTTGGGTGCATGGAATCTAACATTGAAAAAGCTTGACTTCTGTATACACAATAGCATACTAGAGGTGGATGCAGTTTAAGTGGGACGAAAGCAAAAATCGGGCAAATTTTAAAAAGCACGGCATTTGGTTCGAAGAAGCACAGACTGTTTGGTCCGACCCTCACTCTGTTGAATTTTATGACCCGACTCACAGTGTTTCAGAGGATAGGTTTATGCGGATCGGCCATTCAACGGCTGAATCTTTACTCTTGGTAATTTTTTGCGAGAGGAACTCCGGCGATATGGTACGAATTATTTCAGCTCGTATTGCCACGAGCAGAGAAAGGCAGCAATATGAAGAAGGAATATGATCTAAAAAAGTTAAAGAAACGACCTGGTAAAGTAAAGGTCGATGCTGAGGTGGCAAAAATACCTATCAGCATTAGGCTCGATGGCAGCGATTTAGCAATACTAAAAACCGAGGCAGCGAGGCTGGGCATACCATATCAAACATTTGTATGTAGCGTTTTGCACCGATATTCGCAGGGTGAGTTGGTGGACAGAACTTCTCCAGATCTTCAAAAATTACTAAAAAGCGTATCTTAACCAAAGAGCCCTCTCTTTATTGAAAAATTAAGAATTCCCCTAGCCTCCTCGCCGAGAGCATGCTAAGGCTTCGAGCACGTTCTTTCTTTGCCTCTCTGTGAAAACTGAGTCGGACTGCGTTCGAAACCTGGCTGATTAAGAATTATTGATCTCGATTCAATTGAGAATCGGATCCACAGCCCAGGAGTTCCCATGAACGACGCAACTCAATTTGCGAGCTTCGAATTGCCATTGAATTTGAAGAAAGCCATCGACGAGATGGGTTTCACAACCCCAACCCCAGTGCAGGCGCAGTCCATTCCTCAGGCCCTCCAGGGAAAAGACATTGTTTCCATTGCGGAAACAGGCTCTGGAAAAACCGCCGCATTTTTGATTCCTACAATCGCACGCTTGATCAAAGCGTCAGTTGGAAATCCCGAAATTCCCGATCAGAAATTGCGAGAACCCGGTGATAAATTTATTCTTGTGCTAACGCCCACCCGAGAACTTGCGCAGCAAGTGATCGAGGTCGCGAAACAGTTGACTCAATTCTCACCTAGTTTTGAAATTGCCCTCCTCATCGGAGGCGATCATATGGGCCGTCAGGTTCAAAACTTACGACGCGAACCGGATATGATTGTAGCAACTCCAGGTCGACTCATGGATCACTACCGCAGAAGAACGATCAATATGAATCTTTTGGGCGCATTGATCATCGACGAGGCGGATCGAATGTTCGACATGGGCTTTGCTCCCCAAGTGCAAGAAATTGTTGAGGCCATTCCCGCAGAACGACAGACCATGCTGTTTTCCGCAACTTTTCCGCCAGAAGTAAAAAGTTTGGCGCAAAAAATTCTAAGAAATCCGGTGAATCTTTCTGTAGAAAAATCGATTCAAGCGCCTTCGCAGATCGTTCAAAAAATTCTCAACATTCAGTCCGATAAAAAAGAAGACACCACTTTGGATTTGGTGAATGCGGCAAAAGGTTCAGTGCTGATTTTTGCACGCACTAAGCAGCGCACGGATAAGCTTGCTGATTATCTTGAATCTTATGGCGTCCAAGTCGCAAGAATTCACGGCGACCGCAGTCAAGGTCAACGCAACCAAGCTATTCGTGGATTTCGCTCAGGCTTTTTCCGTGTGCTTGTCGCAACTGACATTGCAGCCCGAGGTATCGACGTGCCGAGTGTCAGTGACGTCATCAATTTTGATATACCAGAAAGTCATGAAGACTACATTCATCGAATTGGCAGAACGGGCCGTGCCGGTCGCGAAGGCCAAGCGATGACCCTGGTCACTAATGGCGACAAATTTCGCTGGACCGCAATGGCTCGAAAACTTGGGATGGCAGCGCCAGCCCAACCGCGAATGAGTGGAGGCCCGAGAGGGATGAGCACTACGAGCCAGCCTAGAGAACTGAGCAGAGAAGTTAACAAGAGCTTCAGCTCGAACCAGTCTAGAGAAAACAACAAAGGACTTCGAACAGAACGTCCACCGCGCGAAGGAATCCGCGATCGAAGAGACCGACCTCAGCGCGAGAGCTTTCGGCCCAGTGGATTTGGTACTGCCGAACCACGAAGCAACGGTCGTCCTAGTTTTGCGGCTCCAGCGAAACCAGCTTTTCGATCTGAAAAGCCTTTCCAACGCAAAAATGCTTCGGGTGAAGAACAATCTTCTGATCGAAAGCCAACAAGAAGACTGTACCGTGGTGAACCTGCGAAAGTTGGAGCAGAAACTCGCAAGCCTCGTGCAAGTTCAAAAGTTAGCGGAAAGACTAGTTTCGCAAAGCCAGGAGTTGGAAATGATTCCTGGCTGAGCCGAAAATCTGCTGGCACTCAGCCTTCGCGATTTTAGCTTCACAGAGCTACACCTGAACTGATCAACTTTTAGTCGATGATGGAGTGGTGGAGGTCATAAGACCTCCACAGATTGCAAACAGAGCCCAAGTCCAAGGCCGCAGCTTTGGAATAATAGTCATATCTATTGATAAACTCTTCTGTAGAATTAAGAATGTGAAAAGCCAAAAAGAAAACTGCAGAAATATGAATCACGGAAAAACCAATCCTCCCATCAGTTTTTGCCCCAATTGCGGACAAAAATTTTCTTCTGGAAGCAAAGCCTCCCGGCGCTGTGATAAAGAAGTTCATCAAGCTCGCCGCAAAGATCGAGCCCTCTTTTGCTACGACTGTGGCGACAAGCTTTCCGAATCCTGCTAATTTCAATGTGAATGCTGGTGATGAACATCCGGAAAGTGCGGATGACTGTGGCTCAATGCTGTATGCCGGTGATTATGACTGTGCGGCTCCGAGAGATCAGCCCCTGAGTCGTGTTCGTGCCGGTGATGTTCATCATGGATGTGTTCGTGATTATGCTCCAGCGGTAAATGTTCATGTTCGTGGCCATGATCTTCGCTGAGATGCAGCCATACGCCCAATCCCATCAATGCTAAAGAGACCAAAAACGGAATCGATATTGATTCCTTAAGCACCGCAATCGATAAAATTGAGCCAATAAAGGGTGCGGTCGAAAATAGGGCGCCAGTGCGAGCCGTTCCAATTTTACTGAGTGACATAATAAATGCGACAAGGCTGATTCCGATTCCAAAAAAACCTAGAAGGCTTGCGCTGAGAAGGCTAAAATTAAACTGTAGTTTTTCTCCGATCAAAAATCCCAAAACTAAGTTGGTACTTCCCGCGATAAGACCTTTCGTTGAAGCACTAAAGAGGGGGTTCAGATGGGAAATGTTTCTAGTCACATTGTTATCGATCCCCCAAGCCAAACAAGCGGACGCAACCAGTAAGAACCCAACCCAGGAGTCCTGACCTTCTGAGGCCTGGGAAGGCCAAGACAGAACCAAGCATCCCGCAAAGATGGCAAACATGCCCCACAGAATACGAATTTCAAAATGTTCTTTGAAAACAAGCCAAGCTATGAGAGCGGTTAGCACTGCTTCCAAATTCAAAAGCAAAGATGCCGTTGAACCGCTCAGATGCGAAAGTCCTGAAGTTAAAAATGCTGGGCCGAGAATGCCTCCAAAAAAGATGGCAGCTACAAGCCACTTTGTGTCTTTCGATTGGAACTGCGAAACGGCTGCCCTCAATTCATTTCGAATGACGAGCAAGGCAAACAGGCCTAGGCCGGCAGAAAGATAAAGCACACCAGCCAAACTTTGTGCAGGAATATCAGCCACCAAAAATTTTGCACCGGGCGCGATGCAGCCAAAAAAGAATGCTGCGGCAATCGCCTCGCGGTAATTTTTGAGTGCAAACAAAAAACGAGAATTCATCGGGACTCGTGCATCGAGTGCTCACGCAATCTTAGAATGTTTTGGTTTTGGTCTTTGTTTTCGAACCGATCCAGCTTTTCGTATTCAGCATCCATATAATAGTGCTCATCTTCCCCCCAACGAAAGACCCTCGGCAATGAATAATACATCATCGCGTGATAAATTCTTTGGGGAAGAAGCCTTCGAATGAATGCAAATACATAGGCGTCCAGCGTGACGGGTATTCTGAGCGGAGGTCTTGAACTCTTAATCAACCGATGAATTTTTTGTGCAATTGATTCTGGCGTAGCAGGCGATAGCCTCATCATTTTTGCGATGAAGGGGGCCATTGAGTTGTAGTGAAAGTAATAAGGATTGTTTTTGTCATGAATGGACCTCTGACTTTCACGGGTTAACTCAGTATTCTTAAAAGAATCCGAATTGATAAATCCGGGCTGAACCAAACAAACTTTGATGTCCCAAGGTCGCACTTCATACCAGAGGGCCTCTGTTGCCCCTTCAAGCGCAAATTTGGAGGCGCTGTAGATCGACATTGTCGGCATGGCCATCATTCCACCAACAGAGGAGATATTTATTATGTGTCCCGATCTTTGTCGGCGCATATGAGGAAGCACGCCACGAATCAAAGCCATTGGTGCACGGAAGTTCGTGTCAATTTGCCGAAGCCTTTCAGTCTCATTCACCTGCTCAACAACACCTCGAAGGCAGTAGCCAGCATTATTGACTAGGACATCGATGCCTCCAAGTTTTTCCGTAATTTCTCTAATCACTAAATCTCTTTCCACTTTCAACAGTACATTCAGAGGCCGAATCCAAAGATTCTCAGATTGGAAAACTCCAGCAGCTTCAAATCGATTCAAGGATGTGCTTCTTGCCGTAGCCACCACATGAAAGTGACCACTAGCAAGAAGCTCTTTCACAAGAGCCAGACCGAGACCAGTACTGGCGCCTGTAATTAAAACGACACGTTTTTTTCGACTCACAAGTTTCAACACTGGGTCTCCTCATGAAGCCACATGTTCAAAGACTGGCTCTAGCTTTCCTTTGCTATAAATCTTTTTTTTGAAATCTTCGAGGTCGAAGGAAAAATCGAGTTCAGCTAGATGGGCTTGCGATTCTTGACGTTCCGGCGCAAGTAGAATGGATTCAACCTCAAACACCTTGCCATTATGGCTGGGTTGCCCCCTTACAATGACCCTTTCCCATTCAGATCGCCGAGCCATCCCAAGTAAGTTTCTAGGAATATTTAATGCATATTCCGAAATTCCCTGATCCAGCTTATAAAATCGAAGAGCCCTTTCCTCTCCAATTCCGGTGGGAACAAGTAGTCCCTTAAGCTCAATTTTCAGAGGCCGCGATGGTGCTTCTGATTGATTTTGCATCTGACTGCGTAAAATCGTTTCGAAAGATGCGTATTCTATTTTTGAATGGGCTTGATTTTGTGTTTGTGTTTTCATGGTCACTTTTCCTCCTCCCTTTCTTGGTTGCTGCAGGCTGTTCAATTGAAGGCTTGTACCTTCTATTGAAACTCTTGGCTTTGATCAGAAAATGTCAAGCTTGGTTCTCGTCTGCCAAAAGTAAATCTGGACTTTATTCGGACTCAGTTGCTGAAGTACCAGTTGAGGAGTAAGCCAGAAAGATATGATTACAGCTGTCCCCATAATTATTCTTCTCAATATCGGTGTTTTCTTAGGTTGGTTTTTGGCTGAAGGCTCCTCGGCTGAGTTCAATCTAATGGCCGATAATTTTTTGATCAGCTGGACCGCTCTAGCAGAGGGCCGATACTGGACTCTGTTAACTTCTGCCTTTTCGCACAACATGCTTTGGCATTTATTTTTAAACATGTATGTACTTTTGAATTTCGGAACTATTCTTGAGCGCAAATTAGGATTGCTACGCTTCCTTCGATTCTATATTTTTGCTGCTATCATCAGTTCCTTTAGTCATGCTTTTGCCTCGACCTATTTCCTAAGCCAGCCGGACCTTCCTGCTCTTGGAGCCTCCGGCGCGGTGTCGGGAGCTATCGTCCTCTTCTCCTTTCTTTTTCCCAAACAAAAGTTGTTGCTCTTAGGTATCATTCCTTTACCCGCAATGTTTGGAGCTTTTCTTTTTATCGGTTTGGATATTTGGGGTTTGGTTTCTCAAGTAGGAGGGGGAGGCCTTCCCATCGGGCACGGTGCCCATCTTGGCGGAGCTTTTACAGGTATTCTTTACTTTCTTTTGTTTTTGCGAAAATCTCATCGATGAAAACAGGACCTTCAGAAAGCGGCGAGAATCCCCTTTTGCATAGATCTAACCTCTGCAAAGAAGATTTTTTATCTATTTTATAAATCCATGAAAATTCCGTAACCTTTTGAATGTGATGGCAAGAAGCTTTCATTTAAAATCTACGGAGGACCTATGATTGCATCAAAAAGGAATACTCTTCGACCACTCATTGAGTCTGCCAATGGGATCCACCTCAGCGTCTACCTGGTAAATAATGGAGATCTTATTTATGTGAAAGCGCAGCTCCGGGAGGCGCTTCGCCAGGCGCAAGATTGCCTGCTCCCAGTCATGAACAATGAAGAATGCTCTCGCTTTATGGAACCTCTTGATTCTTTGCTGAAGGACTCCAGGATGTTCAAACAAATGAAAGGAAACATTGGAATCTTCAGGAACCAAGATTCTTTTCGAATGATTAATATTCCTGTAGCAGTTGAACACCTTTGCCAAATTGCAACCAGCTTTCATATTAAGCCCCTCCTCAAATGGCTTCAATCGGATCAGGAGTTCTTACTAGTTGGAATTGATGATCAAGCAGCACGGCTTTACATCGGCAGCCAGGACAGCTTCAAAAATTTAGATAGCCTCATCTTTCCTAAATCGATCGAAACGCCAGAAGTAGTCGACTTAATGAATCCTTGGCTCAAGGAGTGGCTTTCTCTAATCGCGAAAGATTTTAAACCCGACCTATTTTTTGCAGGAGATAAAAGCCTTGTCCGGTCATTCACCGAACAACTAAATTATAGCAGTGCTGTTCAAAGCCCAATATTCGAGTCTTTTGATCCCAGCAATGTTGGAGAGGCCTGCCTTGCTGTTCGAAAGTTATTGAAAGTAGAGGCACAAAAAGCCATCGAAAGATCGTTGCAGGAATTCCGGTTCGCCGAAGCTGACAATCGGACCAGAAAAAATCTTTTCCAAATAGCCAAGGCTGTCATTCAAGGCCGAGTGAGAAAACTGATTGTCTCGGACGACCTCAGTATCTTTGGAAAAATTGACAAAGTTTCGGGCGGACTCGCAATTCATCCCTGCGATTTGGATCATGAGGATGACGACATCTTAGATGATCTCGCTCAAATGGTGCTGAGCCAAGGGGGTGAAGTCGTGGTCGCATCTCAGGATGAGATTCCGAAAGGCCGCCCCATTCTGGCAATACTTGATGACGAAGAATCTTCACACGAAACTCTTCATATACCTTTGATCAATCCAGTTCTTTAAGGTGAAAGCGACTTTTCCTTCAAAGGTTCTTGAACCCCAGACGATGCGGGCCGAGTGATCACCCGTTATAAGGATGTTCAATAGTTTTTCTTTTGGAATAAACTTTTCGATGGCTTCGCCCCCCATTTTTCGGCGAATACTCTGCAGCAGGTGACGCCCCTGATGAACGGCGAGGACTCCCGAACGCGGAAGAGTCAGATGGTTTTCCATGCTGACACAATCGCCTGTTGCGAAAACATTCTCGTCCAATTCAAGGAAGTCATTTGATCTGCCAAGAATGAGTGGTGAAGCATCGGCAGGCAGGGCTAGAAATATCGAATCAAAGTTCAACTTAGTACCATTTCGAAGAACAATATATTTATCCAAAATTTGCGAGATGCCTTCATTAAAATGAAGTTGAATTCCAAATTTTTCTGCAGTCTCACGAATGCTTTCGGAGACTTTAGCGTCGTATCCCTTGCAAAGCCGCGAGCCTTGGGTGACGAGATGCACTTCACCCCGTGGCAGCTGACTGCGATTTAATCTTGTCTTCAGAGCCGTAGCCACTTCCACCGCAGCCGCCCCACCACCAACAACCACAAAGCGAAGATTCGTGCTACTTAGAAAGCTTCGCTGCACCTCCTGCCATTGTTCAACAAAGGCCGAGAAAGGTTTTAAATAAATCGTATCCTGCGATGCCAAAGTAGGCAGCCTTCTCACTGCACCGCCAATATTTAAGGAAAGTAAGTCAAAACTTTCGGTCCTACCGCTGGCCAAGGTCACGCTGCTTTCCATTTGGTTGTAAGAAAGAAACTGATCCTGAATAAACTTAAATCCTTTTTCTTCGGCGAACTCAGCAGAATTTATTCTTAGATCCTTGGCCTCAATGCTGCCAGAGATTAACTGTGGGATTAATCCCGAGTAAAAAGTGTGCCGCTCGGGCGAGATAAGCACAAATTCTTTCCCCGCAACTTCTTCTTTGCGAAGAGCCTTCAAGACTTCGAGGTGGGCATGCCCGGCTCCAACCAGAACTATTCTTTTCATCATCGCTTAGTGTTTACACATTAGCGAATCCAAAGCAAAGCTTCCACCGTTTCGCTTTGAGAATTTTTTGGCAGTTTCGAACTTTTTTTGAACCCGGCCCCCAGCTGAGGGAGATAATAAGTTCGCATCGCATTAATCCCAGATCGGACCGGTGCAAAAAAATCTGCTTGAAATGGTTGTCGACCCTGCTAGTGATTGAAACTCGCTTGATGCTCAGCTTGTTTCGCAGGGGGTTTCTTGTCTCTTCATTCCTTGGAGAATTTTTTTAAGCCGGAAGTGCGCAGCAGCGGCGCCGCTTTTGTGGCGAAGGGAAAGGTCTCGATCACGCGACCTTCTGATTTACAAATTGAATGCTATATACGAGCTTCAACAGCATTCAAGGTGACTCTTCAGGCCAATTCGATGGAATCCGACGAGATTTACACACACTGCAGCTGCAACCATTTTCAAAAAGGAAAGCTCTGCAAACACATTTGGTCTTCAATCTTAGCAGCCGAATCTCAGTATCCGGATTTTTTCGAAACCAGAACTGATCTCATACAGAAGTCTTCTACTTTCCCGAAAGCTCAGCCGGGGGATAAAACCAAACCATTAGCCTCCCAAAAATTTTTGGACTTTCAGGTCCAGATGAAGGAAAAGCAAAAAACCTATCGGAAGGCTCAATACGAAAAGCAGAAAGAGCGAGTCAAAGCGAAAAGAGGTTTTAAGGAAAGTGTTCCGGTTGCAGAAACTTTCCCGCCTGAAATTGAAGCTGCTCTTAATTACCTAGAACAAAACGGCTTTTCACTGCGAGCTTCACTGACGAAAGAAGCGGTCACTCTCGCGACAAGGAAGCTTTCGCGTATTTTTCATCCAGATGTCGGCGGCAGCCACGCCGAAATCACAGAATTGAATCACCACTCACGAATTCTAAATAGATTTATTGAACGAGGGTCTTAGCTGCAGCCCTACCAACTGCCGCAGAGTAAGCTGCTCTGATTGAAGCGACAAAGATCCCGAAGCCCCGATGCCCCTGCCTGAGTTTTCTTCTGTGCGGCTCTTAAGAATCGAATGGCACGCTCGTCGGTTAGGGTTTCCGACCAATTGCCTTCGATCCAATCTCCCGAAGGATTGGAAAGAATCCAGCCGCCCGCTACCAAAACTTTCTTAGGCTCGCTGGATTGCAGCCAAGAATGAAACAACTCACGGGATTCGAAAACTTGTTTTAGCAAAAACCTTATGGCGGCAGAATCCTTACGTCCGTATCGCTGACAATGCGGGAACCGATCGAGTTCGTCATACAGCTGACACTTTTCTGTGACTGCTAGCAAAACTTCAGACCAGTCTGAAACTTCTTTCTTCCGAACAAGCCAATCTACTGAGCCCCAAAAGCAGCCTGCCGTTTCACAGCTAGCAATTTTTTTGAGTGTAGCTTCGATTCCACCGACCTCTGCTAAACTTAAACTGCGAACAGAAAGGTCGCTCGGCCAGAACTTATCACTTTTCAAAAACAATTCGATGCTGCGATCGCGAGAAATAAAAACTGGCAGATCACCCGCCAAGAAAGCGGCTGCACGAAGTGTCCTCGATTGAGGATCAGAACTGTGGTAGGAATACACGATCCAGCTCGTTGCCAATACCGCTGAAGTCAACAAGGCTGTGGCGGCGGCAAACAAGCCACGCCGCAGACTCGCCGGTGGCATTCGATAGTCATGAAGCACAAAACGAATGATTCCGAACAGAAAAAGGATCAACAAATAAATAAATGGAACAGGGCTTTTGAAACTTCGGGCAAAGTAACTCGCTAAACCAGCAAGAAGAACCAAAACTAGAATCACACCGTAGTTAGACTTACGCCGATTTTGAGCCAGTAAAACTAAAACCATCAAATAAAAACCTGAGCCAACAAGGCCTAAAAAGCTCCACAAATTTGCGTACTGGGGAACCACAAGCGAGCCAAGTCCAAAAACTACGGACATAGCGACCAGCGAAGGTATCAAAAACAGGAGCAGTCGATAGAGAAATATTTTCTTTCTCGACCAGGGTAAACTGAGATGCCAGCTATTCAAAGTCGATTGGGAAAGCATCACAATCAAAGCGCCCGTCGTGGCACCAAAAGAGGCCAGGAGTGCCGTAAGCTGAAAGGCAAATCGATCTTCGATCGAGATGTAAATGAAGGCAATAGCCATCACTGCAATCCATCCCTGAAAAATTTGAATGAAGTTTCCCAAATGGATTAAGAGGGCTATTATCATTTTCCATGCCCCCTTTCTGCGTAATAGACAAAAACTTCTTCAGCTGAAATTGCTCGAAGGTCATCTTCAATAGGAAAATCGATTTGACTGCGTCGGCTTTTCGGACCGAGAAAACTTCCACTGCCATCTGCATTTCGACCAACAAAAGTAAAGCCTAGAGCCTTTAACGCCAGAGCTTGCTGAATAGGACTCCTCACTTTTGCAAATTCGGAACTCAGCTCACTCAGCTTTCCTTCAGCAATAATACTTCCTCGAGCAAGAATAATTACTCGGCCTTGGACCAATTGAACTTCAGAGGCAATGTTGGTAGCCAAAATCACCGTCGTGCTAAAATTTCGGTTGAGGTCTGCGAGTTCCTGCATGAGTTCAATCCGTACATGGGGATCAAAGACCGCCGTAACTTCATCGAGAATGAGTGTGGAGGGCCGAGTCGCCATTCCTAAAGCGGTTAAGGCAAGCATCTTTTGCCCTCTGGAAAGTGACGAATAGTCTTGCCGCTCATTCAGGTCTCCGATGCTTAAGATGCGCCGAAAGCGAGCCTCTTCAAATTCAGAAGATAAACATCGGTAAAATTGAAAAAGTCTTTCGATCGGCCCAGAGAAAGGCTTTAGGTCCTCGCTGAGGTAGATAAGGCCCTTATTAAAGTCCCCGCGATCTTGTGCACGATCTCGCCCATTGAGAGAAATCGAACCACTGGTCCAAATCTCTAATCCAGCGAGACATCGAAGAAGGGTCGATTTCCCACTGCCATTGGCTCCAAGAAGAATATTAAAACTTCCTTGATCGATGTCCAAATCGAAAGACTGGAGGGCCTGATATCGACCGTAGGTTTTGGTAAGTTTGCGAACTGTCCAATGAGCCATGATTACCCAGTTTGGAATAACTTAAGCAGAGTTGCAACTTTAGCTTTTTATCGAACGTCTTTTACGAATACGACTTAAGGCCTCTGGTGAGACTCCTAGGTATGAGGCAATTTTCCATTGGTCGACTCGGTCAGCAAGGCCACCCTGTCGAACGAGAAGATCTTCATATCTTTCTTCCGCAGTGAGATTCTGAAATTGATGCTCTCGGAGCAAGAGTCTTTGCATAATCATTTCTAGTTTTCCAAGGCGAATCTGTGTCCAGCAAGAGTGGCGACTTTCAAGTTTTGGTATCAAGTTCATGGACAAAATGACTAACTCAGTGGGCTCTTCTGCTATGATGGATTGCTGGCTAGGTGCACGCAGCAAAAAGTCTTGATAGGAGCCTCCAAAGGATTTCTCGTCTGAAAAAAGCACTGTTGCTTCTGAACCATCCTCTGCCGTTTTGAAAGCTCGAAGCAGGCCACTATTTACAAAGGCGATTCTATCGGGTGAGCCACCTTGCTTTAGAAAGTACTCACCTTTTTTCAAAGTGTTGATCTCCAGATCTATTTTAGCAAATTCCCATTCTTCATCTGGAATTTTTGCGAATTTCTCAAGCTCAAAGCGAAGTGCTTGAAATGCTTTGGAATTAATTTGCACCATCGAAGATCCTCAAGGCTCAGGGTAGCTTTTCTATTGATCTTGATCAATGAAACGAAAATTAAATTGGCCTAAGACAAAAGGCCAAAGCTGCGCGGAAACGCCGCTGAATAGATTGGTCACTCAAACGGGCCGATGGCCCCACAAAAAAGGAACTACTCATGCTGCGAAACTCGATTCTTGCTTGTTTTTTCTTTTTGTTCGGCAACCTAGCTTCAGCGCAAATTCAGTTTCAAAATGGCGATGTCATTTTTCAAACTTCGCTCTCCAATCAAGCCAATGCAATTATACTAGCAACGGGCAGCAAACTGAGTCATATCGGAGTGATCGAAGTTACCAATCGAGGGGATATTTTTGTTATCGAGGCAATTGGTAAAGTGAGTCGAACCCCGCTGAATAATTGGATTCAGCGGGGCAAAGGCGGTCGCTATGAAGTCTACCGCTATCCGCAGCTGGGTGGAAAATCCTTGAATATTGTTCAAGCTGCAAAATCCTACCTTGGACGCAGCTATGATATTTACTTTTCCAGCGACAATTTTGAAATTTACTGCAGCGAACTCGTTGAACTGGCTTTTCGTGGCAGTGGACTCAGTATCGGTCAGTGGCAAAAAGTCAAAGAGCTCAATTTAAATCACTCAAAAGTTCAAAAGCTGGTCGAAGCCCGTTGGAAGGGCCACCCTCGATGTAGAGGCGTTGGTACATTTAAAGAATGCTGGCCGCGCATTCTGGATGCAGAGCTTGTGTCCCCCGCAAGTATAGCGGCTGACTCGAGGCTCATTCGGATTTTTTCGAACTATTAGAAAACTGAGTCAATCAGCACAGCTAGTTTTCCAACCTCAAACCAATCGTGGCAAAAGCAAAAATATTTTTCAGCTGCAGCTCTAAAAATCACTTCTGGAATGGCCCGCGGAATGGTGGTCTGGCCCCAATAAATCGGACATTTGGTTATGCGGCTCAGAAGTTTTGATATTTTGTGTGGTTATTTTGGACCTGTCGTAGCAGAGGCTCGAATAAACGACCAGTCGGGTTGCTACCGAAATTCGACTGCGACTCTCTTGATATGCTCGAGAAGATCTTGTCCCTCAATCTGATGTAATAATGAAAGATCAACTTTGTAGGGAAGCAGCAGATCGTCGATCTCCATTTCGATTCGCAGCAAATCGGACAAGTCGAGCTTTGGTGCAACTAATGTTAAATCAATATCTGAACCGTCTTTGAAGTTCCCTTTCGCTCGCGAACCATAAAGAAGGATCTTTTCAATTTTATCGTTTCTAGAAAAAACGGAATTTAAAGCGTTGATTGTCTTTTCATCCAGACCAAACTTTTTCATTTTTTTGAAAGTTCCGTCATCCTCTGAAGAAACTTCGCAAATAGGTCGAAATACTCGGTCTGGATTTTTTGTACAATTTCATCGGCCACGTTTTTATTGTATGTGTGAGATGTTTGATTGCGACTCTTGATCATTTCCATCCACTGATCACCCTGTTCAATAAGACCTCTTTGGAATGCTTCTCGAGTGGCGTCCCTCGAGCCCGTGATTTGATTACTTCCCTGATAGTCGAGATAGTCTTTCATCACATTCCACGCAAGTTCGTGAGTAAATTCAAAAGACTGAATCAGACCTTGTTTCTCTAGATCAGAAAGTGTGCGTTGCTTGGCCAGCTCGACAGCGGATTTCAATTGATTGAATGCCGGTAAAAAGTTGCTCAGCCTTTGTTTCCAACGAACATCAGGATTAGTCATGAGGGGCCTCTGAGCTGATTTGGCGGAGAGAGTGAGATTCGAACTCACGACACCCTTGCGAGTGTGACAGCGTTCCAGGCTGTTGGATTAAACCACTCTCCCATCTCTCCGCGGTCGGTTTAGATCCCAGACCCTAGCAGGAATCTGTCACATTTCAAGACCCCCCTCCAATCAAAAAAATTGAGTCCCCTCCCTTGCCCACTTGACAAGAAAAAATCCGCGCCCATGTTTAGGGTGTCAGCAGTTTCTTCGAAGAATTGCCTTAAAATCGAAAATTTTAACCAATAAACGGAGGATTCCTTATGCGACGTCTTGCGCTTTACCAACCTAGAACCAATCAAGCCTCACTCTGGACTGATTTTGATCATGCCTTCGATAGCTTTTGGTCTGCAGATCGTCACTCAACCCAACAGGCAAATTTTTTGGCTGTGGATACCGAAGAGACTGAAACTGATCTAAAGCTGAATTTTGACCTTCCCGGAGTCCGCAAAGAAGACCTTAAAATTGAATTCCACAATGGAGTCCTCACCCTTTCAGGAGAACGTAAGCAGGAAACCAAGTCTGAGAACGCAAAATACAAGGTCCAAGAAAGGGTCTTTGGAAAGTTCACCCGCAGCTTTAGCCTTCCCGATGGACTCGATACAGATCGTATCGAAGCCAAATATCAGGATGGGGTTCTGCAGGTCAGTATCCAAAAAACGCCCGAAACTAAGGCGAAAGCCATCCCAATCAACTAAAGTTCCCCCGGCATACTCACACATTCCCGCTCTGGGCCATACTCCTTGTGGCCCAGAGCCCTTTTGTCGTATACATAAGGATTCATGACTTATGTAGACAAGAAATCAACCGAAGCTTACCTATCTCACCTTACTAAGGCCGGTCTTGAAGTTCCAAGCCACCACCTGGTGCTTGGCTCTGGATTTGGCAACGCACTTCAAGCGATGGAAAAATTCGGCTGGAAAGAAGTTCTCAAAATTCCTTTCACCGAAATTCCGGGACTGATTTCTGCAACTGTGCCCGATCATGCGGGCCAATATGTTTTACTGAACCACTCGACCTCGGGGCGATTGATTCAAGCTCAAGCTGGACGCCTTCATGGCTATGAAGGACTCGATCCGCGTCTTGTTGTTCAACCAGTGATGATTCCCAGATCTGCTGGAGTCGCAAAATTTATTCTCACCAACGCTGCGGGCGGCCTGGACACGCGCATGAGTTCGGGCGACGCCATGATTATTGCCGACCATGTGAATATGACGGGAAAAAATCCTCTCATCGGCGAAAATCCCACTTGGCACGACGGCACTGAAGTTGGCCCTCGCTTTCCCGATATGGGACATCTTTATGAGGCGAAATGGCGAACGGCTTTTTCTGATGAACTTCAAAAACGTTTCGTGGGAACCCATGAAGGTGTTTACATGGGACTGATGGGTCCTACTTTCGAAACTTTCGCAGAGGTAAAACTTTTTGCTGCTTGGGGAATCAAAGCTGTCGGCATGTCCACTGTTTGGGAATCAATTGCGCTTCGGCATTCGGGCGCAAGGCTTGCTGGGGTATCACTCATCAGTAATCTTGGGGCGGGTCTTTCTAATCAGCCCTTGCAGCACGAACAAATCGTTGAAACTTGCAGAAAATCAGCTTCAGTAATTTTGGAATCCCTTCTCAGCGCCATTAACCAAGGCAAGATCGAATGAAAATGGAGTGGGGCCTTCAGGCAAAGTGGCTGGTATCTATGGATCCGGCGGCTCCCCCAGTTCAAGAGAATATGTTTCTCGCTTTTGATCAGGGAAAAATCGCACTGATTGAAAAGTTCAAACCCAAACATAAAAAATCTGTGAAAAAATTTATTGAGGGCGACAATCATGTCGCCATTCCTGGTCTGGTGAATGGCCATTCTCATTTGCCGATGTCACTTTTTCGCGGTGTCGAAGACGATGCTAACCTTCGCACCTGGCTGTTTCATCGCATCTTTCCACTTGAGGCCAAGTTTGTCTCCAAACCCTTTGTTCAATTGGGTGCTGAAATCGCTGCGCTGGAAAGCACACGCTTTGGTGTCACCACTTCCAATGACATGTATTTTTACACTGAGGCCAGTGCCCGCGTTTGGGATCAAGCTGGTCTTCGCGGGATTTTCTCTCAGGCCTTCGCAGATTTTCCTTTGCCTGAAGATGCTGTTCTTGGACCTGATCACATGGGTAGATTCGAAAAACTCTATACTAAATATTCTCGGCATCCTCGAATCAAAATGGCCTTGGGGCCGCACGCGCCTTACTCTTGCGGTGATGACCTTTTAAGAAAAATTGCCGACCGGGCCCATGCCCTGGGTTGCCCTGTTCATATTCATCTTTGTGAAACTGAATTTGAAGTCACTGAATCCTTCAAAAAGCATGGCAAATCGCCGGTAAAACGACTTTTGGATTTAGGTGTGCTTTCCGAAAACACGATCTGTGCTCACGGAATTCATTTTTCAAAAGAAGATTTGGCCATTCTTAAGGCGAATAAAGTATCCGTCATTCACAATCCAGACTCCAACACCAAGCTTGCCTCGGGCGTCTGCCCCATTGATGCTTTGATGGAAAATCGTATTCGCGTGGGCCTTGGAACCGATGGCGTCGCCAGCAACAATAATCTGAATATGATCGGTGCAATGAATTTGGCGGCAAAGCTTCAGAAACTTCACACAAAAAGGCCAGACTTTTTGCCGACCTTAGAAGTCTTACATATGGCAACTCTTGGTGGCGCTCAGGCTATTGGACTCGGTCATGAAATTGGATCTCTGGAGGTCGGTAAACGTGCGGATGTGGTGCTTTTGAATTTTAAAGCTCCTCATTTGGTACCTGCAAACAATGTGATTAGCCATTTGATCTATGCCTGCACGGGCACAGAGGTAGAATATGTTTTTTGTGATGGCGAACTGCTGATGAAGCCAGGAAAGTTTATGAAGATGAATGCAGATAAAATTTTGAAAAATTCGGGCCGCTATCAAAAACAGATCCTAGCGGAACTTTCGCGCCTCAAAGCAGAGTCCGCCGTTTGAAAATAAATCCAACGCCCAAAGATTGTGTCTCACTTGCAATGAAGCTCATCGACGGCAAGCTTTGGATTTTGGATCAAACAAAGCTTCCTGCGGCAGAGCAGTGGCTAGAGGCAAGCACCCCCGAAATCACGGCTGAACTGATTCATCGGCTCGCCGTTCGCGGCGCACCTTTGATCGGAGTTGCTGCCGCACTTTCTTTGGGTCTTTATGCAGTGACCGCGGCATCTCCGGTGGCGATAGCCGAAAAGGCGCAGCTGCTGGCACAAGCCCGGCCAACTGCTGTGAACCTCAAGTACTGTGTGGATCGCTGTCTTGAAGCCTTTGAAAAAAACGGTAAGAATCCACAGGCAATTTTGAATGAGGCCCTTCATATCTTTGATGAAGATGTTCGCCTCTGTGAAGCCATCGCTAAAAATGGCAGTCCCTTCATCAGGGAAGGTGATGGAGTCCTCACTCATTGCAATGCCGGTGGACTTGCTACCGCAGGGATCGGCACAGCCGTCGGAATAATGATTTCAGCCTGGAAATCGGGAAGAAAGTTTCATGTCTATGTGGATGAAACACGGCCTTTACTGCAAGGCGCCCGCTTGACCACTTGGGAACTAAAAAAAAATGGGATTCCCCACACTCTGATCTGTGATTCCATGGCAGCAGCATTGATGGCTAAGGGATCTGTGCAAAAGATTTTTACCGGAGCCGATCGTATCGCTCGCAACGGCGACTCTGCCAATAAAATTGGAACTTACTCTTTGGCAGTAAATGCCCACTTTCACAAAATTCCGTTTTATATTGCGGCCCCGAGATCCACTTACGATCCCAATTGTGCCACCGGCGCAAAAATTCCTATCGAAGAAAGAGCTGAAACTGAAGTCGCCGCAATCAGCGGGGACTCCAGCATCCCCGCTTGGAATCCTGCCTTTGATGTGACTCCAGCCACGCTGATTTCAAAGATTATTTTTGATGATGGCGTGATTGATCCAGCCATCACTAAAGATTTAGGTCCTTGGCCGAATTCAATTTAGAGTCTGAAAATAATTGGCTAGGTCAGAAATGTTGGGAACCTCTTGCACCCATTCTTCGAGCGTGAAAACCTTGGAGCAATGAATTTACGAATGTTTTTTCCTGTTCTGGTAGTCCTTCTTTCCTTGCTCGGAAGTGCAATGGCGCTAGCGTGGTTAGACGGTTCAGGTAAGGATCGAGTACTCGTACTGTTGTTTCCAATATCTCTCTTGAATTTTGCTTTCAGTTTTTTCTGGTTGAGAAAGTACTCATTGAAAACGGCCCTTTTTGGTGCATTCGTTGGAATACTGAGTGCAACCTTTATTGTCAGTATGATTGATTTTATATACCCAATACCAACAGGAAATACCGGACTTGAGGGCCTCGGATGGGGGCTCACGATAGCTTATCCTGTATTCATGATAATCAGCGTTCTCTTAATGTGTCTCTCGGTCGCTATTTTCAGCAATCAATCAAAGGAAAAATAAAACTGACCAACGAAGGCCTTAGGATTTTCAATTCCTTCGGCAATTTTGCTGGTCATTGTTTCAAAATAAACTTCCGCACCAATTTGCGGAGCTATTTTAAAACTTGCACCGACCTGCAGACCAATCGGTGTAGAGTTCACACCCGTGCAGCCGGTACCTGGGCAGTCTTTGGAAAAATTAAAACTAATCACGGGGCCGAGAAAGGCTCCGCCGTAGTCGGAAAACCGATACAGGTAGCCAATCGGCAAATCAAAATTAGTAAAGCGAGCATCACCTAAACTAATAGTGCCTGCTTTGATTCCATAGGCCCGAGTACCAAATTGAAAGCCACTGCGTATGAAGTTGGGTCCGCCCATTTCTAAGAATCCTAAGACACCCGCCTGAAAACTGAGGCGAGCTTCGACAGTGGTGCCAGTTAGTTTAGAATCTGCGTTATCGAACCTAGGTCCTCCAACGATTGCAAATTCGTTCGCATAAGCCCCTTGAGCCGCCAGAATTAGAATAAGCATTGTCGCCTTGAGATTCATAGATTCCTCCTAGATAATGATTGTCACCTATGTCCGATCTTATTTTATACAGTTATTTTCGAAGCTCAACGTCCTACCGAGTGCGAATTGCTCTTCATTGGAAAGAGTTGCCTTTCGAATACAGACCGATTCATTTGGTCGACGCTGGTGGCGAACAGTACACGGACCAGTATAAGACACTCAATCCTGCCTCAGAGGTGCCCACCTTAGTCCATGGTGAAAACACGATCGCCCAATCCATGGCAATCCTTGAATATTTAGAAGATGCCTTTCCTGTGCCTAAACTTTTACCGCGAGCTACTGGCCATGACAATGGCCAAATCGCCAACCAAGACGCCTACCAGCGCGCGCGCATTCGTCAGTTTTGCGAGAACATTAACTGCACTCATCCCTTGCAGAATTTAAAGATTCTGAAATATCTCGAAACTGAATTGAAACAGCCCGAGGCCGCCAGGGAGGCTTGGCTGAATCGCTGGATTTCGAATGGACTTCAGGTCGCTGAAACTTTGGCAGCCAGAACTTCTGGAAAATACTGCTTCGGAGACGAAGTCACTTTAGCCGACGTCTTTTTGATACCTCAGCTTTTTTCCGCGCACAGATTTAAAGTGAATACCGATGCCTATTCCACTCTTCGAAAAATCGCAGACAACTGCTCAAAGCTTCCAGCTTTTCAAAAAGCACATCCCTTTGTTCAACCGGATACTCCAGAAGAACTTCGAACCACATAACTGAGTCTGACAGCGCTCAATTGCGCCCTGCGTTTCAAAAAGGGAACTGTTACCCAGACTTTATAAAAAGGAAGCTCCAGCGGTCGATGACAGGGACAGCGAGGTAGATGAGGACGCTGAGATTTATCCACAGGAAAAAGGACAACCAGCCTTTTTCGCCTTTTGATTGATAGAACCTAAAAAATTCGTACATGAGTTTTGCGGAAACCGGGAGGACACAAAGCAGGTAAATCCAACTTGCACCGACGAACCAGGGGCTTGCCAAAGCCAGACCAACATATATGAAAGTGTAAAGACCCATTTGATAAATGGTTTTTTCAACACCAAGAATGGTTGGCAAAGTCGGGACACCTGCCAGACGATAGTCCTCACGGTACCTCAAAGCCAAAGCCCAGAAGTGGGGCATCTGCCAAAGAAATAAAATCAAAAAAAGGTAAATGCTGTCGGGTCTCAGCAGATCATCCGAATTCGCGGCATAGCCAATGGAAACGGGCAGCGCACCTGGAATCGCGCCCGGTACCGCTCCATAAATCCACTTCGGTTTCCACCAATAGGTGTAGACCCCATTGTACAAAACCACAGTCGCAAGTCCCAGATACAATGCCCACCGGGAAACAAAGAAAAGTAGGACCGAGCCCACCAGCAGCAGCCCCAACGAAATAACTAAACCAGTCGCCCAAGAAATTTTACCCGAAACCAAAGGACGTTTTTCTGTGCGAGGCATTTTGCGATCGGCTTCAATTTCTTGAACTTGATTCAAGGCTAGGGAGCCCGAACTCAGACAATAAAGGCCTATAACAAAATATATAAAATGCTGGAGGGAAAATGCTTGCTCGACAGAATAGCTAGTCGCATATCCAGCAAGACCCGTAAGAATAACGAAGATGATAATTCCGAATTTTGTAAAATCCGCATAGGATTTCAACATTCAGTTTACAGCGTACTAGTTGCAGTGATGCGAGTAGCAAGATCTACGGCGCAAAAGAAAAACAGAACCGCTAGAAAGATAAAGCCCGTTGAAAAGATCCAGCGGTTTTCTTTCACGTCGTACTTAAGCCCCATAAAGTAAGCCATCACTAGGTATGCTTTCACTGCCGCGATGCTAAAAGCGACGATGGGTCCCATGGCTCCCAAATGAATGAACTTAGCAGTAACGACCGTAAGTATTGTTAATGCAATCAAAGCCCACATCACATTATTCAGGATAGTGGCCGGGACTACATGGTGTTCGCCCCATTCATCTTGAGAAGCCTTTGCGTGAGAGTGTCCGTGATTTTGCGCCATAGTGCCCCTTATTTTTTACTCAAGCTTTACTCTTCAAAACGATCTTCACCAAACAGTGTTAACCAATCAAATAGAGCAGCGGAAACAAAAAGATCCAGATCAAATCGACGATATGCCAGAAAATTCCCACGCCTTCCACTGGAGTGTAAAAGTGGGGACTGAAGTCTCCCCGCATATTACGAATCAGCAGCCAAACCATCAAAAGCATTCCAATCAAAACGTGGGTTCCATGGAGGCCGGTCATGCAAAAGTAAAATCCGAAATAGAGACCTAAGGGCTGAGTTGCTTGTTCATAGGTGAAAAGTCGGCCCGGCAACAGTCCCTCGTGGATTTTGTGAGTGTATTCAAAGTACTTCACAACCATGAACACAAGGCCACAGAGAATGGTTATGATCAAAGTTAGATTCGCCTTTGATGACTTTCCCACTTGGATGAAATGAATGCTCATGGCCATTGTCCAAGAGCTTAGAATCAGAACACCGGTATTGAAAGCACCCATCTTCCAGTCAAGATGCGTGGAAGCTTCCAAGAAAAGCTGGGGATACATATTGTGATAAATAAAATAGCCAACAAAGAGCCCCCCGAACATCAGGATCTCCGTAACCATAAAAAGCCAAATGCCCTCTTTCGAAGCTGCAAACTCATGCATCTCGCTTTTAAAGTGATGAGCGTGGTGGTGTTCGTGATCAGCTGTCTTAACGGTACTCATAGGGCCCCGCAGTCACAATTGGTTCAGTGTCAAAGTTATGATGAACAGGAGGAGACTGAATCGTCCATTCCAAAGTTTTAGATCCCCATGGATTGTCCGGAGCTTTCTCGCCCTTAAGCAGGCCTTGAATAATGACATACAAAGCCACAAGAAAGCCCAATCCAATCATCCAAGCACCGATGGATGAGATTTGATTTAATGAAGTGAACTCAGGAAGGTAATCCGCATAACGGCGAGGCATCCCCATAGATCCCAAAACGAATTGGGGGAAGAAGGTGACGTTGAAACCGATAAATATCAAAATCCAAGAGAGAATGGCCGCGCTCTCACTGTACATTTTTCCGAACATTTTCGGAAACCAGTAGTAAAAACCACCCACGAGCGCCATCAAAGTTCCACCGACCATCACATAATGAAAGTGCGCCACGACAAAGTAGGTGTCATGAAAGTGAACATCCAAGCCGATGACCGCAAGCATGATTCCAGTCACACCGCCGATGGCGAAGAGGAACAGGAATCCCAAAGCAAACAACATCGGTGATTGGAAAGAAATGGAACCCCGATAAAGCGTCGCTAGCCAATTGAACATTTTAATCGCCGTGGGGACTCCCACCAGCATTGTGATGAATGAGAACAGGACGCCAGCAGCTTCGGATTGACCGCTGACGAACATATGATGACCCCAAACAATAAATGAGACCGCTGCAATTCCCAAAGAAGACATCGCTATCGCGGTGTAACCAAAGATTGTCTTACGTGCAAAAGTTGTGATGATTTCAGACACAATTCCCATCGCAGGAAGGATCATAATATAAACTGCAGGATGTGAATAAAACCAAAAGAAATGTTGAAATAGAACCGGATCCCCACCCAAAGCTGGATCGAAAATTCCGACGCCAAAAAGTCTTTCTGCCGCGATCAGCAACAAAGTAATTGCCAGAACAGGCGTGGCTAAAACCTGAAGAATAGCTGTCGAATAAATCGCCCACACAAACAAGGGCATTCGACCCATTGTCATTCCTGGTGCTCGAAGCTTATGAACAGTCACAATAAAGTTCAACCCCGTGAGGATGGATGACATCCCCATAATGAAGGCAGCAAGAACCATTACAATGACTGAGGTCCCAGTCTTTAAAGAATAAGGCGTGTAGAAGGTCCATCCTGTATCAATTTTATTCAGAAACATCGTAGAAACTGCCAGTGCCGCGCCCGCCATGAACACATACCAGCTCAGCAAATTCAACCTTGGAAAAGCCACGTCTTTGGCGCCGATATGCAGAGGCAAAAAGAAATTTCCTAAGATCGCCGGAATCCCCGGTACGATCACCATAAAGACCATGATGGCCCCGTGGTAGGTCAAAACCTGATTGTAGGTATTTCCATCAAACATGGCGCCTGGATTAAAAAGCTCCAGCCGAATCAGCATGGCCATGATTCCACCCACAAAGAAAAAGAAGAGGATGGAGATCATATACATCAGTCCGATTCGCTTATGATCTAGCGATGTCAGCCAAGACCAAATCCCTGGAAACTCATTGATATAATTTGTGTCAGTAGCGTGTGTTGAGGCCATGTCTTAACTCCTATAGAGATTTCATATATTCGATGATTGCCTGTAGCTGCTCTTCAGAAACTTGCCCCTGGTAGGGAGGCATGGCGCCCTTTGGATATCCCTTCACAACTTTTGCCGCTGGCTGAAGAATAGATTCACGAATGTAGTTTTCATCCACATCAACGGTTCCTTCTTCCAAAGCGTGAGCTTTGGCTCCCCAGAGTCCTTTCCAAGAAGGCCCCACTTTCATGGAACCATCAACCGAGTGACAAGCAACGCAGCCCAAAGTATTCACTGCTTTTTTTCCACGCTCAGCCAAAGTCATTTCTGCTTCGTTCTCTTGGAGCCAAACTTCGAAGTCTTCTTGAGAGACCACCTTCATTCTTGCAAGCATTTGCGAGTGAGCAGCTCCGCAATATTCTGTGCAGAACACATGATAATCCCCAAGTTTTTCAGCATTGAACCAAAGGGTGGTGTAACGACCGGGAACCACATCTTGTTTGATGCGCATGGAAGGGATGAAGAAGGAATGCAAAACGTCTTTTGAAGTCATGATCAGCTTAACAGGCATGCCTACAGGCACTACAAATTCATTGGTCGTAGTTTTTCCCGATTTGTATTGAAAATCCCAAGCCCATTGCTTGGCCACGACATGAACTTCAAAAGCATTTTCAGGCATCGCACGCATATCGTGATACACCCGCCAGCCCCAGACGAAAACTATCATGAAGATAACGAAGGGAATGAAAGACCAAAGAAATTCTAGAAAGCTGTTGTGCGAAATATAGGGAGTCTTATCATTGGCCGTTTTGCGTCTGTATTTCAAAACGAAAAAAACCATTCCACCAAGCAATATAAAGCAAGAAATAGCGCTGGCTATTAATAGAAAGCGATAGAGGTTATCGACATCAGCAGCAATAGCCGTCCCTTGAGGCGGCATAAAAGACCCACCCGAAGCCATCGCCGTGTTCACTAAAGCTGCCCACCAAATTGAGAATCCAGTCATTAAAGACTCCTTAGTTCCATCTGCAAAAACTTAAGCCATTCGCCTGCGCGTTCGTAACCAGTAAGGCACCAGAATCAAAGCTAAAACCAGTACGATTGCAATCGCACCCAACTGCATCAGTCGAAAAGCATAGATCGTATATTTGCTCTGATGTGGATCATACTTAAAACAGTACCAAACCAACTGATCAACCACACTGCCAAGGCGCCCTTGCGCAACCTCACCCAAGGCGAAGTCCACCGTCTTAGGTTCGAAAACGACTCCGTGCATGTAACGACCTGTATCACCCTTAGGTGTTACAAAGATGGCCGCTGAGGCATGGGCCCACTCTTGTTCTTTTTCCAACCACTTATAACTAAAGCCCACTTTTTCTGTGATCTGTTTTATCGCGGGCTCCTTTGCCGTCAGAAAAAAAATGCCAGCAGCAGCTTCGGGAGCCTCATAACCATAGGCCTTCAGATAGTTCGCTTTAGCATCCAATGCCTTTTGAGTGGTGTCTCGTGCATCGAAGCTCAATACGACATAGTTAAAATCTTTGCCTGGCATCCAGCGCTGGCCTTTGAGGCCCTCAAACACACCATTCAGATGCAAGCTGCAAAGTCCTGAGCAGTTGAAATAAACGAGAGAGAAAAGTGTCGGCTTGCCCGTTTGAAAAAACGAATTAAATGGAACCTCTTGTCCAAGTTCATTGGTGACGACTGCATCCAAATCCATACGAGTGCCCAGTTTTTCAGAAATTCCAACTCCGTCGAATTCTGGGGGTCGTTCTGCAGAATTAATTCCAACTTCTTTCGGAGCTTCGTAGCGACCAAAGGACAAAGCTGATGACAACAGCAAAGCAATGAGACAAAACACAGGAGAACTCTTCAAAAATGAAGCGAACTCAAATTGCAATTTTATTTGTGTCTTCAATTGCACCTTCGATTGAACAGTCACGAAGCCCCTATTCTGCCTTCTTTGCGAAATCAGCGATTGTGGTAGCGTCTTCAGCCACTTTTACTTTTGTAATTGAATCAACAAATTGTACCAGCGCCCAACGGTCCAATGCTTTTAAGTGTTTGTAGGAAGCCATCGAGCCCCCATCAATACCATTAGTCAGGACAGTAAATAGGCCCGTGTAACCCCCACCCAGTTTCCAAGGACCTTCGATCAAGTTCCGAGGTTTCGGATTCAAGGCTGCACCTGCGGCTCCATCGCCCTTGCCTTCAGCGCCGTGGCACATAGCACAGTTCTGAGAATACAAAGAGGCCCCATGCTTCACCATTTCTGGATTGGGCAACCATGGCTCTGTCACCTTTGATACATCTGCTTTTGCGACAATAACTTCTGCCTTTTTCTCGGGCGCACGAATGTTTTCTTTCAAATCCACACCGGGATGAATCGCAACGATGTAAACGAAAAATGCACAAACAAATACCATTGAGAAAACGAAAGCAACCATTCCGGCACGGTTGTATTCGTCGCGTGGTTCACCCGTAGAAGACATAAACGATCACCTGCATTCGAGATGTAATTGAGTTGTTGAAGTCTCTTGCAAAGTAACTGAAAAGATAAGGCTTCGCAAAGAAAAAGCCTGCACAGTATTTTCTCAACTGACCGGGCGCATAAGTCTTGCACCAGTAAAGATCAGTTGAGATCAGAAATTGAAATCTCCCACATAGGTAAGACAGACTAGATGGAAAATACTTTTCAAAATTATTAAGCGCAAAGAGCTGAGGAATTTTCATGTCGATCATCTCGCAAAAAATTATTCTTCTTAGTTTACTCGCTCTCAATTGTGGTTCTTTTGCCACAGCTGAAAATACAATTCTTGAGTACGCTCGAATCACCGCATGTTTTTCGTGCATCGCAGGTTTGTGGTTCTTTATTTTGAAAACCGAAGCGAGTTTGAAAAAAGTGAGTTCAGATTCCCGAACTGAAGGTCTTGACAATTTCGGACAGTTTGCACACGACCTCAGATCGCCTCTATCTGGACTAGCAGCCGTTGCTTTCACTCTAAAAGAAAAAGACCCGGAGGCTGCCGAAATTCTTAGCCTAGCCCAAAGTCGAATCGAAAAATTGCTCAAGACCTTTGATGAAGAATCAAGAAGGTCGAAGCGATAATGCTATGCATTATTCAAGCTAAATCTTTAGAACTTGTTCAGATCTTGTCAAGTTGGCCGTAAATTATCTAGGATGCCTCAAATACATCGGGAACTTTTTCCAGCATCAGAACATTTCAGCTTCAATAAGGCCTGTTCAGCTTTACCGGACAATTCTTTTTGTGTATCCGAATCCCGCAAACAACAACAACAACAACAACAACAACCTAATGGAGGTTTTTAATGACTAAGGTAATGCTAGTTCTTTTCGCACTACTCGGAGTTTCTACTGCACAGGCTCACTACTGTGACACACACAAGTTTGGATCACAGGAGTGGTGGCAGTGTCTGACTGAAAATGGATCTGCTAAAACTAACTTCATGTGTGAAGACGCTAAGTTCGGTTCCCAGGAGTGGTGGCAGTGCCAAGCTCAAAACGGTTCTAAAAAATCTAACTACTTCACATGCGATGAAGTTCAGTTTGGAACTTCTGACTGGTGGCAGTGTCAGGCTCTTAACGGATCTGCAACAACCAACAACTATTGTGACCAATACGAATTCGGTTCACAAGACTGGTGGAGCTGCATCGGTCAAGGTGGATCTAGCCGATCTGGCTATTTCACTTGTGACGAAGTTCAATTTGGAACACCTGAGTGGTGGCAGTGCCAAGCTCAAAACGGTTCTAAAAAATCTAACTACTTCACATGTGAAGACGTTAAATTTGGAACTTCTGACTGGTGGTATTGCCAGTCTCTGAACGGTAACTAATTTTTTTAGTGAACGATCAGTGATTTCAAGAAAGGCTCCCAACAGGGGGCCTTTTTTATTTCACCGACGATCCTAACTTGGCGCTGCAAGATTAGGAAGAACTAGGGAACCACCGCGGGAGCCGCCCCAGTCCGCAGAGCCGACAAGGCCTTCAATATCCAACCGCTTCCGTTGCCCGCAAGATCTGTGAGCTCGGGGCTATATTCTGCTCCCGGAGTGGCCTTAACTGGACGACCTTCAGGCATGTGCAGGTCCAGCTTAAAAGGCACCAACATTTCGCCTTCTTTCAGCGTCACATCTAGAACCCCCGTCACGGCATTGGGCACTTGTAACGAAAACAGCTGATGTTTTTGATCGGTCCATAAAGGCTGAATACCCTTCGCAAAATTTGACATTGTTCCGAAAGCTCCAGAGGTCTGAGTCCCCATAATGATTCCTCGTCCGGATTTTTGAATAAATTCAGTGAAAATATCACAGGCGCTGAAGCATTGGGGCGTTACTAGCAAAATCACCTTCTGCGAAAATCCAGGACCCCCGACAGCAGGCAAAATATTTCCCGATGGCACTAGGGGAAGATATTCCAACTTTTCTTTTAAAGCCTTTTCCGCAGCGTCGGCCCGTAGACTGTCATCAAACATTTTAGGTTTATCTCCGACAACTTCTTTGCCAAAGCCATGTTGCAAGTTAAAGCGAAGAAAATTCGGTGTCATGAGGCCAGTATAGTACATGGGAGGACTCACAGAACCTGGCTTGGCCAGCATTCGCATCAGTCGCTGAGCTATCATAGGGTCACCACCCTCGTTGTATCTGAGATCAAGGATCAGGGGACGATTTTCAGTATCGCAACCTCGAAGCAGGGTGCCCACCACATCTTTAAAAGACCCCGAAAATTTTTCGCTGCGGAATTCTTCGGTCTTGAAGTCGAATATTTGCAAATAGCAGGCTTTCGCGTCTTGAAAAATATCGACCTTGGCAAATCGCATTGAGACTTCTCTGGAGCCTGTGAAAAATTCTGTCATGTTCGTGATGGGAATCTTGCCTTGATCAAGATAACCAAGCCAAGTGCCGCTCTTGCGGTCCACTTCATTCAACCGAATCAGATCTGGATCTACTTTTTGGCCGGAATCCTGAGAAGTGGGATTGAGTGACACATAAATTGGTCGAATACCTTTTTCTGCTAAATATAAACGATGAACTGTGCTGAAGGGCACGCGATCGTAGTACCACATAAGCTCAACAGTTCGAGACTCTTTGGCGGCAGAATCAAAATATTTAACTTCGAAGGTTTTTTTCTCAGGGTACCTGAAGTCACGCTCAGTGATTGCTTGAACCGCGAGTTCCTCACGATAGGCGGCTGAGGAGGCTGCAATATAAAGCCCGAGATCCTTCGCAATTTCGGCTGGAGCTTTGCCGTCGATAGCGATCACTTCGGTACCGGGACCAAGAATTTCAACAATGTTTTTTCCAAGACGTTTATTGGTTTCTGCAAGAAAATATTTGTTCGCATACAGCGCACTCACGAAAAATTTACCCTTTATTTCCTTGAGCACAATTCCAGAAACAACTTTGGGATTTTTCTGCTTCATTAACAAATGACCATCACCAATCAAAGCAATGCAACGAAGTAGGCGATCTTCAAATTCCAGATTCGAATAGGGCGATTTTTTTGCCTTATTTTTAACTTCTTCCGCAGCACAAAGATTCAGGAGCTTATCGATAGTCATCTTAGGCGAACCCATTGGCTTTATCTTTTGAAAAGTGTAGTTCGCCTTCAGATAATTTTTCAGGTCTTCGAAAATCAGCTGCCGGTCTTTCGCTGTGAGGCTGAGGGCAGAAAGAACACCTTCTTCTTCACCAGGCTTGTCCTGCTTTTGGCCGGATCGATTTTGAGGAAAAACAACGCTGGATTTCTTTTTATCGCAGCCCATCTGTGAGGCCATCACTCCAAAGAGTGTGACCAAAAGAACGACAGACCTTGGAATTCTTACCCGCAGCATAGCGACTAACCCCTCTCTACCTCTATGAAGTAGACTCACAGACTAAAATGATTTGTCGGAAGGTGCAATGTGCACAAGAGGTGCCACAAATTCGGGCCCGCGCAGAAAGCCGCCGCCCTCTTTGAAAATTTTTTCCACCGAACTCATCATGCGGATCGACAGCATCAGGAAGCTGTCTTCGGCTTGGGGGTCCCCGGGCAGCTGATCGTGAAAACCCATTTTACTTGCGCTCTTTATACTGATTCGATCTGACAAACGGTGCTTTGGAAAATGTGCCTTCACCCAGTCGTAGCCCTGCATCAGTCCAATAAATCCCATCCAGGCGGCTACGTCCTCATAGGCAGCTGGGTCTAAATCTTTTCCCACCCGAAGCGTCGATACAATGTCGCCGCCGCCAACCAAGAAAGCCAGGAGGGCACTCGCAAAACGGATTTTTTCGGGTTCGAAATTTTGCGCATTGGCCTGAGTCTGAAAATCAGCAAGTACTTGGGACCATCCTTGACAGCCAAGTTCTGCATTCGCAGTACAATGCTGCTTGATCAAACCAGTCACAAGGTCAATCACTCGATCCAATTCAGCGGAGCCGCCCATTCGTTTCTGACTTTCACGAACCAGCCACAACAAACGATCTTCTAGGGATAGGTACGAAGGGCTCAGCTGACCCAAACTAAACAAAATGATCCGGAATCGTTCTGTTTCCTGCACGAAGGAGGGCTTGCCGTCCAAAAGTGGCTGTACAATCTTTAGCGCATGCGGATGGAGCGCGGGAGCGAGGGCTCCGAAGAGCTCCAGACCATTGCTGTCTTTGAGGCCGGCAGCCTCCAGCTGCGGAAGGAACTTTTCCACCACCAAAGATCCTTCGTGCAAAGCCATATGATAAACCAAAGCATGTTTATAGGCGATGCGCCGATCACTCACCCAGGGATCTCGCAAAAAAACAGCCGTGGATTTTGAGTTAACCAAAGAGGCCCAAGCCATACTTTCAAGAACCCACATTCCCCTCAGCTGATGGACATAAAGATCTCGGCGTACAATTAGCTCATTGGGATTGTTCGCAGGCGATCTACGAAAAAGATCTTTGGTGGAAGAACAGCCAAAAACCTGAAATAGAAAAATGGCTGCCGCGATGACGACAATGCGATTCAAATTCGAACTGGAGCTAGCTGAATGAAAACTCAAGGTCTGACTTTCCAAGGCGAGAAAAATCAACGCCCTGGCTTTATTTTCTTAGGACAGAGGCCGTGTCACAACTGGACTCTATCTAAACTGAACGAAGGTATCGCAGCGACGAACCTGACCTGCGGCATTTATCACACCCACGCTGAAGCGCCAGACGTCTGGGGATGGAGTGAAGTTTGCCGGCAATGCGAGCTCCTTGACGCCATTGATTGGGGCTGACAGTGAAATTTGCCGACTTCCATTCCAGTAAGAAAGAAAGGCCGCAGAGGCATTTTGACTTTGTATCTGAAAGGTCAGCGTGACAGGCTGATCTCGAGGCACATCGTAGGGGTTCACCACCAATCCACAGAGAGGGTCGGCAGAGGTTGGAGTTGGACTGACTGACACTTTCGGATACTTACTGCGAATAAATTGAACCAAGAATGCTCGCAGTTCTGCCGAAGATGCGATGAGGTCCAAGGCTTTCTCTAGCTTTTCCTTCTTTGCAAGATCCGCTGGACTGGAGGAAAGACCAGCGATCACTTCTTCAATTCTGCTGATGATCTCAGAAACAATTTCTGCGTCCGTGAGATTGGCCCAATCGACGCCATCCAAGGGAATCATTGCCATGATTTCGAAAGCATCTTGTTCGGTGATCTCCACTTCCTCTGTGGTGACATTTTGCTGGACTGGTTGTGCTTCTGGGGCACTCGAGGGCGCCGTTCCTCCACAGTTTTGAAAGAGGAGAAGCGAAGATAAAATCAGCGTAAGAATACCGATAGAAGATTTGAACATCGAAGGTCCTCCCCAGGAATATTAGAATAATTGGAACAAGATTAGACATCCAGCCAAAGGGAGTGCGTGACTCAAATTGAGTCGCATCTAAATGCCGAAATATCTAATATGGACAAATGAAACAATCGCAGCTCATAAAATGCATCATTTCGATCTTCGTTCTTAACAGTTCTTCTTGCAATCACCGAGGAGGCTTCTGCCGAGACTTGCCGATCTCGAACAACAAACTCCACTGCCGGAAAAGAATTCTATACGCATCGACTAGGCTGTATCGAGGGTCGTGAATATTTATAGATTCGGCTCCGGCCCCATTCATTTCGATGATTTTAAATTCGCCGAGTTGGAACTTTTCAAGGTTCTCAAATTTTAAATCAAACCTCACAAAATCTAAATTCGGTTCAGCCGCAAAGATTCCCTGAACCGATTCAAGATTTTCTGCTTTTATGCAGTCGATGGCATCTTCGTAAATACAGCCCTTGGTGTGATTCCCCAACCAATTGAGAAACTTTTCCTGCCCCGAGGGCAGAACCTCTTCCCAATCTAAAGAGGGAGTCACTTGACGAAAAACTTTTATCCACAACCGAAGATTTTGATCGTTCAAGCACAGCTTTAAAAGATTATGCTTTCCATCACCCACCACTTTCGGGAAATTCTTAATTGTCAGCGAAAAAATCTGAATCCCAGATTGACCTGGAATACGATAAACAAGAAGGCCCGCCTCGACAGGAAGGGCACAAAACTCCTGAACATAAACTTCAGCGAGTAGAGACTTATGAAGTTCATTCTCCAATTGATTCAAATCCTTGATTTGAAGAACCCCTCGTCCCTGTTTCCCTTGATCCGGCTTTAATACCAATGGAAAAGTCAGACCGGCTTTAGCAAGCTCTGCCTTCAGCTGGGCCGCCTGTAGGCTGGAAGGAAGCCGAAGGCTTCGAAGGGACTGCTGGGGAGCCATAGGTCTAAGAAGCTGATCGATGCTTGATTTTTTCTCACCCCACCAGCCGCCATTTTCCAGAGCGGGATTGATTTTCCAGAGGATGCGCCAAGAGCGATATTTGATGACCAGCCAAGGAATTAAAAAATACATCGGCACATAAAAAAGCAGCAGCGGCCAGCATTGGCGGGACCGCCACCTTGTTACGAAAAAGTAGAATTCGTTAAACCTATGGGCGAATATTATTTTTCAAGGCCCTCTGCCTTGAGAGATTCAATCACATTCGGGCGAAGCTGCATTCGCTCCATGAAACCGAGCAAATTTTTGTGAGCAGAAATATCGATTTTTGTCGAAACAGTCCAGCGAACGATATTGTACAAATAGGCATCGCAAACTGAAAAGTCGGATCCCATAAGCCAAGGTTTTTGGGCCAATTGTTGATCGACATATTCCAACCTTTTCCCAACTCTTTCTTTAATGTTGGCGCGAGCTTCTTCTGCGAAAGTGGCATTGAATAGGCCGCCAATTCCTTTATGGAGCTCAGTGGAAATAAAGTTCAGCCATTCGATGGCACGATATCTTTCGGGAGTTCCCCAGCGCGGGATCAAACTTTTTTCTGGTTTTTGATCAGCAACCCATTGCAGGATTGCGGCACCTTCAGTGAGGACCTGTCCATCATTCAGTTTAAGCACCGGAATATAGCCTTTGGGATTGATGTCCCAAAAATTTCCGTCGGCACTTTCCTTGGATCTTAAATCCACTCGCACGAGATCAAAAATAAGACCGGCTTCCCTTAAGGCAATTTGCGAGGCCAGAGCACAGGCACCGGGCGAAAAATATAGCTTCATAGAACCTCCTCTTTATTTAGATATGGACGCTGCCATAGCTTGGCTGCGGGCTCAAGTCAGCCTCACTCCTACGCGCCGAGTCCCGAAATGTTAGGAGGTGCCTTTTGGTAAGGATTGCTTGTTTACAATTCTGACAGTTTCATTTGTGTGGCTAAACCTTTATCTTTCTAGCTTCATAGTTGGGGGACCTCACATGAATGTTAGAGAGCAAAGCCAAATTATAAAACGCAGTACATTTCTGAAACTCATTACATTTATTAAGTGCAGCACATTTATTTTGCTAGGAATCGCTTTAGGTGCTCAAGCTTTTGCGGTTTCACGGGGCTCAGAAGTTCTCGAAGGATCGCCCTTATTTAAATCTACTGTGCGCCTTGAGATCGATGACAGCATTTGCACAGGTACTCTGATCACCGCTTGCTCAGTGATGACTGCAGCTCATTGTTTTCGTAAGACCAATGGTGGCTCTCGTCCGATTACTTTTTTCCCTGCGAAGTCTGCCCTTGTTCATATCTTTAGAAACAATTCTTCAGCTCCCATATGGAAGGCCACAGCAACTGGGTTAGCAATTCATCCTGGTTACTCTACTGGGAGCAAGGGTCGCTACGGCTGGAGCCAATGCCACGATCTTGCAATCGTGCAGATTCCTTGCGTACCGCCTCAAATTGGAAAAGCCTTGCCACTGCTTGAACAAGTCAACCGCAGCACGGGTCGAAAAGTCCTGGTCGCTGGATTCGGTGATCAAGGCAAGGGATCTGGCCAAATTCCAACGAATAAAATGAATGATGATGCCGATCCCCTCAAGCAAGCAAACAATACTGTGGTCAGCGTGTCTGCTAGCAACGGCTGCTTGGTCGCAAAACAGATTGATGGCCGAGTCGAAGCCGGGGACTCCGGCGGTCCTCTAATGAGCAAAGACGCCACTGGTGTGCTTAAGCTGGAAGGTGTTCTTTCCGGAAATCCCAATGCGCCGACAGATCCTTACACTTCGATTCCCAATTTCTTAAATTGGATCTGCCAAACTTCTGGAAAGCTGGGCGCAGCCCCAGCTGCGTGTAAATAATTTTAACTTGAGGCTCCGTGCCTTTAAAGCTGCGCCTCAAGATACTTACAAACTTCATCGTAGGCTTCACGATACCCCGAGTGGAAAGGAGCACGATGATGAAGCTCAATGAAAGAGGTCGACTTACCTTGATCACCTGCTTTGTAGGGATAAGGCAGGCTGAACCACGTGGACAGCTCATCCATTCGCTTGAAGAAAACCCTATCGGTCACCAAGCGTTTTTCAAAGTCTTCCCCCGAATATTTATCCAAAAGTCCCCGGGCAATCAAAGGCCGTTTAAACTTCAAATATTCTGCTAAGGTCACTTTTGCTTTCAGCTTTCCCGACTTGTCTTTAAAGCTGTGCTCCGCCGATGTTTGCTTGGCCAGGGCGGCAAGCATTCTTGAGGTCAAATGTTCATCCATTGTCGTCGAGCCATCGTTGTAAGAATTAAAATAGGTGTCTTCCAGATAACCCACCTGCATGGCTCCCTCAGGAATATTCTTATATGTGCGAAAAGCTTTCGATGGCCGATAGTCCTCATGATAATAAGTGAACCGCATATCGACATCGTTAATTTTCAAACCGAACAAAGCTAAGTTCTGGCCGTATTCCAAAAGAACTTTATCCTGACCGATGAACTTTAGGCCCTCTTTCATATTAAAAGAACCTTCATCAAGCAATGGACTTTGGTTCGCCGCAGAGTACTTCCAATTATTATCCCAATACTTGTATTTGATTACGCCTTGGTCTGCGACGGCTTTTAGAGTCGCAGATAATTTTGGTGACCACTTTTCATAAAGCTTTTGTATTTTTTCAGATCTGATTTGGCGATTCCCACCCGTCGCAGCGTACAAGGATTCGGGAGCACACCTCATCATGTTGTAGACAAAAAAGTTTCCGTACTCTTTGAAGTTCGAATGTTTAGTTATTTGGTCTACAACCTGCCGAACCAGCAACCTGCTTTGCAGTAAATTAAATCTGAGTCCTGCACGTCGAGCAAATGCGCGTGATGGATCTGATTTGTCGAGTTTCGCGTTACTGCCATCAGCTTTGACATCTTCAGCATCCGGTCGATAGGGATATTCTTCGTAGTCACTCATAGCGACCTTATTACCCTTTAGATCTTGATAGCCATGCACATTGAAGGCATTGACGTCAAAAAGAGGTTCATAGCGCTTGTTGCCAGGAAGGATTTGTTTTTTGAAATACTCAAAGAAAGTCCATTCCATCTGCTGAAGCTGAATGCGCTGCTTGGTCAGGGAATCGGCAGCTTTGGGGATGGAAGCCTCTGTTGGAAAATCGCGGCCCAACTTGAGTTCATCGTTATCCGAACCAAAAAATCGCGGCCAGTCTGGATACATTGAAAAAATGGGTCTTTGTTTTTCACCCGCAGCCCCACCATGGCAAGCAACACAGGTGTTCGACTTCAAGACTGCTTTGCCTTTTGAGATCGGAAAATCAATTTTTCCAAAATGGAAGGAAGAAGTTTTTTCTTCGAAAGTCATCAGATCTAAAGTGCTGCTGCCGACCTGATTTTTAGCACCGCCATTGTAGGAAATTGTTTGGCCAGTTTTGGGGTCAAACACATATACTCGAGGAGAGCTTGGGCTGGCATGAATGCCCATTCCTTCAATGTCTTCTTCAGGCTTGTGCCCGCGGGCCCCTGGTCGTGAAGCCATTTTTTGACCATCGGCCTTCATGGGTTGACCATACTTCAACATAAAGTTGGCCCGAAATTCTTTTGAAAGCTTCGCCGGAACTTGGTCCAATTGAACTTGGTCCCCGACTGTGGGCTGAATGTTGTTAATTAAATTAAGTAACTGAGCTTGCTGTTCTTGGTGAGAAAGTCCCTGCGCAGGCCCGCACAGGCAGATAACCGAAAGAACCAGGAATGCACTTTTATGACTGTCGTTTCTGCTAAACACAAAACCCTCCAAGACACAGTTTTCGAGGTCCAAGGTCTTGGGTGATTCTCTTTCCACAATCTGGCAGGCCTGTCTATGAAATCAGGATGCGAAGCAAAAAAGACTCTTTGAAACTCACCATTTTGTCACGCCGATCAGGGCAAAGCCTCTCAGATTGAAGATGATCAGAAAGATACCTGACGAAAGTTGAGTCTTCCTGATTCTGCCATCATCTTTACAGTTCTTTATTGGGGATTGAGTCAAGAGCCCTTTAGAATAGGGGCAACTAAGGAGCCCCTATGCACATTCACACCCCATTATCGGTTCGAGTATCCGCCCTAATCTCCCTAGTATTGTGTTTGTTCATTTCAGCTTGTCAGTCGACTTCGGTTTCTGTTGCCATTCCAGAGCCCGGCGATGATCATTGCGCAGACAGCTCTGGCTGCCCTCTTATGGGCTATGACTATGATCCCCTTCCCAAGGAATCCGCCACTGCTGCACAAAGAGAAGTAGCGGCATTAGATGATAGTCGAGAAAAAGAAATACCTTACCCCGGCGATGGTAAATTCAATTTCAATCCCGGGATGGCTGAGGGACCAAAGCCAATCCGTGTTGCCAATGCGGAACAGTTTCTCGAGAAACGCATTGTAAATCCTACTGAGGTGTACCCGGTCGAAACCAACAACTTCAAGTACCGGGTGAATGAAAACGATATTCTGGCTAGACATACTTTTGTTTTGGCAGGACTCAAAAAAACGGGCGAAATCGCTACCGCCGGAAAAAAGATTCCCACCTTTGAGGCCATTGGTCATCACGTGGCTTTGTTTGAATCGCGGCACCAGCATCATGGCCTTGTAAAGTTGAAATTTGATTTTTCAGATCCAGAAATCATTGGCAAGAGCATTCAAGAAATGCTTGGCCGCGCAGCTGGAACAAAAAAACCCGTGAAGGGTCCTTTCTTTGCGGTCACAGTTTCAAAAGAAAATGTATCTTTTGAATTGGTACGAATTCCAACAGGCACAATCCGGCGCTTTAAAGGAAAACTTGTTGAAACCAACGTTAAGGGTGTGCTGCTAGATGTGACTGGGCAACAATTCGATGTGATGGTCGAAATTTTAGAGCTTCTGCATTTCAATCGAATGTATGTGAACAACGACAAACCCGAAAACTTAAGATACATTGCACATCCCAATGCAGCGGATGAAGGAAAGACGATGATCCTTACACATTTAGTGCAAGGGCGAATCTCAGAAGACAAAACTGCCTACAACTTTGAACAGATGTTGCAGGTTCGGCAGCCGGGGGGAAAAGTTTCGACAGTTCCTGCAGGATCCATTCTTTTGATGAAAAAAAAAGATGGAGCACAAGATCGACCCGCTCAGGATTTACTAAAACCCAAGGAGTCAGGAATCCGCGCGATCTTCACTCGTGAAGGAACGAAAGAATTGATCAACCCCAATGCCAGCGGCGATGTCGAACTTGAGGTCGTTGCAGAAATTTACAAACGACCTATTCCACTAGATGACAAAGAAAAGCAAGATGACCTGCGCAAGAAACTGGCGCAAGAGTTCAAAGATAATAAGGATTTGTTTGATGCCGAAAAAGTGAAGTGACTAGTGGCGAAACAGTTATTGCTTCAAGAGCAATCTAGATCATTACATGATGGTGGGTACTTTGAGCGTTCTCCTGTTCCCGATTCATACCGCGAAGAAGATGGCCAATGTCTCTAGCGAACTGCTCGTCGATTACAACGTCAGTGTTTTCTAAAAGGAGTTGCTAGCTAGGCGACGAAGCAAGCCTCCTCCCGGCAGGAGGCCTCTAATGAACCGATCTACTTTACGCACCAGCCATTTTTACAACTTGAAAAAGTGGGACAGTCACTGCTCATGCGGCACCGAGCTACTCTGCCTCGGTTGTCTTTGCAAACCCCGACCTCGCAGGTCTCAATCCTGCGGCAGTCAGAGCTTCGTTTAAAGGCGGCCTGTATCGCGAATCCTTCATTGAAAGAAGCATTCGACATTTCTGACTCAGCTCTTGCTCCCAAAGCGCGGAGGAAAATTGAGTTTCCGGACGTGAAATGCAGCGACTATGCCAGCACATTGGTCTCGGAATGAGGCTTTTCATTGGAACCAAAATTTTTGAGATTGCAGGAGCCACTACGCACCGAGTCCCGAAATGTTAGGAGGTGCGTTTTGGTAGGGAGTACCATGAACCCCCTAACACCTCGATATCTTTGAAACTGCCTTTCCGATAACTACAAATGACTACAAAGTAGGGGATTTGAATTCCAAAACGGACCCTCTTTGCGTTGCATCATGTATGGTGAAATTCTCCAGGGTTCCTTTGGTATCGATGCCTGCCTTTCGCAAGTAAATCATCATGGTCTTCAGATCCCTCCAACCACCAAGCTTCATAACTTTTGCCGGCTCCAATCCTCGGCTAAGCAACATTGTTGCCCAAGATGCTCGCAAATCGTGAAATCTCATCCGAGGCAAACCTATGCTGCCGAGGAACATTCTCAAAATTTCGGCCTGTCTTCCTGTGTCCCAATCCTGAATCCTCGGAAAAACATAGGGACTACCGTCACACTTGAGTTTCAGCTCCTTTAGTACCAACAAAAGCGGAGACGCTATTTCGATCACTCGATCTTCACCTGACTTAGTGAGTTCCTTTGTTCCATCTTTTTTATTCCACGTGCTCGAAACGAGAATTGTCCCGTTGTCAAAATCGACCTTGTCCCAGGAAAGAGCATAAAGTTCACCATTTCTCATTCCTGTGTACAAAGCCGCCACCCAAATCGGATACCAATCGTGACCGTACTCAAGGGCCTTCTCCAAAAAGTGTCTTGCCTGCTGAAAGGTCAGAACTTTTTTAATTTTGTCGCCCGTTCGAAAAGAGAGCTTAGGAACTGGGTTTCTCATTAGCAGACCGCTCTCTACTGCATATGTGAAAATTCCTCGAATGTATTTCAAGACATTTTTCTGCTGTTGAGGCGAAACTTCTCCGAGCCTGGATTTTATGAGATTCCTAATTTCGTCCGTCGAAATTTCACTGATAGGCCGACCCGTCCAAATTTTGGTGTGCTTATTCAAACAAGTTAAATAGTTGTCGATGGTCAATCGCGATAGATCGCGTGCAACCAAAGAACCTTCAAACTTGTTCAGCAAGTCGCCATACAATATGGTTCCTGGAGGTGGTTCTTCGAAGCTCTTCTTGATTTCAAAAACCAATGCAGCCTCTATCCGCTTAGCTTCAGCCGCAGATTTCAAATTTTTTCTAAGCAACTTCTTTGGAACTTTCGTCTTCGGATGCCGCATACTGTAGTATGCGGTCCAAGTCTTTGACGATTGATCAAACTTAAATCCCATTTTTTTCTCCTTTTCGCGTATCCAAAAGGAGAGAAATGAGTTCGCTTTTCCGATATCTATTACGCCGCTGGAATTTGTGATAAGGAACTTTGCCATTAGAGGCTAAATTCCTCAGATAAAATGATGAAACTTTCAGAAAAGCAGCCGCCTCTTCTGTCGTAAACCACTCATCTGGTCCAAATCCAGCTACATTCCCACTATTAAGGCTTTCAAAGAGCTGTGAGTCAGTACCTAATTTTTTGGAATGCATCAAGTTTTTCATCTCATAGCCCCCTTTCTACCTCTTCTGATTGTGAGAACTCTTGAATTCTTGAATCAGAAAAGTCCGTGGATGCTAAAAATTCTAAGAATTGCTCTTCTGACCCAAATTTTTTCTTCAATAGCACGTCCAGATGACTTTTCTTTCCAGTCACCCAGCAGCCCGAGCCTTGTTTTTTACCAACCCAGCTTATTCTCTCTCTATCGAATGGAGACTCATCTTCGTTAATTGCTTTATGGATGGTCCCTTTTTTAAATCCCCCCTCAGACATTTCCTTATTGAAGTCCAAACTCGGCATAGGTCGCTCTCCAATTAGTGATTCTATTGCATTTTTTGCGTCTTCTAAGGAGCCCTTGCTTTTCTGGGCTCTGATTGTCGGATTTCCTCGATTTGTGCCAGGCGATTTCCTGATCTTGTGCCACTCCTAAAAACCTGAGCAGCAGTTAGTGTTGCGCAATTTCCTGTGGCACAGATTCAGTGTCAACTTTTTCTTGTTGA
>Ga0247843_1001005_pt1 | contig 62063 bp, 46 predicted proteins | sample LaCruzMarch2017__FD_192420 | JGI IMG/M metagenome (GOLD analysis project Ga0247843, IMG submission 192420) | Freshwater microbial communities from meromictic Lake La Cruz, Castile-La Mancha, Spain - LaCruzMarch2017_8m | ecosystem: Environmental > Aquatic > Freshwater > Lake | place: Spain...
GTGGGGGACACAGCGCCGTCGCGACGGCGCCCTCGCGATATTTCGAGTCACCCCACCCGAGGTATTGATCTACGGTCTCTGAGTGGCCATCGTCGGGCGCTGGCATTTGGCGCCCCCGGCGAGGGAGAGCGCAACCCCGGCTTCAGGGTGCTCCCGCCAGGCGTGCGTCACGGGCGGCGCCGCAGGCTCGAGCAGAGGGCGAGGCGCTCCGGGCCGAGCACCTGCCGCACCCAGCCGAGGTGCTCGGTCGGCACGGACATTCGCGCGCGCCGCAGCGCCTGGAAGGTCGCCTCGACCACGGCTTCCTCGCCGAGCGCGCGGCGCACAGGGTCGGACCGCAGGAGGTCCACTGTCGTGACCACGCGCAGTCCCGGGTACTGGCGGCCGCAGAGCGCCCGCGCCTTGCTCTCGTCGATGGCGGCGGCGCACCCGCGGTGGACGGCGTACGCCAGCGTGGCGGCCTCGCCGTCGTCGAGGCCGTCGGGCTCCGTCGCCGTGAGGTCGAGGAAGGTCTCCCGGGCCGCCTCGTCCAGCGCAACCCGCGTGAGCGCGCCCGAGGCCACGAAGGGCCCCAGCACGTCGGGGTTCCGCTTCCGGTCCCTGGGATCGACGAGGACCTCGGCGAAGGCCTCGTCGGCAACGAAGGCCGGGGCCGCCAGGGCGCGCAGGACGTCCGCGAGGCGGTGGGTCGCGAGCAGGTTGATCAGCACGCTCGCGTCGCACGCGAAGCCCGGCGCCTCAGGCACTGCGGACCTCGAGGTCGCCCAGGTCGTCGGTCGCGAGGCCGTCGAGGATCTCGCGTGCGGTGACCCGGTCCACGGCGAGCATCTCGGCGGCCTGGCCCTCGGTCAGCAGGCCGCGCTCGTGCGCCTCGGCGACCAGCACCGTGAGGCGGGGCGGCGTGAGGCGTCGCTCGGCGGTGTCCTCGCCCAGCTCCTCGCGCACCAGCGTGGGCGTCAGCCCCCGCCGCCGGAGGGACTCGAAGGTGCCGGCGACGAGCAGCTCGAGCTGCTCGAGGCGGCGGCACATGGCCTCGGTCGAGACACGGAACCGCCTCGCCATGAGGGCCAGGTCGCGGGGGGAGAACCTGCCCGCGGCGCCCGCGGCCTCGGAGAACTGCCGGCGCACCGCGGCGCCGGGCATGAGGAGGGCCGCGGCGAACAGGTCGGCGACGCGCTCGGCGGGCGTGCGCGTGCCGCCCTCCTGCGCGTCGCAGACGTCGGGGGCCAGCCGCTGCGTGAGGAAGTGCCCGAGCTCGTGCGCGAGCGTCCACGCCCGCCGCTCCTCCGGGTGCTTGGCGTTCAACGCCACGCAGGCGCCGAGCTCTGGGTGGTAGGCGTAGACCCCGCCGACGCTCGACGGCAGGCCGTGGACGAAGACGCGGACACCCAGCTCCAGCTCGACGAGCGCGGCGAGGTCCTGGATCGGCGTCAGGCCGACCCCGAGGTGGTTGCGGAACCACAGCGCGAGGTCCTCGGCCTGCTGCTCGAGCTGCCCGCGCTGCACCGGCTGCTCGGGCGGGTAGTTCATCGGCAGGGGGCGCTGGAGCCGGCGCTCGAGCTCGACGCAGCCGGCGGCGAGGCGGTGGAGCAGCTGCAGCGCCTGGGTGGCCGCGGCCTGGTCGTGGGTGGCGGTGACGGGCCGGCGGAACTGGCCGACGAGATCGACGTGGACAGCCGTCTCCCGCAGCAGGGCGTTGACGCTCACGCCGTAGAGGGCGGCGAGCGCGGCGAGCTCCGCCGCCTTCACCGCGCGCTCGCCGCGCTCGACAGCCACCATCGTCGTGCGCGCGACGCCGAGCGCGTTGGCGGCCTGCTCCTGGGTCAGGCCCGCGGTAGTCCGCGCCGCGCGCAGGCGCTCGCCGAAGCGGACCCGATCCGTCTGGTCGAGCCGGGCCATCACCCACCCCCGGCGGCGCGGCGGACCCAGCTCTCCGGGGGCAACGCGGCGAGGAAGGTCGCCCAGTCGTCCCGATGCCTATGGAGCAGGTGGCCGAGCCGGGCCGCCACGTCCGCCTCAGGCAGTCCGAGCGCTCCGGCGGTCTCGTACACCGCCTGCCGGAACGCCGGCCTGTCGGGCCGGGCAGTTGCCCCCTCGGCCAGGGTCTGATGGTCGCGTACCGCGCCAAGCGCGATGCTGTGGTCGCGCGCCGCAGTGCTGCAGTCGGTGTAGCCCGCCCCCAGTGCGCCGGCCAGCCGCGTCGCCTCGAGGCGGCTCCAGACGTACGGCTCGCCGCCCGAGAGCCCGGCAGCGTGCAGGGCGACGCGGCGGAGCAGGCAGTTGGGGCAGACGCCGCACTGCGCGCGCACGCCCGGGCGCTTCTCGCGTTCCATGGCGCGTGAGCACGAGCGGGTGCCCTCCCACCCCGCAAGGAGGCCGCGGTCCCGGAGCCGCCGGAGGACGTCCGCCTTGGTGTCCCAGAGGTGGGGGTGCCGGAAGGCGGGCGCCTCGCCCCAGAGCGCGCGCAGGAACTCGTGGAGCCGCCGCGTGTAGGCTGGGTGGGTCCCCTGGTAGGGGGGCTCGCCGCTCTCCGGCAAGACCGAGAGGCCGACGGAGCCCTGGCCGTTCTCCGGCACCTGCACCTCCTCGGCGCCGGCGAGCCGGGCCGTGAGGGCGGCGGCGATCAGGAAGACGAAGGTGCGCGCGCGGCACGTCCGCTCGGCGTGCTCGCCGATCCTCAGCTGCACCGGCAGGCGGACCCGCTGGTAGGGGCCGAGCAGCGGGCCGGTCGTGGCGGCGGTCAGGCGGCGGAGGCGGGTGCTGCTGTCCGCCGTGAAGGCCACGGGCGCGAGGTGGGCGTCGGCGCCCGTCAGCCGCAGCGCGGCGAAGGAGTCGAGCCCCCCGCTGTAGGGCACGATGGAGAGGCGCCCTTCGAGCGGGCGCCGCAGCGGCAGGAGGCCCTGCGCCGCGCGGTCCCCGCGGCGGGGCACGAAGTCGAACCGCCACCGGTCGCCCGTGACGTGCTCAAGGGCGCCCTGCAGCGCGTCCACGACGGCGCGGTCCTGCCAGCGCGCGAGCTCGAGGACCGGCATGCGGACGAGGAGGTTGCGCGCCCAGCGCGGCCCGAGGCCGCGGGTCACCTTGCGGTCCGCGAAGGCGACGGCGCCCGCGAGGAGGATCAGGTCCTGCTCCACGGCCTCCAGCGCGCGGAAGTAGAACGTCTCCAGCCCGGAGAGGTCGAGCCGTACGTGCTCCCCGAGCACGCAGTCGAGGGCCCCGGGGTCGTCGCACGGAGGCGAGCCCAGGTCCCGCACGGCCACGACCGTCGGACCGCGTGCGTCCCCGCGTGCGTCCCGGATCGGAAGGGGGGCCGGGGCGCTCACGACGCCTTGGGTCCCAGCGGGAGCCCCTCGTCGAAGTCGAGCGGCGGGGCGTCCTCGCCCACGGGGAGCCGGCCGCCCAGAATCTCGTCCGCGTAGCGACCGACCGGCACGGAGCGCGTCGCGTCGTCGAAGCACTCGCGGATGCGGGGGACCTCCTCGGGCGACTCTTGCGAGACGTGCCGGAGCGTATCGACCTCGCGCGCCTCCATCCGCTCGGACAGCGCGTCCTTGAGCCCACAATAGAAGTCCGTCGGCGTGGCGGGGCCCCCCGCCGCGGCCCGGTCGGTGTGCTTCACCCAGCGTTCTTCGAGCGGGGTGGGCGCCCGGTCGCCCACGCACAGCGCCCAGAGGCTTCGCGCGTCCGGGCGGAACAGCGGGGGCTGGGCCGCCCCGAGGCGGGCCACTAGGCGGCGGATCGCGCCGGAGTCGAGTTCCCGCCGGGCGTCGGCGAGGAGCGCGGCGCCGAGGAGCCGATCCTTCTCCCGCGGGGACTCGGCCTCGTTGCCGAGGACCTCGAGCACGCGCCGCCAGGGCAAGGGCAGGGGGAGCGTCGTGTGGATCCCGTCGCGCATGGGCGTTCGTGCCTCCAGGCTGACCATACCGCCTGCTGTGACGAAGTCAAGGAATATTGATCACTTTGCCTGACTTCGACAAAAGGGTGACACGAGCCCTCCTAATGACCGATAATGGTAACTATCGGACGCCAGAACCCTCATGACCTTCCCCGACCTCGTCCGACCCCCGGACGCCAGTTCGACCCTCGACCACCCCACGCTGCTGGCGGCGGCGCGCACCTATGTCGAGGCGGCTAAGGCGCCCAACACCCGCCGCGCCTACCGGACCCAGTGGAGGATCTTCGCCGCCTGGTGCTTGGGGTTCGAGAGGGAGGCCCTCCCGACCGCACCAGCTACGCTCGCGCTCTTCCTCACCGCCCGCGCGCAGGCGGGCATCAAGGTCGCCTCGCTGGGCCTGGCCCTTTCGGCCATCCGCGCGGCCCACTTCGACGCCGGGCTCGCCGACCCCGCCGCCAACCCGGAGGTGCGCACTGTCTGGGAGGGCATCCGCCGCACCCACGGGGCCGCGCAGCGGTGCGCCGTCCCGCTGACCGGCGACGCCATCCGGGCGATCGTCACGGCCCTCCCGCCGAAGGCACTGAAAGCAGTGCGGGACCGCGCCCTGCTCTTGTTGGGCTTTGGCGGGGCGTTCCGTCGGTCCGAACTCGTCGCCCTCGACGTCGCGGACCTGACCCTCGATCTCTCCCGAGGCATCGTCGTGCGGGTGCGGCGGTCGAAGACGGACCAAATGGGCGAGGGCGCCGAGGTGGCCATCCCCTACGGCTCGCAACCCGAGGTCTGCCCGGTGCGCGCCATCGATGCGTGGCGCGCGGCATCGGGGGTGTCGGATGGTGCGCTCTTCCGATCGGTGGATCGTCACGGACGAGTGGGGGACCGCCTCGATGGCCGGGACGTCGCCCGGACCCTCAAGGACGTGGCGGCGCGTGCGGGCCTCGCGCCCGCGCTGGTGTCGGGGCACTCGCTGCGCGCCGGGCTCGCGACCAGCGCCGCGCTGGCAGGGCGCAGCGACCGCGCGATCATGGCCCAGGGGCGCTGGAAGTCGCGGACGATGGTCGACCGCTACGTCCGCACCGCTGATGCTTGGCGAGACAACGCTGCGGCCGGGCTCCTGTAGGGTCGGTCGAACTCACGGTAGGGCGGCATGGGGGGCGCCAATCGGCCGCGGCGTGGGTCGTCGGGACCCTCGCTACAACCGCGCTCTGCATTCACCCGCCCGAGCTCAATGCGCGTCCAAGGCGCCCGATGATGGAGGGAGGTGCCGGAATGGTGCGCCCGTGCGCCGCCGGTCGTCGCGGATCAGGTCACCTCCTGGCTGCTGCTCCACGCGCTCGCCCAGCGGTTGCTCACGGCGGTGCGCGATCACGTCTCCGCGCTGGTGGCGCCGCTCGCGACGATCCAGATGGACACCTTGCGTTTGCGGTTCCTCAAGGTACGCGCCGTACGTCCGGCAGTCGGTGCGCCGCATCGTCGTTCAGTTCCCACGGCTGTTGGAGCGGGTCCGCCTCGTGGCGTCTCGCGCGCACATTCGCGCCGACGTTTTCATTTCAGCGGCCAAGCACGTCGAGCGGGACGCGCCCGCGCTGCCCTGGTCGAGGTCGAAGTGGTCCGTCCGTCACCTGGCTGTCGTGCTAGCACTACCGCACGGCGATGTACCCTCAAGCTGAGCCGCCGGGTTTGGCGCCATGGGGTGCCGGGGGGCGGGCGCGGGACGGCCGCTGGTAGCGTCGCGGCATGACGAGCGTTCGGGCGGGGATCGAAGCAGAGGCCTTTGCAACTGATCTCTCGCGGGCCATCAGCGAGGGCCGCGGGTCCGCCGTCGACCTAACGGAGCGCGTTCTCGGGGAGCACCTACGGGCCTCCGTCGTCACGTCGCTGGGCCCGACCGCTGTGAAATCGGCCCACGCGCGGGTCCACGCGACGTACTTCCGCGAGCGCTTCGCAACGCTCCGCGCCCTGGCCGCCTCGGGCTACGAGACTTGGTATCCCGAGGTACTGTTCTCGACGGCGCCCGCCGACGCCATGGACATAACCGACGTCGAGTTCGTCGGCCTCGTCACCGAGGGCATCCACTACGGCGGAGGCGTCGTGCGGACGTTCACCTTCCGCCGGAAGCCGCTGCGGACGCAGGTCAACCACATGCTCCGCCTGAACCGGGTCGTGGTCCCCGGCGCGGTGTTCGCCGACACCATCGAACGCCTCGTCGAGCAGCCCGGCCTCGCGCGCCCGATGATCGCGAACCTCCGCCTCGGGGGCGAGGTGCACGGGTTCCGCGTCGTCGCCTTCGATGACGTCGTGACCGGCCGCCGCCTGTTCTGCGCGTGCCACCGGTCGGCGCACGCCGCGATGCTGGCTGAGTCGCGCGCCGGGTCGCTGGGCTACGTCGCCGGGTCCTGGCCCCACCGAGTGGTGGCACTGCTCGAACCAGCCGAGTATGCCGACGGCCTCTGCCACCTCTGCGTCGCGGCGCGGGAGGACGCCGACGCCGCGCGCGCGGCCTATGGGGAGGGCGTCGAGGGGGAGCACGGGCCCTACGTGGACCTCCTGATGCGCCGGGACGGCATGGACCGGCGCACCGCCACCGCGGAGGTCAAGGGTCGGCTGGGGCTCGCACGCTGGCTCCGCGAGGCCGAACTCCACCGACTGGTCAAGAAGCTCTTCCCCGAGGCGACGGTGATGCGCGAGGCCTCGCCCGCGTGGCTGGGTCGCCAACGCCTCGACGTCTTCCTCCCCGACGTCGGACTCGCGATCGAACACCAGGGCCAACAGCACTACGAACCGGTCGCGGCCTTCGGGGGTGAAGAGGCACTCCGACGGGCGCAGGAGCGCGACCGCGTGAAGCGCGATCTCTGCGCCGCGAACGGCGTGGCTATGGTGGACGTTCGGTTCGACGACGCGCTGACCCTCGCGAGCCTGCGCCACCGACTGCGGCGATGGATTCCGGCCGCCGGTCCGTAGGCTGAGCCGCGCCTTCGGTTTCGCCCTACCCTCCCCGCTGTACTGTCCGGGGCGTGGACACCCCCCTAAGCGCGGCAGGCGACCCCGAGGCAGCCGTTCGAAGGCCCGGCCGACGGGCGCCCTCGCTCCCCACCGCTGGGGGCGCACCCAGGTGGTGGGGTACGTCCGCGTCATCACCGAGCGCCAAGCCGACGAGGGGGGTCTCCCTCGGCGCCCAGCGCGCGAAGCTTCGCGCCCACTGCGCCGCCCTCGACCTCGACCTCGTGGCCGTCGAGGCCGACGTGGCCTCCCTTCGGCTCGCACCCCGAGGACTGCCCCGTGCGCGCGCGAGGCGTGCCGCCTCCAAGGCGCCGGAGGGGGCGCTCTTCCACGCAGCGTCGATCACTATGGCCGAGTGGGCTGCCAGTGCCAGGCCCGCCTTGACGCGGATCTCGGGGCGCCTGCTGCGGGCGCGCTGGCTGCCACCACTGCCTTCGCCGGACGGAGCCACCGGCCGATCATGGTCCAGGTTCGTTGTAAGTCACGCACGATGGTGGACCGCTGCGTCCGAACCGCCGACGCCTGGCGCGGCAACGCCGATGCCTGGCTCCAGTAGCGGTGGCAACCGCCGTTCGATGCCCAAGGCGTCCGAGAGCGCCGTCGCGCCGGTACTCGACGCCCTTGATGGACTCGAGCGACGCCGGCCCCGCCCTACCACGCTCCCTGGCCTCACGGCGGTGTTGCGCGTTGAGGGCATGGCTTCAGAGCGGCTCGATGTTCTTCGATAGCCGAGCAACGTCCGCGCGGATCTCGTCCATCCGGGCCCGATCAAGACTTGCGCTTCGAGCGACGCGCACCAGGTCGTTCCGGTACCCCTGTTCCAACTCGGCGACCGTTTCGTTTGGAAACACGCGTCGCAGCAGTTGCGGCGAGACAGTCTCGCTGGTTCGGGCGTCCTCGATCTTCAGGTACGAAATCAGCCATTCCGCACGATAAACGCGCTCGTACAGGTCCGTGGCCGTGGCCCGTTGCTTGAGCTCGTTGATAGTCCTTCGGTTCCAGATGGGCGTGTCGGATCCGACGATGTCGAGGTACACGAAGCGGCGAGACAATGTGTTCAGGTAGTAGTCCCCGCTCGGTGTGATTCGCACGAACCGGATGTTGGCGAGGGTAATGACCTGACGGTTGTCGGCCTCCAGAAGTTGGGCAGGCAGGAGGCGAGAGAGATGGAACTCGACGTCCTCGCTGTCCCCGAAGACTTCAGCGAACGCGCGGAGGAGATCGTCGATCGGTACAAACCCCACGCCCTCGGGGTGAGCGTGACCGGCACGCCGTGCGAGGAACTCGAGCAGGCGAAGAGTTGTCAAGTTCGACGCCGTCGCCGCCGACGACACCTCGAGGAGGTTGAGCACCCTGCTCCGGCGCTCTTTATAGAACTGGTAGTCGTTGAGCATGACGGCCTTGATGAACTCGTGTTCGGCGACATTGTAGCGGCCCTCCTCACGGAAAATCGCGAGCCACCGCTCCACGTTTGCCACGCCGGACGTCATGAACGTGTTGAACATCCCGAGGGCTTTGCGCATATCGCCGTAGCTCACTGCGTCGATGAACTGGCTGATAGCGGGGTTCCCCTTCAAGGCACCGCTGTTCAGGATGTGCATGAAGACCTTGATCTCCTCGGCGTTGAACTCCATCCCCGACCGTAGCTTCAGCCGCAACGTATCGGTGCCGGCCCCCGACACATCAATCGCATAGGCGACCCGCATCTCCAGCAACGCGCGGACGTCCGGCGTCGCGATGTGGTACCGTGTATTGTGGTAGGCGTTGAACGCCCCGGACTGCGCCGCGCGGAAGAACGATTCCTCACGCAGGGCTACAAATACGATCGCGTCGAACGTCCGGCAGATCTCGTGAGCGAGCAAGAAAACTCTCATCTGCTCCGCAGGTTCGCGCTGGTCGACGTTGTCGAGGACGACCGTGACCGCGAGCCCGCTCTTCCGAAGAAAGCGTAGAACCGCATCGCAGTGGTGTGGGCTCACGACCTGTGTCTCTAGAAATGAGATGCGCCGGCGCTGCTGCTCATCGGTCGGGAGTGATGCCCAAAGGCCCTCCATCTGCTCGACGAGTACGTCCTCGTAGATCTGTTCGAGCTTCGGCAGCGTCCCCAGCTTGAGCGCAGCATAGCGCTGCTTCAGATCCAAGAGGATCTTGGACCGGATGAAGGCTGCGAACTCCGTAGAGTCGAGAGGTGCATTGGTGAACGGGATATAGAACCAGAGGCACCGTTGTTCGACGAATGCCTTCGCGGTGATTCGGAAAAACCGGTGAATGAACGTTGTCTTGCCGCTGCCCACTCCGCCGAGGAGCAAAACCGTCGTCCCAAAGTCTCCGCGCTCTACGGCGCGCTTGAAGTCGCGGTCGAGGGCGCCAGACCGGTGCTCGGTCTCGATCAGGTCGAGGAACCCGGCCTCGGCCGCGAACGCCGGGACTGTGTCATTGAAGCGCGCCTGCACGGCCCGCGCGACACCCTCGACGCGGCGGTCGTAGACGTAGCAGCGCCGCAACCCCTCCTCCTGCTGCTCTCCCGTCAGGTCGCCGAACATCGCGTCGATGAGCGGCTGGAGCTGGGTCGCGAGCTTGTTCCGTGCGAGCAGTGCGTCGGCATAGAGGACGTCGTCCAACGCGCGCGCGAAGACCTGCCGCGACCTGGCCGCCGTCGTGAGCGCTGCGCGGAGGGAGTGGTGCGCCACGGACTCGAATGAAAGGAGGTTCCAGAACTCGGGGAACTCGTTCAGGATATCCTCGAGGCTGCGAAAGACGATCGCGGTCCCCTTAGCCCAGGGTTCGTTCGGGGTGATCGCCCGGAAGATGATCCACTGCGCACCGTTCGTTGCGCACGCGAACTCGATCCCCTCGTCATCGGCGTACCGGCGGGCTTGGTTGATTGCGGCCCCAACCCCGTTGCCCTCCGACCGGAGCGACGACAACGCGTAGGTGCGCCGCCCCTTCTCCACAGGGAACAGAAACGGGTCACCGACGCGCTTCGCCTCGACGACGAGCGTCGGGTGCGGTGCGGTCAGGACGTAGTCGGACGGTCCGGTCTCGGTCCATCGCTCGCGCCGGATGTTCGCCTCCGGCCATCCGAGGGTGCGGACGAGGATGCGGTCGATCAACTTCGCTCTCGTGTCTGACTCCGTCTCGGCGGCTTGGATCAAATCGTCGCGCTGAACTTCCTGCAGCAGCGTCTCGAACTCGCGGAGACAGACTTCGTACGGCATCGTTCCTCCCGGGGGCAGAAAGATATCATCCCGTCGCCCGCAATAGCCCGCTTCCGTGACTCTCATCCGCGGCGGTCCTCAGGACGGCCGGAGCGACGAGCTAGCGTCGCTGGCTACCTCCCTCTGGGAGGACCGTGGAGCCGACCTCAGCTGGCTGTTGGCAAGCGGCGCAGTACGTACGGCGACGACAGCGAGCTGTGCTTCGACCCCCGTAGAGGGTCGTCGAGCGGGTTCACGGGCATGGTCTGCCTACTCGAAGAGCGCGACGTTGCGCGCGGCCCCGAGGATCGCACGGCGCTGGCTGGGATCGCTCCCGCGCAGGTGACTGTGACGACCCACGGCGCACTGGACGGGGCACCTGCCGACGTGAGGGTCGACGACCGCCGCCACCTGCTCACTCACGAACGTCGGTGAGTGGCACGAGGGCTCTCTGGGCCGCCGGATCAGGTCGATCTCGAGGAGTCGCTTCGTGGGTTGATCAAGGCGGGCAGGGTCGTCCGTTGCGCACGGAAAAGCGGGCGATGAAGGCGCTGGGGTGGCCGCTGGTCTGCCGACTGCCGCCGACGACAATCCCGCCGTCGCACCCCGGCCGCCAGGCCACGGCGGTGGCCCTCGCGTCCGACGGCTGGCTGTAGGGCGGGTCGGAGAGTGGGAGCCGGGACCGCGTGAGCGCGGCGGCCGCGTACTGGTTGAAGCGGTACTCCCACAAGTCGCCGCTCCCGCCGAAGATCAGGGCTCGCGAACCGTCGTCACTGAATGCCACCGCCGAGGCGCCTGGGACCGCGGGGGCGGAGAGGGCGTCGGCGGCCCAGGCCCCGCGGTAGTAGCGGTAGAGCCGTCCATCGGAGCCACCGACGGCGAGTGCCAGGTCGCCCTGCGGCCGTGCCGCCATCCCCCTCACGGGGCCGGTCTGGCGGCTCGGCACCAACTCGTTGAACTGTGCTGTGCCCGACACTTCGGTGAGGGCCAGGAGACCGAGGTGCGCCGTACACCCGACAGCGACCGCGGGATCTCCGAAGCCGTCGGTCACCCAAGCGAGCGACGCGCAACCGGCGGTGAACGGGAGACCGGACCGCGAAGCGAGCGTCCCACCCCTGGTGCCGTCGGGATTCATGGCCCAGAGCGTGACTGCCGAACTGCTCTGGCCCATCACGACGCCCTGCGAACCCCCGGCGGGATAGCCGACGGCGAAATACTGGTCGTTGGTCGTGCCGACACCGCTCTGAACCGACGCGGCCGCGTGGTTCCAGCGGAAGAGCCGACCCGCCGCTACGGCGGCGAAGGCAGTCAGCGCCGCGTGCTCGCCGTCGGGGGTGAAGGCGAGGGCGGTCCAGAAGATCGAGGACCCCAGGGATGCCACCTGGGCCACGACTCCATCCGACGGCGTGTAGCGGAACACTTTATCGGTCTCCGCCAGGATCAGCGCGTAGGCCCCGGACGGATGCCATGCGGCGGCGATCGCCTGTGAGCGTAAGGGTCCGGTGGGCACGCTCGCGTAGTCGTAGATCCCGGCGGGGAGGGTCGGGGCGGGCGCGTCGATCGGCCCAGCGTCCACCGGTGGGGCGTCCGCGCCCGTGTCACGCGGGAGCGCCCCGTCGTCGGGGAGGGTCGTGTCGCGAGGCTCGGGCGCGTCCACCAGGAGGGAGCGATCGACGGGCTCGACGACATCGGGGACTTTGGCTGAGTCCGCCGCGGGTGCCGCGTCCCGGGCGACGGACGCGTCGAGGGCGACGGGCCTGTCGCTCGAGGCGTCTCCCGTCGGCCCCGGCTCGCGCTCCTCCGAGGCGGTCCGATCTGCGGGGACAGGGCCGCCGTCGAGGGGGCCCTCGCGGAGGCTGCTGCAGGCGGCGGTGAGCATCCCGAGCACCCACGCTCGACGGGTCCAGGTCATCGGTCGTCTCCTTCCTTGAAGCGGCCCAGGCACTGGATGCCCACGACGCCCGGCCCGACGTCGCACGCGAATCGAGCGGTCGGCGTGACACCGTCACTCCGGTTCGAGCCGGTCAGGAACAGCACCACCGACGTCACCGCAAGAACGCCGGCACTCACGAGTGCGACGGCGAAGACCTGCTCCATGGTGTCAGTCGCTCCCACGAGCGCCTCGCAGCTCGGCGGCTGCGGACCGTGGCGCACGCCTGGGCAGGTCGCGTCGGCGTTGTACTCGGCGACGTGCCCCTCCCGGGAGACGGCCGCCCCGATCGCGACGCCCGCGCCGACCGCCGCACCCGCCAGCGCCCCCCAGGCGAGCATGGGACGAATCGATCGCGGTCGCGGCACGACGCGGTCCGGGGACGCCCCAGAAGGGGCCGTCACGGCCTCGGGTGACCGCACGGCTACGGCGACGGTGGAGCCCGAGAGGTCAGGAGTGAGCCGGACGACCTCGCGGGCCTCGCCGTCGGGCGGAATGGCCACCTCCCGGCGGATCGTGACGTGCCCGGGCGCCCTCACCTCGAGGGCGAGGGTGCCCGCCACGACGCGGAGGGCTACCGACGTCGGCAGAGTGCCGATGGGCTGGCCGTCCACGAGGACCTCCGCGCCCGCCACTCCCCCGTCGATCCGTAGCCACCCGAGGTGCTGGGCGACCACCCCGAGGGCGGTTGTGAGGGGCGCGGCGTTGCGGGCAATCCAGGGGTCGTCGCGGCGGTCCAGGGCCCCGCGCAGGTGGCCTTCGGCCTCGAGCCAGCGTCCCAGGGCCTGTTCAGCCAGTCCGACCTGCGCCAGTGCCCTCGGACTGTGAGTGAGGTCGTGGGCGCGGCTGAAGAGGCGCAGGGCATCGGCGTCCCGTCGCTCGCGCCGGGCTTCGACGCCCTCGCGGATCAGCGCCTCGGCGTCGGGTGTCTGCGCGCGGGCGGACGTGGTCAGGAGGGAGATCGCGAGGACCGCCGGGGCCATGCGCATGGTCTTCACTCGAGGATCGGCGAGAGGTTGGTGCCCGTCGCCGGCGGCATGCCCGGCGCCCGTACCGCTGCGGCTTCGGGCGCGCGGCGACGGGAAGGTGTCTGCGGCAGTGGCGTCCGCCGAGTGGGCGCCGACGGCATCGCGGGTGCCACCTCCGGGGGAGGGGACGGAAGGAGTGCCGTGGGCGCGGCGTGCGTATCGCGCGGGACGACGGCCGGTCGGACGACCGCCGGTGGGGCGAGCGCCCGCGCCGAGACGACGGCGGACCCGCTCGCGAGGTTGCGTCGGACTCCAAGTGCCCGGCCGATCGGCGCGAGGAGCGCCAGCGCCACGAGCGCCGCCGTCCCGATCGCCGCAGCGATCAGGGTACGAATCGGGACGCGGCTGGTCGGGGACGGCACCACTGCTCGGACCGCGACGCCGAGCGTGGTGTGATCGCGGGTCCCGTTCTGGGTGGCCCCGACGTTGCCCGGCGCGCCGCTCGGCCCGTGGGCCGCGAGGTCTACTCGCACCGCCCCGGCATCGGTGCAGAACACAGGCGCCCAGACCACCGCTGTGGCTGGGCCGGCGAAGTCGAGGAGCGCGGCGCCCAGCGCCCGAACGGATGGAAAGCGGTCCTCCGGCTGCCGTGCCATCGCCCGCAGTACGACGGCCTCGAACGCCGGCACGAGCCCCGGCCGGTGCGCGCCCGGCGGAGCCGGCCCGCCCGCGACGATGGCGACGAGGAGCCCGTAGAGGGACTCGTGGGCGAAGGGCAGACGCCCCGTGACGCCCTCGTAGAGCAGCACGCCGAGCGAGTACTGGTCGCTGCGAGAATCGACGTCCCGGGCCCCCTGCGCCTGCTCGGGCGACAAGTAGCTCGGCGTGCCCAACAGGGCCGCCGTGCCGGTCAGGGCAGTCGCGTCGGCCGCCTCGGCGAACTTCGAGATGCCGAAATCGAGCACCTTCGGACACGGCGCGCTGTCGAGCATCCGCGCGAGGAAGACGTTGTCGGGCTTCAGGTCGCGGTGGACGATCCCGAGGTCGTGGGCGGCCGCCACCGCCGCCAGCACCGGCAGCATGAGGTCGACGAGGCGCGGCACCGGCAGGGGGCCCTCGCGGTCGAGGAGGTCGGCCAGGCTCTCTCCGCTGAGGTACTCCATCACCAGGAAAGGGACGTCGCCGTGAAGGCCGACGTCGAGCACGTCGATGGCGTGCGGGTGTTCCAGGTGCGCGGCGATCCGGCCCTCGCGAAGGAAGCGGGCGCGCGCCTCGGCACTGCGGGCGAGGTCCGGGTGGAGCACCTTCAACGCCACGCGCTTCCCAAGCTCGGCGTGGCGAGCCTCGTACACCGCGCCCATCCCTCCGCTCCCGAGGAGACGCACGATCGTGTAGCGGCCGAACTCCGTTCCGGTCGCGAGCGGGGAGGCGCCGATCATCCCGACTCACCCAACCGGGAGGCGTCGCCGACGCGTGGCGTGCCCGCCGTGAGGGGCCGCGGATTCGCGTCGAAGGCTGCGTGGCTGGCGACCGTCATTCGCTCCTCGCTCGGCCGCCCGGCCCACGACCGTGACCCTCCCGAGGCCCGCGTTGAAGCATTCGCATGGCGTGAGGTCAAGTATTGCCTGGATCGGCATCGCACTGCCGCCGAGCCACGGCTGTGCGTTCGACGAAAAAGAAGCGCGTCGTCCGCTATCGCTCGCCGGGCTACGGCGAGACGCTGTTGCGGGTTGCCGCCAACGTCCGGCACCTTCGAGAGGCGCGCGCCTGGACTCAGGAGGAGGTCTGCTCCCGGGCCGAGTCGATGTCCGAGCGTCTCTACCGTCTCGTCGAGGCGGGCAAGACCAACGTCACCGCCGCGACCCTCACTCGCCTCGCCGAGGCCTTCGACGTCGATGTCGCGGTGCTCCTCGCTCCCGTTCGTTCGGCGTCGGCGCGCACCCGGCCGAAGCAGGAAGGTTCTCCCGTCGTGTCGCTCGCCCCGACGGTCGTGGCCTCGCTGCTCCTCGACCCGCTCACCCTGCAGGATCCGGCGGTGCTCGCCGCACTCGACGTGCTGATCCGCCGAAGGCGCGAGCCTGGGCGAGTCCGTAACCCCTCGGCGCGCGCCGAGGGTGACCCGCCGGGGCAGGAGGCCAAGCTGGGCGCGCACCCGGGCGCGTCCGCCGCCGACGCAGGCCCGTTGCCCGGAGAGCTACCCACCGATGGCGCCCGGGCGTCAGGGGGAGTGGAGGTGCGCACCGGCTCGCGGGTCACGACATCGGTGATCTCCATCCCCGCGGTGCCGAAGGGCGCGGACCTGCGCACCTTCGTGATCGCGCTGCTCGTCGCGAACCCTCGCGGGCTGCTGACCTCGGAGATGGCCGAGGCGGCGGCGTCGGCAAAGCGGCGCCATCGCAAGAACGAGATCCACGAGGTCGTTCGCTCTCTGCAGGAGTCGGGAGACGTGACGCGTACGGGCCGCAGGGGCTCGTTCGTGTACGCCCTGAGGACGAGTCCGACTCGGATGCCCTGACTGATCGTCTGGGCGACGGACGATGGGCACCGCGCGGTCAACCCTCGTCGAGATCCAGGTCCCGGACCGGGTCCAGCAAGAGGAACGAGTCAGCCCGCTTGTCGCGGATCGGTAGCACGCGGGCGACCACGTCCTTGTTCACCAACGGGCCGATGATGTCGTCCATCGGCGACTTCGCCTTGATATTGCGGCTGCCGGTCGAGGAGACGATCGCGAACCAGCCCTTGTCGAGGTTCAGCGCCCGCAGGCGTCCACGGACCTCCACCTTCTCCTCCTTCGGCCCGGGAGGATCGACGGCCTGCGGCGCCGACAGCAAGATCGCCCGGCTGATCCGCCCGCGTGTGCCGGCGGGGAGCGTCACGATGTTGGAGGACACCGGAGACGACTCGGCCCCCGGCCGCTCGTACCCGATCTCGACCTCGCTCAGCTGATCCCCTGCCGGGACGATCCCCCGCAGCAGCCCCAGCATCACCGTACGGTACTCGTCGTCGGGCACGAGCTCCTTCATCGCCTCCGTGGCCGAGGGGCTTTCGGACGTGGCCTGGCGCGCGAGTCCGAACAAGGTGTCGCCCACCGCGGCCGCCGTGACGACTGGGCGCGACGGATCCTCGAAGAGCGGAAGCTGGTAGGGCTCGACCAGCTTCACCGAGAAGCGATAGCTCCCGGCGGTGGGTTGAGTGACCCGCGCCTCGATCAGGCTCTTCACCTCGTCCTTCGCCGAACTCGCCCGGCGGATCGGGGCGCGGCCGACCCACTCGACCCCCCGCGTGATGTAGCGGCTAATCGCGCCGCCCTTCTCCACCATGAGGTCGATCGGGGCGGTCCCGCTTCCGATCGCCGCACCGCGCAGCGTGAAGTTGAGCACGCGATCGCCGTAGTGCGTGCCCAGCGGCAGCGCCTGGCTGTCGCGAACCGCGTCGAGTAGCTCGCGCAGTTCGCGGAACGCCCAGGCCGGCAGGTCCGGTCGGCTCAGCATGAGGTAGAGCGCGCGCTCCGCCTCCTCGAACTGGCGACCCTTGTAGAGCAGGGAGGCGGCGCTGATCGCGAGCAGGCACCAGGTGCGCGCCTTCTCTGGCGCGATCTGAGCGAAGGCGGCGCGCTCGAGCACCGCGGCCTCACGATAGAGCAGCAGGGCGCCGGCGCGGTCGCCCTGCGCGATCGCGATCGTGGCCTTGCTTGCGAGATCCTGGGCGCGCCGATGGTCGCCGGTTCCATCGGGCATCGAGAGGGCCGGCAGAGGCCCGGCCTTGGGCTCATCACTCATCGCCCTCGCCCTCCACGACGACCCCAGGGGCGACGCTCGTCTCCATGTCGGCCATGAGCACCATCGCGCTCTCGAAGCCCACGACGGCCGCCATGCCGGGCCGACAGGCATCGCCCTCCCGCAACTGCTCGACCTTTCGCTTCAAGCGGCTGCGCAGCGCGCCCTCCTTGCCCCGGTCCTGCCCCGCGATCTCCAGCCGGATCGTGTCCTCGTAGTCGGCGGGGAGGGGACCCGGCGGCGCCACGAGGTAGTCCGCGCCCGTACGCGTCTCCATACGGTCGATCGCGACGAGGCCGAGCTGGTCCTCGATGGCGGCGATCGCCACGATGTAGGCGGCGTCCCGCGTCGCGTCGTCGTTATTGTGCTGGGACGTCACCAGCCGAGAACTCGGCGCCTCCCAGAGGAGTTCTCGCGGGAGGGAGACCCCACGGTTCTGGACGGAGAAGCAGGTAGTCGGCGGCTCGTGATGGCGCCCGAGGGAGACGCAGGCGATCCCGAAGAAGTACTGACACTGCTCGGGCATCAGTGCGTAGTGCCGCTCGTGCAGCGCGCGCAGGTCCGGTAGCGCGGCGACGGTCTCGATCTTCGACTTCCTCATGGTCCCCCTTTGAAGTCATCCGACGCGATCAGGACCTTCGGCGAGATGGGAACCCGTAGGGGACACGACTTGACGATGGCTGAGGGTCCGCCACGTCGAACCCGGCCCGCACTGACGCCAGGAGAGGTCAGGAGAGCGCTCGGAGGTCGAAAGAAGACCCGGGCTGCCAGAGCCCCTCTCTGCCGCCTCCTGAGCCCCTCGGTGGCCCGTCCAAGCGGTCCAACGCGATTTCGCCCGCCGACATCCGGCCTGGGGTCCGTGCTCGCGTCCGGTCGCACGTCGATGCCCAACCCCTCGTCATTCACTCCGGCTGAGGCCGTCATTGCTCTCGATCTGTCGCTGGCGCTCACGGCGCCCGCGCCTCCAGCTCTGCCAGCCATGTGCCGAAGTGAGGACATTCTCGGCGCAGGACGTCGAGACCGATCTCAAGAGCCGCCAAAGTACCCATCAGCGGCTTTACGTAGTCGGGTACGAGAGCTTTGACCCGTTTCGATGGGGCAGTGATCGGCGAGTCGTTAATCTCTTCTGGGGAAGCAAACTGATTGCGAATGGCCTGAAAATCCGCGGTGAGGGAGACTCGGTCGATGCCTCGGGCGAAGGCTGTGCAGTCACTGAACAAAAGCGCTTCGAACTCGTGCATCAGCACGAATGGAATGAAGCGGTCGCGTTGGAAACGGGATTCTAGTGCGCTTTCGACATCAGCCAAAATCGCAGCTTCGACGGTGGGTGCCTTCTGCGCAAAGGGCAATGGTCCTGCGGCTTGTCGCCCCGGCCAGGCTCGTTCGTCAGTCTTGGGTAAGCCGTAGAAGTCCACCATGGTCGTCACGAGGCCTCCCGGGTCGCCTCGTAGATGTCGGAGAATATCCTGTCGAGCCGCCGGCCACGCTGTAATGCCTCCACGCCGCTCGCGCTCCCTTGCATTGCCGAGCAGCCGTGCGCCGATCTGCGTGTATCCCAGCGAATAAAGGTGTGGCGCCAGAACCTCGTTGACGAAGGTCTCCTCAGTCTGGCCCTCGACTTCGACGAGTAGCCTGGTCATGGGTTCACTCCCCCGTGGGCCGCCCGCCCAACTCGTTCTTCTCCCAGAGCTGGCCGAGGCTGTACTCCTCCAACCAGGTTGCCAACCGCAGCGGGTCCAACCGGCTCAGGCAAGTTCCGCCCTTGACCCGGTCCGCCACCAGGACGTCCTCGGGCTCGAAGTGATCCAGTAGCAGCGCCGATTGGGACGAGAGGATCACCTGCGTCTTCACGGCAGCCTGCTTCACCAACGAGGCCAGCAGCGTGATGGCATAGGGGTGCAGCCCCAGCTCGGGCTCATCGACCAGAATCACCGTGGGCCGCAGGCTCTCGGGCTGAAGGAAGAGAGTCGCCAGCGCCATGAAGCGGAGGGTCCCGTCGGAGAGCGAGGAGGCGTCGAAGAAGGCATCCGAGTGCTTGTGCTTCCATTCTAGTCGAATTTTGTCCGTGTTGAGCTGCTGCGGCTCGACGCGGAAGTCGTCGAAGAAGGGGGCAACACGTTGGACCGTCCGCCGGATCAGGTCGTAGGAGCCCGGGTGCTGCTCGTGGAGGAGGTAGAGGAACGCAGCGAGGTTCGCCCCATCTGGCCGGAGGAAGCGATTGTCCTGAATGTCTGCCGTCTTCTTCATCGGTGACGTCGAGCCAGTGTCGTGGAGGTGATAGACGCGCCATCGGTCGAGGTGATCGCGCACATAGCGCATGACTCTCGAGCCCTGCATCTTTCCGATGGCAGCCTCCTTGCCAACCCGTGGGAGGTTCTCGGTGTAAGGTCGGCCGCCAGGAAACTTCTCCTTGTCCCAGAACGAGACTCGCTCTGAAGAGGGGATAAGTTCATCGGAGTCCGTCGGAGTCAACTCAACATCGTACTGGTTCCGCCCGCCCTCAAACGAGAGGTGGATGCGGAGGGTCTGTGTGTTCTTCGAGCCGAAGTGCAACACTCGGTCGGCGCCGCCGGCCCGAGAGACGTAGTCCTGCAAATGGCCCTCCCGTACCGCGTGAAGGAAGGTGAATACGCCAATGAAGTTTGACTTGCCCGAGCCGTTTGCGCCGATAATGATGTTGACCGGACGCAGCTTCAGCTCGTCGATCGCGGCGATGCTCTTGAAACCGTGGATGGTGATCGTGTCGAGTTCAGCCATGGCTCCTCAGCGCCTTGAAGCAGTAGTGCGACCCCTCGTGCCCGGTCACTTTATACCCTCGAGTTCGCCCGTGCCTCCGTCGTCTGTGGGCTTCGCCTTCTTCGTTGCGCGCCTCGCAGCGAGGTACGCCTTGGCCTCAGCCTTGAGGGCGGCCTCGGCCTCGGCCGCACGCATCGCGCTCATGGCGGCCTCGAGCCTCTCCTCCGCCGCCCGCTCGCCGTTCAGCGCCAGCAGGCGCGCCAGCACCTCGTCACGCGTCGCGTCCGGCCAGCGGTAGCGCCAGGGCTTCTTCTTACGCCCGCTCCCGTCGTCGCCCTCCGCGGCCTCGTACTCCAGCAGGAACTCACACGTTGGCTGGAGGTCGAACCAGCCGTAGGCATCGAGCACCGCGCGGTCCATCGCCTCGTGCAGGGTACGGAGCTCGAGGATGCCCTCGCTGGCTTCGTCAGGGTCGTGGAAGCGGTTGTAGGTGGCGGTCAGGCCTTCGTCGTTGGCCACCATGAGTTGCGCGCGGAACTCGTGGTAGGCGCGCCCGGCTTCGTCCAACGCGACGTCCGTCTCCCAATCGGGCGGGAATGGAAAAGTCTCGAAGCAATCCGAGGGGGTGTAACGGAGGTCGTCCTTCATAGAGGATCCGAAGAGCCGAGCCCAGAACTCATGTGGACGAGATTGCAAGATGCCGAAGAAGACGTCTCTTTCATCAGGAAAGATGTTGAGGGTATGCCCATAAATCAGACCAGTGGGCAGAAAAGAGAAGCCAAGTTGCGCGCCAACCTGGGAGCAAGCCAATACACGATTCATCCCAGATGCGCGTTCGTAGAGTTCCTTCGCGCGGTGGCCAAACAGCCACCATTGACGTCTCGCTGAGTGACCCGCAGGCAAACGCTGACGTTCTGGAAATACGTGTTCGTGAACGACCTTCCAAAGGCCTGAGTGCGCTCTGGCGTCTTCAGCGGCCATCTCTCCGAAATCAATGCAGTACCGATGTGGAGCTTGAGTTGGGCTCGACAGCAGCTCCTGTCCTCCAATAAACGGCCTCACGAGCGCGCGTGACTGCGGTTCCTTTGAAAGAATTGCGCTCATTTCACTGAGCGAGGCACAGTCTTGCTTCGTGTCGTCGAAGGTGAATCCCATTCCTCGAAGCACGCTTCCCTGGAAGGCGAGTCCACAGGACTTATGCAGCGTGGATGGATTCGAATCTACATTGCCCGGCAGGAGAAAGGCCGAAATTCGTTCCACTCTCTTCCCGTCGAGCGAGACGGAACGGAACGTGAGTGACTTAGCTGCGTTTACAGAGCACACAATGACGGCGGCAAGCCCAGGCCATGGAGTGCGCCGGGTAGCCGAGTAGATTGTCCCGCCGTTCCGCAGGATCCACGAGAGGCTGGCATGCCTCGTGTCGCCCTGGTAGACCGAGTTGGTAGCGATAAGCCCGAAGGTTCCGCCGGCCCTCAGAAGGTCGTACGCGCGACGAAAAAAGAAGCCCACTAGGTCACATTTCCCTTCGGCTCCAGGGTAACTTTCCCGGAGAAAGGTCGTGTAATTTTCGCCTTCGGATTGTGAGAGGGTAACGTGCCCCGCAAATGGAGGATTACCCACAATTGCATCGAATCCTGGGTTGCTGCGCGCAAACACCTCGGGAAACTCCAATTCCCAATGGAACGATTGCAGTGTCAGTCCTTCTCGCGCGGCCTCCACTGCCTTCCTAAGCCCCTCGACCCCAGCACTCTGTAGCGCCAGAATGTCGCTCAGCATCTTGAGGGCCTTCTTCCGCTCGCCCTCCTTCGTCGTCTTGAAGAACGTTGCCACCAGTGCGTCGCCCACGCCCCGCAGCAGTGACGTCTCCGCCTCGGCGTCGTCCAACAGACGACACTTGCCCGCGGTGTCGTCGGATAGCGCTAGCGCCCGGATGGCCGCTCGCTTCGCTTCGGCGTTCTTGACCCCCTCGAACACCGCCATCGGTAGCACCGGGAGCTGAACCCCCTTGGTGATGGACTCCAGCCGGACGTACTGCACCTGCTCGCGGGTCACCCCCACCAGCGAGTCTCCCTCCCGCAGGACGTGGTCGAGGAAAGTGAAGGGGTGCTCCTTCGCCAGCGTTTCCAGCCAGAGCGAGAGCCGCGCCAGATTTACGGCGAAGGGATTCTTATCGACCCCGTAAAGGCAGTGCTGGGCCACCAGCCGGCGGGCCACCAGCCGCTCGTCATCGTCGGGGGTGATCTTCGCGACCTCTGCGGGTTTCCCGGTACCCCCGTCGCGTTGCCAGACGTCGTAGAGCCGATCGCCCAGCCAGCGGCAGGCTGCGACGAGGAAGGCGCCGCTACCCATCGCCGGGTCGCACACCTTGAGCCCGAGGATCTGCTCGTGCGTGGGCGTCTCGCCGAGCGCAGTGAACACCGGCCTCAACGTGCGCTCAACGATAGGAGCAGTGAGTGCGCGCGGGGTGTAATGCGACCCCGACCGGCGGCGCTCGGCGGTGGGCTGGAGGACCAGCGAGCCCGGCTGGACGATGCCGGGCGTGCGGGCGGAGCGGGACTTCGCGAGGGCGTCGGCAAGCTGCTCGATGGTGGTCGCCGCGCGGAGTGCGTCCTGGAGCTTCCCCGAAACGCTGGCGTCCGCCAGGTCGGCGAGCCGCTTCGCGCGGTCCTTGCCCGGTGTCTGGAGCAGCGTCTCGAGGTCTACGACGACGTGGTCGGGCTTGAGGGCGAGGGAGGGGCCGGTGGTGGTGAGCACCGTGAAGCCCATCATGGACTCGTAGACCGAGCCGAGCTCCTCGACGCCGAGCGTCTTGTAGGAGAGGTCCTCACGCCCGACGCGGAGGAGCTTCTCCAGCACCTGGAAGACCACGCCGTCGGGGATGGCGGGCACGTCGAGGGCCTCGCCGCGCTGGGCGACGGAGCCTAGGGGTCGGCCTTCCAGGAACGCGTAGGTGTCGGGCGAGAAGAGCGACCCTTCGCGGGCGGGGAGATGCACCGCGCCGTGGCCGCCGCCGTCGTGGACGAGGCGGAAGGTGGCCAGGAGCCGCGCCCACGCCCCGAGGCGGAGGTTCATGGTGTCGGGGTGTCGGCCGGCGTCGTCGCGGAGCTTCTCGTAGAGCGCGCGCACGCCGTAGCTCGCGGGGTAGAAGCCCACCGCCGGGAGCTGATCGCGGTCCTCGGCGTAGAGCAGGAACACCAGGCGGAGGAGCACCGCGAGCAGCCCGCCGTAGATGTCGTCGGGGTGGCCGTTGATCCAGTCGCGCAGGAGGGCGCCCTGGGTGGCGACGTGGGCCGATTGAAGGCCTCGTAGGAGCTCCCAGAGGGCATCGAGCACCTGCTCGGCGAGAGCCGTCGAGACCGTGTTCTGGTACTTCCGGCTCTCCTCCAGCAGGTGCGGGAGGAACTGCTTGTCGCGGTCGCGCGCCGTCGCCCCGTCGGGGCTGGTGTCGAGCCAACGGGCCCGCCCGAGGAGCATCACCAGAGCGCCGAGCACCGCGTCGGACTCCGGGCCGAGGAGCAGGGCGAGGGGGAAGGTCATCACCCCTGCGCCCTCGCCCGGCGGGGCGTAGACCAGCCGCAGCTCGGTGTCGTTGGCGATCACGCCGATGGGGACGTTGGTCTCCCGCAGAAGGCGCTCGAACTTCGCCATCGGGGAGGCGGGCCAATGCGCCGCGGTGTGCTCGCCGTGGGGGCTGTCGAGGTCGAAGCCGGGCGGGAGTTCCTTCAGGAGGCAGAGCCAGCGCCGGTCGGTGTGGGCGGAGCCCGCGTTGGGGTTCTCGAGCGCGAAGGAGGGGGTGAGCTCTTCGGAGTTGAACTCCGTGAGCACCCGCAGCAGCCCGTGGGCATCGGGCGGAAAGGGCTGGGCGTTGGTTCCGTGGAGCCACTCGGGATCGCACCCGAAGACCTCGACGAAGCAGCGGGCCAGGGCCTGGCTGACCAGCCACTGGGGAGACTCGACGGGATCGCGGTCGCGGGGCTTCTCGGGGGCGAGGCCGCAGAGGGCGCGGAGTCGATCGAGTTCGCCCTGGGCGAGGGGATCGGGGCTGAGCCCGGCGTCTACGAGCGCGGCGGTGGACACCACGATGCCGTCAGGCTGAAGCAGGCCGATCCACGACCGATGAAGCGCGGTTGGATCCTGGGAGGTTGGTCGGGCCATGGGTCGGAGATCCCTCTCTTCAGCGGAACATGGGCGGTTACGCGCCCCGGGTCAGGTAAACGATCCCGAGCAGCTCGAAGTGCGTGTGCCGCACGGCGTACTCGGCTTGCACCGCGGGCGGTGCCTTGAGGATCTCGGTCGCCAGGGCGTCCTGGCGCTGGCGCCAACCGTTGACGATGCTCTGGTAGGCCTTCCGATCCGCCTCGCTGAAGCCCTTCTGGTCGAGGAGGGAGAGCTGTGTCGGGCCCGCCAGCTTCACCCCGAGGGCTTCCTGCTGCCGCGTGAGAAGCGCGAGGAGCTCGTCGGCGCGCTCCTTCCCGAGGCGCTGCAGCTTGTGGGCGATGGCCTCGCTCTGGCTGAGCGCGTCGATCTGGAGGGGACCGCGGAGCTGCGCCACGTCCGCCGCCAGCGAGCCCAGGAAGCGCTTGCGTTGGAACTCGGTGACTCCCTCGTCGGACGGAGCAGCGAGGGCTCCCTGGAGGTCCCTGAGGGCGTTCTGCGCGGCCTTGGTGTCCAGGGGCCGAAGGGCCTCCCGGCCCTCACTCGCGGCCCCGGTCCACTCGGCGACGCGGAACAGCACCTCGTCGTGCAGCCGTGCGCCGCGCGGCCCGAAGAGGACGAGGCGCCCGAGGAGCACGACCCGATCGCTCCCGCGCTTGGTGGTGAGCACGGTGGCGCGGGCCATGGCGTCGCGCGTGAAGGTCTGCGCCGAGAGCTGTCCGAGGAGGCGCTGCGCGACGCGGTGCTCAAGGTGCATGTGGACTGCCTCCTCGTCGGCGACCGGCAACGCACGGAAACGCAACGGTCGGAGCCGGCTCCGCCTGCGCCACGTCCAGCGGTCGGACGGAGGATACGGGCGCTCGTCATGGCCAGGCTCCATGCCGTAGGGGATGCGGAGGCCGTCTAGGGTCTCCGCCCACGAGGCATCGATGCGGTGCCCCCCGTGGAGGTTCGCGTGGGCGGGAAGCGTGGCTGGGGAGCCGTCGAGTGGCGCGAGGTGCCAGAGCTTCCCGCCAGGTTCGGGCGCGAGCGGCGGGGCGTGAGAGAGTTCGAGGGCGACATCGAGGGCCTGGCGGAACGACTCCTCGCTGAACTCCATCAGGGCCTCGGCGTCCGCACGCAGCTTGTCGTTGGCGACCTTCGTGCGTTGGAGCTGCTCCTGGCTGGCGGGGGCATCGCCGAGGTCGGCCTTCATGCGCTCGACCGAGGGAGGTGCGAGCAGCTCGTCGGCGACCGTTGGCTCGTCCTCCTCGGACGGTTTCGGGGCGAAGAGCGCGAGCTGGTCGATCTCTTTCGCGAGGGCGGCCGCCCGACGGCGCGAGACTCCCTTGCGCAGGACGACTTCCGTGCGCCCCACCAACACGTCACCGAGTGATCCGAGCTCTTGGCGGATCTTCTCGATCTTGCGCACGAGGGCCTCCAGCACCTCGTCCTCGGGTCGCTGCTCCAGCACGAAGTAGTGGCAGCGCACCTTCGCGGCGGGCTGCCCCTTGCGATCGATGCGGCCGTTGCGCTGCTCGATGCGGGAGGGGTTCCAGGGCAGGTCGAAGTGGAAGAGGTCGGTGCAGTGTGACTGGAGGTTGATGCCCTCGCGCGCGGCGTCGGTGCAGACCAGGATGCGCACCGGCTCGGTGGCGGGATCGGCGTTGAAGCGGCGCTTGAGCGCGTCGCGTTCCTCGCTGTTTCCGGGCTGCCCGTCGAGGGTCGCGATGCGCAGGTGGAACGGGGTCCCGTCGCGCACGTCGCGGAAGGCGAGCGCGAGCTGCTCACCGAGGTAGCGCTGGGTATCGACGTACTCGGTGAAGATGATCAGCCGGCGGTGGCTCCATGCGGGGGCAGGGCCGGGCGAGAGAAGCTCCCGACGGATCCACGCCGTCAGCTCCCGCACCCGCGCGTCGGGGCGGTGCTCGTGCGCCCGGGCGAGCCGCATGAGCTCGTCAAGCAGCGCCGAGGCACGCCGGGGATCGGCGGCCGTCGGGACCTGCGCCGAGGCCGCAGCGACCGCGGCGCTCATGCCCTCCTCGATCGCCTCCGGCTCGTCGCTCGCGCGCTCGTCGTCGGGCCCGGGGGCTTCGACGAGCAGCGGCGTGATGGCCGCCTTCGCGGCCCGCCGCTCGAGGCCCGCACGGTGCGCCTCAAGCGTCCGCCGGAAGGCGCGGATGGAGGAGAGCAGCCGCTTACGGAGAGTGGTCATCGACAGGAAGGTCAGCTGCTGGACCTCTTTGGACTCGTGCGCGGCGGCGTCCTCACGAAGGGTGCAGTAGTCGTCGAGGAGCGTCGCGAGCACGAGGTCGGGGTCGTCGTCGGGTAGCCCACGAATCGCGAGGCGCACCACCTCACGTTCCGGGAACTCTACGCCGACGCGCCGCAGCTCGGACTTGAGACGCCGCACCATGACGGTCTTTCGCACCGCCGGGTCGATCGGCAAGCCCCGCAGGAAGCGGGACGGATCGAGGATCTCCATCAGCGCCGAGAAGCTGTTCGAGTGCCCGTTGTGCGGCGTGGCCGAGAGGAAGATGCGGTGCTCGAAGAGCGGCGCGAGGTCACGCAGCGTGCGGGTGAACGCAGAGTCGTGCGCCGTGCGCCCGCCGCTCGCGGGTGCGGCATGGTGGGCCTCGTCGAGGACGAGCATCGACCCGGCGGGGTCTTCGCGCAGTAGCTCACGTAGCGGCGCCGTGTAGTGCGGGTCACGCAGAAGGGCGTGGGAGATGATGAAGCGCGGGTGCGTCTTCCATGGGTTGAACTGCCAGCCGCGCTCGCGGCGTCGGGCGCGGAGGTACTCGCGGTCGATCACGACGAAGGTGAGGCCGAAGCGGGTATCGAGCTCGTCCCGCCACTGGGTGAGCACCGAGGCCGGCGCGGCGACGACGACGCGGCGCACGCGTTGCCGGAGCATGAGCTCGCGGACGATGAGCGCGGCCTCGATGGTCTTGCCGAGGCCCACGTCGTCGGCGATGAATAGCCGCACACGGGGCTGGGCGAGGGCCTTGTAGAGCGGCTCGAACTGGTAGCTCTCGACAGAGATGCCCGCGCGGAAGGGCGCCTGCACCCGGGTCAGATCGGCGGCGCTGAGGGCGTTCCAGCGGACGCTGTAGTACCAGGCGGCGAAGCGGGCGGGCGGGTCGAATCGCTCGACGCGGGAGAGGATGCCGTCACGGTTGGAGAGCACGCGGGCGTCTGGCTCGGCCTCCCACAGCACCTCGCTGCGCTCGCCCGCGCTGTCGTCCTCGATGCAGGCGAGAGTGACCAGGTGCTGGTCGTTCGGCCGCTCGGGCTTCGGGGCGGCGACGTCCTCGACGACGTGACGCCGCGAGCGAACCCGAACCATCTCCCCTACTGCCGGGATCGTGAATGTCGCCATCGGGGAATCGCTCCGTCAGGGCTCGTGCCGCTCCATATGGCCGCGGTTCACAAGGGTGTCGAACAGGGTGGTGAGCTGGTCCGCAAGCCGGGCATCGTCGAGCACCAGGCCGACCTCGATGTTGCGCTCCTGGGCGGCGGTGGAGAAGTTGGCCGAGGTCACCAACAGCCGACGATGGTCCACGACGACGCACTTCGCATGGACGCTGAAGCGACGGACCATCGCCTCCTCGACGTACGCGCTCGATGGTCGGTAGAACTCGATGCGCTGACGGACCGCCGGACCGAAGAGGGCGCGGAGCTTCTCGTCGTGGACCTGGAGCGCGTCGGCGACGGAGGGCAGCCCTTCGGTGAAGACGTGCGCGAAGCACCGCAACCGCAGGCCTTGGTGCCGATGGATCGCCTGGACCAGCGCGTCGAAGTGGACGCCCGGGTGGAGGTTGTACCCGCACATCAGCACCGAGCGCGTCGCGGCCAGGAACATCTCCTCGAGCACCCGCGCCGAGTCGCGGTTCTCCGCGGAGTGGGCCTCGGGGCCCGTCCAGACGACCTCGATGTCGTCGCGCGCGTGCTCGACCCGCCCCCGCTCTTCGGCGAGCGCGCCCACGAGATGGGCAGCCTGCGCGGCGCTCCATCCGCCGCGATGGAGGGAGGTGAGCCAGGCCACTGCCGCGTCCACCGCGGTCGCCGGGAAGCCCCGCTGCTGGAGCACGAAGCGGGGGCTCTGGAGGGAGACCACCCCCGCCTCGAGCATCCGCGCGATCTCGGCGAGGTTCTTGGCGACCAGTGCGGGCGGCGCGGCGGCGGGGTTCACCAGCCCTCGAAGAAGGCGACGTCGCGATGCACCACGGTGGGCACCACCGTCGCGCGGTCGAGCCAGGTGTTCTGCCGCTCGCAGGACGACTCCGAGATGAGGAGGCATCCGTGGCAGGCGGCGCCCTGCAGCGTCAGTTCCCCGGAGGCGTTGTTGGGGTCGTGGCCGGCGCAGACGGGGTCGTTGGAGCAGAGCCGCCCGATTTCCATCGCCTCCTGCAGGTGGCGCTCGAGGCTCCGCCCCGTGGCGACGAGGCCTCCGAGCGTGCCCTCGGCGTCGGGGCTCGCCGTGTAGAGCAGGATGCCGAAGCGGTCAGCGGTCGTGTAGATGCGCTCGCGAATGGCGCTCGAGGGATAGCCGCACTCAAGCGCCATCGCCGTGATGAGCAGGTGCGAGAGGGAGTGCAGCAGCACGTACGGCATCCCGAGGAAGGGGGCCTTCGGGTTGCCGCGCTCCGTGCGCCACTTCTCGAAGCCCTGAAAGAACTGGTCGTTGCGCGCCTTCACTGGGAGCAGGCGCGTCCAGTCGAGGACGCGCCCCGGGTCGAGCGAGAAGAACAGCCCCTCCCCGTGATTCTCGACCGCCGGAACCCACTGCTTATGGCCTGCCAGCGAGGCCTGGGAGGGGTTGAGATCGAGGCTGCCGTCGGGCGAGGTGAGCGGCGCCTCGAAGCGGGTGAAGCCGACCAGCGCGCGCACCTCGCGAAGGCGGTGGGCCAACACGACGCGGTCGATGAACGGCCGCGTGCCATGACCCCTGCGACGGGGCGGGTCGATCGACTCGGCGAAGAAGACGCTCCCCATCTCGTCGAGGCCCGTGAACCCATCGACCGCGAGGAAGGCGTCGAGCTCGGCGAGCTTCGGACCGCCGCTCTTCTTCTCGCTGACGGCCTTCACTTCCGTCTCTTCGGCGAGCCGCTTCAGGCACTCGGCGGCGACCTCGTCGTCGGTGTACGGGGCGAGCGCGGCCTTGTTGTTGGGGTTCTTGCGGGCCGACTTCACGTCGGACGCCTCGGTCACCCCGGCGAATGTCGTCTCCCAGTAGGCGTCGATCATCTTCCGCAGCTCGCTCTTCGACACGTCGGGCGAGGGCAGCGTGATGGCGCTGAGGGCTGCAGGGAACCACGCGTTGGTGGCCGAGCGGACCAACGGCCGGGAGACCGTCCTCTGCCCCTCGGTCTTGCACTCGACCTCCGCGTAGTTGCCCTTCCAGGTCTCGCGCCCGCGGCACCACCCGAGGGCGCCGGGCTTGCCCATCCTCTGGTTGAACTCCGTCGCCCGAACCAACGACTGCTCGGTCTCGCAGAGCACGCAGACGACAAAGAGCTCGGCGAGATCACCGCTCGTGCCCCGCTCCTCCAGCCGCAACGACTTGGGGATGTCGCATCGCGGCTTGTTGGGGTGGGCGAACCCCTGCCAGTCGATGTCCTCGACGTGGCCGTGGATGCACGCGCGCACGAAGCGGACCGGCACGACCTTCTTCGGCTTGCCGTCGTCGCCCTTCGCCCGTTCGGCGCTGCGGGGGGTCTCCACCACCAGCTTCCCCTTCGTCAACGCCCGACGATGCACGAGGATGCGCGAGCGCCGGGTGCGGTCCGTGCGCACGGGATCCACGTAGTCGCGGGTGACGAACCACTCCGGGAACTCCCAGGCCCGGATGCCGTTCAACGACGGGACGCCGTCCTTGTCCTCCGCGGGCGCCGGGTGGAAGAGCCGCACGGGATCGGTCGCGCCCAGGTTGCTGGTGACGTATCCCCGGAGGCGATCGTCCTTCACCTCTTCCCACTGCGGCCCGTACTCCCGTCGGCTGAGCGGATTGCCCCAGTGGTCGAGACCCGCGATCATCACCGAGGTGTCGGGGAGGTCGAAGAGGGCGCCGGGGCCCGCGCCCAGCATGGCGCTGCTCATCCGCAGCTCGCCCTCCTTGCGCTCGGAGGGCTTCTTCTTGGCGGTGCTCACGGCCCTACTCCTCATCCCCGCTGGGCGACAGCGTCTTGACCCACACGTTGGCCTTCGCCTCGACGTCGCGCAGCGATCGCCGTGCCCGGAACTTCTCGAACTCCGGCGCGACCTCGTCGAGCGGCGAGTGCAGCAGGGACTTCGCCTTGGCACCGTCGGGCTCCCACCCGTACTGAAGCTCGGCGTGCGCCTTGTACTGAGCGACGACGCTCATCCACGAGTCGAGAATGTCCTTCGCGCGTGCGCCGGCCCGGGGGACGACCTGGGTCGCGACGTGGCACCGCTCGCGGGCGTCGAGCGTGGCCGCCACCCGGTCGAGCTCCGTCCGCAGCGCCTTCACCTGGCCCACGGCTCGCGCGGGCGTGAGCGCGTCCCAGCCGTGGCGCGCGAGCGCGATCGTGACGCCAGCGAGGCCGCGATCCATCGCGCGGGGCGAGAACGGCGTCACGCTTGTCGCCTCTACCGCCCGGTAGAAGGCCTCGTGGAAGATCTCGAAGCGCTCGTAGTGGGAGCGATCGCGAGGGCGATGGATGTTGAGCAGGGTGACGACGAGCCCGGGGCGCTTCGGGTCGCGCCCCACGCGACTGGTCGCCTGGATGTACTCCGCCGCGGCCTTGGGCTGGCCGTAGACGACCATCAGGCCGAGTCGGGTGATGTCGAGGCCGACGGAGATCATGTTGGTCGCGAGGGCGACGTCGATGGGCTTCAGGTCGCCGCCCGTGGGCACGAAATCGTGGTCGAGGGCGAGAGCCGCCTTCGTCTGCGAGACCTTCACCGTTGAGACCCGGGAGGTGAGCTCCTCGACGTCGTAGTTGAGCACGCGGTCGGCGAAGTGCTGCGGGTCGTCCTTGATGCGCGTGTGCTGGCTGTAGTCGCGCGCCCGGGACACCACCTCGTCCTCGACGATGCGGCGGGCGTTGCCGAGCTCCTTCAGGCTGTTGAAGTACCCCAGCAGGGTCATGTACGGGTCGGCCGGGTTGTCCGGCCGAGGACCGCCGTTCGCGTCCCAGTGCTTCTTCGACGCGGAGAGCAGCGCGAGGAACACCCGGAGCATCACGACCTTGTGCGATCGTCCCTGCGCCGCCACGCCGAGGTAGCGCCGCGCCGTGTGGGGATCGATCACGGTGCGGGCGAAGAAGAGCGAGCGCCGGTCGGGCATCGGAGGCGGGAACACCGCGGTGTCCTCGCGGCAGAAGAGGGCCCGGGTCTGCGCCACGGCGCGGCGGACGGTCGCGGTTGAGGCGATCAGCTTCGGCCGGACGTCGTTGCGCTCCATGAGGGCGTCGATGGCGCTCTCGTAGAGCCCGACCATCGTGCCGAGGGGGCCCGAGATGAGGTGGAGTTCGTCCTGGATCACCAGGTCCGGCGGGGGCACCGCGACCTTGTCACCGTACCGGTCCTTGTCGCTCGGCCCCCAGTAACCTTCGGCCGAGGCGTGGGTGACCTTCCCCAGGATCGCGCCGCTCGCGCCGACCCACGGAAGGTTCGCGAACTTGTCCACTGTTGCGATCACGAAGGCCGGCACTCGGCGGTAGACCTCCTCGTCGGTCAGGCAGACCGGCAGGCAGCCCGGACCGAGTCGGCGCGCGCCTCCCTCCAGTGAGAACGGGCACGGTCCGCCGCGGGACTGTGCTCCCTTGCGGACGCAGCGCAGCAGCAGGCGCGCACCTGACGATCCGGCGCCGGAGATGTCGAAGGGCTCTGCCCCGTTCGCGCGCTCGAGCGGGCACTGACACCACGGGCAGCGCTCGACAGGAACGGGTCGCTCTCCGCCGCCGCTCTTGAACTGCCGCACGCGGTCGGCGGCCGACCCGGGGGCCGGGTTCTTGGGGTCGCCGATGCGACCAGGGGTCGCGGAGTTACCCACCCAGAGGCCGATCTCGAAGGGCCACTCCCCCCACGTTTCGGGATGGAGTCGGCGCTCGAGTTCCATCGCGCAGATGAGCGTCGTCGCGCGCTCGAGCTGGTCGAGCGTGAGGAGCCGGAGGGTGTAGCGCATGAGCACGCCGACGCCGCCGCCCGCTCGCCCCGCGTGGCGGCGCCGCCGGAGGAACAGTGAGAACGCGGCGAGCCCGAGGTACGCCTCGGTCTTGCCGCCGCCGGTCGGGAAGTAGAGCAGGTCCACCCGCCGGCGGTCGGCGTGGGTCGGATCCACCATGCCGACCAGATTGAGGAGGACGAACGCCAGCTGGAACGGCCGCCAGGTCGGAGACCGCCCCGTCGTCGCCCCCGGATCGGCGTAGGACGCGTCGCGCTGCCGCATGGCCACCGCGATCGCCCGGTTCATCGCGGTGAAGCACTGGAACACCGTGGGATCTCCGAGCGCGGCGATGCCGCGTTCGAGCCGCTCGCTCGAGCGGCGGGCGTCGTCGCAGAGGGTACGGGCGACCTCCGCCCGCTCCCGCGAGAGCCCGGTCGTGGACGTCGCGTCGATGAACTTCCGCCAGGCGCTCACGAGCGGTGCGAGGGACGCCTGGACCGCGGCGGCGTCGGTCGCCTCCCCGAGGCGATCGAGATGAAGCGTGCTCTCAGCGAGGGTCAGCTCCGTCGCGCCCACGGCCTCGACGCGGTGGACGAAGGCCGAGGGGATCCAGGTCGTCTCGACGCGGGTGCACTCCGCGCGGTCGGGCGTCGCAACGGGAGAGATCCCGTGCCCGACGGCGTACTCGTGGAGGTCTCGGTACTGCAGATCGGCGACGCGTTCGTCGGAGTCCTGGCGCTCGTGGCCGTGGACGTCCGGCCGCTCGATGAAGCGGGTGTCGCAGTCGATCTGGAGATGCACCTGGAACGCGTACGACTCGTCCCGTCGCTCGCTCGGGTCGTCGGCGGCCAGCACGGCCACCCGACGGTTGACGAGGAACACCGAGAGCGCCCGTGCCCCGGGCTCGACCAGCGACCTGCCGTCGATGGACGGCACCTCCCGATCGACGACGTGCAGCTCAAGGCCGCGGCTGTTGGGAACCGGGTGGACCTGACTGTCCGTAGGTCGGACAGCGAGGATCTCGCGGTGCGGGGAGCGGACCCAGATCACGCGCTTCTTCTGCGGGTCCTCCGGGTCGTCGGTGCGGGCGTAGTCCCCCCAGCACACGGTCACGTTGAGGAACTCGGTGTCCCCGGGGACCAGCACGCTCAGCCCGACGGACGACGGGAAGAATCTCCGCGTGGGGGTCTGCTTCTCGCCGTCCGCGTCGCCGGAGCCCTGGTCATCGGTATCGACGCCGCCGTCTAGATCGTCGGGCGCGGCCTCATCGTCCATCCGCTGCTCGAAGGCCGCGCCGGCGGGAACGATGAAGCCGGTCAGGTACCAGCGCGAGGGCGGTCGGTTGAGCTGCTCGCGGTCGAGCGGCGAGCCCGGTCGAGGTCCAACCAGATCGATGTCGAGGGCCTCGACCAGCGTGTCACGAACGTCCCCAGCGTCGGTCATCGGCGGGACAGCATCACGCGCGCGCTCGGGGTGTCAACGCGAACGGGGACGTCGTGAGGAAGGAGGTGGCGCCAGCGCTGTGCGCGGCGCGCGGCGCGCTCGAGGAACCCCTGAAAAACTCGTTGGCGTCGGCGCGGTGCGCGGGCCGCGGTCGATGGCAGTCTCTCTGGCCGCCCACGGATACTCGGGTCCAAGCTTTGGGGAAGGCGCCCCGCATCGGTGGGGTTGCAGTACCGGCGGCGTGGTGGCCCGCGGACCTGTGTAGAAGCGCCAGAGACTCCGCCCTGATGCGACAGTCGATGTGGATCGCCCGCCATGGCCCTGCCTCCACACGCAGCGCGCGTCGCAGTCGCGCAGCTCGCGATCCATCCCGCGGCGATGCTGGACCGCCGATCGCTCCTCGAAGATCCACTCGGCGGGGCGGGCGGCGACCTGCTGGCGTTCGACGATGGGCTGCGCGATCGCCTGGGAGAGCGGCTGCCAAAACTGCGTGCAAGGATCCGCGAGGCCTACTGCGCCCAATGGCGGCTGAAGGTCGGAGCCATCCCCTCCTTGTCGGCGTCGCGGAGCCACGGGGCCAGGCGCCGCGGCCTCGATCTCGTCGGGGCTGTGTCGCGCGTGCAGCGCCGCCCAGAGCGCGGGCCAGGGGGCACCGAACTGAGCGACCAGCTCGTGGGCCACCTGGCGCAGCGCCTGGGGCTTGATCGACAGCGGCTGGAGCAGGTGGCGGCAATCGACGCTGCGCCCGGCGAAGGGCATCCGCGGGTGGGTGACCTCGTCGTCCTTGCCGCGCGCGAAGAAGATCGTCTCGGGGCCGAGGCGCACCTCCATCTCGCCGCCGCACCCTGAGGGATCCCCTCATATTTCGCCTGGATTCCAGGCACTTTCCCTGCGGACATTCACCAGGCTGTCGATGAACTGCCACTCCTGGCGGCCGAAAACGCTAGATTCTCGGCAGAAAATGAGGGGATCCCTCAGCGCCGCACCAGCGGCTCGGCACCGAGTACGAGGCCCCTTGGAGCATGAGGCTGGCGTGGTGGCGCAGCGTCACCAGCCGCACCTCCGCAGGGTCGAAGCCGTCGGCGGGCAACGGGCGCAGCGCGCGTCGCTCGTGCTCCCAGGCGGCGACGTCCTCGGCGCGGCGGCGGAAGGCCTCGTCGATGCGCCGCTGGAGGGCGGCGGAGATCGCCCCGAGGTTGTCGCCGCTGGGCAGGGGCACCATGTGCTGCAGCCGCAGGTTACCGCCGCGGCGCTCGACCGAGCCCTTGTCGTGCCCCTCGCCGGGCCGGCCGCGACGTTGGCCGACAGGAACCAGGTGATGTCCTGATGGGCGCAGAGCATCGTGAAGTCGCGCCGCGAGTGCAGCAGGCGCATGAGGAACATCCACGACTTGGTGCGCACACCGGCGAGCTCGATCCAGACCTCGAAGAAGTCCACCCGGGCGAGCTAGCCGAGCGGATCCACGAGGGGCACGGTGACCTCCCTCTCGCCGCGACGCAGGCCGGCGACGAGGCGACGCACGGTGCGGGCGCTGGCCTCGTGATCCTCGGCCGCCTCCCGGGGGGTCAGCCCCGCGATGCGGCCCATGTGGCGTTGGTCTTCGTGGTGCCTGTGGGCCGACCGCAACGTCACGTCCTGTGCTCCCGACCCGTTGAGCAACCAAGCGCGCCTACTCACGGAGCCCGACCGGGGTTGGTTGTTGCGGTGACCGAGCCGCTTGGCGAGGGCGAGCGCGCGGGGTTGAGGGCGGGGATCACGATGCCCTCATTGGGGCCCACCTGCACTTCCTGACGCGGGGTAGGACGTCCGTCCGCGCAGCGACCTCATCGCCCACTCGCCCAACCTCACCCTGCCCGGGGCCGACGCCTATGACGCGGAAGCCGCTTCGGCGGGTGAAGCCATATTGCGCGTGGTCGTATTGAAGCCTGAAGCCTTACCGCCTGTCACGGCCTCAGTCTCCTCCTCGCGCGTTCCGAAAGATGAGGATGAACTCTCCTGGAGTTCTTCCGTTGATTCCAGAGTTTCCGAACCTCCGGAATTCGCGCGCGCGAGGAGTCGAAGCCCTACCGAAGCCGCTTTGAGGCCGCTTTGAGGCCGCTTTGAGGCCGCTTTGAGGCTGCTTTGAGGCTGCTTTGAGACCGCTTTGAAGCCATCGGGTGAAGCCATATGCTCCGACTCCGACGCCAGCACGGAGGGGCGATCCGACCTCGCCAGACCCTGACGCTTCGCGTCACGGCGGTTCTTCTGGGCCAGGCAGCGGAGCCGCATACGGCGCTCCTCGGGCGTCTCACCGGGAATGATGGGGGCGGCCAGACGACGGTCCATTGGTGAGATAGCCGGGTGGACGTAGTCTTCGGACCGGGGCAACCCGGAGCGCAGGGGGGGCCCGGGGGGCGGTGGCAGCTCAGCCATCGAGTAGGTGCCCGTGTCGCCTAGGACGGTACCCTGCGACAACAGTAGAGCAGTGCCCTCGGCCTGGCGCTCCTGGAAGTCAGAGACCGACAGCGCCCGCTCGTTACGGACCACAAAGGTGTGCTCAACGAGTTCGCGCAGGGCGTCGGTGACAGTAGCGGGCGGCAAACGTGTGCGGAACGCGATGGACTCTTCGAGGGATACGCCGTGGGTTGCGTAGAAGGCGCCGCTCGCGTCGAGTTCGGGGAGGAGGAGGAGGTAGACGAGTCGGGCGTCATTCGTGCGGTACGTGAAACTGAGGTCGTCGTAGGGGAAGTAGTGGAGTACGACGGCGCGGCTCATGGCGTCCCCCCCCCCGCGATCAGCTTGCGGAGCCAGGCGTTGCGCCGGAGCGCAGCACGCCGTTCGACGACGACAAAGTCCCCCGGTCTGATTGCTATCCTTTCCATCGAGCTCCTGACTTTTTGTAGGTTGATCTTGTTGATCTGGCAGCCGGGCGGGTGCGCTACGCGCGTAGTGTAGCCCCCGGGGACCGAAACGGCTACCGCCACGGAGACAGGATATGTCCAGCCGTCAGGCCGTCGATTGGCGCCCGCCCGAGATCCCCCTCGACTATCGCACCTACCCACGGTCGGCAGGCACCACTCAAGGTGGGACGCCTGCTCAACCCCACGCAGCATGACCAGCGAGGAGCGATGGAGAGCCTGGTTGAGCACCCCGCGCTGCTCGCTCCGCCCCTCCCAGGCTTCGCGGACGATGGTCTTCATCTCGTGGTTGGCAAGCGCTTCCGTCGTGCCCCTCTTGATCAGCCCTGCGTGCCCCGCCAGTTCATCGACAACCATCGTCCGACCCATCTGCCGACGCTGTGACTAGCGCATCTTCCCCCGATCGCTGGTCGGCCTGCCAGCTCCTCCGCGCGGCGCTCGACCAGCACGGCAACAAACGTCCCTTCCCGCCGGCGGTCACCGACGTCGGCGCAGGCAACCGCCCATCAGGCGACGCCCAACGCCAGTTGCTGGGCGAGCTCGTGTCGCCGACGGTGTGCCGACGCGGTGTCGCCTGCTAGGACGACGTCCCTGAGCGCGCGCAGCGAGACCGGTCGCAAGACGACCGACGCGCGCCCCCACCCCTCAAGGGGCCCGCGGATCTCGATCCTCGCATCGCGAGCGGCCACGTTCGCCGTCGGGTACAGGATCGTCGCGGTCGCCCCCACGCCTTGGCTGAGGGCGTAGGTCGTGAGCTGGTAGAGCATCTCGCGCGGCAGCGTCCGCTCCCAGAGGTCTCGGTACTTCGCGTCCAGGAGCGCGACGATGCGGTCGCCGACACGGATGGCGAAGTCTGGGCGGGGTGTCGGAGCCGCGCGCCGGCGCGGGTTGGCGTCGGGCGCGTAGCGCAGCAGGTCCCGCAGCGAGTGCTCGTCCACCACCTCGTAGCCGGCCAGATTCTCGCCGAGAAAGCGCGACAGGAGCGCCTGGAAGAATCGGTTCATGTCGAACAAGAACCCGGGCAGGATCACGCCCTGGCGGTCCTCGTCGAGCGAGAGTAGGTGCCCCTCGAACAGCGCCTCTACGAGCCGCAACGCGGGTTCGCAAACCCGCGTCAGTCGATCGAGACCGCGGATCGCCTCGGTGATTGCGCGGCCGTGAAGGTCGGTGGCGGAGACGCTCTCGCCGATCTGCGCGGCGAGGCGGAGCAGGCGCAGGCGCAGCGTCGGCGCTGCCGCGAGGCTCGCGGCGTGGCGGAGTCCCCCCAGGAGGACCCGGTGAAGCGCCCAGTCCTCGCTCCGTACGTGGTGCTCGCACGGGAGAGCCGCCGGCACGATCGTACGCGCCGCGAGCGCGCTCATGTCGATGCGGCCCCGCGGGCTAGTGAGGTCCTCACGCAGCGGCCGGTACCTACGCGGGAGGCCGCGCCGCAGCAGCCCCTCCACTTCGTCGTGGAGCATCTCGATCATCAGATCCTGGAAGAGAGCGCCATGCGTCTCGAAGCGCGCGTCCGCGCCGCGTGCGATGTGGCGGAGACCGTACGCGTACGGGAACAGCGCAAGCAGCGTCTCCGCCTCGAGCTTCGGCGTGATCGTGACGGTGAGATCGCCCAAGCGGACCCGGCCAACGAAGGACGAGGAGCGCACCTCGATGCCTTGGCGAAGCTCGCGCACGTCCAGCATCCGCCGGGCGCGAAGTAGCTCGGCCAACTCGACCCCGGCGTCGTCGAGCGTGTGCCCCCGGAGCGGGTCGGCCGTCGCCTTCCCCGGCGACCGCGTCTCCCACTCGCGCAGGAGCACATGGGCACCCGTCATGCGTCTCCCTCGCTGTCGTCGGACTCCTCGGACTCCTGCGCGTCATCGTGCGCGAGGGCCTGGGGCGACGTGGTGATCTCCGGGCACGGCTGGAGCAGCGCGCGGACCAGGTCGTCGAAACGCGCGGGCGAGAAGAGCGTGTCATCGATGCGCTGCCGGTCGCGAAGCACGAGCGTCGCGCCGAGAATGCGCTCGAGCGCGGCGTAGTCCTCGTAGCAGTACTCCTCCAGCAACGGGACGATGTCGTCCCGCAGCACCTGGGCGAGGTGCGCAAGGTCCGCGACGGGGCGCTGGCCGTGCAGCAGGTAGGCGTGGCCGACCTGCAGGTTGCGCGCGTCGCGCCCGGCGTGACGCAGGATGCGCCCGTTGAGCGCGTCGAGCCACGGCCCGAGGGGAATGCCCGCGACCACGGCGTCGCGCAGCACGGAGGCGTCCGGCATGCACTCCACGAAGCCGAAGCGCCGGCGGAGCGCCGTGTCGAGCAGGGCGATCGAGCGGTCGGCGGTGTTCATCGTGCCGATCACGCACACATTCGGCGGGACCGCGAAGCGCTCGCCGCTGAGCGGGAGCACGACCGCGACGCCCCGGCGCCCCTTCTCCAGCACCAGCAGGAGCTCGCCGAAGATGCGCGGGATGTCGCCGCGGTTGATCTCGTCGATAAGGAGGTAGAAGGGCTTGGCAGGGTGCGCGCGCGCGCGGGAGCAGAGCTGCTTGAAGACGCCGTCCCGCAGTTGAAAGCCTAGGGCGCCGTCGCTCGACCGTGGGCGGTAGCCCTCCAGGAAGTCCTCGTAGCCGTAGCCGGGATGGAAGCAACAGGTCTCGATCACGCCGGCTTCGGTCGGCCCCCCAACGACCACGCGTCGCTGCTCGTCGGTGAGCCGCTCGAAGGGCAGGGCGAACCACTCGCGCGAGGCGAGCTCCCGCGCGGCCGCTTCCGCGTGGTGGGTCTTCCCGGTGCCCGGCGGGCCGTACAGGATCACCTGGCCCTTCCGGGCGAGCACCGATTGAACGCGCGCGGTCGTCGGCCCCAGCGGCGGCAGGTTCGCGGGAGAGGTCGAGCCCGGGAGGGGTGGCAGCGGTGCTGTGCCCGCCCGACGCGCGCAGAGCCGACGCTCGATGGCCAGCAGGTTCGCGGGCCACTTCTTCAACTCGGTCAGGGTCGTGCGCAGACCCTCCGTTTCGGGAAATCTCCACTCGCCCACGTCGAGCCACTCGACCGCGCGGTGGTGGGCGAAAGACGCGCTCGCGTCGAACGTGTAGTCGCCGGTAACCCGTCCGATCGCGACGTTGGTCTCGCCGTCCGCCGCCACGATCAGGTCGCCCGGCAGCACGTCGTGAACGAGTCGGAAGAGGTAGTTCGCCACGCGCCCGGCGCTCGCCGGGCGCGCCTTCCACTGCGTCTCGACGCGTCCCCGGAGCGCCTCGCGGGCCTCCTGCGTGCGCTCGAGCAGGGATTGGTCGCCGAGTTCCGACCAGCCAACGGCCGCGCGACCGCGGTCCCGCATCGTGGGCCACTCACCGCGGGGCGACGCGTCGCTGCCCGTGCCGATGCGCCAGTACCGGTGCGGCGCGCCGTGCGCCGTGTTGAGCGCCGTCGCAAGGCTCGTGACCGGGACGCCGAGCTCCCGGGCCGCCGCGACGAAGCCCTCGGCGGCCACGTAGCGCCCCGCGCGTGCTGGGGGCGTCAGGAGCATCTTGATCAGGTGGAACCGCTGGTAGATCGGCGCGTGGTAGTCGTCGAGCACCGACGGCGCGAGGAGGCTGAAGTACTTGTGGCCCCACGCGAGCTCGGCGACGTCGGGCGCGGCGCTCTCCATGCTCGTCTGCAGGGCGTCGTACGCGACGGGCCCGGCGTCGGGCGCGAGCGCGTCGAGAACCGCCGCCCCCGCGACCAGCTGGTCGCGGTGCTTGCGCGCCATCGTGACGGCCTCGTCGATCGAGAGTTCCCGTTGCGCCGTCGGGTGCCCGGTCATCCACGCGCCGGTCTCGCGGCGGCGGTAGAGGCCGAACTTCAGCGCGCTGCCGCCTGCGATGCTGCCGAAGATCGCGGGCATCTCCGCGTCGTTTTTGAACTCCAGCCAGTAGACGAGACTCGCGAGGTTGCTCGTGTTGTGGAGCGTCTCGAGCAGCGTAGGGCCGTCGAGCGCACGCAGCACTTCGGGGCCGAAGCGCGCGCGGAAGGTTGCGTAGTAGCGGTCCAGTTCGGCCTTCGGCCGGAGCCGGTCCTCGGCGGTCAGTTTCTCGATGGCGGACTTGAGCTCGCGCGCGATGACTGGATCGAGGGACATGCTCGCATCGTAGAGCGGGTCGGGAGCGCTGGAGTGCCGAACCACGCGTCGCTGGCGGGAGGGTCGTCGAACCCCGGGGCATGGGCGGGGAGTCGGCTCGCGGCGACCGCGCGTCCCCACGGCCCGGTCGGTCACTCCACGGCGCCTGCCGAAGGCGTACGCTGCCTCGTGGACGCCACCGCCCCCGTCATCGTGATTGCCGCGTCGGCGGGCGGGCTCGCGCCGCTCAAGGAGATCGTCGGCGCGCTGCCGCCCGGAACGCCCGCGGCGGTGTTCGTCCTGCTCCACGTCTCGGCCGAGAGGCCGAGTGTCCTGCCGGAGATCCTCGACCGCCTGGGCACGCTGCCGGCGGCGCACGTCGTGGACGGCGAGGCCATCGCGTCGGGGCGGGTCTACGTGGCGCCCCCCGGCGACCGGCACGTCGTGGTCGAGCGCGGCGTCGTGCGCCTCGTGGAAGGCCCCAAGGAGCGGCACGCGCGCCCCGCCGCGGACGTGCTCTTCCGCTCCGCGGCGGCGGCCTACGGCGCGCGCGTGATCGGCGTCGTGCTCAGCGGCATGGACGGCGACGGCGCCGCGGGCCTCGCGCACGTCAAGGACGCTGGGGGCGTCACCGTCGTGCAGGCTCCGGCGGACGCCACGTTCCCAGGCATGCCCGAGAGTGCGCTCGCGGCGAGCCGCCTTGACTACTGCCTCCCTGCGGAGGACATCGGCCCCCTCCTCGCGCGGCTCGTCCGCGCGACGTGGGAGCCCCCTCGCGAAGTGGCCTGAACGACGGCCCGCACCCTCGCGTGTCCGCGAGAGGGCAGCCGGGGCGCGCGGCACCCTCGTTGGCGCCCAGGTGTCTCATGCCGCCGGCAGCCGGGGCAGCTCGATCGAGAAGACGCAGCCCTTGCCGGGCAGGTCGTGCGCGACGACGTTGCCGCCCATGGCCTCAACGCCCTTGCGGCTGATGGAGAGCCCGAGGCCCAGTCCCGTCTGATTGGCGCTCCGCTACTCGAAGGGACGGAACAGGCCCTCGGCCTTGCCCGGCGGTAGGCCGCCGCACTCGTCCTCCACCTCGATCAGAACGCGGTCCCGGTTCGCGGTCGCGCGCAGCGTGACGAGGCTGCGGGCGGGTGAACTTGAACGCGTTCTGGGGCAGGTTGCTGATCGCGGCCGAGACGACCTGCTGATCGATCTGGACGTCGATGCCCGGCGCGACGGGAGCGACGGCCAAGCCGAGCCCGGCGACCTCCGCACCCATCGAGGCCTCGACCTCCGCCTCGGCGATGAGCCCGGAGACGGCGACGCGGCGCCGCTGCCCGAGGCCGGAATCGAGGCGCGCGCCGGTGAGCGAGTTGTTGATGAGGTCCTGCATCGCCCGCAGGCTGCGTGCAAGCACGGCACCCGTGCTCCCCCCGATCGCGACGGTCCCCCCGCGGAGCATGCTGAACGAGAGCGTCGCGGCGGCGAGACTGCGGCCCTCCGTGAAGCGGCGCGGGGCGCAGGTCCGCCGGCGCTGACGACGACGGCTAGAAGGTGAGCGCGAGTCCGGCCATCGCGCCGCCGCGCGTCGGCAGCAGCGACACCCCCGCGAGGCGGAGCGATGACCGCGCCTCGCCCGCGTCCCAGAACTGCTGCGCCGTCTCGATCGGCGACGGGACCGTCAGCGTGTAGACGCCGAGCGCGACCATGATCACGCCGCCGAAGCCGGTCAGCCCCTCCGACGACGAGAAGCCGCGCAGCGGCTCGTCCCGCAACGCGTACAGCACGGTGCCGACGCCGACGAGGGCGGTTCCCAGCCCGACGGAGAGCCACCCCGCGGTCCTCCGCCCACGGCGCACCAGGACGGCCGCCTCGTCGAGCGCCGCTCCGACCTGGGCGCGACGGGCGGCGACTGGAAATCCGGCGCTCGTCTCTCACGCCTCGTTCACGCGTGCGAACTGCGACGGCAGCGCTGCTCCGAGCGACCCGCCGAGCAGGAGGGCGCCACCGAACGTGACGGCGTACGAGCCCGGGTTCTCCGACCACGGTGGCGCGTCCGCGCGAGCGAGCATCCAGACGCCGATGCCCGTCACGAGCGCGCCGCCGCCCACGCCAACGGCGAGCCAGGTCAGCCGACGCTCCCGGGTCTCCGAAGCCAGGGACGCCATCAGCCGCTCGAGCGCGCGCTCGTCGGCGAGGCGCGCCGCGGCGTCGGCCGCGGACACGGGTGGTCGCACGGCCTGCCGGGTCGTGGAAGTCGGACCGGCCAGCGTCGCGTCGCCTGAGCTCTGCGCGCTGACCGCCGACGCCGTGAGGGACAGTGAGAGCGAGAACGACCGGGCGATGGACGAGGTCTTCATGCGCGGGCATCGTCGCACCGCGCGTGCCACCTGCGGTGGAGTGAAGCAGGCGGCCGCGAAGAGGCTGCGGAACAGCGAGGTCGAGGGAAGCACTCCGCTCGCGATGTGATGGCTGGTCCGCTCACCGCAGGGCGGCGATCAACTCAATCTCCGCGCGTGCGATTTGAGAGAGCGCCGTCCGCTGCGGCGTAACAGTGGGCGGGGCTGAGGTCGTTGGTGGCGCGCAGGTCGTCCTGCGTGTGCTGCCCTACGGCTTCTTGATCATCCACGGCACGAGGACGCCGCGGGATCGAGACGGTCGTCGTCTTGCTGCGGACGAACTTGCCGGCGCCGACGCGTTCTGGATCGACCCGGCGACGCACGAAGAACTGAGGGCCCTGCGCCTGACGGACCGGACCTACTTTTCTCGCCGAGGCGTGCAGTTGTGCCGCAACGCAGAGGACATGGTCGCGGTGGCCAAGTGCCCGGTGTCGTTGCTCACGGAACTCCGCCGCATCGCCGGGATCACTCGCTGAGGAAGACCGGCCGGTCATCTCAGGCGACGGCTGTGGTGGGCTGGTTACGGCAACCACACGCGCCTCCGACTTGGAGCCGGCGCGCTCCGGTGGTAACTAGGTCTCGGGCGTTCGATCGCGCCTGCCGTCCGCGCGAAGGCTTCTGGCCAGATCCTCAGAGTTTCGGCACGTCGTGCTGGTGCGATCTCCTCCGAGCGCGCTGCAACGATGCGGACAGTTGATGCAGCGGGCTCGCGAAAGGATCGACCATGAACCCTCTCGACGATCAGCCCATCGACCATTTCAAGAAGCAGGCGAAGCGGCTCGCTGCGGAAGCCAAGGTAAAGCCCGGGGTCGCCCGCGCTCGCGTGGCGGCGGTGTACCGCGACGCGGCGTCCCTCGGCGCCAATGTCGGGCTCATGCGGGCCCAACACGTTATCGCCGTGGAGAGCGGGTTCCGCGACTGGAACGCGCTCGTGCAGGCCCCACCGATCGAACAGCGCTTGGCGATCACTATGGCCGAGCACCCGGCGCTCACCGCGTTCGGCCTCGGCGTGTACGAGGACGGGGTGGGGTACTCCACCGAGCAGCGATTCGCGGCGCACGTCAGGGAACGGGCAGAACTGCGCTCGAGCACCACGTCTGTGACCCGCGTCGTTGAGTGGCTGCGGCGCAACGTCGCCCCCACGAAGGCGATGAGCACGAGGGGCACGAGCTACGGCTTCAAGCATCAGGCCGAGCGCGAGATCGGCTACATCACCAACGGCGCCTTCATCGCGGCGGGGATGATCGCTGGCTACCCGTACAAGCTCGGGGTAGACGCTCCCATCGTCTACTTCGGCTTCAACAATGGATCGCTGCGACGGATTGCGGAGCGCGCCCAGCATCCCACGAGGCTGCTCGACCGAGCACCCGCCATGGCCAGCACGACCCTGGGCGGTCGCGGCATCAATGCGGTGGTGGCCCGGAAGCTCTCGCACGAGGTGGTTTGGAGGGAGCGCGGCGAGCTTCGGAGCATGAAGTTCTCTGAGTTCGACTCGCGGCCGCCGCTGGCGTTGATCGGCTTGGACATCTCCGAGCCCCTCCTGCCTCTTCGCGAGTTGCATCGCCTGGACGACACGAGCGAGGGACGTCGCACCTCCGCTCGGATCGCCGAGCACGGCCGACAGCAGGTCATCGTGGCCTACGACGAGCTCAAGCAGGGGGTCGAGTGGATCGTCAATGGCGTCGTCGGGTCCGACCCCTCCTTCGGCGTCGGGCACGTCGAGGACGACCCCGCCACGGGCCGTCGGACGTGGTCGCGATACGCGCGGCACCTCTGGTCGCTCCACCACCAGAGCTGACCTCCCGCGAGCTCGGTTCTCAGCCCTCCCCGTCGGGCCGTCCGCCGTCAGGTGCCGGCCCGACGATCCCGAGGTAGTACCTGCTCACGATGACGCCCAACGAGCTCGCTACCCTCCGCACGCAGTTCGCCTCGATCGACCGTGACCTCGTCGCCCTGAAGCAGCGCGCGGCGATGGTCACGGCGGCGACCGCCCATCAGCTCATGCGCGACACATTGCCGATCTTCGGCCGCACCAGCGCCATCCAGAACCCGTACATCGACCTGCGGCCTCTCCCGCTGGGCGAGGAGCCGCAACCGCTGCCCGAGGGGTTCGCGGACGTGTACGGCCCGAGCCACGACTTCCATCGGAGAGCCCAGGAGGTGGTGGACCGCTGTCACCTCGCCCTCGGCTGGAGACGGTGACGTCGGGGCGCGTCGGGGCACCTGCAGGGTCACTGCGGGCCTGATCGACTCGTCTCATGCCCTTCGATCCGTGGATCATCCCCACCCTGCCTGCCTCCCGATTCCCGCCATCCATCCGAGAAGCAACCGCCCGCTGCCTACGCGATCATCGCGCTGATCCTCGAATCGGCGGTCGGCGGCATTCAAGAGGCAGAGCCGCTCCGGCGCTGGCGTCAGGGCAGCTGCGCGGATGGGCGGCCGACCCTACAGGCGCGACGTCTCGCTCCTGTTGATGGAGGTCCGCGCGGAGGATGCCTTCGCGGCCCTCGTCTCGGCGCTCCGTCGGTCGATCCACCAGGGTTGCCCTGGCAGGCCCCGGATCGCCCGGGTGGCCCTTCTGAGGCCTTCCATGAGCCTCCCAGGCGTAGGAGGCGACCGGGCGCTCCCATCCGGTCGCAACCTACGCAACTTGACGGTGCAGCCGCACAATCGGCCCCTCCGGGGTATGCCCACTTCCCGTGGGGTCACTTTATTTCGCTGGGATTTGAGAGGTTTTCAGCGAAGCCCAAGAGTCCGGTAGCCATACCGGAAGCCAGACGCCTCACCCCCTTCACTGGGAGTGAGGCGTTCGACTTTGAGGAGGCGCCGGTCGGACCTGTCCGTCGTCCCGTTGCCCCGGTTCGCTCGCCCGCGCCTCAGTGACGGTGGCGGTGGTGGGCGTCGGGGGTGTGCGGGTGGTCGTGCGCGAGCGGCGCGTGGTGGTGCGCGTGGGCGTGCGGCTCGCCCGGCGGGTAGGCGGGGCCGTGCGCGTGCCGGTGGTGCTCGTCGTGGACGTGCGCGTGGGCGCGATCGAGCGCCTCGTGGGTGTAGCAGTGGCCGTGCCCGTGCCGCTCGCGCAGCAGGAGCGCGAGGCCGACCGCCATCACGGCCATCGCGAGTCCGTCGGACCACCCGAGGTGCTCACTCGTGAGGGCGGTTGCGGCCAGCGCGCCGAGGAAGGGCGCCGTGGCGAAGTACGCCGCATCGCGCGCGGCGCCCGCGAGCCGCAGCGCGTAGGCGTCGAGGACCACGCTCGCGCCGTAGCTCACGCTCCCCAGGGCGAGCGCCGCCGCGGTGATGCGGGCGGAGGGGAGCCGCCCCGCGAGGCCCAGGCCGAGGGCCAGGTTGAAGGATCCGGCGGCCAGTGTCTTCACCCGCACGAGCGCGAAGGGGTCGCGCAGGGAGAGCCGCTGGGTGACGTTGTTGTCGAGCGCCCAGGCCGCGCAGGTGCCCGCGAGCAGCAGCACCCCCGGCGTGTCCGCGGGGTGCGCCCGGCTGGACCCGGAGGATCACGGCGCCCGTGAGGATGCACACCATCGCGCCGGCGGCGTAGCGTCCGAGGTGCTCGCGAAACACCACGACGGCGAGCGCGATCGTGAAGGGCACCTCCAGGTTGAGGAGCAACGAGCCCGTGACGGCGCTCGTGCGCTGAGCCCGAGCAGCATGAGGAGCGGCCCCGAGACGCCGCCCGGCGCGACGAGGAGCGCCAGCTTCGGCACGTCGGCCCTCACGAGCGGCGCCTCGGACGTCGCCGGGCGTACGGCCCGGTAGAGCGTGAGCGCGAGGCCCGCGCCCAGGTAGAGCAGGCCCGCGAGCACCTGCGGGCTCACGTCCCCGAGCAGCCGCTTCGAGAGCGGCGCCGACACAAGGCGCGGCGGGTCGTTGCCCTTCGCCTCGACAATGACGGCGACCCTCGCGGTTCGCGGCCGCCGGTAGACATCGCGGGGTCGATCGACAAGCATCCGCGCGATGCGCCTACGCCTGCCCCGCTGTCTCGTGCTCGTTGGGGCCCTGGCCGCTTGCTCGGAGTCGCCCAACGCGGCGCCGGACGCCTCGGCGGTGGACGTACCCGCGGACGTGCCGATCGCCCCCAGCGACGCGTCGGTCGGGGTGGCTGCGGAGACCTGTCCCAACTCCTTCGCCGCGTGCGTGCCGACGAGCGGCAGCACCCGCTTCGTGCGCGTCCGCGGCACGGTCGTCACGCCTGACCGGGTGATCTGCGACGGCGAGGTGCTCTTCTCCGCAGAAACCGGGCGCATCGCCTGCGTCGGCCCGGACTGCGGCGCCGACCCGAACGCGCGTGGGGCGCAGGTCGTGTGCTCGGAGGGCGTGATCTTCCCGGGCCTGATCGATCCGCACCAGCACGCGGACTACAACCACATGCCGGTGTTCCGGCACGAGCGGCGCTACGACAACCGCAACACCTGGCGCGAGCACGAGCCGCTCTACGACACCTTCAAGATCCCGCACCGCCCCTTCGGCTCGACCAGCCGCACCAACCAGCGCCTGGCCCAGCGCTACGCCGAGGTGCGCCTCGCCTTCGCGGGGACCACCTCCATGTCAGGCACCGCGGGCTCCCTTCTCGACGACGTCAACGTCGGCGGCTGGGTGCGCAACCTCGACTCCTTCGACGTCGCGGGGAGCGGGCTCGCCGGCGCCTACGTCGATCCCGACATCGACTCGGTGCTGGTCTCGAGCGCCACGGGCCTCCCCAACGAGACGACGACCGCGACGCACCTCGCCTCGGTCCGAGGCCGCATGACCAGCGACCGGCGCTACCGCGCCTTCCTCCCGCACATCGCGGAGGGCATCGACGCCAACGCGCGCTCGGAGTTCGACGTGGCCGACCGCAACGGGGTGATCACCGAGAAGACCGCGATCGTCCACTGCCTGGGCTGCTCGACGGCGCAGTACGCCAGGATGGCCCAGGTGGAGGCCGACCTCATCTGGTCGCCGCGGAGCAACATCGACCTCTACGGGGAGACCGCCGACGTCACGACGGCGCACGCCCTCGGGGTCACCATCGCCCTCGGCGTGGACTGGACGCCATCCGGCAGCATGAACCTCATCGGCGAGCTCCAGTGCGCCGCGCACCTCAACGAGCGCTACTTCGCCCGCACCTTCACTGACGTGGAGCTCGTGGCGATGGCCACGGTCAACGGCGCCATCGCGATGAACCTCGACGACAGCATCGGGCGCCTCGCGCCGGACCATCAGGCCGACCTCGCGGTCTTCGCGGGCGACCGCACGCGGCCGTACCGCGCGCTGCTCGACGCCCGCGCGCAGGACGTCCGGCTGGTCATCGTGGGGGGCCGGGCCATCTACGGAGACGCGCCCCTGCTCGCGGGCACGGTGGTCTCGGGCATGGGCTGCATGGCCGTGCCCGACGGGATGTCGCCGATGGGGATGTCGGGCGTCTGCGGCGTGCGCAAGGTGGTCTGCGCGCAGCCATCGGACCTCGCGGGCCTGCGCGGGGCCATCGCCGCGGCGCTGGAGGGCGCCCGCAACGCCGACGCCATGTGCATGGGCGCGGGCACCGGGAACTACTGCTACGCCTACGAGCTGTTCCCGCTGTTCCGGTGCGGCGGGCCGGAGCTCGACCGCTGCGACTTCGGGCACGGGCCCATCCCCCGGCGGGCGGCGGGTGGAGGGACGATCGCGGCGGTGCCGGGGACGCCGATGATGGGCACCGACGACGACGGCGACGGGCTGCCCAACACGATGGACAACTGCCCGCGCATCTTCAATCCGCCCTTCGACCTGAACACCACCCAGGACGACGCCGACGGCGACGGGACAGGGGACGTGTGCGACCCGACGCCCTGCACGCGCTCGGACGGCTCGAACGCCTGCCCGGCCGCCCCGGCGCCGATCGATGGCGGCGTGCCGGACGCGGGAACCCCGGTCGATGCCGGGGCGGACGCCGGTCGCCGCGACGGCGGGACCACGGACCTCGGCCCGCCGGTCGCGATGACCGGGACGCTGGTGATCACGGAGATCATGAACGACCCCGACGCGGTGACCGACACCCTGGGCGAGTGGTTCGAGGTCTACAACCCCTCGGAGACACCGGTGGACCTGCGCGGGCTGCGGGTGCGGGGGAGCGGCACCGAGATGTTCCAGGTGATGGGGACCGCGCCGCTGATGGTGCCGGGTCGCGGGTACGCGGTGCTCGGAAAGAACGGCGACATGACCACCAACGGCGGCGTGTCGGTGCTCTACGCCTACGGCTCCGCCATGGACCTCGGCAACGGCGCCGCGACGCCGGACACGATCACGCTCCTGGCGAGCGACGGCACGACGGTGATCGACGCCGTGACGTACACGAACGCCGCCTCGTCTGGCTGGCCCGCCGTCGCGGGGCGCTCGAAGTCGCTGCGGCCGCCGACCCTCGACGCCACGATGAACGACACGCCCGCCGCGTGGTGCCCGGGCGGCCCGACGTACGGGCGCGGCGACCACGGCACGCCCGGCGCCGCCAATGTCTGCATGTGACCGCGGGAGGCGCGGGGAGCGGGCGCCTCCATCCCTCAGGTCGCCGCTGGGAGGCGGACCTCGAAGCGCGCGCCCGACCCGCCTGGGCGGTCTGCCAGGGAGATCGTCCCCCCGTGGGCGCGGACGATCTCGCGCACGATGGCCAGGCCGAGCCCCACCCCCCCGCGCTCCGCCGCGCGCTCGTGGCTCCCGCGGAAGAAGGGCTCGAAGATCCGCTCGCGGTCGCCCGTCGGCACGCCGGGGCCCTCGTCGGTGACGGCGATCCGCGCCTCGCGGCCAGCGACATCGACCTCCAGCGAGATGGTCGTCCCGTCGGGGGAGTGCGCGAGGGCGTTGTCGAGCAGGTTGCGCAGCACGCGCTCCAGTTCCGAGGCGCGCCCTTGCACCTTCGCTTCGCCCAGCGTCGCCCGCACCTTCACCCCGCGCGGCTCTCCTTGGATCGCGCACTCCTCGGCCGCGTCGCGGGCGAGGGGCTCGAGGGCGATGAGCTCCCGCGGCGCCCCGGTGCCCGCGCCCAGCCGCGCCAGGGTCAGCAGCTCGTCGGCCAGGGTGTTCAGACGGCCTGTGGCGTCGAGGACCTCTTCCAGCGCTGCCCGGTGCTCCGCGGCGCTCCGCTCCTTGCGCAGGACCAGGGTCACCTCGCCGTAGAGCGCCGTGAGGGGCGAGCGCAGCTCGTGCGCCGCGTTGGCGATGAAGCGCCGCTGCGCGTGGACCACCGTCTGCAGCCGCGCCAGCACCTCATCGACGTTGCGGGTGAAGATCGTGTCGTCTCCGGTCGTGGCGACGCGCGCCTCCAGGTCGCCATCCGCGACGCGCCGCACGGCCTCGGCCACCGCGTCGTATTCGCGGGTGAGACGGCGCATGAACCAGGTCGCGAGCGCCACCGACCAGGCCACCGCGAGCACGAAGGCCATGGTCATCGCGCGCGCGAGGAAGGCCTCGTCGCCGTCGAGGTCGGTGCGCGGGGCGGCCAGCAGGAGGGTCATCTCGGGGTGACCTGGCACCGCGGTGAAGACACCTCGGAGGTGCTCCGACCGGCGCCACAGGTCGAAGGGCGCTCCGGTCGGGTGGGCGATGCGCGCCTGGCTCGGGACGTCGCCGCCGAAGGTCGCCGTCGCTGCGAGGACGCGCCCTGCGCGGCCGTAGATCGCGGCGTACTTCGTGAGCGGGCCGACGTCGTTGGCCGCAGGGCCGGGGCGGTCGCTGATGGCCAGCGTGCGGCCCCCGAGCGCACCGATCTCGCGGGCCTCCTCGTCGGCTTCGCGTCGCAGCGCCTCGTCGAACTGGCGCTGCTGCGCGCGGTTGACCGCCGTCGCCACCGACGCAAACGCCCCGCCGAGCGAGACCACTGTCACCAGCGCGACGACACCGATGAGCCGCGTACGGAGGTTCACGGGTCCCGCCGGGATCGCAGCCGATAGCCCTGGCCGCGGACCGTCTCGATCATCCACGCCTCGTCGCCGAGCTTGTCGCGCAGGTGGCTCACATGGACGTCGATGACGTTGCTGCCCGGGTCGATCCGACTCTCCCAGACCTGCGTCAGCAGGTCCGTGCGGGTGACGATGCGATCGACGCGGTAGGCGAGGTGCAGGAGCAGGGCGTACTCGCGCACCGTGAGGTCCAGCGCCTGGCCGCGGAGAAGGGCGCGACGCTCGATGCGCTGCAGCTCGAGAGGGCCGACCCGCATGCTGGCGTACCCGCCGCCTGCGCGCCGCTGGAGCGAGCGCACCCGCGCCAGGAACTCCTCGATGTGGAAGGGCTTGACCAGGTAGTCGTCGGCGCCCGCGTCGAGGCCGAGCACGCGCTCGGAGACCTCGCCCCGCGCCGTCAGCATCAGGATCGGCACTGCACTCCCCGCCTGCCGCAGGGTGCGGCAGACGTCCAGCCCGTCGCCCTCGCGGAGCATCCAGTCGAGGACGATGGAGTCGTAGGCGACGGCCGTCGCCTGCCGGATCGCCTCCAGCCCGCTGGCGCAGGTGTCCACGGTGTAGCCCTCCTCGCTCAGGGCCCGGGCGAGCAACCGCGCGACCTTGGCATCATCCTCGACGACCAGTGCCTTCATGCGGGGTGGAGACTACCGGCCGCGCGCGCCCGAAAGCATTACGCCAACATGAAGCCGTCTTCATGTTGGCTTCATGCTCCGACCGGCTCGGCGTCGCAGGGTCGCAGCCGGATGGATCGACCCCTCGCACCTCGTCGCCGGTTCCGCTTCCTCAACGTCCTGGCCCTCGCGGCTTCGCTCAGCGCGTGCGGCTCCGCAGAACCCCACGCGTCCGCGTTCACGCCCGCGGCGGCCGAGCGCCTCCCCGACGGCGCGCTGCGGGTCGTGCCCGGCGCGATGCAGTTCCTCCAGGTCGAGGCCTTCGGACAGGGCGCCGTGCGGGCGCTCATCCGGGCTCCTGGCCGGGTGGCATTTCGCGACGGCGCCGTCTCGGAGGTGGGCGCTCCGGTCGCAGGGCGCGTCACGGCGGTGATGGCGGCGCTCGGTCAGCGGGTGCGCCGGGGCGAACCCCTCTTCGCCATCGCGAGCCAGGCCGCGGCATCGCTCCGGGCCGAGGTCGCCCGCAGCGACGTGATGTTGCGCGCCGCCGAGGCCGACGCCGCGCGGCAGCGGCAGATGGTCGCGCGTGGGGTCGGCGTCCCCGCGGACCTCGCCGTCGCCGAGGCGCGGGTCGCCGAGACGCGAGCGCTGCTCACCGGGCTTCGGTCGTCGCTCGGCACGCTCGGCCAGGGCAGCGCGGCCGGGGTGGTGGTGCGCGCGCCCATCGACGGCATCGTGCTGGCTCGCACGGTGTCACTCGGGGTCGCGGTCGAACCCGGCGGGGCCTCCCTCTTCACCTTGGGCGAGCCCGCCGCGGTGCGGGTCGTGGCCGACGTCTTCGAGCGTGAGCTGTCCCTCGTCCGCGAGGGCGCCACCGCCACGCTGGTCCTGCCGTCCCTTCCGCAGCCGGTGCGGGCGCGGGTGGACGCCTCGGGGGCCAACGTCGATCCCGAGACGCGACGCGCTCCGGTGTACCTGACGGTGCTCGACAACACCGCGGTGCTGCGCGCGGGGATGTTCGCCACCGTCACCATCGAGGCGTCGGGCGACGCGAGCCCGGGGCTGCCGGTGACCGCCGTGCTGGTGAAGGAAGGCGGGCACACCGTGGTCTACGTCGCCCGCGACGCCAACACCTTCGCGCCGCGGGACGTGCAGGTCGGTCACCCGGTCGAGGGGAGGGTCCCGGTCTTCGCGGGGCTCGCGGCCGGTGACCGGGTGGTCGTCCGCGGCGCGCTGCTGCTCGACGGCGCCGCCGACATTCTTCGCTAGGAGCTTCGACACCCGATGATCCGTGCATTGCTGACCTGGTGCGTCGAGCGCCGCATCGCGACGATCGTCCTCACGCTGCTGCTCGCCGCGTATGGCGCCTTCGCCTGGCAGAACACCGCCGTCGAGGCCTTCCCCGACGTCACCAACCTCCAGATCAACGTCATCGCGCAGCAGCCCGGCCTCGCGCCCGAGGAGATCGAGCGCCAGGTGACGGTGCCGCTGGAGCGCGTGCTCAACGGCATCCCCGGCGCCATCTCGCTGCGCAGCGAGAGCATGCTGGGCCTCGCCCTCATCTTCATCACCTTCGACGACAACGCCGACGTCTTCCGGTCGCGGATGCTCGTCGCCGAGCGGCTGACCACGGCGCAGCTCCCCGACGAGGCCGAGGTCAAGCTGGCGCCCGACGCGACGCCGCTCGGAGAGGTGCTCCAGTACCGCCTGGCCAGCGACCGGCACGACCTCTACCAGCTCCGCGCGGCGCAGGAGTGGACCGTCGCGCGGGTGCTCCGACAGGTGCCGGGCGTCGCCGACGTCGTGAGCTTCGGCGGCTACCTCGAGGAGCTGCATATCGAGGTGGACCCGCTGCGCCTGGAGTCCCACCACCTGACCCTGGCCGAGGTCGCGGACGCGGTCGAGCACGCGAGCCTCAACCGCGGCGGCGGCATCCTCGTCGCGGGAGAGCAGGAGCTCACCGTGCGCGGCATCGGCCTCTACAGTCGGGCCGACGACCTCGCGCGGGTGGTGCTGCGCAGCGACCACGGCGCACCCGTGACCGTCGGGGACGTCGCCCGCATCGTGCAGTCCGCGACGCCGCGCCGGGGCACCGTGGGCCTCAACCTCCAGCCCGACGTGGTCGAGGGCTTCGTGCTCCTGCGGCGAGGCGAGAACCCGTCGCGGGTGCTGGCGGCCGTCCACGCCCGGATCCACGACCTCGAGACCCGCATCCTGCCGCGCGGGATGCGCATCGAGCCCTTCTACGACCGAAGCCACCTGGTCACCCAGACGCTCTCGACCGTCCACCACAGCCTTATCGTCGGCTTCTTCCTCATCCTGAGCGTGGTGTGGCTCTTCCTGCGGACCCTCCGCGGCTCGCTGGTGGTGGCCGCGGTGATCCCGCTGTCGCTGCTGGCGGCCTTCGCGGGGCTCTACCTGCTGGGGCTCCCGGCCAACCTGATCTCGATGGGGGCGATCGACTTCGGCATCCTCGTCGATGGCGCCGTGGTGCTGGTCGAGAACGTCATCCACGAGATGAACGTCCAGCGGCCGAAGACGCGCCGCGAGCTGTTCGCGCTGATCGTGAGCTCGGCCTTCGACGTCGCCCAGCCGACGCTCTACGCCATGGGGATCATCATCGCCGCGCTGATTCCGGTGTTCTCGCTGGAGCGCGTGGAGGGACGGATCTTCCGCCCGCTGGCGATGACCTACAGCCTCGCGCTCGTCGCGGCCCTGGTGCTCGCGATGACGGTCGTGCCGGCGCTGCTCGCCGTGGTGCTGCGGAGCAGGGAGACCGCGAAGCACGAGCCGCGCTGGCTGGTCGCGTCGAGGGAGGCGTACCGCGCGGTCGCGACGTGGGCGCTGCGGGCGCGGGCGGTCCCGCTCGCCGCGGCGTTCGCTGTGTTTGTGCTCGCGGGCGTCGTGGGGAGCCGCATGGGGACGGAGTTTCTCCCCGCGCTCGACGAGGGCGACGTCGTGGTCTTCGTCGAGATGCCGGCGAGCATCTCGCTCGAAGGCGGCCAGCGGATCCTGCAGGAGGTACGGCGGCGCATGCTGACCTTCCCCGAGGTCATGGCCACCATGAGCGAGCACGGCCGCCCCGAGGACGGGACCGACAACGAGGGCGTCAACATGAGCGAGACCTTCCTGCGGCTGCGCCCGCGCGAGACCTGGCGGCGCGGCGTGACCAAGGAGTCGTTGATCGAGGCGATGCGCGGGGCCGTGGCCGACATCCCCGGGGTGCGCTTCAACTTCTCGCAGCCCATCAAGGACAACGTCGAGGAGTCCGGCAGCGGCGTGCGGGGCCAGGTGGTGCTCAAGGTTTTCGGCACCGACCTCGCGGTGATGCGCGCCACCCTGGAGCGCGCGGTCGAGGTGCTGCGCCCCATCCCCGGCATCGTCGAGCTCGACCTCTACCGTGACACCACCGTCCCACAGCTTCAGGTGGAGTTCGACCGCGTGGCGCTGGCGCGAGAGGGCCTCTCGATGCAGGCCGTGCAGCGCACCTTCGAGACGGCCTTCGCGGGCGCCCTCGTGGGCGAGTTCTGGGACCAGGAGCGCCCGGTGCCCCTCCGCGTGCGCCTCCCGCGGCAGGAGCACGCGGACCCGGGCCGTGTCGGCGACCTGCTGGTGCCGACCCCGTCGGGCCGACGGCTGCCGCTGCGGGAGCTCGCCAACATCCACATCGAGATGGGCCGCGCCTCGATCAACCGCGAGGACAACAGCCGCACCATGGCGTTGAAGTTCAACGTGGCGGGGCGCGACGTGGGCTCGGTGATCCGCGACTCGATGGCGGCCGTGCGGCGGGGCGTGCAGACGCCCGACGGCCACTTCCTCGTCTGGTCGGGGGAGTTCGAGAACCAGCAGCGCGCCATGGCGCGGCTCAAGATCATCGTCCCGCTGTCGCTGCTCGTCGTGCTCGGGCTCCTCTACTCGGCGCTGGGCTCGGCGCGCAGCGCCGCCTCGATCCTGCTGGCCGCGCCCTTCGCGATGACGGGCGGGATCTTCGCGCTGGCCGCGGCCCACATCCCCCTGTCGGTGAGCGCGGCCATCGGGTTCATCGCGCTGCTCGGGCAGGTGTCGCTGTCGGGCCTGCTGGTGCTCAGCGCCATCGAGAAGAAGCGCCTGGAGGACCCACAGGACCTGGGCGGGGCGATCCTCGGCGGCGCGGTCGCGCGCTTCCGCGCGGTGCTGATGACGGCGCTGCTCGCGATGATGGGTCTGCTGCCGATGGCCTTCGGCACGGGCGTCGGCAGCGAGACCCAGCGTCCCTTCGCGCTGGTGATCGTCGGGGGCATGGTGACGACGCTGCTGGTCACGCTCTTCGTGCTGCCGGCGATCTACTCGCTCATCTCCCGGACGCGCCCACCCCCCGTCGCGTTCGAGACGGAGGTCGCGGAGTGAGGGCGCTGCGGGCAGGGCTGATCGCCTGGAGTGTCGCGGTGCCAGCGGTCGCGCAGGAGCGGCCGGTGCTCGAGCGCGAGGTCACCATCGAGCGGGTGGTGGAGTACGCCCGCGAGCGGTCGGCGCGAACGCGGGCGCTGCGGAGCGAGGGCGCGGTCGCCGAAGCCGACGTCGCGGTCGCGGCGGTGTATCCGAACCCCACGGTGTCGTACTCGGTCTACGGGCGGGTGCGGGGGCAGAGCGAGGCCATCAACGGCAGCCAGCACCAGGTGTGGGTCGAGCAGCCGATCCTGCTGGGCCAGGACGGGCGCCGCCGCGACGCGGCCCGGGGCGCGGCCATGGCGCGCCGCGCCGAGATCGAGGCGAGCGTGTTCGACGTGACGATCGAGGCGCGGCAGCGGTTCGTCGCGCTGCTCGCGGCGCAGGAGGTCGTCCGGCTGCTGGAGGCGATGCGCGCGGAGCTGGGGCGGCTCTCGGACCTCGTCCAGGGCCGCGCTGCCTCCGGCGCACAGAGCACGTACGACGTCGCGCGGGTCGAGATGGAGGTCGCGCAGCTCGACGCCCGGATCGCTGGCGCCCAAGCGGACGTGAGCGAGCGGTCGGCCGCGCTTGCGGGGTGGCTGGGCCTCGTGGGGTGGTCGCCCGTGGCGCGGGGGGACTTCCCGACCCAGGCAGCTGCGCTGACCTTCGAGCGGCTCTGGCCGATGGCGCTGGCTCGCTCGGCGGGGCTGATCGCGGCGCGGCGTCGGGTCGCGGCGACAACCCTCGACGTGCGCCGGGCCGAGCGGGAGCGGTGGCCCATCCCGACGCTCGGGCTGGGGACCTACGTGACGACCGATGGCGGTTCGACGTCGTTGTACGGGAGCGTCTCGCTGCCGGTCCCGCTCTGGGACACCGGCAGCGCGCAGCTGAGCCGCTCCCGGGCAGCGGGCGTCGCGGCGGCGGCGGGCGAGCAGGCGATCGAGGCCGAGCTGCATGCCCGGTTGCAGGGCGCCGTCCTAGCCCACGACGCGCGGCGTGCGGCGCTTGAGCGGCACCAGCAGGGGGCGATGGCGGGCCTCGCCCGGCTGAGGGAGATGGCGGAGGTGTCGTACCGCAGCGGGGCCTCGCGCATCTTCGACCTGCTCGACGCGTTCCGCACGCAGCTCGCGGTGCAGGAGCAGCGCATCGAGCTCATCGAGACCCTGGAGCGGTCCCGCATCGAGGTGGATGCGGCGGCGGGCTTCGAGGCCCCATGATGCTCGCGCCGCATCGCGTGACTGCCCTCGCTCCTGCTTCGTTCGTGCGCCCCTGAGGAGTCGCCATTGCTGTCCGAAGTCCTGCTGGTTCTCGCGCTCATGGTCCTCAACGGCGTGTTCTCGGCCGCGGAGATCGCCACGCTCTCGGTGCGCAAGACGCGCATCGCCGAGCTCGTCGAAGCCGGCTCCGGGGGCGCGAAGGCGGTCCAGTGGCTGCGCGCGCAGCCGGAGCGCTTCCTGGCGACGGTCCAGGTCGGGATCACCGTCGTGGGGACCACGGCCGCGGCCTTCGGCGGCGACCGCCTCGCCGAACACTTCGCCACCTGGCTCAACGCCAGGGCCCCGGCGCTCGGCGCCCACACGCACACCGTGGCGCTGGTGCTGGTGATCGCGATGGTGTCGTTCCTCGAGATCGTCGTCGGAGAGCTGGTGCCCAAGTCGATCGCGCTGCGCAGCGCGGAGCCCGTTGCCATGACCCTGGCGCCGGCGCTGCGGGCCATGGCGACGGTCGCCCGCCCGCTCGTGTGGGTGCTGACCCTGGCGTCGAACGTGGTCCTCCGGCTCTTCGGCGACAAGACCAGCTTCAGCGAGTCGCGGCTCTCGCCCGACGAGCTCCAGGAGCTCGTGGAGGAGGCCGGGCGGGTAGGATCGATCGACCAGGGGACGAGCGAGATCGCGTCGCGGGCGATCGACTTCCGGGAGCTCACGGTGGCGGACGTGATGGTGTCGCGCGACGCCATCGTCTCGGTGTCGCGCGACGCCACCCGCCAGGAGGTCGCCCGGCTCTTCGCGGGGCGCCGCTTCGCGCGCATGCCGGTCTACGAAGGCGACCCCGACAACGTCGTCGGCTACGTGGCCCTCAAGGACCTTCTTCTCCCGGCGATGGAGGGCGAGGCGGCGCTCTTCAAGACCGTGCGCGAGGTGACCTTCGTCCCGTCGAGCATGTCGGCCTCGGCGCTGCTGCGGAAGATGCAGCGGGAGCGCGCGCCGATCGTAATGGCCATCGACGAGAGCGGTGGCCTGCGAGGCCTGGTCACCATCGAGGACCTCGTCGAGGAGCTGGTGGGCGACATCTTGAGCGAAGGCGACCCGGCGCCCGTCGTCCTGACGCGGGAGCCCGACGGCAGCGCGATCGTGCCGGGCTCGACGCCCATCCGCGACGTGAACCGCGCCCTCGAGCTGGACCTGCCCGAGCCGGACGGGGTGAGCACGATCGCGGGCTTGTGCATCCGAGCCGCAGGGCACCTGCCGCAGGCGGGCGAGAAGGTCGTGCTGGACGACGGGCACACCTTCGAGGTGCTCGACGCGACGCCGAGGAAGGTCCGCTCGGTGCGGGTGATCCCGCCTCGCGACGAGGCTGCTCCCGACGGCGCCACGTCCGAGGGAACGGCGACCCCCGAACCGGCGACGTGATGGACGATCGCCCGGCGACGGGAAGGCGTTCGCAGCCCGCGTCGGTCCAATGTGGAAGGGACGGCGTCATCATGGGCGTCGGGCTGCTCAGGGCAAGCGACCGACACGGTGGCCGTCCTCGAGGGACGCGTACGTGCGTCAGGACGGGGCCCCGCGGGAGCCATCGCGGAAACCGTCGCCGGGACCCATGAGACCTTGAGGGAGCCGTCGTCCATGCTGTTCGAAGTCGTCCTCGTCCTTCTGCTGATGGTGCTCAACGGCGTGTTTTCCGCCGCGGAGATCGCCATCTTGTCCGTGCGGAAGACGCGCATCGCCGAGCTGGTCGAGAACGGCTCCAGGGGCGCGAGAGCGGTCCAGTGGCTGCGGTCGCAGCCCGAACGTTTCCTCGCCACGGTGCAGATCGGGATCACGGTGGTCGCCACGACCGCCGCGGCCTTCGGCGGCGACAGCCTCGCGGAGGACTTCGCACGGTGGCTCAGCGTCCGCGTGCCGGTGCTCGGGGCGCGCACCCACGGCATCGCGCTCGTGCTGGTGATCGCGCTGGTGTCGTTCCTGACGATCGTCATCGGCGAGCTCGTGCCCAAGTCGATCGCGCTGCGGAGCGCCGAGCCCGTGTCGGTCACCCTCGGGCCCCCGCTGCGCGCGATGGCGTCGGTGGTCCGGCCTCTGGTGTGGGTGCTGACCCTGGCGTCCAACACGATCCTTCGGGCCTTCGGCGACAAGACCAGCTTCACCGAGACGCGGCTCTCGCCCGAAGAACTCCAGGAGCTGCTCGAGGAGGCCGGGCGCGTGGGATCTATCGACCAGGGGACGAGCGAGATCGCGTCGCGGGCGATCGACTTCCGGGAGCTCACCGTGGCGGACGTGATGGTGGTGCGCGAGGCGATCATCTCGGTGTCGCGGAGCGCGGACAGCGAGACGATCGCCAGCCTGCTCACGGGTCGGCGCTTCGCGCGCGTGCCGGTGTTCGACGGCGACCCGGAGAACGTCATCGGGTACGTCGCGCTGAAGGACCTGCTGCTGCCCGCGATCCGCGGCGAGACCGCGCTGCTCGCTCAGGTGCGGGAGGTGACCTTCGTGCCGTCGAGCATGTCGGCCTCGTCGCTGCTCCGGCAGATGCAGCGGGAGCGGGCGCCGATCGTGATGGTGACCGACGAGAACGGTGGCTTGCGGGGCCTGGTCACCATCGAGGACCTCGTCGAGGAGCTGGTGGGCGACATCCTGAGCGAGGGAGACCCGGCTCCGGTCGTGCTGGGGCGCGAGGTCGATGGCAGCGCGGTCGTGCCGGGCTCGACGCCGATTCGGGACGTGAACCGCGCCCTGGGGCTGGACCTGCCCGAGCCGGACGGGGTGAGCACGATCGCGGGGCTATGCATCCGGGCGGCGGGCCACCTGCCGCGCGAGGGCGAGCGGATCGTCCTCGCGGATGGCCACGCCTTCGATGTGCTCGACGCTACGCCCCGGCATGTGCGCTCGGTGCGGGTGATTCCGCCGGGTGATCGGGGCCTCGCGACGGATTCGATCCCCTGAAGGCGCGAGTCCGGCGGGCTACGCCGCGTCCCGCGACCGGATGCACATCTCTATGGAATCCACCGGTGGATCGGGACACGGACTCTGTTCGCTTCCCGTTCAGGATCCTCGACAACTCCGCGCGGCGTGCAGCGTAGGGTCGGCGAGACTGCCCGCGTCGGCGTGGCCGACCCGGCGCGTCGGGCGATCGTTGGAGAACCGATGCTGAACGTCCTGCTCGTCGGCGCGCCGCCACGCCGAGCGGTCGGGTTGCGCCTCAACCCGCGGGGAGGTCGCGCGTGAAGACGTAGCGGTCGCGTCCCGGGCCGGCGTAGTCGCTCACCAGCTCGACGCCGTACCCGAGCGCGCGGTGGAACTCGATGCTCCCGTGATTGCCGGGGGTGGTGATGGCCTTCATGCGCCGTGCGCCCCGCTCACGCGCCCGCAGTGTGAAGCTCTCGTAGAGCCTCCGCCCGACGCCGCGTCGGCGGTAGTCGTTGTCGATGCCCACGAGGTGGACGTACCCGGTGCCCGCCGCGGTCACGAACCCGAGCAGGAACCCCACGACGCGGCCGTCATCCTCGACTACGAGCGCGTCGTCGCCCAGCTCGTGGAAGAAGAGCGGGTGCGCGAGCGCCGACGTGGGCCCGCCCCACCAGCGGTCGATCACGGAAACGATCTCGCCGAAGTCATCTTGCGTGAGGCCGCGGGTCTCCATGGATCGCACGCTTGCAGTGGCCCGGCCACAGCGTCAATCGCGCGCTGCGCCGACGCGCAGACCGAATCCACCGGACCCGATGGACCGCGTGGACGCGCCTTGCACACGACCTGTAACGCCATCCCACAGGAGGCGAGTTGCCTGCTGTCCCCTTCGCCGAGCGGCAGCCAGCGTGCGAGCTCTGCCGAGCTTCGTAGTTGGCAGCTCGGGGTTGTCTGTACGAGAGGAATAGCCTCGGCGATCGGTTCTGCTGGCGCACGAGGGAGGCCCGCCGTCGGCTCGCCGCCGAGGGGTTCAGTGGCAGCGCCCGTCCTCGCAGTTGCGACGTCCGTCGCACCGGTCGTCTTCGCAACAGATCTCGTCGTTGCCACCGCACCGCGCGCAGACGGCCGACGCGCCCTCCTCCCGCTGGCAGAGGTAGCCGTCATTGCAGCGGTCGTCGTGGCAGCACGGCTGCCCGCCGCGGCCCTCGCCGCCGCACCCCGGCGGATCCCGTCCGACGTCGGGCACGCCGACGTCGGGCGTACCGCGATCGACGGGGGCCGGGACATCGCTGGGGGCTCCCCGATCGACGGGCGTGCCCACGTCAGGCGCGGCGGGGCTCCCCGAGTCCGGGCGGTCGGCGCCCGCATCCATCGCGGTGATCACCGCCCCCGGGGCGTCCACCGGACGCGAGGCCACGCCTTCGTCGAGCGACATCGGCGCGGGGACGTCGCCGACGGACGCATCGAAGGCCCGATCGGTCCCGGGCAGGAGGCCAGGACACCCCGCCATCGCCAGGGTCGCACCGACGATCATCAGGGCTCGGCATCCCGTGGCAGGGCGCATCTACGTGCGAGGTCCTGTGGTGCTTCCCTGTGGACCTGTCGAGCGTCGGACGGTCAGTTCGCGCCCCCCTCGCGCAGGTCGGCGAGGCACGCGCGCAGCAGCGCCTCGCTCGCGTGTAGCTGGCGCCGCGTCGCGCGCAGGGTCGCGGATGCACCGGCCACACGTCCCTCCTCGCGGGCGGCCGCCCACCGGGTCTCGGTCGCTGTCAGCGCCCGCTCGAGCGCGAGGAACGTCAGGAGGAGCGCGTGGACCAGCGCGCGCTGCTCGTACCGCGATCGCGGGATCGCACCGTACGACGGGAACGGCGCGTTGCGCGTGCTCACCCGTCGCCCTCCGAGCTGCGGCCATGCCCTCCTCCGCCCGGTCGCGCCGCGGGGTCCGAGAGGCGCGCCGCGCGCTGCAGACTCGACGCGTGCCTGGGCCCCGTGATGGCGTCCCGCGGCCGCCCCTCCAGGCTGTCGGGGTCGGCCTGGACCGTCAGCACGACGGCGCCCTGGGAGCAGGCCCGCGCCCGCCCGCTGTGCATGCGGAACGCCGCCTTGACGGCCGCGCGGGTCCCGCCGCGGACCTCGACGATCCACCGCGGTCCCTCGGGCAGATAGCGGGGCTGCACCCCGACAAGGGTCACGTCGGGGAGGGCCGAGAGGGCCAGGGCGAGGGTGTCGGCCTGGTGCCGCGGCGGAAATGCGAAGCGATCGGGCATGATCGGTCCTGTGGTTGGCGCTGCGATCGGGCGCTGAGAGAGCGTCGATTAATCGGACCGGCCTGGAAATATGCAGAATTCGTGGGGCGTTGAGGCGCCATGACGAAGCCTGGTGTCGCCCGTCCGAAGGTCCGCGAGCCGCAGCGCGCGCAGGCATCGT
>Ga0247843_1001007_pt1 | contig 62021 bp, 55 predicted proteins | sample LaCruzMarch2017__FD_192420 | JGI IMG/M metagenome (GOLD analysis project Ga0247843, IMG submission 192420) | Freshwater microbial communities from meromictic Lake La Cruz, Castile-La Mancha, Spain - LaCruzMarch2017_8m | ecosystem: Environmental > Aquatic > Freshwater > Lake | place: Spain...
TAGTGACAACAGATGGAGACCATACCAGCGTGGAGGTTATAGTTGGTTTAATTCACACGTATCGGAGGGATATGCTATGTTTGAAGAATTCCGTAATGGATACTATTATCATATGCCCTGAGGCAGTGATAATAGGATGGTGATTTGAAATCTGAATGGAGACTCATGTATTATATTTATGTAGAAAATAACCTAAGAAGACATTCACACACTACTTGTACTCAAGTGTCACGTAAATTAATGCTGGTCCCCGAGAAATCAGAATGAATCGGCGCAGACGACAAGACGGCAATGATACGATGGAGGAGGAGAGCGATCATCTCTTAGACTCACCAGCACCATTGGTTCGTTCAACTACTGCGGTGATGGACATACGTTTCATCCGTCGCTTTTATTGCTTACATTCATCTGTAATTATATTCATTCTCATCTTGGGAATGATACACAATGGTGGCAATCGTAAATATATACCCGTGAAACCCAAGGGGTTGATCAACTTATTGTCCGAATCGAGCATTGATATAGCAAAATTTGGAGCATGTGATAAAGCATTCGTTAATGTACATTCGCTCACGATTGATGAGGATTTGGCAGCGATTTGCTGTACTGGTACTGATAAGAGCAATAAACGAATCAGCACTATTGATGATGGATGGTATCAATCACACCTCTGTCATCCACGACTACCAGTAGTGGGAGCGCCCATACAACAATTACCATTTGCTGGACGATTAAGCCGTATATTGGAGGCATGGTTAATACCTCTATTGCCAATACTTTTTCATTTGATTTATCAGTTGGTCGTTCCAGAACGAAAGAAAGTAAAGACTGAGGTTCACTCTTCCCAAAGATCAGTTAGGACTACATTGCGACGTCTTCTATTCTACATTCTTTTACTTAATTTGAGAGGATTTGTTCTTTACCTTGGAGCAAATGCTTTCGAAGAACATGTAGTACATCAATATTGGATGACAGCAGGTGATATTGAGAATGGATGCTGGTACAAGGAAACATTGAAAGCACATCAAAAGAGTGAAGATTGCTACGGACGATTATTTGATTTCTCTGATCATGTTGTACTATTTTTAGCGAATTATTTAGCAATATTTGTGGCAGAGGTATTAATCATTTATTCACAACCCTTTTGGGATGATGCAGCAACAACAACAACAACAACAACAACAACAGGAAAGTTGCAAACCAAACAGGGCGAACCAGGTTGTCTATTTACAATATGCGCAATGTTCAACACCATATTTGTATTTCTATTTGCATATCTGCACGTAATCGTCTGCCACGCATTGTACCAGACTACTGCTTACTTCCATACAGCTGCTGAAGTTTTTGTTGGATATGTTGTAAGTTTGATCATTCAACTGCCAGTAATCTACTTCATGTGCACCGAAAGACAAGAGTTGAAGGCCTTCGTTGGTTTGCCAAGTAGTAAAGAGCATTTGTCCATTGAGTAATCCCAATAGCCAATAATTAGCATCTGTATGCACTACCGTTGTAGCGTTCATGAAGTTTCCGGCTCTATGCACACTTTCAATTTACTTCGCCCAGCGTTCGATATGCCTCATCTATATCTCGTTCAAGATCAATCCATTTGCTGTTCCCCGTTGGCACCCCCAATGACTTCAACGTCATCTCAGCCTCTTCGACGACACGCACGAGGCCATCACATTCCATTAATCCCAACTGCGTTGCCTTTGCTGCGGCACCAACATATGTCCGGAAGAATACCAACGGTCGTCCATTAATAAGCTTTGGAGGTGGGATATATAGTCCCGATGGAGGGAAGGACGATGGAGGGTCTGATGACACCACATGTAAGAAGACTGCCTGAACGACTTCTGGATATTCTCGTAGCATCGTTTCACCTGCCTCTTGATCAAGCTCTCCGGTATCACCCACATATATATATTGCATTATTTGTCCAGTTGGATCCTGCTCAAGTAATCGTTCAAAGTTGTTGAATTTTCTATGTCCCTTCTTATGTTGAATAATCCATTCTGATACTGATCCATACAGGACTGGTCCAATGCCCCAGTCTTTAGTTGGATAAATTACAGATGATTCGCCAGTGGTGCGGAAGGCTTGAGCGAGCTTTGATTTGTCTTTAATTTCCAATGCTACTTTGAATTCCTCAGCACGAGCTGTTAGGACTGCAACCTTTGGTGGTGATAGTTGCATTTCTTCTTCTTCAACGTTGTTGTATTGTTCATACTGTCGTTGATTGAGTATCACAGAATATAAACTCAACTCCCACATGAATTGAAACACACCTGGATAGAAATCACCACGATCGTACTGTACGTCGATCCCACCAAGACTGACACCACCAACTTCTAACCCTCCACTTGATTTGAGAGTATCATCAATGTCACTAACGACCTGTGTGAGAGGATAAGCAAGCGTTCGCCGTGAGGGAGTTGGTTCTTCCATTAGCTCAGTGCTCACGATTACTGCAGCCCGCATCATTTCCGTGCGATCGATGGGCCAATGGTTCATAAATGCCACGGCTCCTCGTGATGTCGCACCACAGATGACGAGGCATGCTACGCGGCGTATGACGACAGTTACCATTGAAAACACGTCGGCTCGTCCCGCCAAATCTCCCAGAAATACCATAACCATGAATAAATTCGCGGCGACGAATGTATCATGCCTTAATGCGGCCAAAAGTCCACACCCCATCTCCACCGGCATTGGCTATCTTGATCATATGATCGATCAGCTGAACAGCCACGCACAGGTGGGGGTGTCCGTGACTGTCTCTGTAATTGATGCTAACGAATATAATGTCAATGGCCTACATGGTAATGGTAGCAGTAATGAGCAACAAAAACGCACGTACGAACATATCAACCGATACGCGAATGAGGATCAATCCACACTTCTTACACTTGTCGGGTCTGTACTAGGCAAAGAATTGCGGACTTTGCTACAGTCGACGGCGACGGGTGGATCTACAAGTCGCTTTCGCTGTCCTCTTGACGAGGGACTCGTGGAATGCATTCTTGAAATTACTAAGGATAATGGGAGACTGGTAGAATTCACGCTTCCACCATATGGAAAGTATCCATTAAATATAGGTCGTTCCAAAATTGGTACATTACGAACCAAATACGTCGAGAACTTCTTTGCCTCACTAGCACAGACATCTGGACTGAACATTACATTACGTAAAATACGTGGTGATAATGGTCATCATGTAGTCGAATCGGCATTCAAGGCATTCTCACGTGCATTACGGAATCTTCTCGACGGGGTGGATGCCTATGACAATGTTAATTATAACGACAACGGTCCCTCCAACACTGCGTTTGAGACAATGTGGGGATTAACGAGTGAGTCGTATTCATCGGGACTTGCGATGCAACGGATGGGCAAAGTCGAACGTTCAACGAAAGAAACATCGATTCTAGTTTGTGTACGATTATTTGACATCGTCGTTGATGAGAAGATGGGAAAGGGTGATGATCAAAAGAAGGAGGAGGAGGAGAATGGGGTGATCAATACGGGGATACAGACACTTGATCAGTTTATTACCATCCTCGCAAGAGAAGCACAAATGTCCATTGAAGTGCAGTGCACCGGAGATCTATACGTCGATGATCATCATACCAGTGAGGATGTATCCATCGCATTGGGTCAGGCACTCGACGAGGCACTGGGTACACGAGCGGGGTTGAATCGAATGTGGTGTGCTACTGGTATATATGGTGATGCGGAAATTGAGGTAACAATGGACCTGTCTAACCGTCCAGACATTCATCATAATCTGTCATTATCCAATACTGACGAAGAGTATGCCGGCGATCTATCGGTAGAGATGCTGGTACACACGCTCGAATCGCTTGCGACGAATAGTAAATCGACTGTGCATATTGTGGAGAAGAGGGCGGGTAGATCCGCATTGCAAACTTATTATGCCACGGCAATGGCGTATGGACGAGCGCTTAGGATGTGCAGTGCAGTCGATCCAAGACGGGCGGGGAAGACTGCTAGTAGCAAGGGCACGTTATCAGTATAAATTGTCAGGTGTTTCCTTGCTAATATTATTATAATACGACCTTAATCCATTGAAGTCTATGATGATGCTTGTACATGATGATTAATGTCGTAGCCTGAACCCTAAAAAATATGGGTTCGTCTATGCGTCATTGCTTAGAAATGCTTGATTGCATATTTCTACAGACGCGATCAAGATTTCAGGGCAGAGTGTTGTGATATTGCTGGCTTGGAAGACTCAAATGGAATTTAAGATTATCATCGTCGCTGGAAGGGACATTATTACTATATATGTTTCAACATGTTGCAAAAGAACAGTTTATCTTGTTTCATCATGCTGCAAAAGAACAACACCCAGGATTCCAACGTGGTCCCCCACCGTAGTACTAACTGGGCCCGACAGTGCTTAACTTCGCTGAGCAGACGGGAAGCGGTGCTGTCACTGTGGTATGGTCGTTCCTGAAAATGTAGACCGAGGGACAAGACTGAATGTGTGGTGCTGAGGATACCAAATGAACACTGTGACGGCCAGACTGGTTTCCCACCGATTTTGCTGTGTGAAAGGTGGAATCTGGGAATCTAAGGCATCGATAAGGTGTTCCACCAAGTTGGTTTACTCTCATAAGAGCCGCTTACGATGCCGACCAATAAGAAAAAGAAGAAGTCGGAGAGGAGGAGTGGAGGAGCAGCCCAAGATCCTTCACCAATCGAATCGATGGTTGATGTAATAATTGATCCCTTGTTACTCCCTCCCTTTCCCGGACCAGAAACGTCCGAGGGCACAATGGAATGAATATTCGGCTACAAGTATGTATCCATAAATGAAAAGGGTCATAAGCCGACAATTACTGACTTACCCATGTCCTTTTCGCGTGGCCAGGAGGGAAGTATCGTCGTTCAGAAGTATTCTAAAAACATGGAGCCAGTATCCCAAGAAATGATGACTGAGTCTTGTTTCTTCGAACAGTATCAACGATATGTGTATCCTGATTATGATAGAAATACTGCCGATTATCCCATTACAAGGGAGATTATGGCTCGAGTATCTAACACGCCGGGTCAAGAAACGTATTAAGGATGTCCCGAAGGATAAGTTAGATATCTTCCTTAAATTTATGGACCTTGGGGAGGGTATCACTGTGAGATGCGGTATTGGGTCAAAAAGCGTCATTGCAGATGCTGCATGTAACCCAACTTCATTGAAGGAATCTTTCAAGTCTTCAAGCCTGATTACGGTGATGGGACAATTGGTTTTGGCTCGAAGGTGACTTTTTATGTAGTCACATTCGTGGATGATGTCAAGTATGCTGGTGAGGGCTTCTTTTTGTGTTCCAGGCGAGTCTTGACTTATTTCTAGTTACATTTTCTATTCCTCATCCGACTAGGCTCATTTATAAGTTGTGCACTTGGTTATGGAGTAGTGAATGAGATTTCCACAGAATGGGATTTTTTGGCACACTAAGTGGTAGCAGATACATTGAAAAGTATGAAAGAGAACTAGCGTCAATCCTGTGTCACGAAATCATGGTCAGGATTTCCAACGGAACCGCTCTGAATGTTGTTGGTGGTATTATTTCACCATTTTTCCTCATGGAAGGAGTGGTAGCTTATCTCGAGGCCGGGTACAATGGAACCGAGCGTTGGGGCGATTCTGCCCGACTTCACAGCTTCCAACTTGCTCGCGCAGTGGAACACAAATGCTCTTTGCACGAGACCTTACGCATTACAAGTAAACTTGGGGAAAACCTTGAGGCATGCGGATTGTTTTCCAAGGCTGGACGAGTCTATGCAGAAACTGCCAAGCTTTGCTACAATGTAAAGCACCCCCTAACATGCAAATTCCTTCGTTATGCCGGCCTTGCATGGAAACATGATGATGATCGTGAAAAGGCTGAGAGCTATTACGCTGCTTCTATTCATTGTACGAAATTGCAGCATGACCATGTTGAATATAGTTCAGAACTGATTCGCACTCTTGCCAATCTTTGGTCTCTGTGGTACGATTTGGACACTGATGGCTCGTCGATGAATCGCATTTTTACTTTACGTGCATTGTTGATGGGTGCGATTGATCGAACGAATGACCTGTGGAATGATCCACGATTTATTAAAATCAATGGTATCGTAACACTGAATGTCCCCATTTTGCGATCTGCGTACGGCAGTGCTTCGAAGGATGACTTTTGTCGCGCATTACATTTCATTACCATCGAGTCTACTTCCGTTGATTCAATGAAAGCAGCGATTATGAAGTTTAGGGACCCTCTTGAAAATTATACAAGTGTATCAGTAGCAAGTGAGAGAGTCCGTAATTGTAAAGATGATGCTCGTGACTATATGCGTGGACAATATTTCGTTGAGGAAGGTTCATCTGATTTCATTTTATCATGTGATGACTGTGGCAAAATGAAAGATCAGAATGCGCTCAAAAAGTGTCCTTGGTATGAATCTGTTATTTCATTTGTGTACATTTGATTTAAACCTTGCACTGACTTTGTTTTTGTGGTTGTTATTTTTCATGTCATACAATGCAGCAAAGATGCATACTACTGTGACGGAACTTGCCAGAAGAGCCACTGGTCGGAACACAAACTTGTTTGTAAGTGGCATACCTCACGCACGACAAAGACTTAATGATTGTTTTGGGAGAGGTTAAGCGTGAATAGGGAATCAGTAAATGGAATAGGTTGATTTGGTGAGGCAATTTATGCAAAAATTATATGAGTAAAAAGATGGATAATATATTGTTTAAGTCAAACATAAAAAGTTTGTCTTTGATGATTAAGTGCTAGGCAGCTGTGAAGGCTACTATGCTGGTTGACACGAAGGAAAAATACTTTTGTGTTAGCCCTAGTAGGATTTGCTATTTCAAAGTCTTTCACTAACTAGTCTGTTCGTCGTGCCCAAAGATGGCGCAACAAGCCTAGATTCGTTTAAAGCGGGAAATCCAATCATAAAAGAGCTTGTGTTTGATGATTAATGTCTCATTCTGGTCCTGAATGGGCTCGTCTCTGTGGAATTTATTAGAAATGCTTGTTCTGAACTGTGAAGCGACAGACGCGATCGAGATTTCAGAGCAGAGTGTTGATATGGTTTGTTCCAGCCCGGCTTCCTACCTGTTTGCTGATGTGGATAATTACAATTCATTTCAACTGGATGTTTCCCTCTTCCTCGACGACACAACCTGCCACAGAGATTTGGAACCATTACTCGAAAGATGAGGCATATCAACAAGATATGGATGATCACTAGTGAGATTGGCCATTCATGATCTGCCAAACGAGCTCGTAGTCGTTTTGCAAATAGTCCGTGGCCTCGCTTTCTATCCAACACAATCAGTCGATTATTGTGTATTCCACTAGGCCAGTATGTCTTCTTCAATTGCTCATATACTTCATTAGAGTCATATGAGTCCATATTCATTGCAACTCCAGTGTCGTCATTTAAGCTTTGCCAGCATTTTGGGCACTCAGTCTTGGTTGGCCATAGGGATATTGGCGGTGCCATCCGTAGATCTAATCCCTTGTAGCCTTTTCCAGCTGACTTATCACGCCGCACTGTAATTTCATTGTGAATTTCCCATATCCATATCGCCAAGTGTCTCCAATCATTAATATCACCATCACCTTCAGGGGCAGTGCTAATGCTATCGTCGTACAGCCTGATCCATAGGTTTCTACAAGCACTGCATCTTGTATAGACCTTGTCTATAAATGTCCTCATCACTTTTCCAGCGTACATGACCGACACTCTTTCATCAGCACCCACAACAGACGTGTGCCGTTCTGCAACACCAATTGAGAGGATGTGTAGCAGCGACCATAAACCACATTCATAACCACCTATTGCGTCAGCTCCACTACACCTACTGCACCATTTTGAATCAATTTCTAAGTTCACGTGCCGCAAAATCACTTTACGTAATGCCACTTCACTTTTGATTGAATTTTCAAAGTCAAGCATAATATCCTCGGCCAAGTTATGTAGCTTTGATTCTGGCGGATATGCCCACCGTATCAAATCGATAAATTCTGATAGTGCTTTCGATGTGTCACGTGGTAGTGCACCGCCCAGCGCAATTCCGTAAAGTGACGAAGTTAGGGTTTCAAGGAATGATGCTGTTGCATCATGAAACACTTGATCTGATAATGGAATGTGCATAGATTTGGCAAGTAATTGACCCGATGGAGCATTGTTGTTGTCAGCATAACTGCTTTCACCATCGCCCCCGACCGACTGAATTGCAACTGAGACTTCAACATGTAATCCCTTTACCTCATCTAACGGTATTCGCATTTCGTTGGCCAAATATTCGATTTCATGTTCAACATCCAACGATGCATCCTCGAAAATGGAAATTTCTGCCCAATCAATCCGACCACTCTTAAGGCCAATAATGATAGGGACACTATGTACATTAAAGCCTTGTTCACAAACGTCTCTATGTATGCCGCAATTGACAGCGTGGAATTCGACTGGCATTCTGCTAGATCTTCTCTTAATTCCCCTAGCTAGGCTCACGTAGACAGGTTGTATTGCCTTACATCGAGGAGATGATGGGTGGTAGAAGAGAATTATTCTTGGCCATGTCACCTCGAGGACAAATGACGGTGTGAGGGATGTAGACTCATCTTCGGATGGAATGTATTCGATAATCGGGTGCGATTGCTTCGAGTTGAAGAGAAAGATTGGTTTGTTGTTGTAATTATCATTAAAGGATTCCTTCTTGTTCTTTCTCTGAGCGTATCGTTTCCTCTGCTCCTCAATATTCGGCCGCTGCTGCTGAGTCTTTGAGAATAGCTGTTGCTCGAACTGCTTCTGCAGCGGAAGAAGGCTCTCCTTCCGCAGCAGCTTCGGACGGCTGTATTTCATGATACACCCATACTATCTCCTACTACATACTCCAAAGCAAGGGGGGGGCTTTTAGATCATGCTGGTGGAAGACTTTTATCTCTCCGAAAGGGGGGAGAAGGGGGGAGAAGAAGAGAAAAAGGCTATCCCGCCAAAACTCTATCTCGAAAAAATGCCGCCGACCAAGTTGTCTAAAAGAAGGACGGTTGGAATAGTTCATTGATATCCTCGTATATTCAAGTGGTGATGCGTACAAAGAGCTGCAGCATCACCGTTCGTCGACGTGAATATGCGAAGCTATGCGAAGATAAGTAAAAGCGTCATCCACTTCCTCCTCCTAGTCGTCCTTATCCTAGCCACCTGTGTTGCGGCCGAAGATGACAACAACGGCAATGGAGTATCTCAATCCTCCGAAGATGACCACGGAGAATCTTCTGATACCTCGGACGCATACCATCAGGACGAATGGTACGCCGACGATCCATACTTACCGACAGATGACGAATTTGTGCAACAAATACAAGCAGAAATAAATGCTCAGCAAAGCGAAATGATTGAAGAACTTGAACATAGACGAAATGAAATTCGACAGATATTAAAGTACACCGCTGCTGGCTCAATAGCAATTGTGGGGCTGGTAGCGGCAATATTCTGTACTTCTCTGCTTCTTTACGATTTGGGAGTCGTAATGCTCATGCGACGATACGTGCGTGACGGTGTGGTAGTAGATGGTCGTATAATAGTTTCTGATCCAGATATCGATGACTCTACAAAAATCGAGGCACTGGAGCATCATCTTTCTGCGAATAATCAAAACAGTGATAGCTACTCAATGATGACTGATGACGAGAGCTATCAAGGTGGAAGTAAAGAAGTTGGCGTATTTAGCATAAGCGGTAGATCGGGAATAATTGATGTCGAGGAAGGACCAAGTATCGACACGAAAAGTAAGCAACCACCGCAATTGACAAATCCAATAGGAAGTGAAGTAAGTTTTGGGAATGGATCGAATGATCAAACTTTAACAGTCCAATCCACGCTTCAACATGTATCTGCAAAAGCTTTTCCTGCGAAGAAACGACAAATACGGCCTCAGAGATATCATGTTATCGTAGAGTATGATGATATCTCCTATCATGATGCCATTAGCAATGTTTCGTCTGAAATTATACGCAAGCGTTTCTTTATCATGGGTGAAGACGTTGAGGTAACAAACGAAGGCATTAATATTGTGAAGCTCTATGTACTTAAGCAACTACCGAAGAGCGGTCTTCCGTGTGGAGAAGTTCGTCGTTCACTTCGTTGGCAAAAAAAACTATTCTTAAATCTGAATGTCATGTTAGGATTATTATTTGTTGTAGGTGGGGCCATCGCGGTGGAGACAATGTTGTCACGTTCATTCTTGTATCTGTATATTGGACTACTACTTCTTCAATTGCCATATGTGAGTTGCTTCCTTCAGAGTTCATTCTCGAAAATTTTGACAGAAACATATCTAGAGAGTGGTTATAAGCAATCCGTAAAGCAGAAAAAGGCTGTGGACAAACGTAAGCTGATATTTGCTCTGAAGCAGGGCACATCATATGAATAACTATGGAGGAAACGAGATGGTTTCTTTGTGAATTAGACACTATTTAGTCCTTTAGTCCTATTATTACCACCTAGAATACTCCTTTGATTGATACTGCTAGTCGTTAATTTAGTTAGACATTTATAACAACGTTGCTCGTATTGACATTGTCTAAATTGGAATTATTAAGGGACGATAATGAAGAAAACTGTGCTAACAAGTGAGGCGGCTGAACTTTAGTATATCCTCCTCCTCCTCTGAATGGTGGTATTGCTTGAACACTATACTTTGATGCGGATATTGCAGTTGGCGGAAGTGGCATTATTGGTGTTGGTGACTCCATTATTTGTAAATTGCTTTTTAGTTCTTCACCGCAACTCGTCGTCGTTGGAGGCCGGGTGCGTATTAGTTGCCTTCGTTGTTGGTATATTATGTGATCGTCTTCCTCTTCTTCTTCATTTCACCACCGCAACAATATCATCATCATCATCATCATCATCATCACCATTAATACTATCAGTGTTATTCTGATCTGGGTGGTTTTCGTTTCTTAACTAGTTCGGTCATCTGTCTACAAACATGGCCTTTGACAGATATTTCTATTGCATGGTTTTCAAAACGGAATCTCTGTACTTGTATAGAATTGTCACAAGATCGACGTCACTTGGCTTAGACATGTCGATCTCCTTAGCGAACTTCTCAAGATTTTCAACAAGCATGTTCTTTTGATCAAATCTAAAGTCAGGAGTATACCAACCATCATCTACATGCCTCCTTTCTTCAATGGCAGTTCTTTCATGAATGTGCCTGAACCAAAAACATTCAAGCTCACGATCGGAGGTTGGTTTGTTGTCATCGTCAAAATATTCCGATTGGACTGGAAATCCTTCATCCTTCAAAACTTTGCCCAGTCTTTTGATAAAATCGATGCCTTTGACATCGTCAGACCAGCTCTCGTAGGGCAAGTACATTGCAACTTGATAAGGATGCATGTTCCTCCATTCAGTTATAAAATTCTTCCATTCCTCAAATAACGGACTTTGCGTAGAATTTCCTACATACACATCACTGAACTCAATCCAATCTTTCATCGTGACCTGGCCCTTCACGTTATGATATTTCTCTGCCTTATCTTGGTAGTACGCATAAAAGGCAGTGGAAGGATTTCGTATTGCCAAAAGCACAACCTTCCCAAAATTTGCTGACTGCGACGATGGATGTGGGCGTTCACATGGAACTATAGGATGAACAATCTCGCAAGTTACCCCGATGCTGGCTGGGTTGTTCAATGAATGACAACGCTTTAATATTTTGGAAGAGCGATAGTAATTTCTCGCTGCAGTGCTGATGCCCGTAAGAGCGCTAATGAAATCAGAGAAAATCACTCCATTCTTTCCTGGAAGAGAAGTAGGGTATGCTGCCAGCCACAGGGGACGAACTGTAGAATTAGAATTTGTAGAGTAGGCTTCATCTTTCGGGTTAGTCGCATTCGCATTACAGTGACTCCAATTTTTGGCGAGCACGACGTTCGAATGAGTTGACCTAGTTCCAGATCCACCAACAATGGATGGCAAATATTTTGGAATTACTTGCGACGTTAAAACAATAATACAGATAAGACCAAAAAGGAGCGCAATTATTGCTAAGGTAGGTTGTCGCATGTTAAATGTCACTCGTCTGTTAAATTCGCGCTTGTCGTAATCTACCCCCGCGCTCACCTCGATGCCTCCCTCAGCCAATTTATGCGCTGTTCTATTTCGTATCATCAGTCTTTCTGTCGCAACAGTGGATTATTGCACAGATCGGATATTGCCACCACGGATGTAGTGAAAATAGATAATGATTTTGGGGAATCAAACCGCCACCACAACGCTGCGTTTGTCAGGCTTCTTGCACCGACAACCACGCACCGCACCAGGAAGTCAATCTACCAGGTACCACCTGATCAATCTGCACCTTTTGAAGAATGAAGAATCCTCTGCGAACTTATACGTACTACGTAGCGCTTCCGGAAGACCTCACCATGAGTTCCTGTGCCGTCATCCGTCTGGATTACGTGGTCGAGCAACTCTCTTCTACCTCGTCATTCACTAAATCCAAGCAGTACAACAATGGTTGGATACAGATTCACCCTTCTTTCAATCTTGGCCTCGCCTAGCCATGCCTTCATCTCGGTACCATCCGTGAAGTCGTCGACGCATCTAGCAGCCGAATCTATCACATCCTACGCGACAATTGACAAACGCACCGGCAAGCGAACTGGAACTAGCTTCCTCCCTCCAGAGACCATCGAACGTGCGGCAAGTGGCAACCCCATCGAGAAGGTTAAGCTTGCGAAGGACGGGACATCCGCATTCGTCGACGTGTACGAGTATGCAGCGAAACTCCGTTCTGGTGAAATGACATGGGAGGAGGTCGAGGCTGCCGATATGAACACACGTCTCAAGTTTGTTGGTATGTTACATCGTGATAAGCGTACGCCGGGCCAGTTCCTTATGCGTCTGAAGGTCCCTAATGGCATAGTCAATTCAGATCAAATGCGATTCTACGCTGACTGTGTCGAAAGGTACGGTGAGGAGAAAGGCGTCGTCGACATTACAACTCGACAGAACATACAGCTCCGTGGTGTAAAAATTGAAGATGCAGCCGATATTATCGATGGACTACATTCACGTAATCAAACCTCATTCCAAAGTGCACTTGATAGTGTCCGGAACATGGTCGGTAGTCCCCTCGCCGGCATTGATGATCAGGAGATGGTCGATACTCGTGAACTCTGCAATGCAATTAATGATCTTGTGAGTCTTGATCCCGTAACACAAACTCGTGGCAACCCAGCGTGGGGAAATCTTCCACGTAAATTTAACATTGCCATATCAGGCAGTAGAGATGATTTTGCACACACACACATTAATGATATTGGCCTTGTACCCACCCCGCATGCCACCACTGGTGCTATGGGCTTCAATGTAGTACTTGGTGGATACATGAGCATTAAACGTGTGGCCGAATCTCTTCCATCGGATATGTGGATCCCTGCTGATCGCGAGAGTGTCGTGACGTTATGTGAGGCGATATTGCGCATCTTTCGAGATGAAGGTGGACGTGGAGATCGACAAAAGGCACGTCTCATTTGGCTTGTTGAGCAGTATGGTGTGGCAGAGTTCAAGCAGGCGGTGATAAAGGAGATTTCATCCTACGGACGCGGTGTTCAGGTTGTCGATGCACAGCCTGGTCCGACCAAACTGTTTGAACGGAGAGAGCTACTTGGTGTGCACAAGCAAAAGCAGGAAGGCAAATCGCGTGTGGGTATATTGGTTCCAGTTGGGCGTCTATCTGCGGCAGAATGTCGACAAATTGCAGATCTTGCAGAGAAGTACTCGGCCGGGGAGATACGACTAACCGTTGAACAGAACATCATTCTACCTAATGTAAACAATGACAAAGTTTCTGCATTGTTGAAAGAGGATGCGGTGGGTAAGAATTCAAGACTTCAGGTCAATCCTGGTTTCATCGAGGGAAATGTAGTGAGTTGTACTGGCGCACAATTCTGTGGATTAGCGTTGATAGAGACTAAGAGTAAGGCAGAAGAATATGCCAAGAAGCTGGAGGAGTTAGTCACGGTGACACGACCTATTCGTATCCACTGGACAGGATGGTAAGTAAATGCTTTCTTTCTTACGATCAAAATGTTTCTTTTTTCCACCGAACCCTAACCTAATTGGTTCAATCATGATTATACAACAATTACACGCAGTCCCAACAGTTGTGGACAAGTCCAAGTAGCTGATATAGGCATCATGGGTGGTCCTGCAAAGAAGCTTGACAAGGACACTGGTAAGATGATGGCCGTTCCAGGGTGTAAGATCTTTGTCGGAGGACGCATCGGCGAGGATGCCCATCTCGCGCTAGAACCATTTAAGTCAGGCATACCATTGGACGAGGAATTTCTCATCCCCGAGCTAGTCGAGATTCTTAAAAATGAATTCGGTGCCGTGGATAAGAAGACGAGGAAGCGCGACAAGTTCAAGAAGCTTGTTGGCTTATCATGATGAAAAAAGCTTGTGGTACAGATGTATTATACAGACAAGTTTGAGAATTCTAGGAGTAGATGTACACAGTAACTTCTTCGTTTACCTTTACCATGTTCTAACAATGAGTAACACCAATGAATAAGACAAATAAATAACAACACCGGGTTAATCTCTTTTATTTTGTAGGCAGGGGGGTCTCACTGACATTAAACATTGCTTGTTGTTAGAACTCGAGCTTTCTTCTCACTAAAACGTTGAGGGAGAATCCTTGACAGTAACCTGCAGAACAAAAAGATGATTGGGTTGGCTACAAGAAGCAGAACCACGATTAATATCACTGTTGGTTTCATGTTGTTCTTCCAAGCAATCGAGTCATAAATTGCATCGTCGGATTCTGTGGGCTCGCCACCCTCAGCGTATGGATTTCCCATACCAGAGTAGGCATGGATAAGAGTCCATACACAGTAGACTAAAGCAAACGATTCAAAGAAAACGAATTGCTTCATACGAAGTGGTACTCGGCTAAGGACAAATCCATCAATCATGACAAGTATCATCACGCCTCCGTGTGTCATAATGCTGACGTAACTGAAAGTTCCTTTGAACTCTAAAACCCAATAAAGGATGGTAACAGTAACCTCCATGGGAGCGGCGGCGGCAAGCAATGCCCACGTAATATTGATGAGTACCCCTGTTCCACCCTTAAACTCAGCACATTTTGAATGAGTTTGCGTTGCAAGATATACCGCGCTCAATGTGGACATTAGAATATACGCTGCTGCTATAACGAGGCTCCAATGCGTCAAGTACGCAAGCCAAAAGGATGGATACTGAAATCCCATGATGGACCGTGCCATGACGGACGCGATCCATCCTATGAGGCCTATCTTACATCCAATATGCAGCACATGAGGCTGGGGAGAGAACGTATCGAATATGTCGATGCGACGGGCCTCATCGTCATTGATATTGGACACAGATGAAGAAGATCGAGATGGTTGTTCTACGGTGTCGAACATTGAACCTTTACACATTTCCCATCGGAAAGCTGTACAGCAAGCAGCCATGATGATGATACGATAATAGAATAATGAGCAGAAGCCTAACCCACGACCCACTAACGCGCGTGAGCGAAAGCTTGGTGGAAAGCTCAGAACCGCTCAGCATTTTTTTCATCGGGGACTTTCTTTTGGGTCATTATTTATGACTGTGACTTTCCAAAGATGGTGCTGAATCTGCTCGAACAAAACCGAAACACAAACACTAGATATGTAGATAGTGTCCGGTAGAATAATCATAATAGGATGTGGACATGGCAAGAAGAATCATAAACATAAACTAGAAACATTAGAATAACAATGGCGAGAAAAAAGAGATCCAAGAGAAGTGGTGGTGGCGGTGGTGGGCAAAATATTCCATCGTCGGCATCATCATCTGCACGGGAAGACCCACCGGAAGAATACGATCACGTCCAACAAACGACCTCGATAAAAAACAATTCCACTCTTCCCGATCCGCCACCTCTCAGCAATGATGAGGAGGAACAATATGAGGAATATCAGGAACAGCTATACCGTCACCGGCGAGGCGACTATACGCGGAATCCGCAGCAAACAACAACACAAATCCCTTCGTTTCAACAATCGACAATGCAGTCTGGAGGGATCATCTCTTCCACGCATAGGCAATTTGATTTAACTCCCCTGAGCGATGTCGAAATGACGTCGTTGGGAGGAAGGAAGCAAAGGCGTAAGAAGGAAAAAGCTGTCGAGGGGAATGGAAATGCAATCTATCAAACGTCATCATGTACCGGCCGATACAATTTACTGCAAAATACACCAGTGGATGCTACCAAGGGAAGAAACGCGATCAATCCTCTTGAATATAATGGCCAAGTACTTGCATATCTGGATGAAGGTGAATCGTCGTCCTCGGAGGACTCAATCGAGGGGAGACGGCCAAGACGATATGAAGGGTATTACACTGAACAACTTTATAAATCACGTGACGAAGAATATTATAATCGTCTTGACCGCTCTCTTGATGAAATTTTGGACGATGACGACGATAGCAGCAGCAGTAATGACGAAGAGAGACCTTTAATGTCTACTCTAAGCCGACCAGAGGCATTTCTATCTCGGTGGGAGATTTGGCTCAACCGCACACTCGGGCTGTTGTTTGTTACTATATGCTTTCTAGCCGGTACTGAACGTACGCCATGGTGGAAGGAGCATAAACGTCGAGTGGCATCACTATCGCATCACCATCATCATATATTAGCAGGCACTGATGATGATGACTTTGATATAGATCTTGATCCTATGACTGTGTACAATACTAATGATTTTGATGCCACTCGTACTCGAGATCATGATCCATTACACCTCTATGATCATATCACAATGAAGGGAGATATGATGGATGATGAGGCTCGTGGAAAGTATGATGCTAAGAAGCTGGTGAATAATACTGCCATAAAGAAGAAGAAATACAGCAACAATAAGAATGAGGATGTGGGGAAGAAAGTGTCTCAACCTCCAAAAGACAGCAGTCCAACCAAGAGTAAGACACCACTCAAGGAGGTTGATGTTGATAATATGGCCTCTTTACTAAATGATGAGCGGGATAAAGGAGTATCACAAAAGAATGAGGAGGCATCGGCGGGAGAAATGATTTCAAATAGACCGCCTAGCAAGTCTCTTCATCATGGCTTTGTGGACAAGGTAATTCAACCGGACAGCGTTGCCAGGACCAGCGGTGGGGTAATGGGTGGAGGCAGCAGCATCACGAAGGTTAAAGATCCACTCAAGTCGACTCCACTCTCGAATCCAGTGCACCCGGATGATGACAATTTGGTCGAGTGGGACGCACCAGATGACTAACCGTATCCTTTACTTCCTCAGCTACTCTACAAACTAAGGTGGGCATTGAAACAATATTCATTATCAATAGCATAAATTTAACATGATGCATTTATTAGAGTCATTTACCCACTTTTGCAGAAATCCTTGGCAGCTTGATTCTCTTGTCGAGACAGTGTCGAATCACAAATTGTTTGTAATTTTCTCATTTAATACATGTTCAACCGAGAAAGGTCCTGGTGATATCGGTCCAAAGTGTGTCATGGGATAGATAATCCAATTTGCCGTTCCAAAGATGTATTGTTGTTTCAGTGGACCCCAAACACGAGAATCAATTGATCTAAATCCATTGTCCCCTGCAACAAAGTATTCACCCTTGGCAAGAGTTTGGACATTGTTCTTGTCTACAATCGATGATTGAGAAGCAGCACCTCCAGTATTTATTGTTGGTTTGTTCCTATTCCAGCTTTCGTCCGGAAAGAGATCTGGTCGAGAATAAGCTCCCGTATTATCTATTCGATAGATGCAATCTGTGCTATCGACATCTTTGCATTGCAGTTTGATGTATGGGTTGGAATTCCAAACTCCAACTGTATTCCCAGGTACGCCAACTACACGCTTTAAAAACTGCTTACCTTTTGTTGACGTAATAGTGACCTTTTCAGCAGCAGCTACTCGACCCACCTTGGAGTTGGCAATTGCATCATCTAGCTCTCTAGGTGGGTTGAAGAACACTACATCATTTACCTTTGGTCGAGTGAATATCGACCGCGTTACGAGAATGACATCTCCTGGCATAAGTGCAGGCTCCATACTTTCACTTGGAACATTAACAATCCTCACTACCGAGGATAATACTAACGCGATACTTAGATAGGTTCCAGCTAGCAGTAGTGCCCCCACCGCCGTCCCAGCCTCGTAAGTAGCTTTAGATAGCCACAATGGAACATCAGTTACTGTTAGTGTTACTGGCCAATCAGTTCGTTCAAGATGTGAACGAAGTGGATACGCTGGTTTCAATGAAACCATTCGTTCATGTAACAATCTATCGCCCTCTGTCCCTGTGCCTTCGCGAATATTACATATAATATACTCGACACCAGAATACAAACCAATTTGTGCCAGACTTTGTCGTTTATCTAAATTACTGCATATCGGCACGACCACATCCCCTGTTATCATTGTTGGTCCGACATTGCGGGCACGTGTACCAAATCCTTCTGATGCCGCAGTACGTGTATTTGATATGAAGGTGGATAAAGGGTTGGATAATGGACGAGAAGATGGAATGATGATATCATCGTCCTTCGAGGCGGAGAATAATGCCACTGTTGTTTTGCCGATCGCGTGAATCCTCTCGTGACCAAACGACGTGCCCGGTTTTGAAGCGAACGCTTTGCTCCCTTGACAGAATGTTGATGCCGCAAGGAGTACGCAGACAAAGTGACGGTGCATCCTGTCCCCGTCCTACTTCATCAGTCCGTGCTTCATCATCGTGGTCAGTGCCGGGTGCCGGGCTCACCTACTTTAGTATCTACGTAAATAAAGTCTGTCTCGAGGCAGGGAAATTTTTAAATTTTTTCTTTAGCTTTGTTAATAGCGCGATTTCTAGCCAATCGCTGAGATACTGCCTCCCTTCCACTTTGTTGCCAGAGGCCCAGGCAGATAAGATCTCGGTATCTGTCCAACATTAACAACAACCTGATCGTAAAACCCTGGATTCTCTTGCACAAACCTGTCCTTGAGCAATTCTGAGCAGCAAAGCTGATCATTGGGGTCGTAGACATTGTCAAAGGAATCAGGTGCACGTGTGATTGCAATATGGAATGCAAGACTGACCCTGGTCACATTGGTCTCATTACGGAGATTAAAGTGTAGACATCGTGCACCATCAAATTGGAACCCAAGTCCTGGAGATTTGGCCTCAAGCGGATGCCAATCCTCCCGTCCAGGAAGACTTTCAGTGTATATGGCATTCGTCTTGAATGATGACGTTAGTGGTATATGAAAGCTGATATTCCCTATTGAATGACCCTTTGCAATGTCGCAGTGTGGATCGGTGGAGGCCTCTCCTGGTCGAACAATATCAATACTTGGAAAGGCCTGGTAGCGGTAGATGATCCTCTGTGGGCGACCAGCCTGCAATTGATGTCTGTTAGTGTAGAATACACCCTTGGATAAAGCTTGGGCATGCAGTAAAGGGATTACATGGGACGTCACGAACGAGTCAAAGAGATGGTGGAACTTGCGACGGCAGCCTCGATTTTGGAGCGTTGCCAGCAACCTTGCCTTGTCCTTTATCAGCGGATGATCGACATGGATTTGTGATAAATTCTTCACCCCCAGCGTTTTGGCAAGGACCTTATCGAGTGGGAACGAATCAATGTCATAGAGAAACGAGGATTCATTCCTCAGTGATGGGTAGGGCACACCGTAATTGCTACCAATTATGTGCGGCTGTTCAGAAGAAAAGGCCAATGGAGCGCTCCACTGGCTTGACTTCCCATGCAGTCCAGGAGGCAACATCGTATCAAGTATGGCGAAGACTCCTTGTCTTGCTTCTTCTCTCCGCAGCCCTGAGTTGATGTAAAAAATTCAATACTTAGTGGAATGAAAAACAAAACGCAGATTACGCACACAAATAGAATGTCATTACTCACGTGCCACAGCCAAGAATGGTTCCATTGCGCTTCTCAACGATTTACCGGAATCTAAGTCCATATTGAAACTCGTATTCTTACTCGTTTCAACAACATCGTCATCCTCGTCCTCTGAGCAAGTCATTGCTTCAGACGTGAGCAACGATAGAGGAAGAGATACAAAGGACCTGGTCTTGTGTTTCATGGAAGAGAATTCGTCAAATTTCATGGTTGAAGCCTTCGAAGTCTCTGTTTCCAATGAGAACTTGGTTGACTGGCGGCCGTCGAATTCATCGTAATAATTGGCATCATCCGAGGTTGCCATCGATGTTGTCATTGACGTGGCTATAGAGGGAGAGGAATTTCGACTACCACCATCACATTCACTTCCTCCGCTGATTATTCTGTGTTGTCTACCCATGTTGTTGTGCTCTTGCTGTTGGAATTTGTCGTAACCATTCAAATACTCGTCCCCGTCAGAATTACTATCAAGTTCGTTCTCCGTCTCTTGATGAAAGAATTCGAGTGCCTCGTCGACCTCACGTTGAAGATCTCTTAGTCTATGTTGCGATGCACGTCGCCTTAATGCAATGTCAACGCCTGATGCACTCCTCGAGAGATTTTGCGACGTCTCCGTTAATTGATTAGAAGACGTATGTGACGACTCCAATGGAACAGAGGGAGACGGGAATAAATCTTCGTCATAGGCAAAGTTCATTCGAATGTCGTCAGCAATACTCGGAGTGGCTGCGTTCGGAGTGGACTCAATGCCAAAGCCTAGCCAGGACCTCCGCCGAGAAGATTCAACACAACAATCACCGCGGCGATCTTCTCTCTCCATGCCCTCTTCTTCTCTCTCCGCCAACCTCGCGTCCATCTCCGACCATTCCATCCTCTCCTTTTCTACCTACGAACTGAGCGGAGTGTCGTCAAGTCTTGGATAATCAAATGAGATCTCGTCATTGACAACCTTCGTGAGGATTGAAGGAAGGAAATCGAATGACGTGTACCCGGACAGTTATTAGAATAGGGTCTTTCAAATTTACCAGCTTATGGGACAAATGTAGAAATGTACTCTAACTCAGCAAATAGATTGTACAAACGTACTCCTAAATGACAATGGAGGTGAAATTGTTCATTTGGAAGACCCTAATCTGCATGGAATCAGAAACACGTGTGTGGAGGTATTAAAAACACGTATTAAGGTATTAGGAAAGAAGACAGCGAAGCCTAAGCTGACTTACCCTCAACCCCCGTGGTGACGACAATGTTGATTTCTTTAGATCTCTTTCGAATCCTTTTTTCTGTGCATCTCATCTTCATTCTCATCGAGCTAAACAAACTCACACTATTATTCATCATGATGAATTCGACCTCCAACGTTGACATCGCGGACCAAATGAGACGGCTTACCATGGGCTATCCGCAAAGTGCGTTGTCGGAAGAAGATACTCTATCGTCGTGGCCATCGTCTGCTTCATTCGAACTCGACTGTTCTAGCGACATGACGTTCGAACTCGACTGCTCCAAGTTTGATAATCTAACATCATCTGTTACACCATCGCTCACGAACTCATCCTATTCAAGCCAAGGAAGTGCATCGTCGACCTCTACCAATAGCTGCCCCACAACATCATTATCACGGCAACGAGGTGTGCAGAACCTTTCGACTCTCGTCGATCCTACCAACTATGGTGGGACGATGACACTGCCGCGTCTGCCATATGAATCAACACCAAATGCCTGGGGGTACTTCGTTGATACACCGCAAAGCTAAATCGACAAAAGGTGTACATTGCATTTGACGATTTTGAGGTCGGAGGAGAAGCTACGCGGCTACGCAGTCCATTCACTGAACAACTTCCAAGACTAAGTACTGCACACTCTCCACGATTATGTAAAGATAAGGTGCTCTTGGACGGATCAAGAAGTTACACCATATGCATCATGAATAACATGTAGAGTAGAAGTTATATTCAATTTCTATTTCCTCAAGCACCGCGTTGAAGACAAGAATTAAATTCTGCCCATAAGGGGCCACGCACTGCTCGGGGATTTAAGCAAGGTTTTTGACCCTGTACATACAACATTCGTAGACAGACCATTTTACACATGTAAATATTTAAATGGACATATTATTCCACACGATGATCTATAAATACTGAGTATTCAAATAAATATCATCTCTGTTTCACTATCTCTCGCACCAAGGATGGAGCAGATTGCATTCTGTACTTCCACAAGTTTCACAGCCAATTGGATGGCATTCGATCGACTCATATCCTCACCCAAGTACGTACATTGCGATGATGTAACAATTCTGCTAATCGAAATTACAATAAGTGTTTGTTGTGTTGATGCGTTTTATTTATATTGTAACGGCGTGTTGTTATAAACTAAGCTAACAAGTGTATTTAAAAAACAGTTTGACCGAACAGGCGGTAGGAGAGTGGTTTAGTTTTCTTGGACAGATCCGCTTGTTTAATGTCCCTTAAACTCATACTAGTAGCTCTTCTAAACTTGGCGCAAACATCTCCTGTGATTTTCAGCACTTGATGATTCTTTTCGATGATTGCTTGCTGAAGTCTGGTCATTCAAAGCATCGATGCAAGATGAGGTGATTCCACGCCGTCTTCATTTCATCTGATGCTAAGTTTATCTCGATGGAGTATCAACGAAGTATCCCCATCCAGCATTCGGGCCGCTGAATGCAAACGATGTCTGTCTTGACGAGCGGCTACAGCTGGATGGGAACGAATTGCCCATCGAGGGCAGGTTATTGACACATTGGCTTCTCGATAGACCACCAGAACCACGATATGCCATCCGTTGTTCAGTGGCTTGATGACTTGTCGACAGACCGACGGACGCCACGGCATCAAAGCGAGAGCAGTCAAGCTCGTAGTCTTCGGATATACATGTAGAGGCGAGGCATGTCATGCTGCTTGCCAAGCTGCTCGAAGACCCGATGGAGAGCTTCATCATTTGGTATTCGACGTTGGATAAGGTGTTCATCATCTTCCTCTTACGTCGATGTCGAGATGCACTTGAGAGGAGATTTGTGGAATGAGAATGGTTCGTGTTGACGTCAAATCAGACTTCACAACAACTGTGCGCATCGACACAACAATACTTCAGCACGTCGACGCCCCGTATTGTGGTCGCATGTGGAATTGTTCGCGGTGTCAAGGAGATTGTCAGTGTTGTGATGGAGACTGGTGTCATTGAACTTGAAGTTGAAGGATATTTGATCAGACATCACCGCACTTCGGTTCGTAAAAGTGAGCCTGAACCTCTTGTGCTGTGATTTGAGCTGACTGCCACCCTACCCTGAAGGATACTTTTTCATATTGTTACAGAAATAGTGTACCGGAATGTACGAAGAATTATGTTGTGAATACCTCCATTATCTCCATTATCAGTTCCTAGTTTAATTTGGGCCTTATGTTGTTGCTTTGGCTTGTCCTCTGACTATAGCTCATCCATTGACCTTCTGCATGATCCAAATGATACCTTTTTTTCTATCAGGATCAATATGCAGGTGAGATGGTGAGATCGTCAAACCCTGCTGTCGCCTTTTGCGCCATAGTACAGTTGTCTACTCCTTGCAAGCTCGGTGTGGGATGCGGATGTGAGGTTAAGTAGATGGTGTCGCAATGATTTGCGCACCATCAACCCACCTAAAAAGCCTTCCCTTTCACGACGACGTCACTGTTACTCAAACGTGAAAGTATCCTATCAATTGCCTCTGATGCACGAGCTCTTTCCTCTTCCTCTAGAGACCGTTCTCCCGGTTTACGATTATCACCAACTCGTCGTCGTTTGCGTTTCTTTATTGCTTGTAAATTGTAAAATGATTCATCATCTTCGTCGTCATCATCAACAGAAGCGTCAAATTTCCAAATGTATCCAGTCGTTGGATCATACCTCGCACATATACTCAATGCATCACATGCATCTGATAATCCATTTAAAGTCCTGGCAATGTGCGCCTTCATCAATCCACGGACAGTTGGACTTTTGTAAATCACGCCTTCTAATATGTAATATATCCCCAATACCTTAATTTTATTCTTTGATGTTCGGTGAACATGTCGGATTGTAAATAGTGCTGCTAACTGCTGTGGTGTCACACCCTCTACATCTTTCGTCAATGGGAGTAATTCATACTGCTCCCCCGCCATCCGTGTTAGTGCGAGGGCATATTCCTCTTCACCATCTTCCAACGACAGTGGTCCTGGACGATGTCCGGTCCCCCATTGCATAAGTGTACCAATGCCTATTCCCTGCATACTTAAAACCTCATTCGACGTTTTTGCTTTGGTTCGGAACGGGTTGAGTGGGTGAAGGAAGTAGTCGATTGCATTCGTTCGGGCAAGGCCAAAACGAGCCAGAAATACAGGGTCAACGAATGAGGCTGTTTCTGACATTATTATATGGCACACGGTGTTGTTGGATATTAGATTGCGGCAGTGCCCCACCGGTGAGTAAGAGGTTGGAGGTGGAGGGGTTTGTTTGTTATGTGGCGTCCTAGGAAGTGCCGCGCCAGAAAATGAAATGAGAGAGGAGAAAGATGAAGAAGGAGAGATGAGATGGAGAGAGAGTAAAGGATAGGAGACAATCAACATCATGTTGTCGTCCCTCGCGCCGTATTTGTTTGCGTTCGCAGTATTTCTGCATGTATCCTCTTCTATGGCAACGACTGTACCAGCTGATCTCCGCCTCCGTAAACGACGAAGCAACACGCGAACGCTCTTTGTTTCATCATTAATTTCAAGACCGAATGAGAATGACAGCAGCAAGACTGATCGATGTGGAATTACATCACAATCAACGGAAGATGCGATTCGCAACAGAATCAACACTGTGCGATTCTCAAATATACATCAAAGAAGGGCTACCGATAATTTATTCATCTTTAGTGTGCGTGGTGGTGATGCTGCTGCTCACATTGATTCGAGTGACACAATCAATTCCAGCAAGGCACGGGGGGTATCACTCTCTCTGTTCTTAACCTACCTATCAGTCATGTGTGCAAAGTGTGCGCTACCAACGACGTTATCAATTCTGATTTTACCCAACTCAGGTCTTTTACATTCCAACACAGGATTAACGAGACATGGTATGATCTCGCGACTGCTTGCCCTATCGACGGTGGCAATAGCTATGGGTAAACTTCTACTTGGACCAATTATCGATACACTTGGGGGAGTTCTTTCACTGCAGATTGCTCTATCTACATTACTAATATGTCTCGGATGTATTGGTTTTGGAGCCACGACATGTCCCACACTAACAACATTTGCTTGTTACTGGATTATTGTGGATTTTGCATTCAGTTCATGCTGGGCAGCATGTGTGAAAACAATTCGAGATACTCTACCCGAAACGAATTGGGTAAAAGTGGTTGGACGGTTAGCCATGGCTGCTCGAATTGGGAATGCGCTTGGGTTTGCTTTCTTTGCGTCATTGCTGCAGTGGACTATCACTGGTGTGGCTGCTCCATCGACAGCAGCTGGTTCAATAGAGCAGTGGAGGTGGGTGTACCGTGCGGCTGCGTTAATTCAACTCATACCATTAATGATGCTTACACACTATGGAAGTGGTATAACAAAAAAAGCAATGAGCACGTACAAAAGAGACGATTCTGTGACAACATCCAGACTCAACCAGTCTCTCAGTATCCTTCAGTATCAAGCATTAAAACCCGAGTTTTGGCTGCATCTAATCTCCCGTTCAATTATCATGGTCCTTGTGTCATTTCTACTCTTCATACCGTCATTCATGGCGCAATGCTATGGCATGACATCATCATCATCCGCCCGAGTTGGAAGTTTATTTGCTCTGGGCTGTCTTTTATCGGTTTCTACACTGTCAGAAAAATCATTTCCTTCCGCTGGTATGATAACAACTGTTCCAAGAGGATCAAGAATGATTCAAGCACATTATCGACGAAAAGCATGTTCAATGCTTGCATTCGTAGCGACTTCTACGTTGTGTTTATTGATTCAGACAATCTTCTTACAAGGCACTATTTCTCTTACTCCACTTATTGGATCGTTATTGATGTTCCTTTTTGGTTTTAGTATCGGTAAGACCAATTCTCAAACATGCATTTCTTAACTGTCTATTATTTTGAACTCATGATATCATTCTCTATTACTGTCAGCAATACCATTTTATCTTCCAGCAACAATGTTTGCATTAAAAAATGGCGGTAAAGTGGGTTCTGCAACAATTGCTGATGCCTTTGATGTTTGTGGCTTTGGACTGTTAGCCTTGTTCAATGGCTATGTGGCTCGGATACTTGATGTTAAGAATAAAAGTGCGTGGATACCTGTATTCTCTTTGATGATTGGAGGATCAGCTATTGCAATGACTTCTTTGTTTTGGGCCATTACTTTAGAGGGTGATAGAGAAAGCAAACAGAACAGTAACAGCTAGAAGATCACAGTGGTAGAAGGTATCTACTATTGGGTGATAGATAGGTGTCCTCAAAACTTCTACTCAGGTTATATTTAGGTACACGAGGTCAATCAAGATTGTCATAGAGCTTTCAAACGGCTTGACTTGGAAATGGAAGAAATGGTATTGTGAGACCATTTGAAGCAGTACAGGGTCGGTTCTATCAAAAACTTAATAGTATTTTGTGCTGGTGCATTTGCAGAGATTAATGAAAACAGCGAGAAGCTTAATAAAACGTTTGGCAAAGATAGCGGCGGCGGGGAATGTTGGGCGTACTATTCACCGCTCTTATATACAGACAGAAAAGGAGGAGCTTTACGGATAATGCTTCAGCAATTTTGACGAGCAATTGGAAGGCAAAACTAAGCAGCAAAGGTATGTCAGTCAAACCACGTGCCAACAGATGGACATCAAAGCAAGGAAGTTGGCGGTACTGTGTGCAGGAGGGAGATAAGGCCCGAGGAAAAAAATTTAATGACAATTATATATTTAGGTACATTAGAGGAACTTACCTCAGGTACGGTAGTAGGACAGACTGTCTTCGGCTGAAAAGAAAACGCACAACGCACGCCTGACGTGAGAAGGTTTGTGTGTCTATTATTAGATCCATGTTTCTTTTCTTTTTGAGGGCGGGGGTTTACTAAGGAGGCAATGACGTGTTGGGCAACGACATTTTACTATTAGCATCGTATCAGATCCAAAACAACACCTCTTTTTGCAATCTGTTTTTGAAAGAGCTACTGAAATCAGATTGAAAGAGCATCTGAAATAGAATGTATTTCATAGAATTTCAAAAATAGAAGTATTATGATTTAATATTGCACTCAAATAATCAGATGTTTGAAGGTACCTACCTTTGTCTATCACTACTTAGCGAAACTCATCTGGTGATGGCACCTGTGTCTCCAGCACACAAATAATGCCCGCGACGACACTGTCCCACACTCACCTTTTATTCATCGTTGAACTTCTTGCGTGATCATGTCGGCTCTATTTCATCTAGTTGAGGCAGCGACAGCCATTAGTCGACTTGGTGAAACCGAATTATCTCCATCCTCGGCGTATCGAGCGTCATATTCGTCGGATATGTCTTCAACATCACAGAACATTTCCAACTCATCAGCTTACACACCTCAACTAGCTGCAACGTCCGTGAATGACGACGTCTGTATGCTTGCTTCCAGTGAAATGATGTCGACAACGTTTGCGGCAAAGTTGCGAGAGAATCATCTCCAAGCTTTGTGTGCAGCTGCAGCAAGTGCCGGTCGATCGACGACGATGACACCGGTGGATGCGACAGCTGCCCTAGCGGCATTGCGGGCCGGTCTGATGAACAACCCCGCACCTCCCATTGCTAATTCGGCAACACCCACGACGCTGCTAAACACGCAACAAGTGTTGTCGGAGTTGAAATGCTCTATCGCTGCTGCGATGACCTCACTCCCGTTAAATCATGTCAATGTCGTTGCCTCCGATGCCTCAACTGCATCGTCCAGGGATATCTTTCCATCACGTCTACACAGTGTCCTCGCCGACCCAACAGTCCGTGATATTGTTACCTGGCTCCCACATGGAAAATCTTTCGTCGTGTTGCGACCGGATGTCTTTGTCAATCAAGTCTTACCACGATACTTTGCAGCTGAAGGTTCCAAAAGAGGAGTTGCTGGAGCAAACGAAACGGCAGCATCGATCGAGGGCGTGCACAAGTACCCAAGCTTTACTCGTAAACTCAATAGATGGGGATTCCGTCAGATCTCACGTGGGCCAGATGCCGGGGCATTCTGTCACGATCTCTTCCAACGTGACGATCCCAGCCTCTGCAGGGGTATGGTATGTAAGAAGTCTCGCAAGTTGTCGTCCAACTCAAGTAGGCAGTCAAGTGGTGATGACATGATAAGCGTCTCATCTGGGTCGACCATGGGCACTGGTAACTGTTCAGGAAGTAAGTCTATTATGTCGGTTGGTAACAACATCACCCATGATGTTACCGGGAAAAGACTTTATTCTTCTACTGTGACAGTATCGACTGCTGGGAACAATAGCAGCAGCAGCAGCAACAACAACGGTGTTTCGAACAAGAATGGGAACTTGCCCCTCAAGAAGCGCAAGTCATCCCATAATGTCTCATCCTTCTCTAAAGTGATGAATGACATTCCAAGTATGATCTCGCATGGTTATCAGAAGATGGCCAAGTCCTCATCAGGTACCTTATCTATGGCCGAGAGTGACCTCACCAGCGTCAACGGCTCCATCGGTTCTGACGGGATCAACAGCAATGTCAATGATAAATTTGCTCCTTGTCTTTTGGTCCCCAAGGATAAGACCTACTCATCCAATACCGTGGATTTTCTCGCCATGAAAGAGGCATTGGCTCGACACTTCCAGGAACAGCAATGTATGTTTGCGATGGCAAGCCTTTTGGAGAACAGTCGACTAGCCATGGAAGCGGCAGGGATTGCACAAATGTCGTCGTCGTCGAATCAACAACTTCAAGATCATTCAATTCCAATTTCGGCACCAGTATTTGTTGCCACAGATGTCATTGAGGATAGGAAGCCAGCAGCTGCGGTTGTGACTGCTGCACCAACAGATGCTGCCCCTCCTCCGACGGAATCGTTATCATCGTCAGAGGCAGCTAAGGCTGAACTATACAAGGCATTTCTGGAGGCGATGAACGGGCCATTAACACCTGAGGCTGCCGCTGCCTCTTTCTCATCATGAAACTGCCAGTTGCGTTTTAGGATACAACAGTAGCACTTATTTATTCTAGGAAGACAATTTCTTTGACTTGTGGTTCAACATTACTATGTATCGGATGGACACCCCCCAACCCATGGTCGTTTCCAGGCTCTACTTTACCCGCGCACGTACTTATCGCTCAATAAGTAAAGAACCGTAATCGCTAAATAGCACTGACGACACTCACTCTTTTTGATTGTCGTTTGTCGAGTCGGACGAGGTAGAAGATTGCTGGCTTTGTTGTTACCCGTGAACCATGTTGTTGGTTCGTCATGCCCTCATGGGCATCCTTGTCTGTGTTGCAGTATCTGGCTTTACCAAACCCAATCCTCAAACGATTAGGAGACCCGCAGCTACACGTTCACGTGTATTTTCCACCATTGAACGTCCGAAGTCGATGACTCCTCCATTGAACAACGTCGATGGGATAGGTCAATCGATCAACCAACCTCCTATCGCATATGACTGTAATGATGATGCTGAATGTGTCGAGGTACCATTATGTGATGACGTCCAGTGCCGCACGTCTCTCGATGTACGAATACATTCAACATGGTATGATCTTAGTGGATGGCGTAAGGCCCATCCTGCCGGACCACATTGGATTGATTGGTATGATGGTCGTGACGCCACGGATGTTATGGATGCCTTCCACTCAGCGCGAGGACGGGAGATGTATAAACGTTTGCCCAAGAGTGCGGAACAAACTGCCATGATGTTAGATGCTAGCGTTGCACCGTATAGTAAAACGGAATTAGCATTCCGGGAATTGCGTGGTAAATTGGAAGAAGAGGGGTGGTGGGAACGAGACTATACACGCGAGGCCATCTTATTGGGGATATGGACCTCTTTGTTTGTTGGGGCTGCCGCATCGGTCGATGTCGCACCACCCCTCTCAGCCTTTTTGCTGGCGTTATCAATGACTAACGCTGGTTGGCTTGGACATGACTACATTCACGGTGTGGATAAGTTCTCTAACACCATGCGTCCATTTGCTGCAGTCGCGGCCGGTCTTGGACCCACGTGGTGGAGTGATAAACATAACAAGCATCATGCTTTAACGAATGAGATGGGTGTGGATGAGGACATTGCAACTGATCCATTCCTATACCCGTACGCACCCGATCCAAAGCATGATTCGCCATTGAGGAAGATTCAGCATATTATCTTTCCTGTGGTCTTCTCATTCTTATTTGCATTGTGGAGAGTCGATACACTTAAGGTTGCAGTCGACTCTGTCGAAACGAAACGTCCTGAGGCGAAGAATGAATTGTGGTACCTCCTAGGACATTACTTTGTCCTACTATCCATCTTCCCGGCACAGATATGGATACCTGCAGTCTTCCTCTCGGGACTAATGTCAGCACTAATCGTTACCCCGACACATCAAAGTGAGGATTACTTTGAGGAATTCCAGAGTGATTGGGTCACGGCCCAATTCCGTTCGACTCGGAATGCAGTAACGACTAATCCATTCTCTGAATGGTTATGGGGAGGTATGCAATATCAGCTCGAACATCATTTGTTTCCTAGTATGCCACGGTCGAAGTATCCAGATCTTCGACCCATACTTATGAAGTTTGCTAATGAAAATAATGTCCCGGGGGGATATAGGGAGAGTGGAGAGTTTGAGATCCTGTACATGAATTGGGATTTATATAGGCAGGTGGCTCAGGCAGCTGCGGTAGTTGGTGCACCGTACAGTCGTGGTCATGGACAGCTGGGTGCCATTGATCTTGGAACGAGTCCAGGAGCCGGAGGAGTCGGACTTGGTAAATTAATGTAATTTGGGGAGGAAATCTGATATGTCGGGGACGGTGCAACACTTGCACTAGAGGGTTGGTGTGAATTGTGGATATGAGGATGCTCAATGACATTTGGGAGCTTTTTTATTGCTCCTACTTCATGAAAAACTGATTAGGCTATCATAATATAATCAATGAATTCCATCCAGCTGTTACTATGAGCTTTTTATTGTTCTCGACAGTGTTGAAGGCTCTGATTGATTCCTGAAAGTCTTACTTGTTTAACTGAGGTTCATTCGGCTATTTTGTCATTCTCACTCTTTCCCCACCTTTTCAACTTTATCGTAAAAGGGACCACAACTTTTTTTCCCAAACCAACTTCTAACTTTTCGCATCCTTCCGTGCGTGCTGGTGGTCCGCGGGTCCTGCTTGCTGCATATGCATCAACACAAAGTTTGTTGAGGAGGCTGCGGTGAAATCCATTGAATTTATTTTATATTTATCCATCACAGTTTCACCACTGATCATTGCAACTTGTAGATAGGGGTAAGAAGCTGCAATGCCTCCAAAAAAGAAGTCAAAGGTAGCCACGACCATGGAGGATAATCCACTCTTCAATGCATTTGATAATCCTGGTATCTTTGGGCACATCGTCCAGTATCTACTAGTCAAAAAGAAGTACTTCGTTGCGGTGAATGATGATTTTCATCATATTGGGCATCGAGGTCAGCTATGTCGTATTGAAATGAAAAGCCGCTATCGTTGGCTTCCGAATCAAGGAGGCGTAGGGATAGTAGACGGGGAAGAAGATCATATGACCACGGAGATAATTCCCATGTTCACCCCATCAATGTCGGAGATGTGGGCGCATACGGGGAGCTTCGGCTTTGCTATCGACAATGATAGTGGTACGATTGCCATGCGTTCAAGATGCAGCAATGATAATAGTGGTGGTTCCCGACTTATAGCATTTTACGCACCTGGTCAAGATCCAAAATTCGTCATCATACCAGCTCCACATTCACATGATGTGATTGACATCTGTGTAGTCAAAACCACAGTGTTTGTTTCGACATTATTTAGTTTTGGTTGTGTAGACTTTGCCGTGGAAGAGCCTAGTTATGCACCAATCATCTATCAAATGTTCCATGCGATTTACTTTAAGCTTGCGAAGACAGACAGATTCATATTTGGTCTAAGAGGTCAAAGTAACGATGGAATGCCAAACGAATGCAAAGAAATTGATTGCCACGAACTCGCTACAAGTGGAATTCCAGAACTAAAACAAACATGGATAATGCCTTTGGTTCCGAATGGATTTCCCGGTGTGCATTCGTCATGTCAAGATTTTCAATTCTCAGCAATCGTGGATCAAGGAGACTCATTCTGTGTGGCATTCATGACTCCAAATTGGAATCGAGACGATGAGAATGTGGGAATCTGGATGCTTACTCGGATAATGGTGTCTAAACTCCAAGATGCTGTTATTGAAGAGGTACGATTGCCTTTGAATAGAGTGAGCAAAGCCAGCGGTATGATTATTCGAGAATCCAGTAAGGAAATATTGATAGCAGCTGGTCGACAGGGATTATTGATGGTCCCTCTATTATTTAATAGTGACACGCAACCAAGAGTTCTTTTTCAACCGACCGATATTCAAACTATCCTAGGCATGCAGCTCTTCAACGACATTCCACATGTGTTTGTCAAAGCCACTTGGCTTGGGGGGGGGGAAGAGAATGATATTAATTCCTACTCTATCATCAAGGTTGGAGCTGCAAGTAACATTATGCAAAGTCGATCCATACCCTTGATCCAACAACTTGAGCAACAAGGATTGGATAGCTATGAACGGATGATGTAAGAAAATGGAGGATTATCTAGAAACCGATTGTTCATACATAGATAGCAAATATAATCATTGATCAATATAGTTATTGATTCGTATCCCCACCAAAAAACAAAGCCAAATTCAGCATCGTCATTACTAGTACCACTGACACGAGTAGGTATCGTCGCCACCCGGCCGGGATCGTTATCAAACCATTAAACCCCGTCCTCTCGGACATTGATGTCCGATCTAACTCCAATGCTGCGAGTTCTAATGCCTCCTCCTTCCGTCGTTGTACTTCCTGTTCTTCTTCGCGTTTCTTCTTACCAAAGGATAACATCGGTATTCCCCCAGGTAGCTTAGTAGTACCCCCAGTTGTTGTTGTTGTTTTAGGCTTTGCTGTTGTACCCTCCTTCTTGGCCTTCACCCATTCCATTTCACTATACTTCTTAACCCATGCCGTGGCATCTGTTAATGCCTTCTTACTCATAAAGTCCACAACGAATGCTGGGACCCAATCGAACATACTCACTTGGACCGAGTAGTACAATCGTGTTCTCTCATCTGGATCATCAGGATGTGGGACACAATACCAATAACCACAGGAATCATCAAAGTCACTTTCTTTCGTATAGTCCAATGTCCATGTTAATGATTTGTATTCTTTAATATGTAGATAATGCCGGATGAAGAATTCAAGTTTAAGCATTGGAAATCCCACCTTCATACGTGTGTATATCTCACGTTCAAGATAATTGTTTGCCTTGGTTGGCCTGTGTTCAATGATATTGTAATTCTTCGATTCGACAGTTTTGGGGACCATGTTGGAATAATTATCGTAGTCAAGTATTCGATCCCATACGATGTTGGTGGGGGCATCAACATCTTGGACGACGAGCCCACGTCCACTTTCGCCGGACATGACCTGAGTCTGCGGGTTTTTTGTCGCATTATAATCAGCAGGAAGGGACATCCATGCATGAATTTTAATCTACGTCATAGAATGGAAACGATACACACCTTTACTGATGAAAACTCACCTGATACGGCTTGCCCGACTTGAGAATACCTTTTGCTTTACCATCAAGCTTAACGTTGGGATCACCAGGCTTGAACGGCGTGACCTTACCCGTATGTGAATGAGGCTTATTGAAATTCGATGCCGCATCGACGCCGCAGATGATTGCAGCAGCAATGACTGTAACGATGATGCTGAAACGAGTGGTGTACCGACGGCTTACCATGATTGATTTGATTCAATGACAAATACGAGGTTGTTGCGTTCCTCCTGCGGATATAGTACTGCGCAGCAACCAATCAATGCTGCGCAACCTATTATCTTGAGGGGATGTGTATGACGTGTGCGAAGCTTTTCCTTCCCCATCTCGCGCGACATCAACCGCTTCAACAACGGAAGCGCTTGAGTCTCATTCATCCAATCTATGAGACTATTCATCCCTGTGACCTCCATGGCAATGGTGGTTGTCTGTACTGCCTCTACGACTCGTGGATTCAGTGTGGCTAGATGTGGCGTCCGCCTTCGACGGCGATGGTCGTCGTCGTCGTCGCGTCCAACAAGAGCTCTCAATCACTATTCACACTCACGACGCTGGACCAGCGTCTCGACGACATCATCCACATTTATACGCCAAATGATGGCATCTTCATCGACCTCATCCTCCGCATGCTTCGTAGCACCAGATGGGGCCACCGCGGATATTGTATCATCCACGGCGAAATTGTCAACATCTTCGACACATCATACTATGGAGAACAATAACAACAATGATGATGATGATAATGACGAATCAGCGAAAATACAACAAATAGCATATGAATCATTATCCATCACTGGTTCACTCCCATCACCATCCAACTTTGCAGGCATAACCTACCTTGACACCTCCATCCTCGATAACAACATCAACAGAACCACAACAAAGTCTCATCGTGTCGTATTCGTACTTGGCGGACCAGGTGCTGGTAAAGGAACACAAAGTGAACGCATAGTTGAAAGATACAAATGTGTGCATTTATCAGTGGGCGAATTATTACGTCAGGGTGCTCAAGATGATACCTATGAATATGCCAATTTGATACGTGAAACATTAATTGCGGGGAATATTGTACCCGTGGAATTATCATTAGGATTGCTCCGTATTGCCATGGACAAGGCCGTTGCATCAACATCATGTACTACTACCAATGATAAAGAAGAAGAATATGATGTCGGCACGAAGTATTATGGATCAAGGATATTCCTAATTGATGGATTTCCACGAAATTATGACAATGTTAATGGTTGGGTATCATGTATGACGAAACAAGCATCTGTTCTTGGTGCACTCGTATACGATTGTCCCATGGAGGAATTAGAACGTCGGATACTCTCAAGAGCTGAAACAAGTGGTCGGAGTGATGACAATTTAATTAGTGCTAGAAAGAGATTTGATACATTCCGGAGAGAGACCAAGCCAGTGGTACTAGCATTAGAACATGTGCAGAAGTTGCAGGCCGATGAAAATGGCAATGGCAGCAGTCAGCTAAATGTAGTAAATATAGATGCATCAGGCAGTGTCGATGATGTGTGGGAGGCCACACGCACCGCCATGGATGACTACGTTAAGAATGATATTTTGACGGCAAATTCTAATCTGCTACGTGCAATCGATGAGGGTGATGTTGCAATGATTAAGCAATTATCTAACGAAGATGAATTGTTAGAGAGTGTAGATCCGTTATTCAAAGAAACGACGAACAAGACAGCCACATCGATATCCAATGGACGGATAGATATAGTTGATGGGATCAAATCAATAGTTTCATATGATAGGATTTTGGGCGGGGGGATGAAGGTACGTGAAACAAGGATTTGGGAACATGGATCAAGTGGATGGAAGTGCATTGGAGTTACACGAGTGTAGTTGTAAATGTAATCATGATGACAAATTGTATATATGTCCAAGTCTATCCTCTAAAGGGTTACAACTCTTCCTCAGAAATCAACTTCATTGGGTCCTCTCCAAGCTTAACAGTCGCTCCCCTTCCTTCATCACTCCACCATCCACGACCACTAGCTAACATCCCAGTCATTGGAAAACTTGCAATTTCAGTTGTGTAATTCTGTAATGCTTCAATCTGTAAAAGCTCTAATGGATTTGACAACAACGCAGCCCACGATCTCTCTACAAAATGTCCCTCTTCAATATTATCACCTCTTGTCAATGATATCTCTAACTTCATCCACATATTCATATCTTGTTTATATATATTTTCAACTGAAGCCGCAAATCTTCCTCCATAGCACACAGGTACAAACTTTTGAGAAAGAGTTACATTGATTGCTAGCCAGTATGCACCAAGATTGGTATGAGATGATTTAAAAGGAACATTATCGTTCGGAGAGTAGCCTGAATCGTAGTTACCAATTTCAAATTGCGAGAGCATGGTTATATTATGGTAAGCTGATGCGTGCTTTGGAGGAGAACCAAAGCATCCATATCCGTTGGATGAAGATGCAAGTCTCACCATAGATTCTAAACTACGTAGTTCCTCTAGTTGTTGACCATTATTGTTCCATATGTTATCCTTGAGGAAAACAACAATTGATTCTTGCAGTTTTGCAACAGAGGAGTCTACTCCTACCTCTTGTGGTAAAATTTCTGTAATAAAGTACGCATAGGTATGACCTTCTCGACCAACATTTGATATAGTCTGCACTACAGCACCCTCTGGGGCTCCTAGTGGTTGTTTTCCACACTTGCTAATGATGTAAATCCTAGTTATGACAAAAAATGTTCCATTAACTATGTAATCTTGCATCCAGTGCAGTGGCCTATTGCAATGTGAAACTACAACGATAATCTTTTTCCTGACATCTGAATTCATGCCTGTGAATTGACTGGCTTTCCACAACCCAGGTAATTGAGAGATATTGTATGGTACGTGCTTGAGACGTGGTTGACGGAAGCGTTTTTGGATTTTATTATCTCCCACGACGACGACGGCATTGTTCGTGGATAGAACCGGGGCTACGAGCACAGCCGGTAGCAGTAGAAAGCGTTTCATGATTATGATTTTCTGAGCGCTACCTACATTCTCAAGTACGTAAAATCCGCATAGGATAGCGCAACAGAATCGAAGATGAAACGCTTACTGCTCCGAGCGGCTGTGCTCGTAGCCGCGGTACTATCTACCTATAATGTCGTCGTCGTCATGGGTGATAAGCCGCCTAAAATGACACGCAAGGAGAAGAAAGTCCAGGCCCGTGAACAGCAGGTAAAGTTCGCGAACATGAAGGCCGCTGGACAGGATCAAGTATCTAATACGAAGGAGGCCGCCGAGCTTCGGTCATATGAGCTCCGCAAAAAGAAGAAGAAGGGTCTACTCAAGCGTCGCGAGGCATCTATCGCACAAATTTTATTCCCGGGAGCATCCCCCGAGGAGTATGGTGATCATGAACCAGTCCCCGCATTCGTGGAGCTTGTTGAGTCGAAGAAGACTCAATTACCCTTTGAATATTACGACCTGCCCACCTGTCCGGAACCAGCCGAAAAAATCCAAAAACGTTTCCGTCAACGACGTAACCTTGGGAGTAGACTAATGGGGCATAAACTTCAGATGGCCCCATACAACTTCCCCGCGAAGGTGGATAAGGAGTGCACTCCCCTTTGTGTCGTCGAGGTGGGGGGGAAGAAACTCCGATGGCTACGTAAGCTCGTGGATCGTCAATATCGTGTCCATTTAAGTCTTGATCAGCTTCCAATCCTTATGCGATCGAAGGAGTTGAACTATGCTGTACGTGGCTATCCCGTGGGGTTTAAGGCTCCACCCTCATACACTGGACTGAAGGAGGATGAATTCTATCTGTACAATCATTTAAAGTTCACGATTACGTACCACGAGGACCCTAATGAATTTGAGGGGGTACGCATTACCGGATTCGATGTTCATCCTGTCTCGATTAGTCATACCGTCGATGAGGACAAGGATCAGGTCGAGCTTGAAACGAATCTTGAGGCAGCAAATAAGATTGACAGTTGGTCAACATGTGGGGAGGGAGAGAGTCCGATGAATGAACCAGAGACATATCTTCCCCTTCGTTCTGGCATGACTGGTGAATCGATGAGGATCTTATACTCGTACGAGGTAACTTGGAAGGAATTTGAGCTCCCCTGGTCCGACCGTTGGGATATTTACCTCGTTGGTAGTCCGGATGATGAAATACATTACTTTGCCATTGTCAATTCACTCATGATCGTCATTTTTCTGACCGGTGCGGTAGCGACGATTATGATCCGTACGCTGAAGAAGGATATTGCCGGATATAATGAGATGCAAACACTTGAGGAGGCACAGGAAGAAACGGGTTGGAAGCTTGTGCATGGCGACGTATTCCGCCCTCCACAGTCCTACCCCATGCTCCTGAGTGTAATGGTTGGGACTGGGGCACAGATTGGGAGTGCATTTTTCATTACTCTTTGTGCAAGTATGCTGAGAATGCTTAACCCTATCAAGAAGGGACAGGCTTTGACGGCCGTCATCGTCCTTTACGTGTTATGTGGTGGTGTAGGCGGATACGTTTCGAGTCGTCTTTACAAGTTCTGTGATGCCAAGAGTTGGAAGATTGCGACGATTGCGACAGCTATTGGCTTTCCTGGCCTTATCGTGGGCATGTTCCTGGTCTTGAACATCTTCCTCACCCTTGCTGGTGCCGCGACGGCGGTGTCCTTCCTAACCATCTTCTTCGTCTTCCTATTATGGGCTTGCGTGTCAACTCCCCTTGTCTTCGTTGGGAGTTACTTTGGCTACCGTGCCGAGAAGATATCTGTTCCTACCAAGACCAATCAAATTGCGAGGTTCATCCCCGATACGCCGTACTATGCCACTCCTCCAATGAGTATGTTTCTTGCTGGTTTACTGCCCTTTGGTACCGTGTGTATCGAGCTCTTCTTCATCATGAGCGCTTTGTGGCTCCATCAGCTTTATTATATCATGGGATTCTTGATGGCAGTACTCTTGATCCTCTCGGCTACGTGTTGCCAGGTTTCCATGGTCATGTGCTACCTTCAGCTTTGCGTTGAGGACCATCGCTGGTGGTGGAAGTCTTTCGGTAACTGCTCCTCAGCCGGTTTGTACCTCTTTGGTTACTCGCTTTGGTTTCTGTCTTCCAAGATGGAATTGGTCGGCGTACTACCCGTGGTGGTATATTTGACGTACATGTCGATGATCTGTATCGCATTCTCTTTGATGTGCGGGACAGTGGGTTACTTGAGCTCGTTTTGGTTTGTCAAGAAGATATATGGTGCTGTTAAGGTCGATTAATAGTGGTGGTGTCTTATTCACAATAAATTTCGAGGTGGGGGAGAGAAGTGTAGATGATCGGGAGTTGAGCTCCGATTCCATTAGTGACTGCAAATACCCTCTCCACCGGCGAGATGCACTTGTTAGAATGGTTGCACAGAATATTCTATAAGAATAAGTAGTAAAATTTTAAGTGTACACAAATTTCTTTATTGTTGTGCACTCAACATATAACATATCATTCTATTGATTTACATTTCCATCGGTTGGAAATGCTATGTGATGATACCTTGTGGCTCCATCTCGTCGTCTCTTGATCTACTCCTGTTAATCAATAAATATTCTTGCTCCTTCCAACCTTCTCTTCTACCAACACTATTACGTGCTCCATATAGGAAATATAGCAAGATGAAGAGCAAAATATATGCAAGAAGCAGAAATATACCAAGGAATTCAAGCTGAGATATCAGAAAATAATTCACAAATATTCCAAGACATGGAATGTATGGCATGAACGGGGTCGAGAAGTACTGCTTGTCACCGAATAATTGGTATGTGTTGCTTGTTGCATTTCCAAATGACGTCATCGCTGGACACTTGATGGAAATTCGTATCGATATTAATAACGACAATAGGCCTAGGATGCTTCCTAAACCCCAACGTATAGATTTTACCGTAATGTGCGAGAAGCACATGCATGATGAAAATGCAAATATATTATACCAAGATAAGTTCTTCTCTAATAGATGTGGCTCCGACTCGGGTGACCTTCTCCTCATTATTATAAGTGAGCAGTTTGTGATCGTGAACGCCAGTAAGATGCCGGCGCTTACAAAGTCATCTAGGTACGAAAATGGCACAAACGTAGCAAAGATTGTCATGAGAACTCCAGCAATTAGTGCACCCTTTACTGTGTTTCCAGTGGCGTCCGTTTCGCCAAAAATTGCCGGCAGTAGACCATCCATAGCTAATGCGTATTGCAATCGTGGTTGTATGATGATACATATTAGCACAACGACTGGTAATGTCAGAACTTCACCAAACGCCGTTAGTTGAGATGCCCATTCAATGCCATTGCTTTTAAACGCTACTGGGAATCCACTTTCTGGTGATATTTCTTGATAGTCTTGCATCCCAACTAATGATATTGCAGCCAAGACATAGAGTGTTGTTACAATGGCCAATGTAATCATAATGCTCAATGGTAAATTCCTCTCAGCATTTATTGCCTCACCGGCAACACAACACATGGCATCAAAGCCCAAGTAGCCAAAGAAGGAGCTGACAGCTCCACGCAGTATACCCGATGCACCAAATTCAGGAGGGATGAATGGCTCAAAATTCGATCTATCGAACAGAAAGAAGCCACCAATCACCATGAAAACGACTAGCATAACTTTGACCCATGTAAAAATGTCTGTTATGAGCTTGGATTCTTTTATTCCCTTCATAACAAGTATCGTCGTCACAATTGATATCAAGCATGCTATTGGATTGATACCATATCCTGGTTCTAGATATTGCAATACTGTTTCACTTACATTCAAATTAACACGTAACCACATAACGACTTTGTCACCCCAAGATCTAGCCACGGCACTACCACTTAGTAAGAATTCTAATGATACCATCCCAGCCGTAATGAATGCTGGTAATTCACCTAATGCAACATAGGCATAGGAATAGCTTGACCCAGCTACCGGAATACGTCCGCCAAGTTCAGCGTAGCAACATCCACTCAGCATTGCGGCAGAGCCGGATAATAGCCAGGAAAGAAAGGTGGCCGGTCCAGCATAATTGTGTGCAATGAGTCCATTCAGAACGAATATGCCAGACCCTATGGTGCCTCCGACACCAATTGAAACTAAATCAACGAGTGATAAATGACGAGGAGGGGGTGGATTGTTTGTTTGCTTTTGTCGCGTACTATTCTCATCTCCTTCCCTATCATCGTTGTTGTTGTTGTTGTTGTTGTTGTTGTTGTTGTTGTTGTTGTTGTTGTTGTTGTTGTTGTTGTTGTTGTTGTTGTTGTTGTTGTTGAGGACGACCCAAAGAGGTTTCTTGATGAATGGGTTGAATTTCCGTCGTTGCCTTGGCAGATTTGGATCATGAATGTCCTCCAGCGCCATGAAGGAGTATTGGCGACGAGTATTCGCTATGGTATTAGCACAATCAACCGTAGCATTCATCTAAAGATAATATTTGGATATTCTTTCTTTTAATGAGACAAATCCAAAGATACACCGTCATGGCTCATGGCTCATGGCTCGCGAGTGAATTTCTTGACTCTAAATTTTGGCGCGAGTCGCTCTGATCTAATGTTGTGTAATGTACCTAGGTTTGGTGGTCAAGGGATAACACATGCTGCGCATAAAAAGCTGCCAATGCTGCGGATTGTGTTGTTCAACATCATTATTACCCTTTGGTGCCTTGGTATCTGTTGCCGCGCTTGGATGATTGCTGCACCATCACCTTCTTCTTCTTCTTCAAGGCATACTAATATTCACATCATGAAGATGAAGAAGCAACAGTCTGATGAGGATGAATTATCTTCTCTACCGACAATTCCTCCTCGTCCACCAATGCCATTTCGTGATGAATCGTCATTCATCCTGGCTGGAGATGTCCCGAGTAGTGAATCATCACCAATGATACGACAATCTCCATCTTCCACAAATCCGTTACTTTCACCTCCACGCAAGGTATCCAATCCATACGGTTGGATGCGTGACGAATCACGTACGAATGAAACTATACTCAATCATTTACATTCCGAGAATGAATATTGTGACAGAATGATGTCACATTTAGAAGAGTTGAGAGAGGAATTGTATCTTGATGTGAGTAAGTGATATATTAAACAGTAACTTCTATATCTATTCTCAGCATTCCAATGACGATGTCTGATCATTATAAACTAACCTGGGATGAAATCATCAAAATGAAACAAGCTCCTATCGAGCATACAAGAGACTGATTACACGACACCAGCACTAAAGACTTCACCTATCGCAGGAGGTATCGGATACTGGTATTACACCAGATTTGAGAAAGGACAAAGCTATTCACGATATTGTCGTGCTCCACAATCATCATGTGACGAAATATATCCTCCATCAATTAACAAGGAGTGGAATGAAAGTAGCATTGATGTCAGCACGAATGTAACTGTATGGGGACATTTGCTACCCAATGAGATTGTCTACTTTGACATGCCAATATTGGCACATAACAAAACGTATTTAGCCACGGCAACGATTGCCATATCTCCAGATCAACAATATGTTGCATACACGTTAGACGAAAGTGGAGGTGAGGTATATCAACTATACGTAAAGCATATAGAATCGAACAAGGTATATACAATATATAATACTGAAACAATAGACGAAGCATTGGATTGTGATGGAAGCGTCGTTTGGAATGATACAAATGATGTCTTATTTTATGTTACGCAGGATAATACAAAACGTTCACATAAGTTGTATAGTCGTCGTATCTTTAATTCTACTGGACATTGGATTGATACGAAGGATCAAGTAGATGTATTACTGCTCGAAGAGAAGGATGGATCATTCAACTTACGCATTGCCAAGACCTTCGATGGAAGATATTTACTTGTTCGATTGAGTTCCAAGGAGTCGAGCGAGGTTCATTATCTCGATTTGCGATCAGATGATGTGAGAGAAGAACAAGAAATGTGCAGAACAGCAAATCATAATCTTGTCTGCATTGCCAAAAGGGCTCACAAGGTGCTGTATCGAGTGACACACTGTCAAGGATATTGGCTAATACAGACGAACATTGGAGGTTTGCCTAATCTTAGTCTAAAGTCATGTCGCGTTGGCAAAGACGGAATGGAGAATTGGAAGGATGTTGTCATTAACAACAATGATGTGCCGATTCCTGTCTTTCGTGGAGGACATGAACGCTCTTTAGATGGGGTAACGGTATTCCATCCATCATTTGAGGATGCAATAGATCCTAAACATTCACCATTAGCGTATGCCATCATTACAGGACGAGAAGATGGAATGCCGCGTGTATGGATTCTTGAATTAAGTGACGAAGATGGAACGAATAATATATCAAACGATGATGTCAGCACATTGACAGTATATAGCATGACACGTCTGGAATTCGACGAAGATGCATACGATGTTGGTATTGGCGGCGTCCGCGATCCATGTTTACCATATGTCGTTATATCATATGATTCTCTAATCACCCCTCCCTCACATATTGCTGTGCCTCTCAGCCGTCCTTCGGAGTTAAGTGTGAGGAAGGTATTAAAAGTAAAAGATGTTCCTGGTTACAGCAAAGATTCGTATGCATGTGAGAGGACTACAGTGAAGAGTCGGGATGGAAAGAAGGGCATACCAGTTTCGTTAGTTTACCATCGTGACGTATTGACGGATCGGAGCGGTCCTATTCATCCTGTACATCTTTATGGTTATGGATCGTACGGTGCCTCCATAGAAGCATCATTTCGTTCAACTCGTCTGCCGTTGCTGAAACGGGGATTCGTATACGTGTTGGCTCATGTTCGTGGAGGCGGTGAGTTGGGACGTCCGTGGTACGATGATGCAAAGTTTCTAACAAAGAAGAATTCTTTCAATGATTTTATCGATGTGGCTCTTTGGCTTGTTGATGACACCAATGATACGGATGAGTCAACTATTGGAAGAGGAATCACAAGCCCAAGCAAACTATCTTGTGAAGGTCAAAGCGCTGGTGGACTCCTCGTGGGCGCTAGTCTTAATCAGCGTCCTGACCTTTTTCGTGCCGCTATACTGGGTGTACCTTTCGTGGATGTGACATGCACCATGATTGACGCAACTATTCCATTGACAGTTGCCGAATGGAGTGAGTGGGGAAATCCCAATGAAGAGAAGTATTTTGACTACATCACAAGCTACTCGCCAATTAACAACGTCAAAGATGGATCTGTATATCCAACTTGCTTAATTACAGGAGGTCTAAACGATCCCCGTGTGCAGTACTGGGAGCCGGCAAAGTATTGCGCGGAGCTGCGTCACAGGATATCTGACGACTCAGGTCCTATCTTATTAAAGATGAATATGGATTCCGGTCACTCGTCAGGATCAGACCGCTACAAGTATTTCAGAGATTTTGCCTTCGATTACGCATTTTTGTTGTATGCTATGGGATGTACCTTACATCACTAAGCTCTAATCCGAAATTATGATTGACAAATCAAGTAATTAATAGCTCTTACACTTGCAAACTGTTTATCCTTTCCTCTCGCATCCTTAGTATTCTTAATCTCGTCTCCAGTTTCCTTTCTTCGATAGAAATTGATGGTGATGCCGACTGTGTGTTCGGATGGCGATGTCTTCGATACCAGCTACTTTCACTATCCCAACTTCTCATCGACCTCAGCTCCGTTTCGCTAAGTAATTCATATCTTGATCCAAGGTCAGACACGAGGTCTCTAGCTTGTTTGATTGTATTCATGCTGTGATCTCCCAACGTCGTCCGGAGATCTGGGTTTTCCTCCAAATATCGGTGAAGGAACTTGAACAAATGCGAACGAATCACATTAAAGCTTCCACCTTTGATTCCAAGCGATCCAGATAGAGGTGGAAATAGCGTGGCGTAATCAAGGTACATTTCCGCATACCGAAGCTGACGTTCCAGTAGACCTCGTGCTGTAGCTGTCGCTCGCCCCTCAGAACAAAATAGTCCAGGATTTTCAAGCAAGCTTTCAGACGACATGACACCACTAGCTGTGGTCACATCGAAGCACCTCTGTATATCCCCCCATGATTCTATACCCCCATTGGAAATTATAGGATATTGGTCGTCGACACTATAAGCACGTGCTAATGCAGCACATTGTTGAACAGAATCCCAATCAGCAGAACTGACAGAAATCTTGTTTTCAAACCTTGTTCTTCCATGAACTGTAATCAAGTCGACACCACAATCAATCAAGCGACGCATTCTATTCTCTATTGTTTGAGGCATACTATCCATTCCAGCTACATTGCCCAATCTACCAGCCATGGCATCGGCTTGTGTAGGTGGGAGTCTTATCTTTGCAGTGACACCGATTTCTGGTGGCAGTTTCGAGCGTAGCATGGTGAGTACATTGTATGCCAATTCTGGTGATTCATCATGAAGGAATGAGCCATATCGTCCTTTTCTGGCAATACTTTGTGGACATCCGAGATTTAGATCAATTGCTGCTACAGGGCAGATCTCCCCATTCTGAATTGCATTCATGCTTCCACTCATTTCTAAGATCAAATACGCTGCTTTTAGGGCAACATCTGAATCGTGAGCTGCAATTTGCACTACCGTTGGTTGTACACTAATTGATGAGTCGGATGCATTTGCATGCTCTCTTTTTTCTGAAATAGCATGTAATATACTTTTCCTCGATCGTTCGATGTCGTTCTGGCTCAGGCCCTCTCTTGCATTCCCTTGCGATGTTGACACTAACAATGCATCCCCATCACCATTGCCTAAAAGTACATCTTTAACGATCGAGGGAGGGTATACATCTAAATGATTGGTACGAAATGTTTCTCCATGAGGTGCAGCAAAATTTACCGCGTGTATCATCTGTGTGTATGATAAATCCACGGAGTACAGTTGCTCGCACATCAAACGAAATGGTAAATCAGATTGTGCCACCATTGGTGCCAGTAAGTTTTTGGGAGAGTTTATTCGTTGATAAAAGTTTGATTCGTCATCATTATTTGCATCTCTAGTAGCGATGGACAATCCTCTTTTACTCGTATTACGGAAAACGTTCGTTCGACGAGTTGATATTCGTGAACAGAAGCATTGAGAGGAGCTCCTCGCAGATGATCGAATCATCATCCCGTCCGTATTATCTCCGCTAGTGGAGAATGACCCCTGCGTAAGGGTAGCGATGACAAGGACAATACGTTGCGCTGAACAATCAACCATTGGTGAGGATGAGAATGTCCCACGGACGCTCCCATCTTCACTCTTCTTAGTTAGTTTCTACATAAATATATAATTGGGTGAGAAGCTTTTAAATTTTGGAACGCAAGAGGTGCTCGATGTTGTTAATCATCAGTGAGAGTGCTTCCGCAGTAGTGATACGATAGTTAATTGACTCCGAAGGGTTACGCATAGTGTCTAAACACGCGACCATCAGAATGGTAGTGCGGAGTAAAACTCGTCGGTCGAATGCTATTGTTGCAACATATTATGCGGTCGGGGCTATCGTTTCTTCACTGACTTCATTAGTGTCAGCTGCTGAGATCACGCCAAATATCGTCAACGGTGGTGACATATTTCAGACGTCATCGCAGAACGATGTAATTGTTTCACCACTGGTACAGAGAGGACTTAAAGTGAATGGAAATCATAAATCGGAAACAGGTGAAGGCAGGCTGCCTCTGCTAAAAAACAAACAAGATAGAGACAAAGCTAATGAATTGTCAGCGTCTGCAAAAGACGTATTGAAGAACAAGTCTGCTGGAAAGGATAGAGAAAATAGAGGTGCCGAGGATCAGGAAGACAACACTGACAAAGGAGATGGCAAGAAGAACGGTGAAGTCGAAGTCAAGGCAAATGAATCGTCGGTATCTGCAAAAGACGTAGTGAAGAAGAAGTCTGCTGGAAAGAAGAAAGCAAGCAGCAGCATCAAGGATCCAGAAAAGATCAATGTCAACGACGGAGACAGCAAAAAGAAGAATGTGACTCTCACTTCTTCCAGCGGAACCATCGATGTGAGCGACAAACTGGATCTTGGCGAAAAAATGAGTAACATCATCACGTTGAGCTCTGGTGGAAAGATGAAGAAGAAGAAGCAAAAGAAAAAGAAGAGAACGACCGGGTATGCTCAATACGAACCGCAAGGGTGGTCCGCATATGGCGACAAATCTGGAAAGAGTGAATCTGGATGTCCTTGTGTCTACATTGATGACCCTTCCGCTTGGGGTGGCTCATATTCTGGTGCCAAAGCTGACAAGGCCAGGAAATTATCTTGGAACGGGGGAGACAGCAAAGCTGACAAGAACGATGGTAGCGGCAAAGCTGACAAGAACGACATGAGTCCTTCTTGGGGGAAGATTGAGGTATGCACATGCATTCCCACCTACCATCCCACAGCCTTTCCTACTTTCCTACCAACATCAGAACCGACCTTTGTGCCCACTGGCATACCAACTCCAGGGATAAATCCCTTGATTGCCGACGATGAAGCTGATTCGAAATGCATCTGTGGAAAAACATGCTCAATTGATGTCCTCAAGAATGATACGCCAGACCTAAAGTTGGTAAAGGTGACTGGTGGCGCCAATGGAGATTGTGCGATTGGAAAGCTCGATTCGAAGAAGATATTGTACATTGCCAATCCAGGCTTCGTGGGCGAGGATAGTTGTGAATACATAGCCTGTGATGATGATCAGAAGCCACCACGTTGTGGTTCAGCAACTATCTTAATTACTGAAATCCAATGTCCCACTGTCGAGCCAACACTCGAGCCGACTGCGTTTCCCACTCTCGTACCAACAGCTGAACCCTCAGGTCTGCCCACGCTCATACCAACACTTCTGCCTACTTTGGTTCCTTCAAAACTTCCCACACTTCTGCCTACTTTGGTTCCTTCAAAAGTTCCCACACTATCTCCAACATTCGCACCGACGGTGCAGCCGTGAGTGAATTGATTGTTATTGCATTTATGTCTCGTGTCGGTATTGTGATTCTGATACGTTTTTATCCTGTTTCAATACCTCACACAGGACGGAGTTCGGTGTGCCTATTGTGGACGATGTGGCTTACACTATAAATGGTAGGGATGGAACAGTCTGTATTCCTGTCCTCGAAGATGCCACGCCAGCAGAAGGATCGTCTCTTTCATTGACATCGGTCACTGGAGGCGAAAGTGGTGAATGTACGATTGGGCAAGATCAAACGGAGATATGCTACGAGGTAAAGGATGAATGTTTCACAGGCGTAGATGAATGTCAATTCCAGGCTTGTGATGACCAAGAATCGCCGCAATGCGCTTATTCTACTGTAACAATTAATGTTATAAATGACGATGCCATCACTATTACCAGTGATGTTGGCACCTCCTGCGTATCTGTCCTGGAAGATTTGCCAGGACTTACAGTGACCACGGTTACTGGGGGGGCAAATGGCAACTGCTCTCCCAGCCCCGATGGCGAGGCGGTGTGTTATTCACCAAATGATGGCTCAAAAGGCATGGATGTATGTGATTACGAAGCTTGTGATGATGAAGACAATTGTGCGTTAGCAACTGTGACGTTCAAAGTAGTACTTGTGGATCTAGTCACTATGAACGCACAGGATGGAACCTTATGTGCTACTGTACTCATAGAAGGAGAAGATCTAACTTTGACTACGGTTACGGGGGGAGAAAATGGGGTGTGTTCGATAGGAGAGAATGAGGTAGACGTGTGTTACACGCCAAATGATAATTTTGCCGGCATCGATGTATGCAGTTTCGTGGCTTGTGATACTGGCGGTTCTTGTCCTAGTGAGGAACCCTGTGCTTCAGCGGAGTTGACGATTACTGTTAATGCAGCTCCGACATCAACTCCAACCTCCATCCCAACCTCAAGTCCAACGTCAAGTCCAACGGCCTATGCTTGTATCTTGCAGCTTGGGTCCGAAGTTCAATACTGGTTTAATATTCCTGGTCTGAAAGTTGCAGACTTGATTGCTGGAACAAATAACTTCCAGAAGCCTCCAGACATGATAACTAACAATACACAACGACTTGAGATTCCACCCAATAGGATTGATCCAGCGACTGGCCAAGCAGTCGATAACTATGGCGTGCGAATGCTGGGTTATATGGATGCTCCTGTTACTGGAGAATATATCTTTTGGATAGCGTCGGATGATCAAGGACAGTTTATGCTAAGTAAAGATGGAAGTCGTACAAATATGGAAAAAATATGTGAGGTTACATCCTGGGTTACAAGCACGACAGAGTATGACAAGTATCCTGAGCAGAAGTCGAAGCCTATATCCCTGGTGGCCGGTGAAGTGTATTATTTTGAGGTGCGTTGCTTTTGAAGATGACTCTTTATTATTTCAATTGAAGTGTAGCTTGAGACGATTCTAATGCACCGTGCCTTTTTATCTCCGTGAAATTTCCTCTTTAGGCTTTGATGAAAGAGGGACCACTTGAAGATTATCTGTCCATAGCATGGCAAGTTCCTGGAAAGGACAGAGAAATGGTACCTGGAGAGTTTATGCACTATTGCACCGACCCTGATTTTGATTATGGTACCTTTGATTACGGGCTTGTTTCAAAGCCACTGGGGTAATTGATTCTCCGAAAGAGGGACGAGTACGAATGTTCAAATTTCTGCAATGATAGTTTATAAAATTAACATTTTACTAGATGCTTTGTCATCACCCCCTCAGTAGTGTTGCTTTGCTTTGCAATTGTCCCCGATTCATCTCCTCATACATTGCATTTAATATTTGTAAGATGTGATCAAATAATTCAATCGATGGGAGAGAGTCCGTAGTAATTGCTAACAATGTTTGCAACTTATTCTGTTCCTCAACAAGCTCCTCAAGCGTGGATGAATGATGTCCATCCTGGCCCAATTTATCATGATGTAAGATAGAGAGGGAATGTATGAGTTGTGCTGACTTAGATACGACGACTCTTGCAACTTCCCAGATAGAAAACATCATCCTAACGTGTTCGCTATCATTTGTACGACCTGTGGCATTGGTACCTGATTGAGCATTCACCACAAGGTATTGAAGAATTGCGTCGTTCATCTTACGGAATTCAGCCACCGCTATCTTAAATCGAACTACATCCATAGATAAAGTTTTCGATTCGGTATAATAATGCAATCCAAGAGAAGAAACTGCAATATCATCCAGACGTCGACAACATGCCATCGTCTCCTCCTCTGCGATTAGATTGGCAAGGTTCATGTTTTCATCACTATTATTTTGTGCAATTGATTCTGATATCATGCTGACCCAAAGACGAAACGATTGTTGGGTGAACGCTCTGAATGTATGGCACTTGCCTTGATACGTAATTACACGAAATGTGTTTGGAAGACGCTGACCCAATGGTGTCAAGTAATAACCGCTATATCTCGACGACGAATGTTGTCTAATTATTAGATCATCCACTCCTTTCTCTATTAGGTGAGATCCATGTAATGTAAAGAACCTATGTCTACCCGTTCTGATGCAAGGTGAGATGACATTCGAGCTAGAATCAATGCATTTGTTTGTCAATAGTTTCATTCTTCCTACTGTCCACATTCGATCTTCCGACAGAACACAATACACTCTTCTCCATACATTCGGATCTCGCCAGCTCTGCTTTAGTAAATAACCCGTCACGATGAAGGGCAGGTCCGACGACAAGTCTTTGAGGAAGGCGCTTCGACGTCGTTCTTCAATCAGTTTGTGTCGCATCCGGGAGGCTTGACAACTAGCCGACGCATTTAAATCATCATTGATCATGTCTTCCTTGTCTACATTTTCATCGGGTTCATTTTCACTCTCATCTTCGGTACAGTATCCTTCGACATCAATGTAAGCAGGTGTGCACTGGATCTTAGAGTCTGTCACTGCATTACTACCACCTAATGGTGAGCAAGGTTGAAAGTACCATCGAAAAGTAGGATGTGAATGTGGATATTGAGTTTTTAATTCTCCATCTCCCCCTTCCATTGTCAAAAAATGACACCCTATTTCATTCTCTGCCCTTTGTCGTAATTCTGTTAACAATGTCATCACTTCATCCCGGATGATTAGAGGATGTTCCTCTGGAAGAAGGGTTCGGACTATGTGAATAGGTTCCAGATCGAACTCAGTTGTATTCTCTTCCGATTCACCAAAACGCATTCTATCAGCATATGAATTCATGTTGGAAGTCAGGTTGGTGTCTACACTTGACCCTGAAGAAGTGTGTGGATCAATTTTATGAGCATCTGCTGCTCGTTGAGATTGATATTGAAGAAATCTTTTTCTACGCTGCTTTTCCTCGTGAAATGAATCATGTTCAAATCTAAGATATCCTTTAGGTGGTCGCTCGATCGTTCCAACTAACACTAATGCATCAACTTCACCATCGTCATCTTTGTCTAAATCTTCGCTGTCACTCCCATGGCTGAAACTGGCATTGGAACCAAGTTTGCTGCTCCCATATGTAATATGATCACGTTTCTGATGGAATATCGGGGGAAGACCAAATTTCCCCCTAAGCAAAGCAGTCACATCTTTTACTTTGGCTTTATCAGTCAATCTCACGGCCGCGGATGTAGTTACCGTGGGCGGATAGCTTACAAAACTATTCTTTACATCATCTTGCGACGAAGGGTGACGATTGGTATGGGCAGTACCTTGATTGACATTATGACGAGAAGAACCTTCAAATAATGGAGCAGAAAGTGAAAATGATTCGGATGGTTGTTGGGCATGGTTATTTCCTTTCCGATGATTCAATGTGGCCCCATCTGATGCTTTAGGAGGGGTTGCTGCAAAGAGCTGGAGATAAATTCGATGTGATTCTTGCCGATTCATGAAATGATCCCTCAGTAGCGAGACACGAGCTTATATCTCCAACTCGACCGATTTGGCGGGCTTTATCCCGCCTCGATGATCACTTTTACATTATGCCGCGCCGCGCTCGTCTCCGTTTCTATTCCACCACTATCCATCATCAATCAGCCCAGCATACCTCAAGCAAACCATGACAGCAGTAAGTTTTTCCCGTTCTTCAATCATGGCGAAAAATGTTCATATCTACATTGTATTTCACTGTTTTCACGTTTCCTCAAGGTTGATACAACGTTAATTGATCCACTGATAGTCGAGCTGCAAAGCCGCCTCGCAGATCTCGAATTAGCTAAAGAACACACTGACGTGAGCGCTGCCGTGCAGAGAGAGCGTGCTGAAATTCTCATTAGCTTACGAAAAATAATGGAGGCAATGAAATCGGAAACAGGAGTTGGTGGAGCTAGTATTAACAGCAAGGAAATTGAACAATTGAAGGCAGAAAATAAGGAGTTAATGAGAGTTAATGCAAAGCAGCGATATCGAATCGATCATTTGGTGAATAATTTACGTGAGACAATGAAGTAAGTGGTTGTGAAAGATCAAAGTTTAAGTTACTTTTGTTTAGGTGTATAGCAATTCGTTGTATCTAGACTGAAGATAGTGCATCTGCTAGTATATCCGAGTTTGGACACCATTGTTTGTCATACTTTTGTCCACGTGTTTCTTTTTCTCCATAACCACTCGACACATTCATTCCAGATGAATGTACCTCCAAAATGCGAGTCTTATCCCAATCCAATGTCATGAGCGATTGTACTACCAATGCCGCGATGTCTTCCCGGCTTATAGCGGTCTTATCCTCAGTGTTTGGCGTAGCAATACTTGTTAATAGCTTTGATCTCATTGAAATTCCTAATTTGCTGCTAATGCCCTTTTCAAAAGTAAATGTGATATCCTTCTTCAATGGCGAGTCAGTGCGTATGTAAGTGTATGCTACCCCCTCATTATCTAATACATTTAAGTAGTCCATGCGATTCACAGTCTTTGGTGTTTCTATTACAACGATGTGACTAATACCTGCTTCTTTGCATGCCCTAATTGAATTTGTGAATATCGATTTATGGATTCCAGAATCATCACTCGGTATATCAGTTTCTAATGCCCCATAGCGTTGATCCAAGTAAAATTCATATGTTTTATCATTCGGTGTCTTTTCATATGTATTTAAAGTCACTGCTCGTCGTTCTAATTGATACGTTGTTCCTATAATTGCGGCATCGTAACCTTTCAGCCGCTCTTTGATGTACCACATGTCAGTTGTGTCTACCAAACGAATCAAATCTTCGGATGCATACGCAAGCTTGAATGCTGGTCCTAGGACCTTATTCAATGCGTCTGAACCTGAGCCTGTTGCGCAGATTGCTCTTGGACTAGTTAACCCTGTTCCATATCTATTTCAAGCGGTGATACAAAGAGTTCCAGCATTAGAATATTCACACAAGTGTCAGTCTGTACTGAATAATGAGTATATCTTAAGACGTGACTCACAGAGATGATGCACGTTGCAAAAAACCGAATATGACAGCGCCAAGGTATCCACCTGCTCCAAAGATGGCTACCTTCTTCTTCTCGAAGGGCCTCGCAGCGCAGCCTTTGGGCGTTAGGTGCAAGACGGGAAAAGCATTACGTTGGGTGACGCCTTGAGATGGCAGTAACAAAAGTGCAGACACGTCGCCATGCAATGCCGCTGGCACTAACAAGGTAGCAGCACATGCGATGAGAGTGCGAGTAGGAACCATGATGAGATCGCAACCAACAGCCACAGACAGAGCACAAAAAATACGTAGAGGAAGGTACGATACGTACCTAACTTCAACTGTACGTAACTCGTAATTCGAATGACGATGAAGATCCTACTTTGCTCCGTCTTGACGGCGGCATCACTCATTACAACGACCGAAGCCGGTGCCGTAGAAGCGACGATGGATAACTACGAGTCTCTCGTTTCGGGAAAGAATGCCTTCGTAAAGTTCTTGGCGCCGTGGTGAGGCCATTGCAAAAGCATGAAGCCAGCATGGGACCAGCTTGGGGGTGATTACGCAGGATCATCATCAGTTGTGGTTGCCGATGCCGACTGTACGGAGTCTGGGAAAGAGTTATGTGAAAAATTTGAAGTGTCGGGGTATCCAACGATAAAGTACTTCAAGGATGGAAGTATTTGGGATGGAGAAGTGTACAGTGGTGGACGAGATTATGATAGTCTCAAACAATTTGTACAAGATGAACTCGAGATCAAATGTGATGCGAATAATGTTGCCGAATCCGCATGCAGTGATAAGGAGAAGGGATTTATTGATAAGATGAAGGAAAAGAGTGTAGATGAACGCAAGATACAGCTGGTTCGGTTGGAAAAGATGAAGGATGGGAAAATGAAGCCAGAGCTGAAGCAGTGGTTATTTCAGCGCATCCGAATTTTGACCACGCTCGGGGTTGGAACGGATGGGGATGAATTGTAAATCTGACAAGTGTAAGCTTGATGATAAAAAATTGGAATTGAAATTAGGGATCTCTGAAATGTCAGAACCAAAATGTCTTATCTCTCGAATCCAGTAGCGATGTGAATGACTAGAGCAAGTACTGCGATTTGCTGGAAAATGAATGACGACAATCCGTAATTTTTCTCACAGCCAATTTGAAGTGAGCGAATGGAATGTCTGACAATATTATTTCCTAGTTTACAATGCTCAGAGATGGCAGATAGGTTAGGTTGGGAATAGTCAGGACAAGAATTCTAATTTTAATGAAATGGTCATTATTTACATGTAGTGTTATGTGTGGATATGCTTCATTTTGTTCATATTTTTATATTTGCTTGTTGGAAAAGATTGCTTGTTTAGACACTGAGTTGAGGTGGATGAGTTTCAATGAAATAAAGGGGGAGCTGGAATTATCCTTTTTATTTATATTTACCAAATTGCAACAATTGTATGAACATTTTTATTACTAAGATTCTTTTAGACATAACAGACCTGGACCCACTTCAATCTTATACATATTATATATATTTTAACGCATGAGAGGGAAGTCACGTGTAATTGTCTTTATTTCTATAGTGAGTATAAGACCAACCCCCACCCTGATAACTACCCTCTGAGAGTGTTGTCTCCTAGTACTAGGAGAAGGAATGTGTTTGTGTTAAATTTTTCACTTGTATTTGTATTATGTACTTAGTTGTGTAGGTGATTAGGGAACCCAATCCACTTCATACCCATATGTCATGCATATACAATGTGTTTCAGAACCTTCCACTACGGACAGTGGTCATAAGGATGCCATGCCACACTGAATCTGCCCTCTGGTAAAGAGGTAGTTCAGCCTGGCAATAGCAATCGGAGATTGTGTAGGGTGTTTACTTGGGTTTCCGTTACTGTGGCAAGTGGTCATAATGATGTCACCTCAACCTGATATATGCTTGGTTTCCCAGCCACATGGCAGAAGTAGGAGATTATCTTGGTTTGTCACTTGTATCATGCTGTAAGTTATGATTCAGACATCCAACCCACTTCATACTCAATGTCTACTTCATACCTACAAAAAGTTTTCCGCACCTTCTACTGTGGCCAGTGGATGCGAGGATACATTCCCAACCTGATACCTGATATTGCTTGGTCTCACATCAAAGAGGAGTAGGAGATTCTCTGGGTTTGACACTTGCAGTAAGTGTTCGGATGTGATTGAGGCACCCCACCCACTTCATACTCATAGCAGGTCAACATTATACATATAATGTGTTTCACTTCTGCTGTGGCCAGTGGTCATAAGGATGTCACCTCAACCTGCTTGGTCTCACGGTGGCAGTATGTGGTTGAGGTTCTTCACTTGTATCATGTTGTTAGGCTGAAGTAGGTGACACTTTCCACTTCATACTCATGGCAGTCTGATTCGTAGATATATAATGTGTTGTTGCACCTTCTACTGTGGCCAGTGGGCAAAAGATCATGCAAACCCAACCTGTATATGTATATGCTTGGTCTCACAGTCAATGTTGTTAGGTTTGATTCAGTGACACCACCCACTTCATACTCGTATTATGTCTACTTCATACATACATGAAGGTTTCCATCCTTCTACTGGGGGTGGTGTTGGTGATAGGGATAGGAAAGAGGAACACAGGACCCTAAATCCAATAAAAAGCTATTTATGTAGATTTGTAAATAGTATCGGCTCGAATCAACAGAATCCAAACAACATCATGATGGATGGTGGGAATACACGCAACCCTGACCTGGAGATCTATTTTATGAGGCAAGCACTACATGTGGCTGAGGCTGCTCTTGCACGAGGAGAGGTCCCAGTTGGTTGTGTCATCGTTTTGCGCGACGCGACAGACATCCTCAAGATGGAAGCGTCGTCATCTCATCCTCAGAGTAATAGATCGGTCTCAACTATTTCTTGTCCGTACGATACGTCCCCATCAGTAATTATATCTCATGGAGCCAATCAAGTAAATGCCACTCGAGATGCGACACGTCATGGTGAGCTCGTGGCTATTGACCGTATGCTAACGCGTGGACGTTCGTCGGATCAAATGAAACTTCCTCCTCACATCATTTGCAAACCATCTCATGGAAAGACCAATCCAGCCCCCGCCTATTCATCGTCAGATACGGTGAATGTTGACAATGATTATTGGATAAACGTGCCACAATGTAAAGATCACTGGAAGAATTCCTTCGGTTGGGGCAGTAGTAGGATATTTGATAAAGAAATACTGAAAGAATGCGATTTATATGTCACCTGTGAGCCATGTATCATGGTAAGAAATTCGATTTACCATGTAGCTTCTTCCTGTGAAGGTTGTTAAATTAATGCTTTGCTCACAGTAATTGTTATTACCGTAGTGTGCAGCTGCTCTGTCAATGGTGGGGATTAAACGAGTATTTTTTGGTTGCAAAAACGATAGATTTGGCGGTTGTGGATCCCTGCTGCATCTTCATAGGTCGGATGCTCTACCATCGCCGAAGCATCATGGATTCGAAATTATTGGAGGCATATTAGAATCAGAAGCAGTCACGTTGCTTCGTTGCTTTTATGATAGAGAAAATTCTCATGCTCCAGATGATCTCCGTCGTAAGAAAAAGTCAAGCAATGACGACGCATCAACTGTTATAGAAAATAATGCAGTCTAGTTTAAGATTTTGCCGCAAATCGACATTCAAATCTTCAGCATCCCCATTAGAAAATTTATGGCCAATTGTAAGCAGAAACGAAAAAGGTGAGAGAAAAGATACGTCAATTAATGCACAGAAAAAATATATTAATGTCGCTCCAGTAACCTCCCAGAGTGGATTGCATGGATTTTAAAGCAAATCCCCTCTCCCTTTAGAGATAGAGCCCGGTCATTCATCACTATAAGACTAGCGCATTGTCTGCGCCATTCTCAAGATCTCTCTTACTAATGAAAATGATGATATGCTGTAGCATTCGATAGGAAAACTTTACACCCATTGCGACCCCCCTGTTTACGGGAGGTGGGCGAAGGCCTAGTAATGATGCGTGTACAAACATGTGCGTGTACAAACATGGGCATACAACAATACACAACAATACAGGGTGGATTGTTCTTACCCGTGTGATGTGGTCATCTGCGAGCACGAGCACCAGGACGAGCTGGCTTATAACTCGATCTCTTCTTCTTCGTCTTTGAAAACTTGGCATCTCTAATCCGTTCCTTCCTCTCTTCTTTCTTTATTGCCACCAATTTATTATCCTCCTTGTTACGTTCCTCACTTGTCACCTTTAACTTCTTGGCATCATCGACTAATGAATTTTGTAAATGCAATCGTATAGCTGCAAAGGGATCCTCATTGAACTTTGGATGACTTAATACGAGACCCATATGCGAAATTTCAGAGTTGGCAAGTGTCCTCTTTGATTTATTGGTATTGCACGTCATTAACTTTTTGGGTTCTTGTTTTTGTTGTTGTGTGACGCTGACGCTTAATGATGATGTGGATGTGGTGAGAGCCTCACGGATGGCATCAAGGCCATCCAATTTTCCCTTTTGATCATCCAACCGTCGAAGACGCAATGAACTCATTACCATATTCTCACGTTTGAGGTACTGCTCTCGTTTGGCAAGTCGCTTCCGTTGTCCTCGGCTGAGTGGGGCATCGTCCATTTCATTCGGAAACTCGTCGTCATTTGCATTGTCCGTATTCTTCGGATGAACGACGACTAGCTTCTTTTTCTCAGAGGACAGATTAGATTGGGATGTAAGCGGAGAAGCCCTGACATCGCGGGACGATGCCTTTGAGGCAGAGCGGAACTTCCCTACCTTCGTTACCTTCGGCATGGTGGTAAAGGAATGAAGTGTTTCGTGGCTTCCAAAACCCGCCAAATGGGATTACCCACCATATCCTCAGGAGCCTCCCCGTCCCCACCACCATGGAAAACGTCGAAAGACCTCACATCTCTCTGGTAGTAATCGGTCACGTCGATTCTGGCAAGTCCACAGTCGCTGGGCATCTTCTCTTCAACTGTGGATGCGTGGATGATCGAACACTTACAAAGTACGAACGTGAAGCCTTCGAGCTAGGCAAACACCCATCGACCAAATATGCCTGGATCCTTGATGCCATGAAGGCAGAACGTGAGCGAGATATGACTATTGATATATCATTGTGGAAGTTCCATTCGTTGAAGTTTGATTTTACAGTAATTGATGTTCCAGGTCATCGTGATTATGTGAAGAATATGATTACGGGCACATCACAGGCAGATGTAGCGATATTGGTCATTGATGCAACAAAAGGGGGGTACGAATTGGGCATGTCAAAAGAAGGTCAATCACGTGAGCATACACTATTAGCACACACGCTGGGAGTTAAGCAATTAATTGTGGCTATAAATAAGATGGATGATGATACAGTACGTTATGCCGAGAAGCGATATACAGACATCACGGATGAGGTTTCAAAACACTTGAAGAAGGTAGGATACAAATTATCAAAGGTAGCATTCATACCCATCTCTGGCTGGAAGGGTGACAATCTATCCGAAAAGTCAGAGAATAATATGGAATGGTACAACGGACAAACACTATTAGAAGCACTGGACAACCTATCACCACCAAAACGATCTACTGGTTTACCACTTCGTATACCCATCCAGGATGTATACAAGATCGGTGGAATCGGGACTGTTCCCGTTGGACGTGTCGAAAGTGGTAGAATACGACCAGGCATGATAATCCAATTTGCACCATCGGGTATACAGGCAAAAGTCCAATCATGTGAGGTCCATCATGAGGAACAAAGTGATGTTGGGCCGGGGAACAATGTAGGGTTCAGTCTCAGAGGAGTGGCTGTCAAAGATGTTCGGCGAGGTGACGTGGCATCCGAGGCAAATGATAATGCTGCAACAGCCGTATCAAGCTTTGAGGCACAGATTGTAGTAATTAATCATCCAGGAAGAATAACAAAGGGGTATTGTCCAGTGGTCGATTGTCATACGGCTCATATTTCTTGTCAATTTGTAAATATTCGACAAAAGCTGGACCGTCGAACAGGCAAGGTTGTGGAAGAAAATCCTGAATATTTACAGAATGGTGATGCGGCTATTGTTACCATGGTACCGACACGGCCCATGTGTGTTGAGAGCTTTTCCGAGTATCAAGCTTTGGGAAGGATAACAATTCGTGATATGAAGCGGACAGTTGCCGTTGGCATAATAAAGTCGATAATCAAGGTAGAGGTTGATGCAGAGCAGAGCAATGTGCCGAGATGAGGGAGCTTGAGTCTAACTAATGCTACCTCGAGTTTTGGATTCAGCTTGAAACACTGAGAAATCATAAATCATCAAGAAGTCTGACTAATTCTAGAATTAGTCATCATCTTCGTCTCATCTATTTTGTTTATATGATTACTACCTAGTGCAAACATGCTATCTAGGTACTTATTATTCAGCAACAGCGACACATATAGTCTATGAACGTATATATTCTGATATCCTTCATAAGAGGATACACAATGAAGCATCATAACTACACTGGTCGAGCAGTAGTAGGCGGTGGTGTTGGCTTGCGTGACGGTGAGAATGTTGGAGAGAGCGTAGGTGAGATCGTAGGTGATAATGAAGGAGACATAGTTGGTGATATTGTTGGGATCTCAGTGGGCATTATCGTTGGGATCTCTGTGGGCAACATAGTAGGCATGACGGTTGGCATCAATGTCGGTGACCCGACAGGGAGCGTCGGAGAAAGCGTCGGAGACAGCGTTGGCTCAATTTGGTCGACTTCCATTACTGGAGAATTCGTGGGGAAAAATGTAGGCTGTTCAGTCTCGACCTCGACTGTTGTAGGTTCAAGCGTGGGAAGTACCGTCGGTAACATAGTGCTGTTATTTGTGTTGTGCCACATACGAGTAGTGAAAACATATTGGTGAGTCATTCTCCTCTCCTTAAAATCAATGATGCAAGAAAATAACTACTCACGGTTCCTCTGTTTCCGTGGCAGGTGCAAGAGTAGGCTCGACTGTTGGTGTCTCAGACTCGACAGGTGCAAGCGTCGGTACTTCAGTCGGTTCAATTGTACTGCGGAGTGCAAAGTTCAAGAAATGAAAAATGGTCAATAACTTGTCATCTTTCAAAAGTTAATGTGATACATGAAAATACTCACGGAAACGCTGAAGTTGGCATGTAAGTCGTCGGCATGTACGTTGGTATTGGTTCGTTTGATGGAGCAACAGTCATTGGACTGCCTCTGAAAGAAAGGTGCCAGAATAAATTGGTTCAGAAGTCAGATATGCATCGATTAAAAAATGTTAGACTGTAAGAAAAAAGCTTTGTAACTCACGTTGGCTCCTCGGTTGTCGGCATTTGTGTTGGGAGGAATGTCGGGAAGTAGGTAGGTGGACATGTACAAACCTTGATCCTCTCAGGCTTATAATGTGCCTCGCTCCATTGGAGCTTTCTCTTTCTCTTACTAGACTTGGTATCCGATGCTGTATACGATGTCGACTCAGTTTTACCAGACTTGGTACCATATGATGTCTCCGATATCGACCCAGACCACGACGAGATACCACCCCAAGACGGCGATCCTCCGCTGCCTCCGCCTGCACCCCAAGACGGAGATCCTCCGCTGCCTCCGCCTGGTGCATCAACATACACGCATGGACATATATCTGTGTATTCATTAATTAATTCAGGATCGACTTCGATCGGGTGACTTTCACTGCCACCTTCACTACCACCTGATGCTTTTCCAGATTTGCCGCCTCCATAATGCTCATCCATTCCACCAGAGGAACTCCAGGATGATTCGCTGTCTGCATATACTCCTGGTACATCAAATCCAGCGGATACATTGTCACTGTGCTCGGTTCCTGACTGCTTGTTTCTATCTTTCCTTTTCTTCTTCTTCTTCTTCGTTGTCTTCTCTTCCTCGAACTTTCCATAAAACTTAGTAAGGAAGTGATCGGTAGCAGTCTCGCTGTCAGTTTCTGGCATAGCTTGTGGATCCGTCCTAGTCTTCATGTTACTGCTTCCAGCAAAGCCATTCGTCTGCTTCTTTCTATTTCCTCCCCTTCTCTTTCTACCTGTACTGTTTTGCGTGGGACCATCGATGGCCCTGCCTTTCTTCATTCCCTTGCCAGCACCATCCCTATTAGCACCTCGTTTCTTTTTGTTGCCAGACGAAGTTCTACCGCCTGCTCTCTTTTTGTTGGCGCCAGGTGAATTGCCGGCTCTCTTCCTCTTCTGCAACTCGCGTGATCTGTCATTGTCCATTCTTAACCTATCTTTTCCTTTTAGTGGGATGCGTCCTTCTCTTGTCAGCAAATGTGATACATGATCTCGCGGCAAGGACGCAACGACGTTTTGTTTCGCATTGCTTTCTTCAGCAAACGCAAATACGCGCTGGTCACTTCTATAGTCGACGATTGCCATCGCACAGATAACAAGTAATACAATATGAGATAAACCTGCACTCCTCTTCGACTGCATCAGCTTACGTCGCGTCGAAGTAAGACTTCTCCACTTTGATTGCAATGCGATATCGCTTATTAAATTTAAAGTGAAGTGTCAGTATTTTCTTCCTTCCGACAGTAGCAGCAGAATAGAGGTTGAAATGATACACTAATTCGATGCGTCCAGGCTCGAATCAATTTATCATTGCGGATTACTCGATAGCTTAGTAAAGAGAAGAGTTGCTGGAGGTGCGCCTTCCAAATTTTGCGCCTGAGTTGAGTCTCGTCGGTCTGGCCGTCAATCAGATTCTTTTCTCCCCAAAGAGAAAAGTTCGGTATCCTCAGCACCATACAGTTAGAAATGTTGCTAGGACCATATGATCAGGAACGACCATACCACAGTGACAGCACCGCTTCCCGTCTGCTCAGCGAAGTTAAGCACTGTCGGGCCCAGTTAGTACTACGGTGGGGGACCACGT
>Ga0247843_1001008_pt1 | contig 61946 bp, 54 predicted proteins | sample LaCruzMarch2017__FD_192420 | JGI IMG/M metagenome (GOLD analysis project Ga0247843, IMG submission 192420) | Freshwater microbial communities from meromictic Lake La Cruz, Castile-La Mancha, Spain - LaCruzMarch2017_8m | ecosystem: Environmental > Aquatic > Freshwater > Lake | place: Spain...
CGTCGTCAATCCCCCGTGGAATCAGGGATCCGGGCCTTAACCTGACGCGAATGGATAGCATCCACAGGCTGTCCAACGGACAAGGGGGGTAATACAATACACGTCTATTTTCCAGAAGATTCTGCGAACGTAACCGTAACGCCTCGTTTCTTCCACGCCTCCACAAAAGAGCTTTCTAATTCGTCTATATCTCGACCTTGGAGTAATTCATTAAACCCAACAGCATAACCATCACGATCTTTACGCGGACCTTTGTCTTTGCTTTTCGCTAAGTATTTAGCGAACCTAGACGCGCCGCCCTTGCCATCTAAATGAATAAAAAAAGCCACTAACAAATGGGAAGCGGCGTAGTGCGCACTTTCATCTTTACCACCATGAAATTCATCATATTCATAATGAAGAAAATCTTTCAACGAAGCCCCTATTTTCACATCCTCGTGCCGAATTGATGGAATTTTTTCTAATGCCCTTCCAAAATCGAGCTGTTTTCCATCGTATGGAATATGTTCAAAATAGCACGCTAAACCTTCACATATCCACGTGAAGTTTGAATTGTAAAAACCATTGGTCAAGTGGTGTGTAATTTCGTGAGTAATTACTGATAAATCCTGTTGATTTTTTGTTTTAAAATCGCCATTGACATCCAGCCCAAGACTTTCAAAACTGACATAAGTCACATCTTCGGCAGAATACCAAGCACCCGGAATTCGTCCATTACCCAGGTTAAATTCCGCACCACCTCCTCGAGCTTTATATTGTTCGTAATTTAAAAAAAGTTTTGCTTTGAAAGTAGAATCGAGCTTCGTAACCCTAGTGGTAATCGGCACTACTCGAAGGGATTTCCAGGTAACCTCGAAAACTTCACCTACATGTTTTTGAGCGTTTTCACTTAATGGTTGGTAGCTTTCGATTACAAAGTGTCTAGTGCGGTACTTCCAAACATTATCTCTGCGCGGCAATATTTCTCGCATTACAGAGTCTGATTCTGGAACCTGAACTACACCAAATAGGGCGCCATCACCGCTATTCTTTATTTGCTTGATTCTGTTGTTTACATAATCAATGTCGCCTTGACTGAAACGATCTTCATCAACTTCGATTAACTTACCATTAGGCAACTTGAGCGTAACTAAATTTTCTTCCTTCTTTATAAATTCAGCTTTTATGGTGCTGCCTGTTTTTGATTCGGTCCAAACACGCTCCTGAGCTGATAAGTCAGAAAGAAAAATTACGATGAAAAACATCAAAGATGCAGTTATAAGCTGCAAGGAATTTGCTTTTCCTGCAAGGAATTTGCTTTTTGCGTGAAGGCCGTTGAAAGAGCCGGTGGCCGGACCGGAGCAAGGAAAAAGGGGGTTGCGGGGGAAACGGGGACGAAAGATGTGTTTCAGTCTTTCAGCGCGCGGTGTTTCGGCACGAAAAATCCCTAGCTCGCGCCGGAATGTGGTGTGATTGGGAGATTTAATTGCCATTTCCATCTTTCGCGAGTCTGGTTCTGCACACCACCTTGCCAAGTTTTTTTGGCAGCGGGATCATTTTTTGGAGAATTTCCAGAATTTTGCCAATTTCCAGAATTTTGCCCAGAATTTTGCCTGTCCCTTTGAGCAGAATTTCGCTTTTCAGAATTTTGCCTGTCCCTTTGAGTAGAATTTTGCCTGTCCCTTTGAGAAGAGACTTGCCCCGATCCATGACCTTCCCATCTTCTCCCCATGCGCCGGCCACGCCTCAAAGCTCCCGCTTTCCTCCCCGTTGCCTACTACCACTGCGTTTCTCGGGTGGTGAACCGCGAGTTCGTCTTCGGGGAAGAGGAGAAAGACAAGCTTGTCGAATACATGCGCCTCTACGAGCGCTTCGGCGGGCTGCGCGTGATCTCCTACTGCATCATGTCCAACCACTTCCACATCCTCGTGGAAGTCCCCCATCGGCCGGACGAAGCAGCGCTTCCCGATGACGCCGGCCTGGTCGCGAAGGTGCGCTGTTGCCTGGGCGACAAGCTGGCCAACGAGCTCGAATGGCAGCTCGAGCTGCATCGCAAGCAGGAGAACACCTTCGCCGCCGAGGAGCTGCGCGGAAAGTGGTTCGCCCGGATGTGGGACGTCAGCGCCTTCATGAAGGTGCTCAAGCAGCGCTTCAGCCAATGGTTCAACGGCCGGCACGCCAGGCGGGGGACGCTGTGGGAAGACCGCTTCCGCTCGGTGCTGGTGGAAGGAAAAGGCCAGGCGCTGCGGGCGATGGCCGCTTACATTGACCTCAACCCCGTCCGCGCGAAGATCTGCGACGATCCTAAGGACTACCGCTGGTGCGGCTATGCTGAAGCGGTCGCCGGCGGCAAGGAAGCCCGCGAAGCAGTGGCATTCCTCGCAGCACTGAATCCCCACGGCGGGATGAAGCCGGGATCGGCAGCCGCCCCTAAGCCCAAGGAAGCTCTCCGCCGCTGGCGCTGCCATCTGTTCGGGATCCCGGAGAACGAGTCCCGCCAGAAGGACGAGGACGAAAAAGGCGAAATGGCCGCCATTTACCGCGAACGTATCCCACGCGAGAAGGCGTTGGAGGTGCTGGCCCGGGGCGGGAAGTTATCCCAAGCGGACTACCTCCGCTGCAAGGTCCGCTACTTCAGCGACGGCGCGGTGATCGGCGGGAAGGCTTTCGTGGACGAGATGTTCGCCGCTTTCCGCAATCGCTTCGGGCCGAAACGCAAGGACGGTGCCCGGCCGATGCGAGGCCTGGCCGGAGACTCGAAGGAGGAGCGGCTTTTCAACTTCCGGCAGCTTCGCACCGGAGTGTTCGGATAGAGAGGACGGCTGGCCAGGGAGCGGGGCTCACCGTTCCCATGGCGCGCATCGCATCGGGAAGCACAGGGCAGGGTCTCATCGTCTTCCGGATCATTCCCTGCATCGTGTCCGGGGTCGGTTCCCTCATCATTAGATTATCCCCATGAAATCATGGCCGAAGGCAGCCCTTACACGTCCACAACAGCTTCGCACCGCCATTGTTTGAGGACCGTTGCTTGGGCCCGGGAAGCAGGTAACCAATCCCGCCCGGCGGAAGGTGCAAGGCCGGTGTCCACAATTTCGTTGAGCCGGCACTCCGTCACGGAGCCGCTTCCGCCTTCAGCCGCAGGAAGCCCCTGCCTGCCAGCGGCAGCCAGGCCCGGCGCTGCAGGGTGATCCCGTCACTGGAAATCAGCTCGTCGTTCAACGCCGGCGACCAAACCCCAAGTCCGGCGGACTGCGCCGCGGAGAGGATGCCGTCGTCGCGGTCGGTCCGGACGCTGTAATCCAGCACGAAGCGCGGCTGGGGTCCGCTGCGGTCGATGCCCGACGCGAGCGCGTTGAAACCGGTGGGATCGGTGCCGAGCAGATACTCGATGAAGTTCTCCAGCCCATCGACATCCGGGTCGCCCGTGGCGCCGCCTCCGTCGCCGCTGCCGAACTCGGCAAGGCTCCACGCCGTGTAGCCGCCGACCCCGCGGCCCGGGCCCGGCGCTCCGGCCGTCCACGCCGCAGGATCGCTCCCCTGGCGGCGGACGCCGAGCCGGCGGATCGACGACCCGGTGCCTGACGCGGTGACCGGCCACGGGGCTTGGGCCAGGTAGTTCACCTCGTCCTCGATCATCAGCCCGACAAAGCCGGGCTCGTCCGCGGGCGGCGGCACCTTGCGGCGCAGGCGGACCGTGCCGCCGGCATCGGCCAGGGTGTCCGGCGCCAGCCAAGGCCCGATCAGCCGGACGCCGGGGGCCACTCCATACTGATTGCGGAAGGTGGAGGCGAGGGACGGGACCAGCACGGGATCGAAGGCGACCAGCACCACGGCTTCGACCGGCTGGATGCTAAAGCCGGCCGGGAAATCGAAGTCAACCGAGCCGCGCAAGGTCCAGCGGTCCATGGCCTCGGCGCTGGCGCTGGTGTTGGAGACCTCCACGAATTCCGGGGTGGAGCCGGACGGGTGGTAGTGGATTTCCGTGACCTGCACCGGGCCGACCCGCGGCATGGCATTGGACGCGGACGGGGTGAAGGCGGCCAGCGGCGCGAGGCTGCCGCTGCCATCCGGCCATCGACCGTAGGCGAGGCCCGGCAGCACCGGCGACCACCCGGCCTTCTGTTCGAAATTCTTGAGTTTCCCGCTCACCGGATCCGCGGAGATCAGCCAGACATCGCCGCCGCGGGATCCATCGAGCGAGAACTCCCCTTCCCCGGGCGGCCCCGGCGCGGGATTCCACTCGCCGTTGGGATTGAAATCGGTCTCGTCGAACACGAGGAAGCCGCCGGCGGGGATCACCGTGCCGTCCGGAATCCGGAATTGCCGGTAATCGTCCTCGCTCGCCGCCGCAGGAACGTTGCCGAGGAACCAGCCGCTGACATCGACCGGACCGGTCCCCGCATTGTACAGTTCGATCAGATCCAACTGCGACGCGACGGGATGGGCCAGGATTTCATTCACCGCCACCATCGACGGCGGGAAAGGATTGGCGAGCCCCGGGCTGCCGTGCACCGCGTCACTGGAATCCCAGAGCAACGGATTTTCATAGTCCGCCGTGAGATTCCCGCTGCCAGCATAGACGAGTGCCGCGCCCGAGCCGTCGGCCCGCTCCGGCCAGGCACCCTCGTCGTCGTAGGCGAAACTCGCGATGATGCCGCTGCTCCGGTCGCGGACCAGGATGACCTCCCCGCTGTTGCTCAGGTTGCTGTCGCCCGACCATTGGCCGGCGATGCGGGCTGCAGCCGCCGAACCGTGGCGCAGGGCAATGGCGGCCGGATTCTTGACCACCAGCGCCTTCGCACCGGGAGCCAGCGTGAAGGCGGGCAGCGTCACCGCGGCGACTGGCATTCCCTCCGCCAGCGAAACGCCCTCGAGGTTGACCGGGGCGGCCGAGACGTTGCTCAGCTCGATCCATTCGAAGTCCCCCGCCGTCGCCCCGGGCATCGCGGCCGACTCCGCCGCGGACGGTCCGAGCGGGTTGTAGTGGACCCCGCTGACCCGCAGCGTGGGGGCGGAAGCGTAGGTCTCGCCCACCAGATAAAGCGCTTCGACCGGGGCGCTCCAGTTCGTCGCGGGAGCATCGAAGACCCCGGACCGCCAGGCCCGGGCGATCACCTTGCGGGTCGCCGGGATGCTGATCGAGATGCCGCTGTAAACGAGGGCCGAGGAGGAAACCCCGCCACCTACGGCCCGCGGGTCGCTGCCATCGACGGTGTAATAAACGGTGGTGCCCGAAGGAACCGTGATCGCGGTCGTCGCTCCGGCCGCGACCGGACCCGGCGGGCGGACGATGACCGGCAGCGCGGTGAACTGGCTGTCGATCCAGGTCGCCCGGGTCGCCAGCCATGTCTTCAAGTTGCCGGTCTCGGTGTCGATGTTGTTCGCCGTCGGCGAGCCATACCAGCGGGCGTAATCGCGCCGGGCCGGGTGATCGGCATCGCTGCTTTTGAACTCACTCAGGAAGCCGTCCAGCACGCCGTGGAACTGGGCCGTCGCCAGCGGCCCCCGCCGCAGCGCCTGCCAGCGGTCGACGTAGAGCTGGCGGAACTCGGTGTCCTGGAAAAGCTTCTCCCACCAACCGAAGGTGAAGAAGTTGGTCGAATCCGGGATGCCGTTCCAGGTGTTGGTCAGATCGTCGCGGCCGTCGGTGGAATTCGCGGAGCGGTCGAAGTCCCACAGCGGGCCGGCGACCATCGGGCCGCCGCGGTCCTTGTGGAAATAAGCGCTGAGGCGCAGCGCATCGACATTCTTGGCGAAGGCGCAGAAGATGTTGTGATCCACCCAGGAGGTGGAGTCGATGAAGCTCCGGTAGTTGCGGGTGGCAAATCCACCCGCGGCCTCGGTGAAGAGCGTGTCTTCGAACTGTTGGAAGTGATTGACCAGATAAGTCGACTGCTGGCTCGCGAGGTCGGGAAGCTTCGGCCGGTGGATCACCAGCCCGTCGCCGCCGGTTCCCGCCAGTGGCAGGCTTCGCGTCGTCCGCCAGGAGAACTCGTCGCCGTCCTTGCGGTCGACCTTGAAAATGTAGCCGCCGGTGACTCCGGGAGCGGTGGTGTCGGAAAGTTCGAGGCCGGCTATGTCGATGCGGTCCGCGCCGCGCCGGACCGACTCGCAGAGCACGTAAACCCCGCGGTAGTCGCCGTACTCGAGCGTGTCGCCATCCTGGTTGAAATAGACCTCCACCAGCCGGGTCCGCGGTGCCCAGCGACCCGCACGGCGGCTGGCTTCATAGACCCAGGCGTTGCGCATGAAGGCCCGGTCGAAATCGTAGCAACTGATCAAGGCCCAGTCCGATCCCGACGGCATGCCGAGCAGCGGTGCGTCCGTCTCCGCCTCGCCTTCGCTGAGGAATTCCATGCCGTAGGACTTCTTGGGGAAGCCGGAGGAACTGCTGCCGCGGAGCTTCACACCCACGTTCATGGTCAGCACCGGTGGCGAAGTCACCGCCAGCGAGGCATAGCCGCTGCCGCCGCGGTCGAAGACTTGCAAGCGGGCGCTGCGGGCGATGTTGTCGTTGGGGATTTCCCCGCCGCCGCGGTTGTTGAGCACCAGGACCGGCAGCGACGATTGGAAGGCCTGTCCGGTGGCGTTGTAATTCGACACGGTGGCGTCCAGCTTTTCATAGCCCGCGGCGCTGACGAGACCCATCGAACCGGTCGACGGATCGACGATCCGGGCACGGACCACCGTGCTGCTGTTGATCTGAAACGGGCCGCTATAGAGGGTGGACGATGCGTCAGGCAAACTTCCGTTCGTGGTGTAGCGGATCTGCTGGCCGGAGATCGCGCCGGACAGGGTCAGGTTGAAATTGGTGGTGTAAGTCCCCGGAGCACGGGAAAAGTTGACCAGTTGCGGGATGACCGTGGCCGAGAGGTCCGGGTTCCTCAGGCCCGGGGTCGGGGTTGAGAAATACGCGGACTCCGGGGCGGATCCGCTGCCGGAGATTTCACCCGCGAGTTCGGCCCGGAACAGGAAATCGCTGCTGGTGGTTGATTGGTTCAAGGCCTGGACGGCCAGCACGTTCTGGCCTTCGACCAGGAGGCCGACGCTGGCACTCACGTCCAGGTCCTCGAACGCCATCGCCGCATTGTCCTCGTGGGTCGAGGTCGCCGCACTGCTCCAAACCAGGGTGGTGGGCGCGTTGCGCCGGGCCTGGACGCTCCCGGCCATCAGCGGCTGGCCGTTGAGCCAGGCCACGAAGCCGTCGTCATACTTCACCCGCAGCTTGAGCGACTGTGGCAGCCCGCCGGCCGCGATCGTGAAGGGGATCCGCAGGTAGCAGGAGGTGCGGGTGTTGTTGAGCGCGGTGTCGATGTTGCCACCGCTCCCCACCTCGGTCAGGAAGTTCACACTTGAGGTATTGCGGTCGTAGCCGATCCCCTGGACCGCGCTGGTCCAGCCGCTCGGCACGAAGGTCGTCTGACGCCAGGTGGACGCCGGGACCGTGGCCGAGGTCGGCACGATCCATTGGCAGGCGGCCGTCTGCGGGACGAGCGTCACCGGGATCACGTCCGTCGGTAGGCCGTAGGAGATGTCGGGAAACTGCGCCGGATATGACGGATTGAACTGCGAGGCGGCGATGATCCCGTTCGCCCGGATCAAGCCGAGGTATTCGCCGGAGGCGGTGAGCGAGAAATTGGTGTGCAGCGGCTGGCCGGGAACCCGCCGGTCCTTTCCCGAGGCGAAGACCACCAGGTAGCCGCCCGCGGGGATCGTCACCGCCGGAAAGCGCCACTTGGTGCGGTTTCCGGAATCGTCGGTCAGATACCAGTTGGTCAGCACCGCCGGAGCCGGGTCGGGATTGTGGATTTCGATCCAGTCCGGCCGGTCGCCATCCTCGTCCTGGAGACCGCTCTGGTTGCTGGCGGAGAACTCGGAGATCACGGGGTCGGCCCACGCGCCGGGGCAAAGCAGCCGGACCAGACAGAGGATCAAGAGGAAGCGATGCATCGGATCGAGGGGCGGAACGGGCGGAGAACAGCAGGGAACGAACCGGAAATTCACGAAGCCCGTGAATACCTGCACGTAAGTGACCATAACGTCACCCGCTTGTTAAGGGTGTATTTCCGACGAACCACCGGAAAAGCGGACGGGCCATTGAAAAATCGGATCACACTGCCATTCCGGCCGGAATCATACACAATTCCATGGTGGACGAAGCGCCTTGGACGGCCTATGTCCCGGCATCCCATGGCCTACTTCCCTGAAATTCCCAAGATCGTTTACGAGGGTCCGAAATCGAAGAATCCCCTCGCCTTCAAACACTACAATCCCGACGAACTGGTCGAAGGCAAGACCATGCGCGACCACATGCGCTTCGGTGCCGCTTACTGGCACGTGATGCGCAACAGCCTGTCCGACCCCTTCGGCGGCGGCACCGCGGTCACCCCGTGGGACGACCTTTCGGACTCGGTCGACAACGCCAAGAAGCGCGCCGACGTGTTCTTCGAGTTCCTCGACAAGATCGACATCGATTACTACTGCTTCCACGACCGTGACATCGCGCCGGAGCTGAACGACTTCTCCAAGTCGACCGATGCCCTGAACGCCGTGGTGGATCACCTCCACGGCCTGCAGAAAGCCACCGGCAAGAAGCTGCTGTGGGGCACCGCCTGCCTGTTCTCCCACCCGCGCTACTCCCAGGGTGCCGGCACTTCGCCCGATGCCCGGGTCTTCGCCTATGCCGCGGCGCAGGTGAAAGCCGCGATGGACGCCACCCACAAGCTGGGCGGTGAAGGCTACACTTTCTGGGGCGGCCGCGAAGGCTACGCGACGCTGCTGAACACCGACATGAAGCGCGAGCTGGATCACCTCGCCGCGCTGCTCCACATGGCCGTGGCCCACGCGAAGAAGATCGGCTACACCGGCCAGTTCTACATCGAGCCCAAGCCACGCGAACCCTCCACCCACCAATACGACTCGGACTCGGCGGCCTGCTTGAACTTCCTCCGCCAGTACAACCTGCTGGACCACTTCAAGCTGAACATCGAGACCAACCACGCCACGCTGGCCGGTCACACGATGGAGCACGAGCTCACCGTCGCCCTCGCCGCCAACGCGCTCGGCTCGATCGACGCCAACCAGGGCGACACCCTGCTCGGCTGGGACACCGACCAGTTCCCGACCGACCTCTACGGCACCACCAAGGTGATGCTGAAGGTCCTTGAAATGGGCGGCTTCACCACCGGCGGCCTGAACTTCGACGCGAAGCGCCGCCGCGAGTCGCACGAGCCGATCGATCTGTTCCACGCCCACATCGGCGGCATGGACGCCTTCGCCCGCGGCCTCAAGACCGCCGCCGCGATCCGGGCCGACGGCCGGATCGAGGACTTCGTCAAGGCCCGTTACGCGAGCTGGGACAGCGGCATCGGCCAGCGGATCGAAAGCGGCAGCAGCAACTTCGACGACCTGACCGAGTGGGTGAAGCAAAACCCCGAACCGGTCATCGCCTCCGGACGCCAGGAGTTGATGGAAAACATCCTCAACGAACTTCTGTGACCCGCCGCGGGGCAACCCGCCGCGACGTCACCCTCCAACGGGTGCCAAACGGCCCGGGGCGCAAGCTCCGGGTCGTTTCGCGTTCGGAGAACATCACCGGAGCGTCACCCCGCGACTCCCCACCCTTGGCTCGAACCCCGCGAACGGAGCCGGCCTTCCGGACCTTGGGTCTGATGGGAAGGCCGGGATCCGTGGCGGACTCGATTCCGCGGTCCAGCCGATCGGCAATCTCTCGGATGGAACCCGATCAGAAAACCGGGGCAGGCCGTTTGCGCGACCGGGTGAAAACCGCGCCGACGGCGAACACGGCCATGGCGACGCAAGTGCCGGTCTCGGGGATGGGCGAGGTGGCCGTGGTGAGTTCCACACCGTTGACCGGAATCGCCGCAATGCTGCCGCCAGAGCGCGTGTAGGTGACGGTCGGATCTGAAATCGTGGGAATGAAGATCAATTCCGTGATGCCGAATGCAGCGTCGCTTTGCGCTCCCTGGAGACGGGTGACGGTTCCATTCGTGCCCGACACCCAATTCGCCCCGCTCAAAGTCGGAGTGATGGTTCCACCGCCAGCCGCAAATCCCTCGTTCTGCGAGTAAGAATCGTTGTGCCATGTGCGGAGTCGGTAGGTGACACCCACCGAAAGCCCGGTGAAAGCCACGTCGAAATGGTTCACACGAGTCACCCAGAAGTCCGACACCACCGCATCAAACGAAGTCCCGCTGACTTGCTGGCGGTCGTCAGGATACTGATCACCTCCGCGAGATTCCCATTTGACCGTGGATACCATCGAGGCTCCCACGCCCGCAGCCAGGCCGCTCGCTGTGGGCGTAAGTGACAAGGAAAGAGAGGCGGTGTCCCTCATCGCCTCTTGGGCAAACCAATCAGATTGTGTGACCTGAACCGTCGGAGCGGGGTATCCATCCGGCTCATGGAAGACTCGTTGCAGGTCCGAAAGAATCACCGCGCTGTGGCCGAATGGACATAACAGAACGGACCCGAAGATTGCCACAATGGGACCTCGGAATCTTTTAATTCTTATAGAGGGATCAACCGGATCGGCTTCAGAAATACTGCAACCGCTGGAATTTCGTGAATATATCATTATCATCTTTTTATTTTTATGATATCATCTCTCTCTGATGCCACTTCGAGTGAGGCGGGACTCCCTGCCTCCGACCGCCCGTCAGGTCAACAAAGACCTCCTGAAGCGGGTCGAATACCTCCTGAAATGGGAGAAGCTCGCTCATCGGAGACGCTCTGATGCCGCGGGAAGAGCGAAGAGCGGCCGAGCAGAGCGGGAGAATTTCCCTCATGGCCAAGGCGTGGTGCCTTGCTTACAACGTCGCCCACATGCAGCGAAGCAGAGATCAGGCTGGCGCGGAGGCGGCGTGGTGGGGAGATGAGGGTGTCCTTGACGGGAAGCGGAAAGGGAAAATGACATTCTGGCTCCTGCAAGTCGCGGGCTGGGGTGGACTGGGAATGTTGATCTTCGTCGTCCGGTCCGCCGGTCTCATGCCGGATTTGCTCCCGGTCTCGGGCACTCTATCATTCCTCCTGCTTGGGTTTCTGGTGACGTCCGCCTTTCGGTCGATCTGCCGGCGGGTTTTTGATTGGCGCAAGCCGCCGCCAATAATGGCGTTCCTTGTCGCCGGCCTCGCGGTTGCCATAGTGGCAGCCTACGAGGGCTCGGCGATGCTGGTTTGCCACGTGTTTTATGGGGACGCGTTTGTTTATTCCCGCCCCTTGCGGGGTGCCGGAGTCATCAACCACCTCCTCGTCATTGGTTGCTGGCTGGCATTGTATTTCCTGATCAAGCAGAAGCGGATCATGCAGGCACTGGAGCGGGAGAACCGGAAGTCGGAACTCAAGTTGCTACGTTACCAGATCAACCCGCATTTCCTCTTCAATGCGCTGAACTCCATTGCGGCGCATGCGAGAAGCCCGGAGAAGGTGACGCTGGGCATCGAGGCGCTGGCCGATTACCTGCGTTTCTCCCTCGATCAAGATAAGATGACTCATCCGCTCGGCGAAGAGTTGGCGGCCATGGATAACTACCTCACCGTTGAAAAAATCCGCTTTGAGGAGAAGCTTAGCTACGTGATCGAAACGGATGGGAATGCGCGCCGGCACCCAACACCTCCAGCCATCGTCCAGCCGTTGGTGGAGAACGCGATCAAATACGGAGCCCCCGCCGCCTCAGGCGCGCTGGAGATTCGGGTTTCCGCAACACTCGCCTCCAGGGAAATCTGCGTCGCCGTGGAAAACTCCGGCCCTTGGATTTCAGGGACCCGCCGCAACTCGCCGGAAACCGGGCTTTCCAATCTTCGCAACCGCCTGAACCTGATCTACGGAGTCCGCGCCACTCTGACGGTCGAGAAGAATGAGGACCGCGTGCGTGTCACCTTGAAGATCCCCGCCGATGCGAACCGATAGCCCGCTGCTCACGCCCCCCCCGGATCCGCGCCCTCCTCGTGGACGATGAAGGCCCCGCCCGGCGGCGCCTGACTGATCTCCTCAAGGCCCATCCCGAGGTTGAAATCATCGCTGAAGCGGCCGGGGTGGATGAAGCCGTGGCCGAAGTGAAGGCCAAGCACCCGGACGTCATCTTTCTGGACATCCAGATGAAGCCGAAGACGGGATTCGACCTTTTGAAGTTCCTGCCGCCACCACCCAACCAGATCGAGGTGGTCTTTGTCACCGCCTTCGACACCTATGCCCTGAAAGCCTTCGATGCCCATGCACTCGATTATCTCACAAAGCCGGTGCGGGCCGGGCGTTTGCAGGAAACGATTCAGCGTCTCAAAAGAATTCTCTCCGCGAAGCCCGGGGAAGCCGAGGTCGCGACGTCACCCGAAGACCTCTCACTCCTGGTGGTGGATGATCTGGTGATCCTCAAGGACTCCAGGCAGAGGCTCATCGTCCGCGTCGGTGATATCTGCTCCATTCAAGCCGAAGGGCACCACACGCGCATAATGCTTCCTCAAGGCGAGAGCTTCCTGAAACATCGCCCGTTCTCCCATTGGGAGAGCCGGCTGCCCGCCCCGCCTTTCGTCCGGCTGAGCCGCAGCCTCCTCGTCAATATGTGCGTGGTCGCCCGCATCTCAGCACAGGGCCGCAACAGGTCGCAACTCTGCTTCAAAACGACGGCTGCGACGGTCACCCTCAGCCGCCTGGAGGCTGAAAGAATCCGCCGGGTTTCGTAAAAGCAGCCCCCCGTCGCAGCCGGATTCGCATTTCCACCTCGTATCCTACACTTGGAGGATTTACCCACGGCAGAGCTTCGCAGGGAAAAAACCAGATCTACATTGCCATGGAAACGCACTGCCCCGCCTGCAACGCGGTTCTTTACAGCCGGCGCGCCAAACTCTGCGGCGTGTGTTTCGCCCCGGTTCCCGAAGAGCTCCGGTTCACCGGAGAATTCGCGGCAAAGATCGCGGGCGAGGTGAAGCGGATGGAGCGCAACATCGCGAAAGACCGACAGGAGACCGCGGACGAGGCCCACAAGCAGGCGATCCGGGACAACATGTATCCTTGGTGAAAAGGGCCGCTGCCCCCACGCGGACTACTCATTCGGCTCTTCCGTCGCCGCCGCCCGGTTCTTCTCATGCCGGATGTCCCGCGCGGAATCGAGGAACACCGCGTCCTCGCCGATGTTCACCGAGAGGTCGCCGATGCGCTCCAGCGAGCGTGCGACGAAAATCAGGTGCAGGAAGTCCTCCGTGCGATCACCGCCTTCCTCCAGCCGGCTGCTGAAGGTCGCGATCAGCCGCTTGTGCATCTTGTCGAGTTCCTTGTCCCGGACCTGCAGCGACTGGCCGAGCTCCGCATTGCGGTCGGTATAGGCGGACAAGGCATCCCGCACCTGCTGGTCCGCCAGCGCGTAAAGCGGCTCGACCAGGTGGGTCTCGGCAAATTCCGGCCGCGCCAGCATCTTGCGGGCCCGCTTGGCGATGTTCACCGCGTGGTCGGAAATGCGCTCGAGGTTCGCCGCCACCTTCATCGAGCTGATCACCAGCCGTAGGTCGCTGGCCACCGGATGGAAGCGCACCAGCGTGTCCATGCCGATCCGGTCGATCCGCAGTTCGGCGTCGTCCACCTCGGTGTCGTCTGCGATGACCGCGCGGCATTTCTCGATGTCGCGGGTGAACAGGCCCTCCATCGCCCGCTCGAGGTTGAAGCGCGCCTGACCGGCCATTGCGATGACCTCGGTGCGGATCAAGGTGATCGATTGGTCGAAGGCGCGGATAATATGAGGCGACTCAGGTTGCATGATGCAATGAAGATGCGGAGGGCGGAGAGCGAAAGGAGAAATCGTCAGCCGAAGCGGCCGCTGATGTATTCCTCCGTCGCACGCTTGGCGGGGTTGGAGAAAATCGTGGTGGTCAGGTCATACTCGACCAGCTCGCCGAGATAGAAGAACGCGGTGCGGTCGGAGACCCGCGTCGCCTGCTGCATGTTGTGGGTGACGATGACGATCGTGAAGTCATTCCGCAACTCCCGGATCAGCTCCTCGACCTTGCTGGTGGCGATCGGATCGAGCGCCGAGCACGGCTCGTCCATCAGCAGGATTTCCGGCTTCACCGCGATCGCGCGGGCGATGCAGAGCCGCTGTTGCTGGCCGCCGGAGAGCGAGAAGGCGCTCTCTTTGAGGCGGTCCTTCACTTCGTCCCACAGCGCCGAACCGCGCAGGGCGCGCTCGACCGCCTGATCCATGGCGTCCTGCTGCTTTTCACCCTGGATCCGCAAGCCGTAGGCGACGTTCTCGTAGATGCTGCGTGGAAATGGATTCGACTTCTGGAAGACCATGCCGATCCGCCGCCGCAGTTCCACCGGATCGACCTCCGGGCTATGGATCTCCACCCCGTCGATGTGGATCGTGCCCTTGGTCACCCGCGCGCCGGGCACTAGGTCGTTCATCCGGTTGAAGCAGCGCAAGAGTGTCGATTTGCCGCAACCCGAGGGCCCGATAAAGGCGACCACCTCGCGCGCCGGCACCCGGAGGTCGACCTCTTTCAAGGCACGGGACTCGCCGTAGCAAAAATCCACCCCGGCAACCTCGATGACCGGGGTAGCGGCAGTGGCCGGGGACATGGCGGAGTTGGCTGTCATCAACTGAATCGTCCTGAAATGTAATCCTCGGTCTGTGGTTCCCGCGGGTTCTCGAAAACCTGCATGGTGGCACCATACTCGACCAGGCGACCCATGTAGAGAAAGGCGGTGCGGTCGGAGCAGCGGGCAGCCTGTTCCATGTTGTGGGTGACGATCACGATCGTGAACTGCCGCTTCAATTGGCGGATCAGCTCCTCGATCTTGAGCGTGGCGGTCGGGTCGAGCGCGGCGCAAGGCTCGTCCATCAGCAGGATCTCCGGCTGGTTGGCGATGGCGCGTGCGATGCACAGCCGCTGCTGCTGGCCACCGGAAAGGCCGAAGGCACTTTGGTGCAGTCGGTCTTTTACTTCGTCCCACAGCGCGGCGGAACGGAGCGAGCGCTCGACCGTCTCATCGAGTTCCTTGCGCTTGTTGCGGCCGGCGACGCGGAGGCTGAAGACCACGTTCTCGTAGATCGACTTGGCGAAGGGATTGTATTTCTGAAACACCATTCCGACCCGCTTGCGCAGCGAGATCACCTCGACCTTCGGATCGTAGAGGCTGGTCCCGTCGAGGCGGATGTCGCCTTCGTGGCGGACGCCGTCGATCAGGTCGTTCAGCCGGTTCATGTTCCGCAGCAAGGTCGACTTGCCGCAGCCGGACGGGCCGATCAGAGCGGTCACCTGCCGCTCCGGGATGGCCATGTCGATGCCGTGGATGGCCTGCTTCTGACCGTAGTAGAAGCTGAACCCGTCGATGCGGATGAAGTCCTCGCGGCTGCCGGCGGGCGCGGTCCGGACTGGAGTGTTAGAAGCTGCTGGTGGCATAGCGTTTCCGCAAGCGGTTCCGGAGGATGATGGCGGCAAGGTTCATCGCCACGACCAGCGTGATGAGCAGCAGGGTCGTGGCGAAGACCATCGGTTTGGCGGCCTCCGAGTCAGGCGACTGGAAGCCGAGATCGTAGATGTGGAAGCCTAGATGCATGAACTTCCGTTCGGCGTGGACGAAAGGGAAGACGGTGTCGAGGGGCAGCTCGGGGGCGAGCTTCACCACGCCGACAAGCATCAGAGGTGCCACCTCCCCCGCCCCGCGGGCCATCGCGAGGATCACGCCGGTTAGAATGCCAGGCAGTGAAGCGGGCAGCACGACTCGCTGGATCATCTGCCACTTTGAAGCGCCGGAGGCCAGCGCTGCCTCGCGCACTCCGCGCGGCACGGCGGCGAGGGCTTCCTCGGTCGCGACGATCACGACCGGCACGGTCAGCAGCGCCAGCGTCAGCGAGGCCCACAGCACGCCGCCGGTCTTGAAAGTGGCGTTCGGAAGCTTGTCGGAGAACATCCACTTGTCGATTTCACCGCCGAGGAAATAGACGAAGAAAGCGAGGCCAAAGACGCCGAAGACGATGGACGGCACACCGGCGAGGTTGTTGACGGAGATGCGCACGGCGCGGACCAGCGGTCCTTGCTTGGCATACTCGCGCAGATAGATCGCCGCGATCACGCCGAATGGGGTGACGAAGAGGCTCATCACCAGGGTCATCACCACCGTTCCGAAGATGGCCGGGAAGACGCCGCCCTGGGTATTCGCCTCGCGCGGGTCCTCGGTCAGGAAATTCCAGCCGCGGCGGAACATCTCCGCCACCCGCCCGAAGAAACCGGTGACGTTCGGTTGGTAAAGATGGACCAGCTCGCCGGTCGGGAGATCGAGCGTCCGGCCGTCGGCGGCAGTGACGGTCCACTTGTCGCGCTCCAGTTTTTCGCGGAGCTCGCGGGCCTCGGTCGCGAGCGTCTCGTAGCGCGACTGGAGATCCTCCCGGGCGGAATCGATCGCCGGGCCGGCCCCATCGATTTTTTCGCGGATGCGGAGCGCTTCGAGTTCCTTGTTGATCTTGCCGATCTCGCCGCGTTCGACCTTTCGCAGTTCTTTGCGCGTCTCCTCGCCCTGCTCGACCAACGCGTCGAGCTTTTGCCGGAAGTCCGCGGCGGTGGTGGCGATCCGCTGGCCGTCGTGCAGGACGATATCGCCCGGCCGGCCGATCACATTGCCGCCTTCGAGGCGCTCGATCAGCCACAGGTCGGTGGGTCGGGAGATCGATTGGATCTCGGCGCGGTCGATGAAGACGAAGGTGTCGCCGTTGAGTTCACGGTTGCCTCGGAACACCTGGATCTCCTCGTGTTGCACGCCTGCCGAGTCGCGGCGCTCGCGCTCCTGGACGATGAAGCCGGAGGTGGTGACCGCCTCGCCCGCGCGGGTGCTTTCGATCGTCACCAACTGCCGCGGCCAGAACGAGCCGGTGCCTTTCACCAGCACCAGCAGCAGCAGGCCGACCACCAGCGTGACGCCGATGCTGAGGCCGGCGGCGGTCAGCCAGACCAGGGGCTCGCCCTTGCGGGAGCGGCCGGTGGTGGCAAAGGATTTCGGGGAGGCTGCCATCAGACGACTTGGTTCTTCTCGCGGAGGCGCTGGCGCAGCACTTCCGCGATGGTGTTGAGCACGAAGGTCAGGGTGAAAAGCACAAGCGCCCCGAGGAACAGGGTGCGGTAGTGGGTGGAGCCGGGCGCGGCTTCAGGCAGCTCCACCGCGATGTTTGCGGACAGCGTGCGCATGCCGGAGAAGATGTTCCACTCGGTCACCGGCGTGTTGCCGGTGGCCATCACCACGATCATCGTTTCCCCGACCGCGCGGCCGAATCCGATCATCAGCGCGGAGAAGATCCCCGGCGAGGCCACCGGGATGACAATCGAGCGGACCACCTGCCAGCGGCTGGCCCCCAGCGCGGCGGCGGCGGCGGTGAGGGTCTTCGGCACGTTGGACAGCGCGTCCTCGGCGATGGTGAAAATCACAGGAATCACCGCGAAGCCCATCATGAAGCCGACGACCAGCGAGTTGCGCTGGTCGAACGAGGTGCCGGTCGCCTGCGGCCACCACAGGCGGAAATCGGCGATCTTCTTGCCGGTGCCGGGCTCCTGATAGACAAAGAGCAGCTTCTCCAGCACCGGTCCCAGCGACCAGGCCAGCCAGCCGGTCGCGAACATCAGGGGCAGCAGGACCAGCCATTCGCGGCCGTTCTCGAAGCGCGCGCGGACCTGGATCGGCTGGCGGCACCAGATCCACCCGGTGGCCAGCGCGGTCAGCGGCAGGGCGATGACCAGCAGCAGGATCGACGGCACCTTTTCCTCGATCAGCGGCGCGAGCCAGATCCCGGCGAGGAAACCGAGCACCACGGACGGCAGCGAGGCCATGATCTCCATCGCGGGCTTGAGGACGCGCTTGGTGGCCGGGGGCAGGAAATTCGCGGAGAACAACGCGGCCAGCAGCGCCACGGGGATGGAGAAGAGCAATGCGTAGAGCGTCCCCTTCAGCGATCCGACGATCAGCGGGATGAGCGAGAGCTTCGGTTCGAAATCATCGGTGCCGCCGGTCGATTGCCACTGGTAGACCGGCTCCGCGCCGCCCTCGTACCAGACCTTGCCGAAAAACGCCCGCCAGCCGGCGTCGGGATGGCGGTCGTGCAGGGTGAATCGTTGGATCTGCCCTTCTTCGCCCGCGATGAAGAAATGCTCGGACTTCCCGTCGATGGCAGCCAGCACCGGGGTGAACGGCGCACGACCTTCCCAGCGGGTCGCGCCCGAGGTGAGGTGGCGGATCGTCAGGTCGCCGCCGGCCCCGGTTAGAAAGCTTTTGTTCCGCGAGCTCGGCGCGAAAACCGGCACGCCTTCCCCGATGTCGCCGAACTCCTTGATCCGCGCGAACTGCCGCTCGCCGTCGCCTTCCGCGGGCCGCACCAGACTGTAAACGGCCTGCTCGCCGTCGGGGGCGGTGACAGCCACCGAAACGCCGCCGAACAGGTAGTCCAGCCGTGCCGGCGGGCGGTCACCAAAGGGCTTGAAGCGCTGCCGCAGCGACACCTCGCCGCCTTCCGTCTTGAAATAACTCACCGTCCCGCCCGCATCCGCCACCAGCACCGCGGATCCGTTCTGCGACGCGACCACGGTGACCACGCCGGCCGAAATCTCCGCACTGACGTCGGTCTCGCCCAGCAGGCCCAGCTTTCCCTGGCCGACCAGCGACCGCTTCTGCCCGAGCCGCAGGATCGACACAGTCTCCTGCTCGCCGCCGCGCACCACCGCCAGCACCCGCACCGAACCGCCGTCGCCGTACGACAGGCGTCGTACTTCACCGGTCCCGGTCTGCGGCGGGAACCACGGCTCCACCTCAATGCCCGGTTCCAGCGTGCGCTTCCCGGCAGCGTCGAAGTTGGCCTGATACTTCACTAGGAATGATCCCACCCGGCCGTCTTGCAGCCCGAGCGCGACACGCTGTTTCACGGGATCATAGGCGACTGCGGTCACCACGGTGCCTTCCAGCCCCGGGACCGCAATTTCCCGTCGCTCGCCGGTAGCGGTGTCGATGAAGCTGACTTCATTGCCGCCCGCATAGAGGAAGGGCATCTCGCCCCACTCGTCGACCCCGAGCACCTTCGGCGCGGGTTTCACCGCCGGCAAGACTTCACCCGCCTGCACTTCCGCTTTCGAGAAGAGCGGGACGATCTCCTTGACGATGAAAATGAAGATTCCGAGGACCGCGACGATCACCCCGAGCCCGCCGATCCGGATGATCTGGGTCATCGCACGGTCGAGCAGCAAGGTTCCCCGAGCGACATCGAATCGCTTGGGATCGGGTGGCGGAAGGTCCCCGGGTAGATTCATGGGCGCATGGAATAGCGGAGACCGTCTGGAAGTGCCTGTGTTGAAAGGAAATTCGGAAGCGTGCGACACGCTCTTCAAACCGCCTTGGAGGTCAAACCATCCTTATTTCGAGAGGCTGTCCGCCACTTCTTTCGCCACTTCGGCCGGCATCGGGTAGTAGCCGTCCTTCTCCACGATCGCCTGGCCTTGCTTGGACAGAACGTATTTGAGGAACTCCAGCGTCTTCGGATCCAACGGCTGGCCCGGCTTCTTGTTGACGGCCACCATCAGGAAGCGCGCCATCGGATAATCGCCGCTCAGGCAATTCTCGTAGTTCGCCTCGTAAAAGCTGCCATCCTCACCCGCCAGCGGCAGCGCACGGACGCCCGCTGTCTTGTAGCCGATGCCCGAATAGCCGAGCGCGTATTGGTCTCCACCGACACCCTGCACCACCGCGGACGAGCCGGGTTGCTCCTTGACGGTCGGCTTGAAATCACCCTTCCCCAGCGCGTGCTCCTGGAAGAATCCGTAGGTGCCGGATGCGGAATTCCGGCCGTAAAGCGAGATCGCGCGGCCCTTCCAAGCATCGAGACCGAGTTGACCCCATTCCGTGATGTCGCTGCCGCCGAGCTTGCGGGTGCCGGAGAAGATGCCGTCGACCTGCTTGAGACTGATGCCCTTGAGCGGGTTGTCCTTGTGAGCGAAGACCGCCAACGCGTCGATCGCCACCTTCACTTCGGTCGGCTTGTAGCCGAACTTCTTCTCGAATGCGTCGATCTCCTCCGCCTTCATCGGCCGGCTCATCGGGCCGAGCTGCGCGGTGCCCACGATGAGGGCCGGCGGTGCGGTTGAAGTACCCTTGCCTTCAACGGCGATCGTGACGTTCGGGTAGAACTTCTTGAAGCCTTCCGCCCAGAGTGTCATCAGGTTGTTGAGCGTGTCGGAGCCAACCGAGTTGATGGATCCTGAGATGCCGCTCACCTGCTTGTAGTCGGGCAAGTCGGGATCGAGGTTGCTATCTGCGGCGAAGCTGGTGCCGGCGGCGACGGCCAAGGCGGAGATCAATAGGCGATTCAATTTCATGTTCGTTGGAGAGAAGTGGCAGCGGGCCGGAACAACACCCCCGAGACATGTGGAAACGGGGAATCGGTGGCGATATTCGCTTCGTGACGAGCTTGTCACGAAAACCGGAGCGACATGTGGCCGAATCGTCACCTTGCGAATACCTCAGAAGAAGCTGCGGAAGCCGAACCACCACGTGAAGGCCGCCGACTCGCCGTCGATGCCGGTGCCCGGACTGTTCACCCAGTCGTATTCCACGCCCGACTGGACCTTGAGGTTGTGGCCGCAGAAGTAGTAGTTCAGGCCGGCATAAAGTGCTTGGTGCTCGTTGCCGCGGCCATCGTTGACGTCGGCGACCGGGCCGTGGTCGGCGCGGAAATAGCGGCTGTTGGTGCGCAGGCCCTGGGCCGCGGACGAACCGGCGTATTGGTAGCGCAAAACGGCCTCCAGTTTCTCCCCCACGATCCACACGTGGGGCATGGCGACCAGACCCCAGAAGTCGCCCGCACGATCCGGGCGCACGACACCGTTGTCGGCACCGCCGTTGTCACCGTAGAAGGCGTTGACCAAGACGCCCCAAGGACCGGCGTCATAGTCGGCGGCAAGCGAAGAAGACCAGCCAAAGGTCCAAAGGCTGTCCTCGCCGCGTGTGGCCGCAGCGTCGTTGTAGAGGAAATCAAAAATGAAAACCAGGTCCTCCGACTGCTTGAAGGAGAGGCTGGTGTAGTAGGCCAGCCCGTCGTTCCAGCCGCCGAGAAACTCGTTGTTCCCGCTGGGGAATCCTTCATCGGTACTGAAAACACCGCCCGTCACCGACCATGGGCCTTTGGCCACGTTGACGGAAAACCCGGTCGGGCGGGTGCTGCCATGAGCCTTGTTGGCGATCGCCGACCGCTCGATGGTCAGAAGTTCCTTTGTCGTGGTGTGGACCTCCTGACCGACGCTCACCCGGTGGCGCCCGTAGGTGATGGACAGGGCGTCCACATGGTCGATGCCGAAAGCCTTTCGCACATCGAGAGTGAGCAGGGCCTCGTCAAAATCCTTGTATCCCCAATCCAGCTCGCCGCCGGGCTCGAAGCGGGTGTCGGTCGCCAGATTGATGCCGGCCTTGACCTTGAAATAGCGTAGGAACGCTGCGGAAGGCTCGATGCGGAAGCGGCGGAGCTCAGTGTATTCATCGGAGAAGTCGTAGCCATTCACGTCGCTACCGGTGAAGTAAGCGGCCTGCCACTGGACGCGCCCGCCAAGCACCAGCTCCTGCAGCAAAGGGTTTTCAGCGTTCTTGTAGAGGGTGCCGGGCTTGGACGACATCCATTCGCAAAGGTCCCCGATACCCTCCGTCCCGGCAGAAACCTCGGCTGCCGGTTTGCCCGTTGCCGGATTGGCTGTCGCAAGGAGACATCCGCCTAGGGCAAGGACAGCGGAGAGGCGCAGTTGGAAAGGTGGGATCATCGACAATGCATGGCCGCCCTTGAGGACGACGCTGGAGTTTCTTAACCGACGAAACCCTCGTCGTGCAATCAAGCCATTGTCATTTTGATGCCAAGCTTGCAAACCCTGGCGTCCTCAGTGCCGAACGACACTTCGCGAGACCGAACTCGAGTCGCTCGCGGATCTTACAGCGCCGCCAAACTCGCCGCCGCCACCGCCTGGCCGTGGCGCTTGGTCTTTTCGTCCGGCACCACCAGCCGGATCCGCAACTCGGGGAAGTCGGTCGCCAGCACTTTCTCCGCTTCCGCGATGATCACGTCGCCACCTTCGCCCGAGGTCACCCGGCCGAGGATCAGCAGGCTGCGGATCTCGTAGAAATCAGCGTAGTGCGCGATCGCATAACCGAAGCAGGTCCCGATCGTCTCGTAGATCTTCCGCGCCCGGTCATCGCCGGCCTTCATCGAGGTCTGGACCTCGATGAGCTGCTCGGGGAATGGCATCGATCCGAATTCGAAGCCCGCCGCCTTCGCCAGTCGCGCGACTCCCTGCTGCGAGAAAAATTGCACGCCGCAGCCTTCGTCGCCGCTCCATTCGTCCTTCGGCCCGTTCTCGCGATAGTCCACCGGGGCGAAGGCCAGTTCGTTGAGCCAGGGACGGATCGAGCCGTGGGGGTCGACATAACCCGCCGCTTCACTAGTCCCCATCGCCACGCCGAGCACGGCGTTTTCATTGAGCGACATGGAACCCGCCAGCGCCGTCACCTCGCCGTCGTTCACCACTTCGAACGGAATGCCATTCCAGCGGTCCTTCAGTTCACAAAACATCCGCTTGATCCGCGACTCGAAGTCCGACTCCGACACCCCGCGGAACAGCGATGCCGCGCGGACTTCGTTGTTCACATAGACCCCGGCCGAGCTGCCGCCGATGGCATCGACCCGCGGCAAATGGGCCGCCGCGCGCATCAGGGAATCCTGCACGCCTTCGATGTGATAGTCCGGGTCGCTCTGGAAATAGGGGTCCCAGACGATCTCTTCGGAGAAGACGACCTCGCCGTCGATCAGCGCCGCGCACTTGCGGTCGGAGCCGCCGAGGTCGAAGCCGATCCGGCAGCCGTCGAGGTGACGGCCGAGCGACATCGCGTCGCCCGCCTCCGCGGGCAAGCTGCCTTGGCTGACCACCTCGAAGCCCAAAGGCTCGCCGAAGATCTTTTCCCCGATGAAATGGCCGTCGAACTCGCGCGCACCGCCCGGTCCGTAGATCGCCGCCAAAGCCGGCACCAGTTCCGGCGCGCCGGCGATCAATACGCGGCTGCCGCCCTTCTGCCAGAGCAGGAATTTCACCACGCGCTCGACATAGCGCAGGGTCGCCGCGGCGTGCTCCGGCGCATCGGGGAGCAAAGGAGACGCCCAGCGGAAGGCGGTCCCGTCCCGGCGGACCAGCGCGAGATCCAGCGCGCGGCGGTCCGGCGTCGCCAGCGCCTCCGCGCGATAGGCACGATTCCAAGTCACGGCCGGCACGAAGCCGGGATCGAGTACCGGGACGCAGGACACGGGGAGATCGGCAAGGCGGGAGTTGGCGATGGCAACGGTCATGGATGACCTCGAGTCAGCGTGAAATCCCTCATGAAGGGAATGATTTAATGCGCAGGCCTTCCCCGGTTTTGCGAAGCGTGGCTCGATCCAGCCACGCCGCATTTCAGCAACAGATTTCTTGTTGCAAATCCGTCTCAACTGGCTGACTCTCTCGCCGATGCCACTCGCGACGGCCAACGATCTCCAAACCGACAGCCTGCTCAGCTTGAGCCAGGCGAAGGTCGGGTGTGATTTCCGGATCCGCTTCCTGAACGGCCCGGCCTGCGAACAACTCCGCCAGCTCGGCTTCTGTGAGAGCCTCCAGGTGCGCAAGCTGGCCGACGGCCGCAACCTGATTTGCACGGTCTGCGGCACCCGCCTCGCCCTGAGCCGCGAGCTGGCCAACCAGGTGATGGTGGCCGTTGTCTGATTTTTCACGATGCCTGCTGACATCGAAACGATCGCCCTCGCCGGCAATCCCAACGCCGGGAAAACCACGCTCTTCAACGCCCTCACCGGCGCCAACCAGCAGGTCGGCAACTACGCCGGCGTGACGGTCGAGCGAAAGTCCGGCGAGTTCTTCACGCCCCACGGCCGCAAGCTCCGCGTGACCGATTTGCCCGGCTGCTACTCGCTCGAAGGCGGCAGCCCCGACCAGCAGATCGCCCGCCGGGTGCTGGTCGGCGAGATCGAAGGCGAAACGAAACCCGACCTCGTGGTCTGCGTGGTCGACGCCTCGAACCTTGAGCGCCACCTGGTGCTCGCGCTGGAGGTCATCGAACTCGGGATGCCGGTGGTCATCGCGCTCAACATGGTCGATGTCGCCGAGCAAGCCGGCATCCGACTCGATCCCGCGAAGCTCGCGGAAGACCTCGGCGTGCCGGTGGTGCCGCTGCAGGCGAACGCCGCGAAGGGCATCGTCGAACTCAAGCAGGCGCTCCGCCACCCCTTCCCCGCCGTTCCCGATTCCGCCTGGAAGCAAGGTCCCGCCGAACAACTCGGCGAGCGCCGCCGGGCTCGCGTCTATCAGATCTGCGAAGTTGCCGCGCGCCGCCCCGACGGCCACACCAGCACCGTCTCCGACTCGCTCGACCGCTGGCTGCTGCACCCGGTCTGGGGCTGGGTCGCCTTCCTCGGGATGATGCTGCTGGTCTTCTGGTCGATCTTCTCCTTCGCCGCGATCCCGATGGGTTGGATCGAGTCCCTGCAGGGCCTGCTCGCCGACAAGGTCACCGCCTCGATGGCCGACGGCGACCTCCGCGGTCTGCTGGTCGATGGCATCATCGGTGGGGTTGGCAGCGTGATCATCTTCCTGCCGCAGATCCTCCTCCTCTTTTTCTTCATCGGCCTGCTGGAAAGCTCCGGCTACATGGCCCGCGCCGCCTTCCTGATGGACGGGCTGATGGGCAAGGCCGGCCTCAGCGGCAAGGCCTTCCTGCCGCTGTTCAGTTCCTACGCCTGCGCCATTCCCGGCGTGATGGCGACCCGCACCATCGACTCCGCGAAAGAGCGGCTCGTCACCATTTTCGTCGCGCCGTGGATGAGCTGCTCGGCCCGCCTGCCGGTTTACCTGGTGCTGGTGCCGCTGCTGTTAGGCGGGCAAATCGGCGGATTCCAGCAGGCCGTCATCTTCCTCGGCATCTACGCGCTCGGCACCGTCAGCGCGCTCATCGTCGCCCGCCTGCTCCGCGGCAAGCTGGGGCCGGACCTGGTCAAGCAACACTTCATGCTGGAGCTGCCGCCCTACCGCGCGCCTCAGTGGAGTTATGTCTTCCGCCACATCGCCGGCCGCGGCTGGTCCTTCCTGCAAAAGGCGGGTAGCCTGATCCTCGCGATCAACATCCTGCTGTGGGCAGCGCAGACTTATCCGAAATCCGGCAGCGAGGATCCCGCCGAGCAGCTCGCCCACAGCGCGATGGGCCGCGTCGGCAAGGTGGTCGAGCCCCTCGTCAGCCCGCTCGGCCTCGACGGCCGGACCGGCACCGCCATCCTGACCTCCTTCGCCGCGCGCGAGGTCTTCGTGTCCTCAATGACCCAGCTCTTCCACGTTGCGGAAGGCGAGACCGACGAGGAAACCTGGATCGCCCTGCGCAAACAGCTCGCCGCCGAGACCTGGCCCGACGGCCGGCCGATGTTCACCATCCCCGCCGTTTTGGCGCTGCTGGTATTCTTCATCTACGCCCTGCAATGCCTGCCAACCACCGCGGTCGTCGCCCGCGAGTCCGGCTCTTGGAAATGGGCCGCCGGGCAGTTCGTCTTCATGAGCGCCTTCGCCTGGCTCGCCGCCTTCGCGGTCTATCAGATCAGCTCCATTTTCCTCTGACAGGAGTGCCGGAGGATCAATGAGGATGCCATCGAACCCCTTCGCTGACCTATGAGTTCACGTTTGATCCACCGTTTGGCAGGCCTCCTCCTCGTTTCAGGACTTCATGCCGCGGAGAATTTCTGGGATGAGATCCCGCCCTCCCCCAGCACCACGCGACCCGCCGCGGTCGTGGACGATTACTGGAACAGCCAGTTCCTCAGGGTCAACCGCGAGGTCGCTGCCGCACAGGACACGCAACTGGTTTTCTTCGGCGATTCCATCACCTGGTCATGGTCGCTTGGACCCGCGACCGGACGGAAAGTCTGGGAGGATCGGTTCGCCGCTTTCAATCCCGTCAACATGGGGAACTCCGGGGACATCACTCCGGTCATGCTGCACCGGGTCACCCGCGGCAACCTCGGCTTTGCCGAAGGGCGGCACCCGAAAGTCGCGGTGCTATTGTGCGGCATCAATAATTTCATCGTGAAGCAGAGCGCCGGCGGAAAGGAGCAATGGGCCTTGGGTGCGGACTGCCCGCCGGAGGACATCGCCCACGGGCAACGAGCCATCGCCCAGGTGTTCCGCCGCAGGCTGCCCCAAACGCGCGTCATCCTCATGGCCTTGCTCCCCGTCGCCGATCGCGCGAAATGGGAGAAATGCCAGCGGGTCAACGAGATCAACGTACGGCTCGCACTCGATTCGAAAGAGGTGGCCTATCTCAACCTGCAGGACCTGTTCGTCCAGCCCGACGGCACCCTCAACAAGTCCATGTATACCGACGGCATCCACCTCAGCGAGGAGGGCTACCAGGCATGGGCAAAGGGCATGGAGCCGGTCATCGGGAAATTCATGAAAGCGCCTCCGCTGGCACCGGTGAAAATCATGCTGATCGGCGGCACCGTCACCGAAGGAGCCGACTCAAACACTTCCTACCGGCGATACCTCGATGGCATGCTGCGGAAGAGCGGGCACCTGATCGACTTCGTGGGCAGCCGCAACAAGCATGGCGATGACACGACGGAGCCGGAAAGCTATCAGTTCGACCCGGATCACGAAGGACACTGGGGCAAAGACTCGGCTTGGATCGCGGACAACATGCCCCGGCTGTTGGAACGCCATGTCCCCGATGTGGCCGTGATTCATCTGGGAGCCGAGGACATCGTCGCAAGCACTGCCGCCGCCGAACCTTTGGCCGACGGGATCGCCAAGAACATCCACCGGGTGATCGAGGGTCTTCGCTTGAAGAATCCAAAAGTGAGAATCGTCGTCGCGAAGGCATTCCCGATGAAGGGCAAGGAGGAGGTGACCGACCTGCTCAACAAAAAGTTACTCCTGCTCGCCCGTCCTCTTGAATCCAATCTGCCACCCGTGGTTGTGGCTGGATCGGATCGCGGCTTTGACAGCGAACTCGACCTCCGCAAAGACGCTCCCTTGCCGAACGCGGGAGGTGCCATGAAGGTCGCCGCGACGTTGTCGGAAGCCATCCGTCCCCTGCTCACAACTCCCGAAAACCCGTCAGCCAGATAACCCAAGCCGACCGCAAAGTCCGCTCCGTCCGAACCATCGGCCAGCCGGTTCATCTTTCGAACGGATTCGCCTGCCTCGCCCGGTTTGCAGTAAACCGAATCCGCTCCAACTTCCTCTGACATGAACGACTGGCAAACCTGGGCCGCCGTGGCCGCCGTGATCCTCGCCGCTCTCTTCCTCGTCGCCAAAGTGACGCAAAAAAAGGGCGGCAAGCCCTCCTGCGGTCACGACTGCGGCTGTGACAAGAAGTGATGCCCCAAGGTGCAGGCGAACCTTTGCCGGGAACCTGATCCTGAACAGGGAGAACGACGTGCCCGCCCGGCTTTTTAACCGCCGGGCCGGAGTCGCTTCAGCCGCTGATCCCCCGCCCAAGGCGTGACCAGTTCCGGCTTGGGACGCTTCTTCGGAGCCGGCTCCTTGCCATTGCTCGCACCGAGCCACGCGACGAGGTCGCGCAGTTCGGTCGCGGTGACCAGCGAACCCATCGGCGGCATCGCCGACACCGGCGGGGTCATCGATTCAATGTCGCCCTTCTTGACCCGCAGCACCTTGCCGCTGCTGTCGACATCGACGTGATCCTTGGTGTCCGCCAGCAGGATGCCCGCGACGCTTTTGCCACCTTTCAAGGTCACCGCGACGATCCCATAGCCGACCGCCACTTTGGCTCCCGGGTTGACCAGCGATTCGAGGTGGAACTTCGAGTCGCCGCGCTTTCCGACCGCCACAAGGCTCGGGCCCGCATCGCCACCGCCGTGACCGCCACCGGCCGCATGGCAGCGCATGCACTGGGCCTGCGGCTGGGATTCGAAAATCTGCGCACCCTTGGTCGCGTCGCCACCTTCCAGCGATCCCATGTAGGGGGCCAGCGGATCGGTCGATGCGGCGATCGCCGCCTTGTAGTCGTCCAGCGCGGTCTTGACCGACGGTTCCGCACGCTTCGCGGCGGCATCCAGCAACTCGAGCGTCGAAGGCGACACCCCGGACTTCGCCTTGAGCTTCGCCAGTGCCTCCATGAACAAAGACTCGGCGCGCGGAGCCTTGAGATCTGCAGCGATCTTCCATGCCTCTTGCTGGCGATGGGCGCTGCCGCCCGAAGTGGCCACCTTCAAGGCCTCCAGCGCGACCGCTGGGTCCCCTGCCGCAAGCCGCTTGATCGCCCCGATCGCCAGGTCGTCGTCCCCGCCCTTCGCGAGTTCGCCAAGCAACGCGTCGAGTCCCGCCGGCTTCCGCGCCGAGTAGAGTTCCAGTGCTTCCGACCGCGCCGCGCCGGGCAGGCCGGCATTCATGACCAGCCCCTTCAGCGCGGTGTCGTCCACCGAGGAAAGATCGAGCTTATAATGCCCCACCAACGCCAACGCGGGTTCAGCCAACTTGCCGTCGAGCTTGATCAACGCGCCGAGCAAGGGAGAAAGCACGTCGCGCACTTTCGCGGCGTCGCGCTCCGGCAGCGGGGCCACGTGACCGAGCGATTGGTCGACCAAGGGCGGCTTGCTCCAGATGCCGACCAGGCGCATCGCCTCGGCCCGGGCCGGAGCCGGAGCCTTCGGATCGAGCACCACGGCCACCACGCGGCGAAGATTGGCATCGTCCCCGAGGCGGAACGCGCTGTGGAGCAAACGGCGCCAGTCCATGGTCGTCAGATCGGCAGGCCGGTTGTCGAGCAAGGCGGCGACGAGCGGCCGGACCTCTTCGATCCCGACATCGTGGATCCCACGCAGCGCTTCGGTCGCAACCTTGCGGTCCGCATCCTGCAGGAACGCCGCGATCATCGGATCCTTCATCCGGCGCAGCGCGATCACTCCGGCAAGCCGCACCGAGGCATCCGCGTGCTGGTCGAGCGCAGCGATCTGGCGTGGCTCGCAGAGCAAGGACAGGGCATAGGATCCAGCGTGACGGATATAGGGATCCTCGTTCTTTTCGAGCATCTTCCAAATCGAGGAAATGGCACCCTTGCTCTTCGTGCGCGCCGCGGCGATCGCGGCGAAGGCCCTTACCCGCGGCGACTCGTCACCCAGCAGGCGAGGGAGCGGCAGGCTGTCGCCGGACAGCCCGGACTCGCCCAGTGCCCTCACCACCTGGGCTCGGACTTCAGGGGACTCGTCGGACGCCAGCGGGACGAGCTGCAGCCGGGCCGATTCGCGGATGTTCTTGCCCGGCATCGCCACGAAATCATCGGACAATCCCGGCAACACCGCCGCACCCCGGCGCGCGATGATTCCGAGCCCCCACACCCCGTGCAAACGGGTCAAAACGTCTTTGCCCTCCTTGGCCGCCTTGCCCAGGATCTCCAAGCCGTCGCTCTTGCGGGTCAAGGCCAGCTGGGCGCGCAGGCGGACCCGCATGTCGGCATGCGACAAGAGCAGCCCGAGCGCCGCGCTGGTCCGCTTTTCAAATCCATTCGCGATCAATTCCGCCGCCTCCGCAGCTTCCTTCGCGCGCCACGGCTTCTCGGCTTCGAGCGAATAGACCCGGCCGTCCTCGTGGGCCGTCCAGCCGCCGATGAAATCGGTCACGACCAGCTTGCCATCCCACGAATACTCGGCATCGGTCACCGCCACTCCCCAGTTCATCTGGCGCGAGTCGGCCAGCTTCATGCCGGCTCCATCAGGCTCCACCTTGAACGACCAGATTCCCGAACTCGCCGCGCCGCCGCGGTAGTCGCAGATCAGGAAGCGACCCGCCTCCTCCTCCATGAAGCCGGCACCCGGATGATACGTCAGCCCGGACGGTCCCGAGGTCAGATTGGCCACCGGCGGCAGGATATAGGAAGGCTGCTCGTCATTCAGCGGCGCCCACATGCGCTCTTCCATCCAGCGGTTCGGCGGATGCTCTTCCATCCCGATCTGGCGGTGATGGCTGTGCAGCGCCTGGTGCCCCATCGCCCAGCCCGAGTCCGCACCATCCATGATGTAGACAATGCGCGCCTGGTCGCCCTGGTCGGAATTGTTGTCCACCGAGAACGCGTTGCCGTATTCGTCGAAGGCGATCTCCTTCGGGTTGCGCAGGCCGGTGTGGACGATCTCGAAGTTGCTGCCGTCGGGATCGAAGCGGAACACGCAACCCTGGTCGGGGTACTCATACTTCTTCCCTTCCTTGGTCGTGAGATTCAACCCGCGATCGCCCAGCGTACCATAAATCCGACCGTCAGGCCCGAGCGCGAAGCCGTTGAGATCGTGCCCGGAGAAGGAAACCCGCACGCCGAAACCGTCGAACATCGCCTCCCGCTCCTCCCGCTCCTCCGGCTTGTCGGCCTTGCCATCGCCGTTCTTGTCACGCAGCGCCCAGATCTTCGGGATGCAGGCGACGAAAACGCTTCCTTCATACGCGAAAACCCCGGCTGCGGGTCCATCGACGATGTCATTGAAACCATCGGCAAAAATCGAACCGGTCGCTGATTTGCCATCGGCACCCGGCTTGGAAAGCACCCGCACCCGGTCGGCCACCTCGGTCAGGAACTTCACCGATGCCTTCGGCTCCTTGTCCTTCCACTTGTCGTACATCTTGCGCCGGTCTTCGACCGAGCGGGACGAGATGTCGTCGAGATACCAATACAGGTGGTCGCGGTTGTCCGGCACGCCATGGCGGAAGCGCGGGGTCTCGGTCACGTAAATCTCGCCCTTCTCTCCCAGCGCCAGCGCGGTCGGCGACATCACGCCCTGGTTCTTGTAATCCGCCACCACGGTCGCCTTGCTGCCGTCCGGGATCGTCATGCCTGCGATCGCCGGACTGGAAACCAGCCCCGGCAGGTGTGGCTTGCCACCCTTGGTCGATGCCGGGAACTTCTGGTTCGCGTAGTCGGTCATCACGAAGTGGTCGACCGCGATCATCCCCCACGATCCGCCTTCATCGTCGATCAGGCGGATCTGCGCGTTCTTGCCCTTGAACTCCGCGAGCTCCCAGACCTGTGTTTTCATCAGCAGGGAATTCTCGCCGGTCGACTCGCGGACCACCTTGCCATCGACCAGCAGTTGCGCCGCGGTCTTCCCCGGGTGCTTGCCGCCGGCGATCAAAAAGCAGATGTAGGGCTCGGTCAGCTTGAAAACAGGCGAGGTCAGCGTGCCTTTCGCCGCGTCGCCGCCGTGCGCCGAGCAAGCCAGTGACTCCTGGGCATAGCCGGTCATCTCCGCCGTCAATCCGTCCATCTTCCCGCCGGTCGGGGCCAGCCCGAAGGCCGCGCCTTCGATCTTCCAATCACCGAAACCATCCCCCTCGAAGGCCTGAAGCACTTTCGTGGCGGCCAGCGACGAGCCCGTGGCGAACATCAATCCGGTGGCGCAAAGCAGGCGTGTTTTCATCGCGGCGGAAAGTAGCCAGAAGCGGCGGGTAGGCAACCCTCCATCGGCAAGGGGTGGGACGGGTTGTGACATGAACCGCCGGGACGTCCTGCACCCGCCACATCTTTCAGCGATGGCGGAAGCCGCTGCAGTGTCCGGTGCCAACTCTCCGCACCAAGAAACTCCCAGCCGCCCCAGGCCACCAGAAATTGTGAATAACTTGAAAACAATGCAGAAAGCCGGCCTGCACCTCCCGGACCGCCAAACTCACCGCCCTATTTTCCAGCACTTGTTCGAAAGTGCCGATCCGTGACAATTCCACACCGCGAATACTTGTTCACCATGCTCGTCGGCGAGAAAACCCACCTCAGGAATCCCAAACCTCTGTAATTCAATGGATTGAAAAGTTACGGAACCGTTTCACACGATCTCTGCACAAGTTATTCACAAGTGTCCGCCCGAACTACATTTCCGCCCCAAACCCTTTCAAACGGTGTGATCCGGCGAAGCCCGCCTCGTCGACCCATTGTGAATAACCCGGCGAATTACCCCGCAAATCCCCTCACCGAACCGACCGGGAGAGGTCGGAACCGGCGCGCGGCGCGGAGCTTCCAAACAGAAAGCGCAGGATCGCGCCGATCACCTTCGCCACGATCAGGAACACCCCGAAGATCAGCCCGAAAACCGCCACAAAGGCGAACACGACCAACCCGAGGATCACCCAGAGCGGCCACCAGCGCCGATCCAGTTGCAGAACCCTTCCCTTCATGGACTTCCAAGCGGGCTCCGGCTCCGGAACCTGTTGAGCCGGCGGCGGACTTCCGTCGATCTCCAGAACTTCGGCTTCAATCGTATCAGGCACGGCGAGCAGAATCGCCGATCCGCGCGACAGGGCAATTCGAAGTTCTGCGGGAAGTTGGAACGGGCAGACAGGGGGAGCACGCACCGGATAACCCGAATTTAGCCCAGGCTAATTTTCTACGTTGAATCAAACATGAAACATGCCATCGATTCCCAAGTGAACTCATTCTCCCGAAGCCGCCGCAGGATCCTCTGCCTCGTGGCTGGCACCTGTGCCCTCTTTGCTTCAGGCTGCAGCCCGACGAAGAAGCCCTCCGCCTCCGGCAAAAAGCGCGTGGTGACCAGCTTCACCATCATCGCCGACATGGCCCGCGAAGTCGCCGGCGATGCCGCCGAGGTGGAGTCCATCACCAAACCGGGCTCGGAAATCCACGGCTACGACCCCACGCCAAAGGACATCGTCAAGGCCCAGCAGGCCGACCTCGTGCTCTGGAACGGGATGAACCTGGAACTCTGGTTCGAGAAATTCTTCGAGAACGTGAAGGACGTCCCGCGCGCCGTGTTGACCGAAGGCGTGACGCCGATGGGCATCACCGAAGGCCCTTACAGCGGCAAGCCGAATCCCCACGCCTGGATGTCTCCGGCGAACGCCGTGATCTACGTCGAGAACATCCGCAAGGCGCTGGTGAAAATGGATCCGGCCAACGAGGCCACCTACAACGCCAACGCCGCCGCTTACACCACGAAGATCAAGGCCGTGGACGAGCCCGTCCGCCAAAGGCTCGCTGCCATCCCCCCGGAGCAACGCTGGCTGGTCAGCAGCGAGGGTGCCTTCTCCTACCTCTGCGCCAACTACGACCTCAAGCCGCTCTACCTCTGGCCGATCAATGCCGACGCCCAGGGCACGCCGCAGCAAGTGCGCGCCGTGATCGACGCCGTCCGCTCGAACAAGATCCCGGTGATCTTTTCCGAAAGCACGGTGAGCGACAAGCCGGCCCGGCAGGTGGCGCAGGAAACCGCTGCGCGTTACGGCGGAGTGCTTTACGTCGACTCATTAACTGCGGCAGATGGCCCGGCTCCTTCTTACCTCAAACTGCTGGAAGCCAACGCCGACACCATCGTGAAAGGATTTCTCAGCCCGCCATGAGTTCCCTCCCCCGGCTTGAGGTCGAGGACGTGTCGGTGGCCTATGCCAACGGTCATCTTGCCTTGCGCGATGCCTCTTTCCAACTCCGCGGCGGCACGATCTGCGCGCTGGTCGGCGTCAACGGCAGCGGGAAATCGACGCTCTTCAAAAGCATCATGGGCTTCGTCCACCCGAAGTCCGGCAGCGTGAGGATCAACGGCCAGCCGGTCCGCGCCGCGCTCAAGCAGCACCTCGTCGCCTACGTGCCGCAGGCGGAGGAGGTCGACTGGCAGTTCCCGGTCAGCGTGTGGGACGTGGCCATGATGGGCCGCTATGGCGCCATGAATTTCCTCCGCATCCCGCGGGCCATCGACAAGGCGAAGGTCGAGGAAAGCCTGCGCCGCGTCTCGATGTGGGACTACAAGGACCGCCAGATCGGCGAGCTGAGCGGCGGGCAGAAGAAGCGCGTCTTCCTCGCCCGCGCCCTCGCCCAGGGCGGCCGGGTGATCCTGCTCGACGAGCCCTTCACCGGCGTCGACGTGAAGACCGAGGAAGCGATCATCGCCCTGCTCCGCGAGCTGCGGAAAGACGGCTGCATCATCCTGGTCTCCACCCATAACTTGGGAAGCGTGCCGGAGTTCTGCGATCAGGTCGTGCTGATCAACAAGACCGTGCTCGCCTACGGCGCGACCGCCGACGTGTTCACCGAGCAGAACCTGAGCGCGGCCTTCGGCGGCGTGCTGCGCCAGTTCCAGTTCGAGCATTCGACCATCCAGGAGCACGACGGCCGGGCGATCCGCCTGCTCACCGACGACGAGCGCCCGCTGGTCTTTGGCAAAGACGGCCACCTCGAATACAAGGACCGCCAGGAACACGAGGAACTCCTCAGGAAGCGATCGGAAGAGCATGAATAGCCGCACCATCACGTCCGGGCAAAGGATGGCCATTGGTGTTTCCGATCATGGCCTTGCCTCCGACGGATTCGACCACAACGCGGTCACGACCAGCTTCGACCGCAACACGGTCACGACCGGCTTCGACCGCAGAGCGGTCACGGACGGTAGCCGTGGGCTTCAGCCCACGGTTGGTCCCACCGGTAGCGTTTTGTCGCAGCGCGACAAAGGAACCCCACCCCGGCGATCACCCCAACAGATAACGCTCGTCCACGGGAAGCCCGTGCTTCTCGACGAATCTCCGATACTCCTCCGCGAAGGTTGTTTTCGTGTGATGCTCCCGCTGACGGGAGATGTATCGGATCGTATCATCCACCTGCGACTGCCCGACCGAAAACGCCGCATACCCGTCCTGCCACGCGAACGTACGCAATTCGGGAAACTCCCCCGAAATCCATTTCGAAGACTCCCCTTTCAACCGCTTCATCCAATCGCTCAGGGCGATCGTCGGCGGCAACCCGATCAACAGGTGAACGTGATCGTCAACTCCCCCGATATGCCGGGCCTTGACCCCGTGGGAGCGGCAAATCCCGCCGAGGTAGCTCCAGACCTGGTTCTCGATTTCCGGTCGGATCCATGGCTCGCGGTTCTTGGTGGAGAACACGAGATGGAAATGGAGGGACGTGTAGGTGTTGGCCATGGGGAGGGACGGCTTTTGTCGACACTACTCCGGTGTCGCTCCGCGACACAATCCCCCGCTCCGCGGTCCCGTGGGCTGAAGCCCACGGCTACCGTCCATGACCGCTCTGCGGTCAAAGACATCAACTCCGCGGTCCACGGCTACGGCTCCGTGCGGAGCATCTGCGTCGGCAGAAGCCTCATTCTCACGCTCCATCCGCCTCATGCCCGCTGACCTCTTAACCCCCTTCCACTACGACTACATGCTGCGGGCCATGTGGGTCAGTGCCTTGGTCGGCGGGACCTGCGGTTTCCTCTCGTCCTTCGTGACCTTGAAAGGCTGGTCGCTGATGGGCGACGCCCTTTCCCACGCCGTCGTCCCCGGCGTCGCCCTCGCCTACATCCTCGGCCTGCCCTTCGCGCTCGGCGCCTTCGTCGCGGGTCTGCTGGCGGCGGGCACCATGGGCTTCATCAAGGCGAAAAGCCGGATCCGCGAGGACGCGACCATCGGGATCGTCTTCACCTCCTACTTTGCCCTCGGCCTGCTGCTCATCTCGCTCAACCCCTCCCGGGTGGACCTGAAAACCATCATCCTCGGCAACATCCTCGGCATCTCCGATCCAGACATTGCCCAGGTCATCGTGATCAGCGCGGTCACGCTCATCGTGCTCGGCCTGAAATGGAAGGACCTCATGCTCTTCTGCTTCGATCCCAACCAGGCCCGCACCCTCGGGCTCAAGGCGGGCTGGCTTCATGTCACCCTGCTTGCCCTGCTCGCCGCCACCTCGGTCGCCGCCTTGCAAGCGGTCGGGGCCTGCCTGGTCGTCGCCATGCTGATCACTCCCGGCGCCACCGCCTACCTTCTCACCGACCGCTTCGGCACCATGCTCTGGCTCTCCGGCGCGATGGGTGTGATCACCTCGCTGGTCGGTGCCTACGCCAGCTACTTCCTCAACGGCTCGACCGGTGGCTGCATCGTCACCCTCCAGACCCTCGTCTTCCTCGCCGCCTTCGTCTTCGCGCCGAAGCACGGCATCCTCGCCTCGAAACGCCGCGTCCGGGAAAGCCGCGCGGCCACCCTGCCCGCGCCATGAGCGAGTTCCTCGAACCGTTCCAATACCTCTTCATGCGCGACGCCCTGCTGGTCGGCACCGTGGTCGCCGCGATGTGCGCGGTGCTCTCGTGCTTCCTCATCCTGAAAGGCTGGTCGCTGATGGGCGACGCCGTTTCCCACGCCGTCCTGCCGGGCATCGTGCTCGCCTACATCGCCGGCATCCCTCTGGCGATCGGCGCCTTCGTCGCCGGTCTCTTCTGCGCGGTCGGCACCGGCTTCATCAAGCAGAACAGCCGGATCAAGGAGGACACTGTGATGGGCGTGGTCTTCACCGGCATGTTCGCGTTCGGCTTGGTCCTGTTCAGCCGCACCGAGTCGGACATGCACCTCGACCACATCCTGTTGGGGAACATCCTCGGAATCCGCTCGTCGCAGGTCTGGCAAACGCTCGCCCTCGGCGGCGTCGTGCTCGGCGTCACCCTCGCGCTGCGCCGCGACCTGCTGCTGATCTGCTTCGATCCCGCCCAGGCCCGGGTGATGGCACTGCCCGACAAGTTCCTGAACTACCTCCTGCTCACCCTGCTCTCGCTGGCCATCGTCGTTTCGCTTCAGGCAGTCGGCATCATCCTCGTCGTCGCCATGCTGGTCACCCCCGGCAGCATCGCCCACCTGTGGACCGACCGATTCGACCGCATGCTCGCCATCGCCGTCGCCGCCGCCATTGTCTCCACCGCCACGGGAATTCTCATCAGCTACCACATCGGTGCCTCCACCAGCGCCTGCATCGTGCTGGTCCAGACGCTGCTCTTCGTCGCATCCTTCTCCTTCGCGCCGAAATACGGGATCCTGCGGCGAAGAGCGGCTGGCTGATGACCATCAGCCGTTGCCGCATTGCCATCCTGCGGTGTTTCGATAGCTTCACACCGTGGACAGCGACTTCGAAATTCCGGAAGCTTCCGCTCAGGACGAAGGCTTGAGTGACAAAGATCCATTTTTTGATGCCTTGGAATGGGTGCGAAGCTGGGGCAATTCGCAGGTGCCGGTCGCTTTGCATGGCGAACAGGTTTGAGGGAGCCCGCACCCGCGGACGCTCATTCCGCTTGCCCCCGGCATGCCACATGGCGAGTCTCCGGCCATGCAAACCGCTGCTTTCTTCAAAGACATGTTCGGCCTCGAGGGACAAACCGCTGTCGTCATCGGCGGCACCGGCGAACTCTGCGGCTGCATGGCCCAAGGCCTCGCCCACGCCGGCGCCGAAGTCGTGCTGGTCGGCCGGATCCGCGAGAAGGCGGAGCGCAAGCTCAAGGAGATCGCCGAATTCGGTGGCAAGGGCTACTTCATGTCCGCCGACGTGACTTCCCGCGATTCGCTCCAGGATCTCGTCGACCACGTCGTCGAGCGCTCCGGCCGCGTCGACATCCTGGTCAACGGCGCCGGCATCAACGCCCCGACGCCCTTCCTTGAAATCGAAGAAGAGGAATTCCAGCGGATCATCGACACCAACCTCACCGCCGTCTTCCGCACCTGCCAGGTCTTCGGCAAATACTTCATCAACGAAGGCATCCCGGCCTCCATCATCAACCTCGGCTCGATGTCCGGGCTGATCCCGCTGTCCCGCGTCTTCACCTACTCCGCCTCCAAGGCCGCGGTGCACAACCTTTCGAAGAACCTCGCCCGCGAATGGGCCGAATACTCGATCCGCGTCAACACGCTGGTCCCCGGCTTCTTCCCCGCCGAGCAGAACCGCAAGGTGCTCGATGAAAGCCGCGTGCTCGACATCCTCCGCCAGACGCCGATGAGCCGCTTCGGTTCGCCCGACGACCTGATCGGCGCGACCCTGCTGCTCGCCTCGAACAAAGCCGGCGCCTTCATCACCGGCACCGAACTCGTGGTCGACGGCGGTTTCAACGCGATGAAGATCTGACCGTCGGCTTGCTTTTCAGGGGTTGGGCAACTAGATCGCCATCCATGAAGCTCCGTCTCCTCGTCGCGTTCAGCTTGGCGACTTCGAGCCTGCTGGCGGAGATCACCCATATTGAAAAGCAGGCCGCCAGCATCCGCGAAGAGGCGGCAAAAGTTCCAGTTCCTGAGATTTGGTGGCTACGCCCGCGAGTCGAAACATGGCGTTCTTTTGACTTCATCCAGCTCGACGGCGACACGAAGCAACAGCTTCTCGCCGCTCTGAAGGACTCCAAGTATTCCGCGACCGGAGGGAACTACCTCATGTTGGATGTCGATTTCGAAGAAGCCCAGAAAGGGGCCCAAGGATTTCTGGTTCTTCGCACGGTCGGGCAAAAGACCACCAAGGCTCTCAAGATTCGCAAGAATGCCATGGACTCGAAAACGTTGAGCTTTGTAGATGTGACCCTCTTCTCTCCAGAGAAACAGAAGTTTGCCCAGCAGTGGACAGGGAGCTTGGAAGGAATAGAATTGGATCTCGACTACCGCTCGTTGCTCCTCAAGGCCGTCGCAGGGAAGAATTGACGTTTTCTCTTCACGAGACACATGCCTGTGTTTTCGCGGATTTTCGCTGATTTCGTTGTTACCATCTTCCTGCCCCGCCTCATTCACCCGCCGGCTTCAGCCAGTAGAGCACCGCCATCCGCACCGCGATGCCGTTCTCGACCTGGCGGTTGATCAGGCTGCGGGAATAATCCATCGCCCCGTCGCACAACTCCACCCCGCGGTTCACCGGGCCCGGATGCATCAGCCAGAGGCCTTCGCCGTCGATCCGCTTCAGCCGCTCCTCGGTGATGCCGTAGACCTTGTGATACTCGCGCAGGCTCGGAAAAAACTGCACGTCCTGGCGTTCCATCTGGACCCGCAGGAGATACACGACATCCGGCTTCCACTTCATCGCTTCCTCGTAGTCGGTGAAGCGCAGGATGTTTTCCGGCCCCGACTTCGGCACCAGCGAGCCGGGGCCAAGGTAAGCCACCTTGGCATCCAGCCGCTTGAGGATGGTGCTGGTCGAGCGCGCGACGCGGCTGTGGAGGATGTCGCCGATGATCAGCACCTTCTTTCCTTCCAAGCCTTCGGGATAAACCTCCTTCAAAGTGAACGCGTCTAACAAGGCCTGGGTCGGATGAGCGTGCGCCCCGTCGCCGGCATTGATCACGCTGGCCTTCGTCATTCCCGCGATCATCCCCGGGAGGCTGCTGCGGCCGTGGCGGACCACGATGTAATCGGTCCGCATCGCCTGCAGCGTCTCGATCGTTTCGCGGACCGACTCGCCTTTCACGACCGAGGAATGTGGCACGTCGAAATTGGTGACGTCGGCCGACAAGCGCTTGGCTGCCACTTCAAAAGACGAGTGGGTGCGGGTGCTCGGCTCGTAAAACAGCATCAGCACCGACTTGCCCTTGAGCGCGGGAACCTTCTTCACGGAGCGGGTGAAGAGTTCCTTGAAGGGAACGGCCTGGTCGAGGAGGAGGTCGATCTCTTCCCGTTCGAGCGATGCAATGTCGAGGAGGTCCTTACGGGCCATGCGTGGAGGTGAGTTGAATGATTCCGAAAACAAGGACGAGCAGGGTGATGATGGAGATGAAGCCGCCGTGATGGCGGGAGCGCGGCTTCTTCCACGCGATCCAGCCGGCCAGCGCGAAAGCGAGGCCGCCGAACAGGCCGAGCGACCCGAGACCCGCCTTCACAAGCCAGGGCTGGCGCGACAGATCTCCGATCCATTCCGCCGGGAAATCCATCGGCAGCACCCCGGGTGACCAGACCGCGAACCACGCGCAGAACGCCCCGCAAAGCGGCAAAAGGTAACCAAGCGCGATCAACGGCCAAGGAACCGCCATATGTTGAATGTGTGCGATCGACTGGTCCGGCGGCGTCGCTTGGATGCGCCGCATTTCCAGAAGCTCGCCGTCGCTGTGGCGTCTTGCCGGAATGCCGTTGGCGGCAACAGGTTTGGGCGGGGCAAGCCGCTCGACGACTTTCTGCTCGGACTTCCGCAGCGACCGAACCGGCTTTGGCGCTGCGGGCGGCAACGGCTCGACCACCGGCTCCCGCTTGAGCTCTTCCACAACGCCAGCCGGGTCACCCGCACCGGCCTGGTCCGCAGCATCCACCCCAACCGCCGCCCCTGAAATGCCCAACGACTCGCGGAGTTTCGCGATCTCTTCGGCGGATTTCCGGCGTTGCGGCAGCATGGGTCAGCCTGGGTTCTTCTCGACGATCTCGATCTTGTCCTCCCCGTCGGTCGCTTCCAAGGAAACATGCACGTGGTCGAGCCGCGAAGTTTCCAAGCGGATCCCGACGTAGTCCGGTTGCACCGGCATCTCGCGGTGGCCGCGGTCGATCAGCACCGCCAGCTCGACCTTCGCCGGACGGCCGTAGTCGGACAACGCATCGAGCGCCGCGCGGATCGTCCGGCCGGTGAACAGCACGTCGTCCACCAGGATGATATGGGCGCCATCCACCGTGAACGGGATGTCGCTCTCCTGCAGCTTCGGGTTCTCGTGCAGGTGCTCGTAGTCGTCGCGATAGAGGGAAATATCGAGCACCCCCAGCTCCAGCTCGCGGTCCTCTTCCGCCAGCCGGTTGCACAAGCGCTCCGCCACCTCGTCGCCGCGGCTGCGGATGCCCACCAGGGCGATGGCTTTGCCCGCCGTCCGTTCGCGGATGGCGGCGGCAAGGGCGACGATGCCCTGCTCGATGTCGTCGGGTCCGAGAATGCGGCTCATGGGTGGAAAAAGGAAGTCTTGGGGAGCGCCGGCTTCAGCCGGCATGTGTCCGTGGAGAAAAAAGGCAGGCCGGCTAAAGCCAGCGCTCCGCCTGCGGCAGCAACCTCATTGGATACAGGGTGATTCATCAGTCTATGAAGCTACAAATACCAATGTCGCGCCGACGCTGCATGCCATCGAATGAAACCTGGTCCGTCGCCGCGTGCGCCGCCGCGACCGCATCCTGCCGGGTCGATCCACCGGCGACCACTGCCAAAACCCGGCCGCCGTTGGTTTCCCACTCGCCCGCGGCATTGCGGCCGGTGCCGGCGTGATAAACGCGGGCATTCCCGACCTCATCCAGCCCGCGGATCACGTCGCCGCTGCGGGAGCTTTCGGGATAGCCGGCGGAGGCCAGCACCACGCAGACACTCCAGCCTTCGCCGAAGGAGATCAGTTCCGGCTTCAACTCGCCCTTCGCCCCGGCGAGGCAGAAGGCGGCAAGGTCGCCCTTCACCAGCGGCATCACCGCCTGGCATTCCGGGTCGCCGAAGCGGCAGTTGTACTCGATGATCTTCGGCCCGTCCGGCGTCAGCATCAGGCCGAAATAGAGGAAGCCGCGGTAGGGCAGCCCGTCCTCGCGCAGGCCCTCGACCGTTGGGACCACAATGTTCTTCTCAATCTCCGTCAGCAGCTCCGCGGAGATCAACTGCCGGCTCGCCACCGCGCCCATGCCGCCGGTGTTCGGCCCGGCATCGCCCTCGCCCAGCCGCTTGTAGTCGCGGGCCGGGGTGAAGACCAGGTAGCGGTCGTCGACGATCGCCGCGAAGATCGAAACCTCCGGGCCGGTGAGAAAGTCTTCCACCAGCACCCGCCCGGGACCGAAGCGCTTTTGAACGAAGACCTCGCCGAGGAAATCCGTCGCCTCCTGCTCGACCATGCACACCGCGACGCCCTTGCCCGCGGCGAGACCGTCGAACTTCAGCACCGTCGGAAATTTCCCGCCGATCGCCGCGACCGTCTCGTCCAGCGTCGCGCAAGCCGTGGCCTTGGCGGTCGGGATGCCGTGGCGCTCCAGGAACTTCTTCGCGAACTCCTTGCTGGCCTCGAGCTGCGCCGACTGCAGATGCGGACCCCAGCAGGGAATCCCGGCCTTCTCGCAGAGATTCGCCAGCCCCTCCCCCTTGACCAGGTAGCTCTCCTCGCCCGCCACGCAGAGTTCGACCGCGTTCGCGATCATCCACGCCACCAGCGATTCCAACCCGTCGGCCGCGACCGGCTTGGCCCCTTCGAAAATCGCATCGCTGCCCGGGAAGCAGAACAGCTCGTGACTTCCCGGCGATTCCGCCAGTGCCCGCAACAGCGCGTGCTCGCGCCCCCCTTTTCCCACGACGACAATCTTCATGCTCCGCGGCGGTTTTGGGCCACCCGGGCGGCGGACTCAACCCCAAATCCCCCCCACGTCATGGCGTAATGGTCGTGCGGGCCGGATCGTGGGAATCTTTCGGCATGAAGATCGCCAACCGCTTCGCCACCCGCCTCGTCCTGACCCTCGCCCTGGCCGCCGCCGCGACCGCCTGGATTCCCCAGGAAAAGGGCAAGCGCAAGCTGCGCATGGCCGACGCCGCGCCGGACCTCACCCGTCCGGTCGCCAGCCAGATCGCCTGAGCAAACCCTCACCGTCCGGTTGCTGTCCGGGACAGCGGCACCCTGACGATTCCCCCCCGACTTCACCATGAAACCCGGATCCCCCCTGAAACTGGCCTTTGCCATCGTTTCCATCTACGCCTTCGTCACCATCCTCTTCCTCGAAGGGAAGAATCGCGATGACGCCGGCAACCCGCCGCAGATCGCCGAAAAGGCGCTGCACCTACCCGCTCCGGGCCGCTAACGGATCAGCCGCGGATCCAGTCCTCGCATTCCACGCCGGAGACCCGCGAGAGATGCCGGGAGTTCCCCGTCACGATCTTCGCCCGCGCCGCCCGGGCAATGGACGCGATCCACAAATCGGCGTCCGGGACCCCTCGACCGGCCACTTCGAGTTGCGCTTTGACGCCTCCGAAAAGCTGGGCCCATCACTCCTGTCAGGCCGCATGCCATGGTCGAACCGCGGGTCGCCTGAAGCCGGTCGAAATCCCCCGAAAACCTTGACCATATGCATAAACCGCCGTAGATGCATACTCATGAAAAGCCGAGTGACCATCACCTTGGACCCGGAGGTTCACCAGCTTGCCAAGCAGTCGGCCCGGAAAAAAAACACCACGGTGTCCGGACTGATAGAAACCCTGATTCAAGCCCAGGCCACCCGGATCAACGATGGCGATCTGGTTGCTGAGATGACCGGAATCGCCAGCCTCCGCGATCCAGCCACGGGAACCGATCCGCTCTACGATTCCCTGAAAGCGAAGTACCTCCGGGAATGAAAGTCCTGCTTGATACCGACGTCCTGCTGGATGTCGCGCTCGCCCGCCAACCTCACTTGGCAGCAAGTGCCTCGGTCTTGCGGTGGGTGCAATCGGGAGGCACCGCCGCGGTGGCCTGGCATTCGTTGACCAATTGTTCCTATCTTCTCAAGGGAGGCAGGGATTTTCTCGGGAGACTTCTAAAGCTCGTCGAGATCCCCACGGTCGGAACCGCCGATGCCCGCCTCGCGCTGGGTTTGCCGATGAGCGATGTCGAGGACGCCTTTCAAGCGGCTGCCGCGGTGGCTTGGGGAGCGGATTTCATCGTGACCCGAAACCTTCCCGACTACGCCAGGTCGCCCGTTCCCGCGATCTCACCCGCGGATTTCCTCCTTCAGGTAAATACGCCGGAATAGGGCTTTCGAAGGGACCGACCCTTTTCCGAGGCCACCCCGTTCAAGCTGCGGCGCACGGCAAAAAACACCACTCTCTCCAGATCATGAAATCGTTCTCCTTCGCTTTTTTATCGCTCCTTGTCATGGGCACCGCGTTCGCCGTGGAACCGGCGAAGTTGCAGGAGGGCTCGCGCCTTGTGCTGATTGGCAACGGACTCGGCTCCCGGATGGGGCTCTTTCCGAGCTTCGAGGCAGAGGTGCAGATGCGCTTTGCGGGCCAGCGCATCACGATCCGCGATCTGTGCGACGAGGGCGACACTCCGGGTTTCCGTCCTCACTCCGGGCGTGATTCGCCGTGGGCATTCCCCGGTGCGGAGAAGTATCGCCCGCTCTCGGAAGCAAAGGATCGCTGGGGCTCGGGCAATACGGGCAGCGGCACGTTTGAGGCGCCCGACCAGTGGCTGACGCGGCTGAAGTCCGACGTCGTGGTCGCGTTTTTCGGCTTCAACGAATCGTTTGACGGCGCAGCCGGGCTGGAGGGTTTTCGCGGCGAGCTTGGGGATTTCGTGAAGCATACGCAGGCCCGGCAATACAACGGCAAGTCGGCACCGCAGCTCGTGCTCGTGTCGCCGATTGCGTTTGAGAATTTGTCAGCCACCCATGGCACGCCGGATGGCAAGACCGAGAACGCGAACCTCGCGCTTTACGCGAAAGCAATGGAGGAGGTCGCCGCGCAGCACGGCGTGCGCTTCGTCGACCTTCTCGGGATCACGCGCGATTGGTACGAAAAAGAGCGGCAACCGCTGACGCTCGATGGCGCGCTGCTCTCGGAGGAAGGTTATGCCAGGCTCGCGCCCGTGCTGGCCGATGCGATCTTCGGTCCTGCGAAGGCCCGCAAGGGAGACCCGGCAAAAGTCGCCGCCGCCGTGCAGGAGAAGAACTGGGTGTGGCTCAAATATTACAAAGTGCCGAATGGCGTGCATGTGTTTGGCCGTCGGCACGCACCGTATGGCCCGAAGAATTACCCCGATGAACTCGCCAAACTGGAGGAGATGACCGCCGTTCGCGACGAAGCGATCTGGGCCGCGCTGGCGGGCATGCCTTTCGACCTTGCCGCCGCCGACGCGAAGACAAAACAGCTCCCTCCCATCATCACGCCACCCGATGTAGTTTACCAAGGCGGCGAAGAAGCGATCGCTTCGATCAAGGTCGCGCCGGGATATTCAGTCGGGCTGTTTGCCTCGGAGAAGGAGTTCCCGAATCTCGCCAACCCGGTCCAGTTGTCATTCGACAACAAAGGGCGGCTGTGGGTCGCTACCATGCCGAGCTATCCGCACTGGCGTCCGGGCGATCCAAAGCCGGACGACAAGCTGCTCATTCTTGAGGACACCAATGGCGACGGAAAGGCGGACAAGGAGCTCGTCTTCGCCGACAAACTGCACCTGCCCACGGGCTTTGAACTCGCGCCGGAAGGCGTTTATGTCGCACAGGGGAACAACCTGCTACTCTTGCGGGACACGAATGGCGACGACCGCGCCGATGTGCGCACGACAATCCTCAGCGGATTCGACGACCACGACACGCATCACGTCATCAGCGCCTTCTGCGCCGATCCGTCCGGCGCGATCTACATGGAGGAAGGCACCTTCCTGCATACCCACGTCGAAACCGCATACGGCCCCGTGCGGAGTTCGAATGGCGGCTTCTTCCGTTACAGCCCGCAGCGCCACCAACTCGAACGGTCGGCCCGGCTCTCGATCCCAAACCCATGGGGCGTGGCTTTCGATTCGTGGGGCCAGAGTTTCTTCCTCGATACTTCCGACCCCGGCATGCGCTGGATGACGCCCGGCACCGTGAACGTCCCATACGGCGAATTCGCGCCGCTGCCCCCGAATCTGGTGGAAGGGAAACATCAGGTCCGCCCGACATCCGGACTGGAATTTGTCTCCAGCCGGCATTTCCCGGACGACGTGCAAGGCGACTACATGCTCTGCAACAGCATCGGCTTTCTCGGCATCAAACAACACACGCTGGAAGACGATGGCACCGGCTACAAGAGCCGCCACCGGCAGGATCTCATCGCCTCTTCCGATCCAAATTTCCGCCCGGTGGATCTGGAGTTTGCACCGGATGGATCGCTTTACGTGGTGGACTGGCAGAACAAGCTCATCGGCCACATGCAGCACAGCGCGCGCGACCCGCAGCGCGATCACGTCCACGGACGCATCTATCGCATCACCTATCCCGCACGACCTTTGGTGAAGCCGGCCAGCATCGCGGGCGCACCGCTTCCTGTCCTGCTCGAAAACCTGAAGCTTCCCGAGGATCGCACCCGCTACCGCACCCGGCGCGAACTGCGCGGACGCCAGGCCGCCGAGGTGTTGCCCGCACTCGGCAAATGGATCGCTACACTCGACAAGGCGGATGCCCGGTACGAACACCATTTGCTCGAAGCCTTGTGGGTCACCTGGGGATCCAATCGCGTGGACCAGGCGCTCCTGCGTCAGCTTCTCGCGGCGAAGGATCCCCGCGTCCGCGGCGCTGCTGTACACGTGCTGCGCTACTCCGGCCATCAGATCCCCGAACAACCCGCATTGCTCACGGCCGCCGCGCAGGATGAGAATGGCCGCGTGCGCCTCGAAGCAATCGCGGCAGCATCGTGGCTCGGTGCGGAAAAGGGTTTGCCTATTGTGCAAACGGCAGCCGTGAAGCCCGTGGACAATTGGATCAAACCAGTCCTCGACACCGCCCTGGCCACGCTCGCAGGCCGCACCATGGAAGCCGCGCCCAAGCGCGAGTACCAAACCGATCTGACCGGCAAGGACAAGGAACTTTATCTCAAAGGCGCCGAGGTTTACAGCCGCGAAGGACACTGCATCACGTGCCACCAGGAGAACGGCCTTGGCCTGCCCGCCGCAAGCTTTCCACCCATCGCCAAAACCAACTGGGTGCAAGGCAGCGAAGAGCGCCTTATCAAACTCACGCTGCACGGCCTTTCGGGCCCCATCGAAATCAACGGCACGACCTACCCCGGCCTGGTTCCCATGACGCCGTTCAAGGGCCTGAAAGACGAGGAAATCGCCGCCGTGCTCACTTACGTGCGCAATTCCTTCGGAAACAAAGCCTCCGTCATCACGCCGGAAAAAGTAGCCGCCGTCCGCGCTGCGACCAAGGATCAGGCCAGCTTCTACTCGCCGACTGAATTGTTGAAGCAGCACCCCGACAAATAGGCGACGGCCCTGAACTTTTGCGCGCTGCGGGGACCCTACGCAACCATTCCGCTTACTCTCGCCCAATCCGCCTTCTCCAAGCAGCACGGGTCCGCCGCGACCCAGTGGCCGGGCTCGATCTCGCGCAGGGAAAGATCCGCACCGATCGTTTCATGGTATCGCGGGTGCTTCATCCGGTGGCCGAAGGCACTCCCCTTCGGCGGATCGATGGGCGATGGCACGTCCCCCTCCAGCAAAATGCGGTCCTTCACCAGCGTCGGATCCGGCTCCGGAATCGCCGACAGCAGCGCCTTGGTGTAAGCGTGCTTCGGATTCTGATAGATCGCGTCCGCACCGGCCATCTCGACCATTTTTCCGAGATACATCACCGCCACCCGGTCGGAGATGTGCTTCACCACCGCGAGGTCGTGGGCGATGAAAAGATAGGACAAACCCATGTCCCGCTGCAGCTCTAACAGCAGGTTCAGCACCTGCGACTGCACCGAGACATCGAGCGCCGACACCGGCTCGTCGCAGATGATCAGCTTCGGCTGCAGGGCAATCGCCCGGGCGATGCCGATCCGCTGCCGTTGCCCGCCGGAAAACTCGAAGGGATAGCGATCCGCCGCCGCGGTTTGCAGGCCCACCTTTTCCAGCACCTCGTCCACCCGCTTGCGGCGTTCCAGCGCCGATCCGTAGCCGTGGATGATCAGCGGCTCTTCCAAAATCTCACGGACGCTGTGACGGGCGTTGAGCGACTCCACCGGATCCTGGAAAATCATCTGGATGTCCCGCCGCAGCGGCCGCATCGCACCACGGCCGAGCCGCGTGATGTCGCGGCCGTTGAAATGGATCGAGCCCGCGTTCGCATCGGTCAGCCGGACGATCGCCTTGCCCAGCGTCGATTTCCCGCAACCCGACTCACCCACCAGCCCCAGCGTTTCGCCCGGCGCGATGTCGAACGACACGCCGTCGACCGCCCGCACGGCAACGGTCTGGCGCATGAAGAGCCCGCCCGAAACCGGGAAGTGCACCTTGAGATCGCGGACGGAAAGGATCGGGGTCATGCTTCGGTCGGAACGTAACAGATCGGGCAGGCCTCGACCCAATGCCCGGGCGAGACTTCGAGGAAGGGCGGGCGCTCCCGCAGGGTGCTGCCCTGGCGGTCCATGCGCTGGCAGAAACGGCAGCCGGGGACGAAATCCTTGAGCGACGCAACCATCCCCGGAATCACCGGCAGCACGGTCTTGCGCGGCGTCTCCATCCGGGGAATCGAGGCCAGCAACCCGCGGGTATAGGCGTGCAGAGGCAGGGCGAAAAGTTCTCTAACCGGTGCCCGCTCGACCACGCGGCCGCCATACATCACCACCACCTCGTCGCAGGTTTCCGCGATCACGCCGAGGTCGTGGGTGATCAGGATGACCGCCATCCCCATCTCCGCCTGCAAGCGCTTCATCAGGTCCAGGATCTGCGCTTGCACCGTGACATCGAGTGCCGTGGTCGGCTCGTCGGCGATCACCAGGTCGGGCTTGCAGGCCAGCGCCATGGCGATCACCACCCGCTGCCGCATCCCGCCGGAAAGCTGGTGCGGATAGTCCCCCGCCCGCTGCTCGGGTGCCGGGATCTTCACCAAACGCAGCATCTCGACCGATGCCTCCCACGCCTGCTTCTTGTTCATCCCCTCGTGCAGCAGGAAGCACTCGGAAAGCTGCTTGCCGATCCGTTGCACCGGATTGAGCGCGGTCATCGGCTCTTGGAAAATCACGCCGATCTCGTTGCCGCGGACCTTGCGCAGTTCCTCGGGCTTGAGCCTCGTGAGATCGCGGCCTTTGAAGATCACCTCGCCTTGCAGGATCCTCCCCGCAGGCTGAGGCAACAGGCGGACCAGCGACATCGCGGTCACACTTTTCCCGCAACCGGACTCGCCGACGATGCCGAGCGTCTGCCCGCGGGCGATGTCAAAGGACACGTGGTCGACGGCGCGGACAAGCCCGCCATCGGTGTCGAAGGCAGTGATCAAATCGCGGACCTGGAGAAGGGGTTCGGACATGGCTAGTTCTCCGATATCTTCTTCCGGTGCTGGTCGAAGATCAGGTTCTTTTCCGGGAAGGCCGCGCCGGTTGTCTTCGCCTTGAGCGTCTCCTGCTTGATCTCCGGATCGATCCAGTGGACGTGGCTCATCTCCGGCTCGTTCCCCAGGCGGACGTTGAAATTCTCCGGCCAGCGGATCCACCGCCAGTAGCCTGTCCGGTAGAAAGGCCGGTAGTAGGCCGGTGCCCAGACCGCACGTTCGTGGAAAATCTCTTCCAGCTTCCAGCTCGTCTCGCGGATCTCCTCCAGGCTGCGCGCGTTGCGGTTGGCCTCAAGGATCTTGTCGACCTCGGGATCGGCGAAAATGTTGATGTTGTTGGTCATCGGCCGCGGCTTTTTGGTGCCGGGCTCGTAGGCGTCCTTCGAGTGAAACTGCTGGTAGTAGTCCGGAAAGGGCAACTGGCTCTGCCAGCCGGTGAAGGCGATCTCGTGCTCCTTCCGCGAGACCTTTTGAAACGACGCCGTCGGGTCCATCGCCTCGAGCTTGAACTCCACGCCCGCACGTCGGGCTTCCTCCTTGATCCGCAGGGCCATCGGGTCCAGCGCCGGATTGCGCGAGTAGTTCACGGAAAACGACAGCCGCTGCCCTGCGGAGTTCTTTAGGATGCCGTCCTCGCCGGCCTCGGTGAATCCGGCTCGGGCGAAGGCCTCGCGGGCCAGCTTCACGGAAAAAGGCCGGGTCCGCAGGTTGGGATTTGAGAATTCCCCGTAGCCGGCGTTCAAAAGGTTCAGCCGCTCGCCGTCGCCGCGAAGGTCGAATTCAATCACTTTTTCCCAGTTGCTCGCATGCTGGAGGCCGATCCGCACGTCCAGATTGTCGAGCGGCGGGCGGCTCATGTTGAAATACATCCCGCGCGAGATCGTGGGATACTCGTTGTAGAAGGTCACCTTCTCGATGTAGCCGTTGAAGACCTCCGGAACCTCCGACTTTTCATACCACTTCTTCGAGTCACCCATCAGATAGGTGTCGATCTCTCCGCGCAGGAAAAGCTGGAACACCTTTTCCTCGTCGCGGACCTGGATGTATTCGATGCGGTCGGGATTGAACCGGTAGCGATAGTATTTCTTGTCGCGCGCCCACCAGTCCTTGACCCGGGTCAGCGAGATCGAGCGGCCCTTTTGGATGTCCTCCTCGCGGATCATGTAGGCCCCGGTGGTCGGACGCGGCCGCCAGTTGTAGCGGGATTCGAAGTCCGGCCCGAACTCGCGGTAGAAATCTTCCTGGAACGGCGTCAGCCCCGCGAAGCCCTCTGCCAGCGGCTTGGCGAATGCAAGGCGGACACACAGGTAGTCGTCGCCGTAGGTCGCGAGCCCCCAATACTGCTCCCCGTACCAGGCGCGATAAAAAGACTCCGTCAGATAGGGCGAGAGATAAATATACATCGCCATCAGGAAGTCGCCCGACTTCACCTCCTTGCCGTCCGACCAGCGCGCGTCGTCGTCGATGTGGAAGTAGACGGTCTGGCCGTCCGCCCCCACTGACCAGCGGTCCGCCACCGCCGGCATCACCTTGCCGGTTTCCGGATGATAAGCGGTCAGCCCGAGTTCGATGTCGTCCCAATGGTAGCTCCGGAACGAGTTGTTCGCCTCGCGTCCGAGACAGCGGATGTTCGGCGGGTAGCCACCGCCCGGGATGTAGGTGTGAAAGGTCCCGCCTTTCTTCGCTTCGGGCGATCCAAGCTCGGGGTCGTCGAGATTCGTCTTCCACTCAAGGTCCTGCGGCAGGTCGGCCTCGGTGCGGATTTCGAAAAACTCCGGCCGCTCCATCCGCCGCAGCAAGTCGCCGTGTTCCTGCTCCTTTGACGCCCTTTCTTCCGCCGGCAAGTTGCCGTCTAAGGCAGCTTCCAACTCGGTCTTCCGCTTGGAGAGTTTCTCCACCACCCCGGCATTGTAGCGCTGGTAGAATAACTCCCGCTCGTTGGTGTTGTCATAGGCCTCGTAGTCCGGCGGGCGCTCGCAAGACGGGATGAGGGCCAATACCATGGCCGCGGCGACTGGCAGGATGAGACGCGTCATTGGTAGGTGGTGAATTTCTTCGGGTCGAAGGCCTCGCGGACCGCCTCGCCGACGAAGGTGATGAGTAGCAGCACACCGACCATCATCCCGAAGACGGAACTGACAATCCACGGCGAGGAAAGATTTTGTGTCCCGTCGTCGAGCACGCGGCCCCAGCTCGGATAACGGTCGGGCAGGCCGAAGCCGAGGAAGTCGAGCGCGGTCAGCGAGGTCGCCAGCCCGGCAATGCTGAAGGGCAGCAAGGTCACCAGGGTGGAGATCGCGTTCGGCAGGATGTGGCGGAAAATCACCCGCGTCGTCCCCGCGCCTTGGACCCGCGCTGCGGCGACGTAATCGCGCGCCTTCTCGCGGTAGGTCGAGGTCCGCAGATACATCGCCACTCCCATCCACGAAAACAGGCAGAAGATCAGCAACACCGTGGTCAGCGTCACCTTGTCGAGGCCGATGTTCGCCGTGAGGATCATCACGATCAGCAGGAAGGGCACGTTGCTAAGGACCTCCGAGAAGCGCTGGCTGACGATGTCGAACCACCCGCCGAAATAGCCTTCCAGACAGCCCATCACGATGCCGATGCCGTAGGTCAGGATCACGAACAGCACCGATGCCTTGAGAATGACCTGCAAGCCGCCGTAGATCTGCGCCGCAATGTCCCAGCCCTTGGAATCCGTGCCTAACAAGTGCGTCGTTTCCCAGGTGCCGAAGGTCGGCGGTGCGGGCGGATAGATGAGCTCCTGCCAGGACCCGGTTGCCGCCTCGCCATCGTCGCCCTCCACACCCGACTCTAGCAGCTTCCCGGCTTTCCACTCCTCGCGACCCGCGAACTGCCCCTTGGCATCATAGACCGAGGTCGTCCCGTCGCGCAGGCCCTTGCGGAAACGCGAGGCGCGAACCGGCACCGTCGGATCTTCCGCGCGGAACTGAGTCGCCTGGCCATCGTAGGGCTTCCGGTCGCCGCTGCGGTAGAGGATGCCGTCCTTCTCGACCATCGTCCGCCGCACCACCTCGTCGGAGTCGAAAGTCGGATCCCACGGGATCGGCGGCAGGATGACCTGGTTGCCCGACTTCCCTTCCTTGAAGGCCGTCCGCAGCTTGCGGTAGTTCGCCTCCTGCTCCTCGGTGCCGCCGAATTCCTTGTCGGTGTAGCCCTTCTCCCGGAACGCCGGGAAATACCAGGCCCCCTCGTATTCCACCGCCAGCGCCCGCTTGCCGACCAGCGCCTGGTCGAGCAGCGCCAACGCCAGCAGCAGCAGGATCAGCCGGAACGAAAGCCAACCGCGGCCGATCGAGCGAAAACGGCTGAAGCGCCGCAGCGTCAGCGGATTCCACTGGAAGCTCCCGCCGAAAAGAATCATCGCCAACCCGACCAGCACCATCGCCCCGCAGAGGGCGTAGCCGACGATTTCCTCCTGATGCTCGCGCAGCCAGGGACCGTCGATCTTGATCCCGAGGAAGCTCGTCACCTCCGCCGCGTCGATCTGAGCCGGGGTCGCGCCGAACGAGTAGAACCAGCGCAACGAAGGCAGTGCGAGCCCCGCGTGATGCGCACCGATCGCCGTGCAGGCGACCAGCAGCAGGACAATTCCAAGTTTTCGCGGGAAGGTCATGTCACTTGTAGCTCACCCGGGGGTCGACCAAGGCCACGCAGAGGTCGGAGAGGACATTGCCGATCAGCATCAGCACGGCGGAGAAAAACACCACGCCCATGATCAGCGGCTCGTCCCGCTCGAAGATCGCGTTGAACTGGAGCAGGCCGAAGCCATTGATGTCGAAGACCCGCTCGACCAGCATCGAGCCCGCCACCAGCAGCGAGATGTTGTTTCCGAACGTCGTGGCGATCGGGATGATCGAGTTGCGGAAGGCGTGCTTGAAGACCGCACGCGGGAAAGACACGCCCTTCGCCGCCGCGGTCCGGACATAGTCGGCGGCCAGGTTGTCCATCAGGTTGTTCTTCATGAGCATGGTCATAAAGGCGAAGCTGGCGATCAGGTAGCAGACCAGCGGCATCGCGGTGTGGTGGATCACGTCCTTGATCTTCCCGGCGGTGGACAGCGTGTCGAAGTCATCGCCGGTGAACCCGCGCAAGGGGAACCAGCCGAGCTTCGCGCCCAGGAACACCACCAGCAGCGAGCCGAGCGCGTAGCCGGGGATCGCGTAGCCCGCGAACACCGCCGCCGAGCTGGCATTGTCGAACCAGGTCCGGTGCTTGATCGCCTTCACCATCCCCAGCGGCAGACACACGCTGTAGATCACGATCATCGTCACCAGCCCGAAGTAGATCGAGACCGGCATCCGCTTGAAGATCATCGACCACACCGGGTCTTGGTATTTGGTCGATTCGCCCAGGCTTCCTTGCAGCAAGCCGTCGTGCCGCGACTGGAACAGCACCGCGCGGAACTCCGGCTTGGCGGGCAGATCCACACCCTTCACCCATTCCTCCCAGCGCTTTTCTTGCTCCTCGGGCGTGCGGAGGCGGACTTGCCATTTGGCAGGATCCACCCTGTCGTTCGGGACGATCCAGACCTTCCCGCTGTCGTCGCGCTCGATGGTTGCGATGTTCACCGTGCCCGGCACCGGGATCTTCACCTGCTTCTCACCGGCCGGGAATTCCATGCCGATCTTCTTGCTCTGGATGTCCCGCGGCACCGCGCCGAGCCATTCCAGATAGCCACGCAACGGGCTCTTGTCGCGGCTGAACTTCTCTTCCAGCTCCAGCACCTGCGAGGCGGTCAGCGAGAACCCGGACTCCGCCCGGGTGCGCTTGCCCTTGCCCTCCCCACCCATCAGCGAGGAAAGGCTCTGCTCCATCGGCCCGCCCGGCGCCAGCCGGTTCACCGCGAAAACCAGCGCCGTGATGCCCAGCAAAGTCAGCGGGATCAGCAGGAGGCGGCGGAGGAAATAGGCTTTCAAGTCAGGCTAACGGAACGGCTTCCGGTGGTTCTAGCGATCCACCCCACCGTTGCAAGCTCCCGCGGGCAAAAGCCGTCGCTTTGACGAAAACACGCGCCAAAACCGCTTTTCCCGCCAATCCCGACCGATTGCCGCAAAATTTCCCTGCAATCCGGGCGCGGGAAACGCTAGTCCTCCCGCCGACCATGACACGCCGCATCCTTTCCCTGCTCCCCGCCCTGCTCTGCCTCGCCGGCTGCCAGCGCGAAACCCAGGTCGAAAAGGCGAACCGGGAGGGCATCCTCATCTTCGGCAACTCGAACGAGCCGAAGGGACTCGATCCCCAGATCGTCACCGGAGTCCTCGAAAGCAACATCCTCCGCGCCCTCTTCGAAGGTCTGGTTTCCGACCACCCGAGCGACGACGCCGCCATCGTCCCCGGTGGTGCGGAAACGCTGGAGCCCGACGCCACCGCAACCGTCTGGACCGCCAAGCTCCGGCCCGACGCGAAGTGGTCCGACGGCGCGCCGGTCACCGCCCGCGACTATGCCTTCGCCTACGAACGGATCCTGACCCCGGAGTTCGGCGCGAAATATGCCGAGATGCTCTATTTCCTCAAGGGTGCCGACCTCTTTAACAAGGGCGAGACCAAGGACTTCTCGACCGTCGGCATCGAGGTGGTCGACGACTTTACCCTCCGCCTGACCCTGCGCGGGCCGACTCCCTACTTTCCCCAGATCCTCAAGCACTACACCTGGAACCCGGTGCCGCGCCACGTGGTCCTGAAACACGGCACCATGATCCAGAAGGGCAACCCTTGGTCCAAGCTCGGCAACATCGTCTCCAACGGCCCCTACCAACTCAAGTCATGGCGGCGGACCGACCACCTCGAGGTCGAGCGCAACCCGCACTACTGGGCTGCCTCCCGGGTCACCCTCAATGGAGTCCGATTCCTGCCGATCACCAATTCCTACACCGAGGCCCGGATGTTTCGCGACGGCCAGCTCCACACCACCTACACCGCCCCGCCGGAAATCGTCGACCTGATGCTCAAAGAGAATCCCACCGTGCTGCGGCAGGAGCCCTATGTTGGGACGAAGTTCATCCGCTGCAATACCACCCGCAAGCCGCTCGACGACGTCCGCGTCCGTCGCGCGCTCAGTCTCTCGTTCAGCCAGCAGGAAATCTGCGACAAGATCCTCCGCGGCTACAAACCGGCCTACGGGATGACCCCGCCAATGGCCGGCTACGACACGCCCCACGCGATCGTTTACAACCCGGAAGAGGCCCGCCGGCTCCTCACCGAAGCCGGCTTCCCCGCCAACGCCGACGGCAAGCGCCCGACCTTCCCCCGCCTGAAATACCTGCTCGCCAGCCGCGAAACCGCCGCCACCACCGCACAAGCCGTTCAGGCGATGTGGCGCAAGGAACTCGGCATCGAAGTTGAGATCGAGAACAAGGAATGGACCGCCTATCTCGCCGCGATGCAGGAACTGGACTACGATCTCGCCGACTCTGGCTGGATCGGCGACTTCCTCGACCCGCTGACCTTTTTGGAAATGTGGTCCGACGGCAACGGCAACAACCTCACCGGCTGGACCAACCCTGATTTCGAGGCCCTGCTGAAGAAGTCCCATCAGGAGGCCGACCCGGCCAAACGCTACGCCATCCTCCGCGAGGCGGAAACCATCCTCACCGGCGAGGCACCCATCGTGCTCCTCGCCTGGTATGCCCGCAACTATCTAATGGATCCCTCCGTCGAAGGCTGGCACCCGCTGCTCCTCGACAACCACCCCTACGACTCGCTCCGCTTGCGCACCAAGTAGCCCACCGCCATGGCCCGCATCATTCTCAACCGGCTCTTCCAGGGACTGCTCACGCTGTTCATCCTCGTCACCATCACCTTCTTCCTGGTGCGCATGATGCCGGGCAGTCCCTACACCGACGCCAAAACGCTGCCCGCGCACATCCTTGAACAACTCAAGGCCTATGTCGGCCTCGACAAGCCGCTGCCGGTTCAATACCTGACCTATTTGAAGAATCTGGTGCTGGAGCAGGATCTCGGCGTCCTCCTGAAAAAGGATGGTGTGAAGGTCTCCGAAGTCATCAGGGAATCCTTCCCCGTCTCCGCCCTGCTCGGTGTCATGTCGATCGGCATCGCGCTCGTCGTCGGCATCCCCGCCGGGATCATCGCCGCGGTGAAGAAGAACGGCCCGCTCGACTATGCCTGCCTCGCCGCCGCCATGACCGGGATCTGCCTGCCCAGCTTTGTCATCGGGCCCCTCCTCGCCGTCTTCGCCGGCCTCGGCCTCAAGTCGCTGAATGTCGCCGGCTGGAACTCGCCCGTCGACTGGATCATGCCGGCCCTCACCCTCGGCATGGTCAATGCCGCCTACCTCGCCCGCCTGACCCGCGGCGGCATGCTCGATGTCCTCAACCAGGACTACATCCGCACCGCGAAAGCCAAGGGCGTCCCCGGCTGGCGCATCGTGACCCGCCACGCCCTGCGCGGCGGCCTCATCCCCGCCGTCGCCTACGTCGGCCCCGCCTTCGCCGGCATGATCTCCGGCTCCTTCGTCATCGAGACCATCTTCCAGGTCCCCGGCATGGGCCAGCACTTCGTCAATGCCACCACCGACCGCGAATACTTCCTCATCCAGGGCCTCGTGCTCTTCTACGGCTTCCTCATCGTCGGCGCGAACCTGCTGTCCGACCTCGCCCAGATCGCCCTCAACCCGCGCCTCCGGGCCGCCGCCTGATTTCCCCATGTCGTCCGTCCCCGTCGAGAAAGGTCTCTCTCCCTGGCAAGACGCCTGGCACCGCCTGTCACGCAACAAGGCGGCCATGCTCGGCCTCTGGTTCCTCGTGGTCATCGTGCTGCTCTGCTTCCTGGGGCCGCTCATGCCCTTCGTCAAAAGCCCCACCGTCATCAACCTCGACAACCCGGGTGCCGCACCCACCGCGGTCCACTGGTTCGGCACCGACCAGCTCGGCCGCGACCTGCTCGCGCGCGTCCTCTATGGCGGCCAGGTTTCCCTCCTCGTCGGCATCGTCGCCACCGGCGTCGCCGTTGTCATCGGCCTGATCTACGGCGCCATCTCCGGCTACCTCGGCGGCAAGCTCGACGACCTCATGATGCGGATCGTCGACATCCTCTTCGCCCTGCCTTTCCTCGTCCTCGTCATCCTCTTCTCGCTGGTCGTCGACAAGCCCGCGTCCGAATTCACCGAGTGGGTCATCAAGACGACCGGCTGGAGCCGCGACAAGGTCGCCCCCATCACCACCCTGATGCCGCTCTTCATCGCCATCGGCTCGATCGGCTGGCTCACCATCGCCCGCATCGTCCGCGCCCAGGTGATGACCTTCAAGCACCAGGAATTCGTCGAAGCCGCCCGCTCGCTCGGTCTCGGCCACGGCCGCATCCTGTTCCGCCACATCCTGCCGAACGTCATCGGCCCGATCATCGTCTACACCACCCTCGCCGTCCCCGGCATCATGCTGCTGGAAAGCGTGCTTTCCTTCCTCGGCCTCGGCGTCCGCCCTCCCAACAGCTCCTGGGGCATCCTGATCAAGGAAGGTGCCGACCGGATGGAGACCAACAAGTGGCTGCTGCTCTTCCCCGCGTTCTTCTTCTCCAGCACCCTGCTTGCCCTGAACTTCCTCGGCGACGGCCTGCGCGACGCGCTGGATCCGAGGTCTTCGAAGGATTGACCTGGTCGAGTCACCATGGGTCCCCATCGCGATGTCCAAGTCCCACGGGCTTCATCTCCATCGGCCCAAGGCACCTTTGCCAGGCGCCACGGACTTCGATCCCTGGAGCGGCAATCTCGACGCCCGCCATGCGTGGAAAAACTTCGGCGGGCTCGGCTTGGACCAAGCCCACCGGCTCTTCCTCGAAAATCCTCACTGTTATCAAGAGGACTTCATGTTCATGGGTCCGGTGGCCTTCGACCATTATTTCCCGGTGGTCGATCGATACCTGCGCGAGTTCCGTCGCGCTGATGACGATGACGACGACGGCTGCGCGTGGATTCTCGGTGCCGCCATGGAGTCTCAAATCGAAACCATGACTCCCCGGCCGCTCGCTGCCGGCACGGTCATGGAGATCTCCGCTCTGGCCAACTTTGTCCTGAGCGAGATCGACCGCTATGCCGGCGAGCCTCGCGGCCACCGGCGCATTTCGGCAATATGGAGGAAAGCCCGCCGTCTCGCGGACGAACGGGTCGCCAGCGCTTGATGCGGGAATGTTCATCCGAACGCACAAAAGGCTCGCCTTCCTCTCCCTTCAAATGTTCAGGTGAACCATGCTCACACGCATCTGTGACCTCCCCCTCGACGACCGCCCCCGTGAAAAACTCGCCAAGTTCGGCGCCGGAGCCCTCGACAACGCCGAACTGCTGGCCCTCTTCCTCCGCACCGGCATCAAAGGCCGCAGCGCCATCCAGGTCGGCCGCGACCTGCTGGAGCACTACGGGTCCATCGGTTCCATCGGCAGCGCCGGCGTCGGCGAACTCGCCAAACAACCCGGCCTCGGCCTCGCCAAAGCCTGCCAGCTCATCGCCGCCTTCGAACTCGGGGCCCGTGCCGCCCGCGAACAGCTCAACCAGACCCCGCTCGAGTCGCCTGAGCTGATCTACCGAACCTTCGCCGCCCAGCTCGCCTGGCTGCGCCATGAAAAGCTCCTCGTCGCCCTGCTCGACACCCGCCTCCGGCACGGCGGCACCGTCGAAGTCAGTGCCGGCAGCCTGTCGGAAACCTCCGCCCACCCGCGGGAGATCCTCCGCCCCGTCATCACCCGCGGGGCTTATGGCTTCGTCCTCATCCACAACCACCCCTCCGGCGACCCCACGCCCAGCCGCCAGGACGAAATCTTCACCCGCCGCATCATCGAGGCCGCCGATCTCCTCCAACTCCGCTTCCTCGACCACCTCATCGTCGGCCGCCCCGACGCCGGCCGCACGCCCTACTACTCCTTCCGCGAGGCGGGGATCATTGTTTGAAGTGCCAAGTGGGGAAGTTCCAAGTGCCAAAGAGGAGAAGTTCCAAGTGAGGAAGTTCCAAGTGCCAAGAAAAGCCACGGAAAAGAAAATGGCCGACCCGCAGGCCGCCTTCGTTGGAACTTGGAACTTCTTTACTTGGAACTTCGCCCGCGCCTCGGCTTGCGCTCCCTAGGACAAGAAAAGCTGCCGATCCCAACCAAAAAGGCGACCCGCAGGCCGCCTTCATTGGAACTTGGAACTTCCAAACTTGGAACTTCACTTCACGCCCTGCTTCGAGAGGCGCGTGCCCTTGGTCGCACCCTGGCGGGCCTTGAATTTCGGGTTGCTCTTGCAGATCACGTAGAGCGTGCCCTTGCGCTTCACGACTTGGCAGTCGGCATGGCGGCGCTTGGCGGAGGCGAGTGAGGAAAGAACTTTCATGGCAGAATGGTCGCTCGGTGGCGGGCCGCGGAAATTACGGAACCGGCGGGGCATGTAAAGCCGATTCTCATGCGAAAAATCGTGTTCATCCGACCTCCGCCATGGTCTGCTTCCCCCGCCCTGCCGGATGAGCGAAAATTTCTACCAGAAAACCACCACCGCCCCGACCACGTCCTTCGACGTCTCGCTGCGGCCGCCCGTCTTCTCCGAATTCGTCGGCCAGGAGAAGATCAAGGACCGCCTGCTGCTGATGGTCGAAGCCGCCGCCCGCCGCGGCGACGTGCTCGACCACGTCCTGCTCTCCGGCCCGCCCGGCCTCGGCAAGACCACCCTGGCCAACATCATCGCCCGCGCCACCGGCTGCCAGCTCCACGTCACTTCCGGCCCGCAGATCGAAAAAGCCGGCGACCTCGCCGGGGTGCTCACCAACCTGCAGAAGGGCGACGTCCTCTTCATCGACGAGATCCACCGCCTCCACCCCGCCATCGAGGAATACCTCTACCCCGCGATGGAGGACTTCCGGCTCGACATCATCATCGACTCCGGCCCCTCCGCCCGCTCGATCCAGCTCAATCTCCCGCGCTTCACCCTGGTCGGCGCCACCACCCGCTCCGGCATGCTGACCGCCCCGCTGCGCTCGCGCTTCGGCCTGGTCAACCGCCTCGACTACTACACCCAGTCCGAGCTCGCCCAGATCATCGAGCGCTCCGCCGGCCTGCTCGACATTCCCATCCTCCACGAAGGCGCCATGGGCATCGCCGCCCGCTCCCGCGGCACCCCGCGCGTCGCCAACGCCCTGCTCCGCTGGGTCCGCGACTACGCCCAGGTCAAGGGCGACGGCACCATCACCGGCCCGCTGGCCGATGCCGCCCTCGCGATGATCGAGATCGACGAGCAAGGCCTCGATGAAATGGACAAGCGCATCCTCGAAGCCCTCATCTACAAGTTCAACGGCGGCCCGGTCGGCGTCGGTTCGCTCGCCGTCGCCGTCGGCGAGGACGCCGCCACCATCGAGGAAGTCCACGAACCCTTCCTCATCCTCCAGGGCTTCCTCCAGCGCACCCCGCGCGGCCGCACCGCCCTCCCCGCCGCCTACACCAAGATCGGCGCGACCATGCCCCCGCCCGCGGATGGCCAAGGGACACTGCTCTGATGGGAGCTTTTTCCCATTTCGCATTCCCGATTTTCCCGTCTACCCTTTCCCCGGATGTCCGAACTCGTCGCCCAAACCATTGACCGCTGCCGTTCCGCCGGCCTGCGCCGCACCAAGGCGCTGGAGGAATTGATCACCACCCTGCTCGAGTCCCCGCGGCCGATGACCCTGAGCGAACTCGCCTCCTCGCCGCGCCTGACCGACCAGTGCGACAAGGCCACCGTCTTCCGCCTGCTCCAGCGCCTCGCCGAGCACGGCCTGGTCCGCCGACTCGGCCTCCACGAGCGCGCCGCCTATTTCACCCTCCTCGTCCCCGGCCGCCATCAGGACTACCTGATCTGCACCGGCTGCGGCAGCATCGAGCCCGTCAAGGCCCCCTGCCCCGTCCACGAACTCGAAGAGGAGATCCGCCGCAAGACCGGCTTCAAGAACCTCTACCACGAACTCGAATTCTTCGGCACCTGCCCCGCCTGCCCATGAACCGTCTCGTCCGCATCTCCCTCACGCTCTTCATCTCGGCCAGCATTCTCGTCTTCCTCGTCCTCCAGCGTCTCGAACGCGCCAAGGGCATGAATGAGATCGCTGCGGCTCCTGAACTCCAGATGGCCTACATCGGCATGGGCCTCATCGCTGTCATGCTCGTTGCCGGCCTCTCCCTCATCGGCATCGCCCTCGTCCGCACACGGAAAAAATCCGGCTCCGATGGATGACGGCCTCGAGAACGACTTCCTCCGCTTCATGGAAGTCGAGCGCAGCGCCTCCCCGCGCACCCTCGTCAACTACCGGCTTGCCCTCGAAAGCTGCCGCACCTGGTTCGGCGAGTCCTTCCCCGGCTGGCGCAACACCGCGGCGGACGATTTCCGCCGCTGGCTCTTCGACATGATGAAGCAGGGCCTGTCGAAGGCCACCATCCGCCTCCGCTTCGCCGCCGTCCGCTCCTTCTACAAATTCCTCGTCCACCGCCGCGGCCACGCCAAAAGCCCGGTCGCCGAAGTCCAGCTCCCCAAGCCCGAAAAGAAGCTCCCGGTCGTCCTCAACCTCGCCCAGATCGACGAGCTGCTCGCCCTGCCGCTCCAGGTCCCGCTCCACAAGCAGACCGCCCCCTGGATGCCGCTGCGCGATGCCGCCATCCTCGAACTCTTCTACTCCTGCGGCCTCCGCATTTCCGAGCTCCGCGGGCTCGACGTGAAGGACATCGACTTCCTCGGCCAAAATGTCCGGGTCTTCGGCAAGGGCGCCAAGGAACGCATCGTCCCGATCGGCGGCCCCGCCCTTTCCGCCCTCCAACGCTACCAGCGGGAGGTCGCCGTGACCAACGGCCCGCTCTTCCTCGGCAAGCACCGCACCCGCATCAGCCAGCAAGCCATCGACCAGCTCCTGAAGAAGTATCTCAAGCTCAGCTCGATCCCCTTCAAGATATCTCCCCACAAGCTGCGCCACAGCTTCGCGACCCATCTGTTAGACGCCGGCGCCGACCTCCGCTCGGTGCAAAGTCTCCTCGGCCACGCCTCGCTTTCCACGACGCAGATCTACACCCACGTGACCAAGGAGCGCCTCCGCCAGGCGTATGACAGTGCGCATCCCCGGGCGAAGTAGGGGTGGGCCGGAGCAGGGCTACCTCATTCTGGAGAGTCGAGTTTCATCAGGGTTTGGAGGGTTTTCTCGCAGAGTGCGGCGCGGATCCGCTTGCCACGCATGGTGTCCTTGATGGTTTGGTCGTGACGGAGGAGGTTGA